>WNFT01004707.1_pt1 | contig 16781 bp, 13 predicted proteins | sample 5400191 | NCBI WGS metagenome assembly WNFT01 (sample SAMN13153359, study PRJNA577476) | soil metagenome | isolation source: 80 cm saprolite under Madrone tree | place: USA:California | collected 2016-06-14 | reverse complement strand
CTCGTTGCAGTGCTCACGCTCGCGCTGGGAATTGGGGTAAACGTTTCCGTCTTCAGCTTGATGGATTTCGTTCTGCTTCGTCCGCTGGCTGTTCCCGATCCAGATCGAATGACGGTATTGACTCGTGAGGCGAGCCCCATGTTTTCGTATCCCGACTACGCCGACCTTCGGGACCGCAACAGCTCGTTCAAGGCGCTTGCGGCTAGCAATCTGACGGAGTCCAGCCTGGATTACCAGGGCGAGAGCCGCGTCGCAGCGGCAGAGACGATTTCGGCAAACTATGCACAGGCTTTGGGAATCCACGCTCTTCTTGGCCGATGGATTTCCTACGAAAACGAGCCTTTCGCGGTCATCAGCTACGACACATGGCAACGCGTGTTCTTGGGCGATGCCAATGTATTGGGCAAGCAAATCCGTTCCGAATCCCAGTGGTACACGGTAATCGGCGTCGCGCCGCCGGAGTTTGCAGGGTTGTTCGCGCCGCTGCGGACCGACATCTGGGTTCCCTTGCGAATTTGGGCAGACCAGTACCCAGTGATTGCGGCGCAGATGAAAGACCGCGCGCGGCAACGCATCTTGATCTTTGGACGGCTCAAAGATAGCGTTGAGCGAACGCAAGCATCAGCCAATCTTGGTGCCATCGCCGCTCAAATCCGCGCAGAGAACGCAGAAGTAAGAACGGCTTCAGCGCCAATCGTCGTTGAGGCAGTTCGCGGCGCACCCGATCCAAACAGCCGCCGGGGAGCGGTTCCCGCGCTGATTCTGCTGTTCGCGGTCGTCGGCACCGTATTGCTCATTGCTTGTGTAAACGTGGGCAATCTTCTTCTCGCGCGTGGTGCCAGGCGGCAGCGTGAATTGTCTCTTCGGCTGACACTCGGGGCTGGCCGCGCTCGCTTGCTCCGTCAGTTGCTCACGGAGACTTTGCTTTTGTCTCTCCTGGGAACCGCAGCAGGACTTCTCGTGGGCCATTGGACGAATGGGTTAATGCAAGCGCTACTGCGTTCTCTGCCTGTCGATGCGCCCATCGAAGCGAAACTGGAGATCGATTCACGCGTTTTCTTGTTTGCGGCCGTCACGGCGTTTGTGGTTACGATCATCTCCGGACTGTTGCCGGCTTGGCGCGCATCCAAGGTCAACATTTTGCTTACACTAAAAGGTGACTCCCCTTCGGCATCGCGATTTCGTTTCGGCGACGCTTCCATAGTGGCGCAGGTGGCTCTCTCGTTCACACTTCTCTTATGCGCTGGATTATTTCTGCGTTCCCTCGCCCACACGCAGAAGGCAGAGCCCGGCTTTGCGGTCGAGAATCGCCTGTTGGCTTCAGCGTACGTTCCCGAGCGGGAATTCACACCGGATCAGGGCCGTCAGTTGTTTGCCAGAGTTCTGGAAGACTTAAGGGCTCTTCCCGGCGTCCGCAGCGCTGCTCTGGCTCAGGATTTGCCGTTGTTCAGCAGCGGCTCTGATTGCGTGTCCACTGGCAATGGTGCCCCGCTCCAGGCGACCTACGGAATCATTGATTCCGGGTTTCTCGGCACAATGCGTATTCCCCTGCTCGAAGGACGCGATTTCATTCCTCGCGATACGCCGGAAGCGCCACACGCAGTCATCGTAAACGAGACGCTGGCACGGCAGCTTTGGCCCAATCAAGAGGTGGTTGGCGAGCGGATGCACATCGGCTGCCGATTGGCGTCAACGGCGGAAGTTGTCGGGGTCGCGAAAGACACCAAGGTCGGAACACTCACGGCAGCACCACAACCACACTTTTACCAACCTTTTTCGCAATACTACACGAGCTTCGTTACGATCGCCCTGGAAACCGCCGGCGACCCAATATTGGTGGCGCGAGAGGTTCGCCGTGCCCTGCACACCGAAAATAAAAGCATCGGCATTTATGCGATCGAACCGATAGCGAACCGTCTGGCAAGGTCGTATTGGCAATTGCGCTGGGAAGCATTGCTGCTTCTCGTCTTCGGAATACTTGCGCTGCTGCTTGCTGGAATTGGTCTGTTTGGCGTGATTTCCTATCACGCCGGGCAGCGGACGCAAGAAATCGGAGTTCGTTGCGCGCTGGGCGCTCAACAGCACCAGGTGGTGCGGTTAATCCTCGGGCAGAGCTTGCGTCTTACTATCATCGGCGTTGTGATTGGATTTTGTATGTCGCTCGCTCTGACTCGCCTGATGGCTCGATTGCTTGCAGGACTGAAAGCGGCTTTCGCCTGCTATCTCCCAGCTCGGCGCGCTTCGCGCGTCGATCCCATAATTGCGCTGCGCTATGAATGAAGAATCAGTTTCGGATTTCCAATTTCTGATTTTCAGTTTCTATTTTCTACTTTCTAGTTTCCAGTTCTTGTCCTAAGGCTTTTTCTTTTTGAAGAGGCCGCCCAGTGCGTCTATGGCGTCGGCGGGGTTTTGCCCCTGTGCTTGTGGCTTGGTCTTGGTCGAACTGCCGCCGGCGCAGCCGCCGAATTCCGATTTGAAAAAGTCCTTGGCGATACCGCCCACGTCGGGAACAAACTTGGGTTCGGAAGTCGTGCCCTTGATCTGGAACGGAACTTTCAATCCATTGTTGCAACCCCCACCACCGCCCGCGAGCGCGCCCAGAATCCCGCCGAGACCGCCACCGGCCGGGCCCGCTGCAGCTCCCGCTTCTTTCGAGAGTGTGGCGAGCATGTTGAAGTCGAGAGCGTTTTTCGAGTTAAGCGTTCCAGCGCCGGTGAGCTGGCCCAACGCCGGAAGGACGGCCAGGAAATTGTCGGCCTTCAAACCGTCGGGGGCCATATGCAGATTGCTGGTGAGTTTTTCGATTTCGAGGTCTTTGCCGGTCTTGAGACCGGTGAGCGCGGAGATCTCGCTGGTCCTTGAGCCGAGATCGAAGCCCGCGAGTTTTCCGTTAAACAGGCCGACCGTGCCGTTCGTAACGAGTTTGTTGGTTGGGCCGGTCAAGTTGAGGTCAGCGTTCAGGGTGCCAGCTTGCAGCGAAGCGCCCTTAGGCAGATTGATTCCGAGCGCGGGCAGAAAAGCTTCGAGATCTTTCGCGGGCATATCTTTGGCGTCGAGTTTGATGTTCACGACGGTGGCTTCGCCAGCAGATTCGTAAGTGCCATTGAGATGCGCGGCGGCGCTGCCGATATTGAGGATCGACGGATGGAGTACGCCGGCGTTTTTGCGGAGATTGTATTTGGTATTGAAATTGACTGTGACCGGAACACTGGCGGGCGAACCTCCGGCAATCAGCAAGGCTTTAGAAAATTTCATGGTGCCTTTGGTTTGCGCTTCGCCGCCTTGCGAAGCGACGTTGCCGTCGAGATCAAGAATGCCTCCGAGTCCCAGGGAAGGATCGAGCAATCCGGTGGAAGCGAGATTCAAGGAACTGACGTTGAGTTTGGCTTCGAGAGGAGTGAGCGCGGTGTCCTCTTGATCCACGGGACCAAGGGTGCCGTCGAGCTTGAACCTGCCGCCAGCGGGAAGATCGGCGGTAACAGTGACGGGAAATTTCGAGGTGATGGAAACGTCTGAGGCGGTGACGTTGACGTGATCGTAAGTGCTGCGCTTCTGCGAATTCGAGGAGCCGATGATGATGCTGCCGTCCTTCAGTGTGAGTTTCTTGACGGAGATCTCGGCGGCTTCGGCCATCCCGGTAGATTTTGCGGCAGGCGCCTTGGATTTCGCCGCGGAACCGCCGAGCGAGGAGTAGTTCCACTGTCCGGCGGCGTTGTGAAGCAGTATCACTTGCGGGCTGCCGATAGTGACGCCGGTGACGTTGAGGGTCTTCGAGAAAATCAGCGGCATCATTTCCACGCCCACATCCAGCGACTTGGCAGTGAGGAAAGGCGAAGAGCTGAATTTGGGATCGTCGCCGATGGAGATATTGTCGGCGGAGAGCGAGCCGCTGATCAGCGAGAGGCTCAGATTGCCAAGTTCGACTTTGCGGCCGAGCGCGGCCGAAGCTTTTTCTTCAATCGTTGGGCGAAATTGATTGACGGGAATCAAAAACGGCGCGACGAGAACCAATACCACCAGCACACCCACGACGATGAGAACAGTTTTCAGGGCTTTATTCATGACGACCTCCAAGGCGGGAGGAGTGGGCGCTCTCCCGAGGGCAGAGAGGCGAGAATAGCACAATGATTGCGCCTCGTGACCTGTGACTACTCGTTCTGGGAGTGTTGACGGGGCAGAAGGTGAGTGGTAGATTCGCGGCCAACCCATTGCGGCCATACCTGGGCCTAATTCGATCCGTCAAAAATTGGAGGAGGCACCATGAGGAAAGCTTTGCTGACCACGATATTTGTCGCTGTTTTGTTGACTGCGTTCCCTGCCTTTGCGCAAAATCCCAACTTCGAGCCTGGACCTGTTTGGCGCGTGACCTATTACCACATCAAGACAGGACAAGGAGACGCGTTTTGGAAGGACTTCCGGGAGAATACCAAGCCGATCTTTGAAGAGTTCAAAAAGGCAGGACTGATTTCGGATTACAAGGCGTTTACGAATCCGGTGACAGATCATCCGGGAGACTGGAACGTGGCGATATCGATTTCCTATCCAAATTATGCGGCGATGGACCAACTGGCAGCCAAGGGTGCCAGCATCGTCAACAAACACTTTGGGTCGAGGGACGCAGCGCTGGTATCGGGAAAGAAGCTAGATGACATCCGTGAAGTGATCGCCAGTCATTTGGCACGCGAGGTCATGCCGAAGTAAATGTGAGATTTGCGGGCGTATGGGCCATTATGCATTGGACACAGAAAGGCCATCCGGCCCCAAATGAAGTGCCGTGACAGGGTGGGTTCGTTATTAGAACATTGGCGATGCAAGGCCGTTGCATCGGGGTGCGCTTGCTGTTATTCTATGGGTCCAATGGCGAGCAAAAAATCAAAGCTCGATAAAGCTACGGATGTCGTTGCGAAGATAATCCAAGAACAGCTTGATACTTTGCCCCCGACCGTCGCGCGCGCAAAGCGGAGGGAGTTGCACGATTTAGCCGCTAAAGTTTCCCGCTCTTCAGCGCCCGGTAAGCGTTCACGGCCCTCGCAAACCGGGGGTCCTCGTCGAATATCTCGATCCCACGCAAGTATTGCATAAGATCAAGCTCCGTCCCGAATTTCAGCAGCTTCCTGACATCCGGCTTACAACTCTGAATCTCTCTGCGTGTGTGTTGCTTCCGTGCTCGCATTCGCGTTTACCCACTCCTTCCGGCACCTTAACCGGAACCTGCTGGCGCATGGGAGACATCATATCATAAGGCCCGACGCCTAGTGCAATTTCTTCCATGCAGGGAGGTGCGCATGCGCCTCGTTGACAATCAATATTCCACTAACTATAATTCTAGCCCAGAGGTGACCCGTCATGGCGGAACTGCAATTCCCGTGGCCAAGGAATTCGTGGGCCATTCTTACAAAGATCATTCGAGCTTGGTACTCGGTTGAGACCAGCGGCGGAGACATAACCCAGAAGAGAGTCGCGGAAGTTGCTGGCGTTCAGCAGAGCCAAGTGAGCACCAATAAGGCTTTTCTTCAAGCGATTGGAATCATTGGCTCCGAAGGTACTTCTTTGACCGACGCAGGCAAACGCCTCGGAATTGGACTGTACAGCGAGAACGAGAGTATGCAACGGCAAGGTCTCGATCAGATCATCAAAGAGACTCCGATTCTGAAAAGTATGCTCGACATCATTAGGGGCAGAGGCAGTCTGAAGGCAAATGACTTTTTCGACGAAGTTGCCCTACGAATTGGTGGGAAGACTGAGGGATTCACAACCGGAACTGCAATCCTGATGCAGATACTTGAACTGTCTGGAGCGATTGAAATCAAAGACAATACGCTCCGTCCATCAAAGGATGCCAGCGTAGGGCAACCATTGCAAACCGAAAGACAAGACAATTCGATTCAGCCGCCTGTGTCTGGACTAAACAGAATCCCAATTGCAGTCGGCACAAACTCTATATGGTTTATCGAAGTTGGAACGAATCCAAAGCCAGAAGAGATTCAGAAATTCCTTGATATGCAGAAACTGATGTTTAGTTAAAAAGTGGGGCTCGCAGCCGCGCTAACGGCCCGAGGCGGGTGGAGCACTGGTGGAGCACACTTAACCCGTTGAAAAAACTTTGGATGCCGCAACCCTGCGGTTTTCAAGGCGCGGGTTCTGAACTTGTCGCTAACTGGGTACTGTCCCTCCCTCAGGTGATCCCCGCTGACTCCTTTCCTTCAATCTCTTGTTGACCTCTGATCCTTGCCCTTTCGTGGTTAGTTCTTGTACTTAGGCTATAATTTACTTGACTTTGCCTTATTCTATGATACAATACATCGTGGTCTTTTTGCTCCAGCCCGTCGGGCCCGTAAGTCCAACGCTATCCGTCTTTTCCGCTCTTCTCGCCCCTCCGTCTGTCCTCTTCAACATTCCAACCTGCCAACGTGTTTTGCTTTACCTCACTTCTTCCTCGTGGTCATACCTCCATACCGGTACGTTGCCTCGACTTATCTCCTTTGTTTGCCACTCTTACGAAAACTGCCGGGTGTCGTCCCAAAATTCCCAAAAAGGAACTCTCATGAATTCAGAATCCTCTAGCTCCACAATGATTGCCAACACCACCCCGCTCCATTGCCAGCACCGCTTTGCATCCGGACGCCGCTTTTGCCGTCTACCCATCTCCGGCCCGGATTCCAGCCTCTGCTCTAAACACGCTGCCGAGCGTCAGACAGAGCTGGATCAGGCCGACCTCGCCTTCGTTCTCATCGGCGACATCCAGGAATTCCGTTCCGCCGCCGATATCAACCATTCCCTCGGCGAACTCTATAAGCTCCAGGCTCGCAACAAGATCACTCCCCGCCGCGCGGCCGTCATGGCCTATACCTGCAACTTGCTCCTCCGCACCCTCCCCGCCATCGCCGCTGAAAACCATCCGACCGACGAAAAGACGCGCATCATCATCGATATGCCGTGCCCCGACCGTGAAAATCCCAAGCCTGACAATCCCACCTATCAGGATCTCCGCTCATGACTCGTCGGCGGGCAGTCGTGATACATTGCGGCGGGCGGGGGCTTTCCGCTTTGGAGGGAATTTGATGCAGAGACGGACGTTTATGAATGTAACGGCTGGGGCAGCTGCGGCGCTGGCGTTCGCGCCTCAGACATTAGCAAACGGACCTCAGGTGCTGGCGTTTGAGCCGCTGGGGGCGGCGGGGGCGCAGGAGCGGAAGGGCACGGACGCTAATCAGGAACGGGACGGCAGAGTTGCTAATCAGGAGCGGAAAGGGCCGGTCGCTTATCCCGATCCTGCGGTGGAAGTGGTTGACCCGCGCTTCGCAAAATACAAAATCGGCAACGCGGCGGTCGAGCGCTTGTACACCGGCACGCGGTGGTCGGAAGGGCCCGTATGGTTCGGGGACGGACGGTATCTGCTGTGGAGCGACATCCCCAACAACCGCATGCTGCGATGGCTTGAGGACACTGGAGAAGTCAGCGTCTTCCGCAACCCGTCGAACTACAGCAACGGCAACTTCCGCGACCGGCAAGGCCGGCTGCTCACTTGCGAGCACGACTCGCGGCGCCTGACGCGCACCGAGCACGACGGCACGATCACCGTGTTGATGGACGGATTTCAGGGCAAAAAGCTGAACGCGCCGAATGACCTGGCGGTGCATTCCGACGGAGCGATCTGGTTCACCGATCCGGGCTACGGGATTATGTCGAACTACGAAGGGCATAAAGCTTCGTTCGAGCTGCCCGCCGTCGTTTACCGGCTGGACCCGAAGACGCGCGAAGCCATCGTGGTTGCCACGGACATGGATAAGCCCAACGGCATTTGCTTTTCGCCCGACGAGAAAAAACTCTACATTGTGGATACGGGAGCGCCGCGTCACCCTGGCGACGCGCACGCGATTCGCGTGTATGACGTGGTGGATGGCGTGCGGCTGAAGAACGGCCGGTTGTTTGCGGATATGGCGCCGGGCTCGTCCGACGGAATCCGTTGCGACACGGACGGCAATGTGTGGTCCGCCGCGGGATGGGGCGGAACAGACTTCAACGGCGTGCATGTTTTCGCGCCCGACGGCACGCGCATCGGCATGATTCATCTTCCGGAAACGTGCGCGAATCTGTGTTTTGGAGGCGCCAAGAAAAATAGATTGTTCATGGCCGCAAGCCAGTCGCTGTACGCCGTTTACGTGAATGCCGAGGGAGCGCAGACGCCTTGATCACGGATGCTTTGGCACAATTGAAAAACATTCGGAGGAAGGGCATGGGAACCTCGTCGAAGCTGAGTGAAGCGCCGAGCGGGATTATTGAACCGGAGATGGCGCGCATCCCAGAAGGTTGGTTTGCGATGGGTTGCGAAACGGGGCGCGATGATGAGAAGCCAGTGCATCGCGTGTGGGTGGATGCGTTTGAGCTTGCGATTTGTCAGGTGACGAATGCGGAGTACGCATGCTTTCTTCCGGCAACAAAAGCCCCTGAGCCGATGAATTGGACTGATGCGAACTTTAGCGATCCGCGGATGCCGGTCGTCGCGGTGTCGTGGCATGAAGCGGCAAACTACTGCGAGTGGCTGAGCGGCGCGACTGGCAAATACTACCGTTTACCGAGCGAAGCGGAATGGGAGCGCGCGGCGCGCGGCGGCGCAGAAAGTCTGCTGTACGCGTGGGGAGATGCACCGCCGGAGACGATTCCCGATTACGCGAAACGCTGGAAGCTGGGGCCGGAGCCCGTGGGTTTGTACGCGCCGAATGCTTACGGGATATACAATCTGGGCGACAATGTGCATGAGTGGTGCGCGGATTGGTACGACGAGGGCTACTATGCGCGCGCTCTGGAACGGAATCCGCAAGGACCGCAGAGCGGTACGCGGCGCGCCTCGCGCGGTGGTTCGTGGCGGCACCATATTAAGGTTACGCGCACCGCGGCACGTTCCAGCATTCCGCCGGAGTTCCATTACGCGGACTATGGATTTCGAATCGCGCGGTCCTTGAGTGTTTGAGGAATCTGCTGCGCTTTGATTATTCGAAACGGAAATTGCGCGCGCGAAATTGTTGCGCGAGGCACGAGGCCAATGACGAGGTTGAGGTTCATGTTACGATGAAGGAATGCGGCACGGTCCATGGGCTCTGCGTCTCGTTGCACCTTTGCTGGCCGTCGCCGCAACGACGGCGGCGCAGCAGGAGCCAAAACCGAAAGACCTTCCCGATGCGCCCGCGGCAAAACAGGAAAGCGCGCCGCAGAAACACGACAATCGCTTCAATACGACCGTCGAAATTATCGGCCGACGGTCGATTTTCTTTCCGAATATTGCGAGCAGCGCTGGCCCGCTGAGCACTAAGCAGAAGTTCGAACTCTTTGCGGATCTGAGCGTCGCGCCTTCCCGGTTTCTCAGCTCGGCTGCCGGGGCGGGGATCGGCCAGGCGCACAATTCGCTGCCCGGGTACGGCCAGGAAATGGGCGGCTACGGAAAACGATTCGGCTCTTCGATGGCCACGGCGGCATCGAACAATTTTTTTGGTACGTTTGTGATTGCGTCGCTGCTGCACCGCGATCCACGCTACTTCGTGACGCTGCATGGAGGAGCAGGACACCGCATCGGCTACGCACTGAGCCGCATCGTGGTTTCGCGCACGGATGACGGCCGAGACGGAGCCAATTGGCCGGGAATCCTGGGCCCGCTGGTGGCCGAAACTTTGGCAAACAGCTATTTGCCGGTGAAAGAACAGACGGGCGGCCGGACAATGCAGCGCTACGGAATTCGAATCGGGTTGAACACGGCGAGCAACGCGCTGCGGGAATACTGGCCGACAATCTTCCGCAGCCTGCGCATCACGAAGATAGCTCCGGGTTCGAATTCGAATCCGGGGGCTACGCCGGGCGCGACGCGGCCATCCCCCTGACAAACACAACCGCATCTGAAAAACGCGAGAAGTATTACAATGGAAGTGCGGGGCTGTAGCTCAGATGGATAGAGCAACGGTTTCCTAAACCGTTTGTCGGGAGTTCGAATCTCCCCAGCCCCACCAGAACAAAGTGTTCAGCAATCAGTTTTCAGTACTCAGTTCCACGCGCGGATTTGCGGCGCGAAAGGTGGACCGTACGCGAACTCCCACTCAGGCGACGGGCTTGACGTCTTCCATGAGAGCAAAAAAACCTTCGGCGAGCGTAGGATGGGTGTAGACAGCGCCCTTCAGCACCGTGTAAGGCTGATTCGAAAGCATCAGTGTGCCGAGGATTTGCACCAGTTCGCCTCCTTCGGATGCAAGGATGGAAGCGCCAAGGATGCGGTCGTTCGAAGCGTCCACGACGAGCTTCATGAGGCCGACGGTTTCGCCGCGCTCGATGGCGCGGGCCACATAAGTCATCGGACATTTTCCGATTTTTAACTTGAAGCCCTTTGCGCGAGCTTCCTTCTCGGTCATGCCGACGCCGCCGAGCTGCGGATCGGTGAACACGCAGTAGGGCACGGGCCGATTTTCCGTGGAGAGGTTCTTCCCTTCCACGAGATTTCCGAAAACAATTTGAAAATCGTTGTAGGAAATGTGCGTGAAGGCTGGGCCGCCCTTGCAGTCGCCCAGAGCCCAGACGCCGGGGACGGTTGTTTCCAGCCGCGCATTGACCTTGATGAAACCATTCTTGTCTGTTTCGATGCTGGCTTTATCGAGACCGAGATCGCCGGTGTTTGGACCGCGGCCGGTGGCGATCAAGAGATGCGAACCCGTGACGCTCGATGCGCCTGCCGAGCTCTCGAAAGAGACAGTCACGGCGCTGTTTTTATTTTCGACGCTTGTGGTGCGGGCATTGAGCAAGAATTGGATGCCTTCGGATTCGAGCGCTTTTTGCAACTCGGCGGCAATTTCGGGATCTTCGCGAGCAACAATTTGTTTGCCGGTGTGAAAAACGGTGACACGGCTGCCGAAGCGGCGAAACATCTGGCCAAATTCGAGGCCAATGTAACCACCTCCCAAAATGAGCAAGTGATTGGGAACGGCGGTGAGCTGCATGACGGATTCGTTCGTTAAGTAAGGCGCAGTATCAAGACCGGGGATCTGCGGAATGTTCGGGCGGCCGCCAGTATCGATGAAAATCTTTTCGCTCTCGAGCAAATCATCGGCGACTTTGAGTTGATGCGGGCCGGTAAAATGGGCATGGCCGCGATAGAGGCGAAGGTTGGCGCGCTTGTCGACTTGTTTCTGCTGGCCACTGCGAAAACTGAGAACGACTTCATCTTTTTGGGCGACAATTTTGGCGAGATCGACGCTGACGTTCGGTGCGTTGATGCCCCAGCGCGCGGCGTTTCGCGCATAGTGCGCGACCTGGGCGCGATGCACCATCGTCTTTGTAGGCGTGCAGCCAACATTGATGCACGTGCCGCCCAGGTCTTTTTTCTCGATGAGTGCTACCGACCACCCCAGGTCAGCGAGGCGATAAGCGAGAGGATTGCCGCCCTGGCCCGAGCCGACGATGATCGCGTCATATTTCATTAAGTTGCTCCTCAGAGGAGGACTGGCCCCAAGACATTACATCGCATGCAGCGCCAATTCGCGCAGATCAAGGAAATCCCACGGAAAGGCATTTTTGACCGCGCCCGTAGATCCGTCAGGAAACAGTATGACGGATGAACGCTGGACGAGAGAGGCGACGTAGGTTATCAGCAGGGCGACGACGCTTCCAATCAGAACCTCTACCGTGCGGTCGATAGCCGTGGCCAGGCCCGCAGAACGCCCACCGCCCAGGACGCTTGGAGTCATGAGAACGGCGACAGTGACCGGCGCAACGCGCCAGCTTCCCGGCACGCGAATGAAACTGGTGCAGATGATAACCGAAACGATGATGCCGAGAAGAATGGACCAGTGGTGAGGGCCAAGCAGGTAAAGAAAGGAAAGACCGACGGCGCAGCCGATAAGGGTGTTCACCATGCGGGAATTGAACGCTAGAAACGCGGCGCTGAGTTCCGGTTCCGTGACGATGATCACGGAGATGAGCGCCCACAACGGGTTAGGATGATTGAAGCGATCGAGAACAAACCACACGATTGCGCAACCGATCAGAATTCGCACGGCATATTGCAGGCCAGAGGGTTGAGGAGCTACGGGTACGGGAGTCTCGATAATGGCCGTCACGGAATTCCTCGGCGCGCCCTGGCAATTCGTGAAAGGACGTGGCCATCGCGCGGCATGAAATTCTAACGATCTTTTTTGAAAATGACGAACTTCGCGGCATGAAACGCAGGTGTCCATCCGGCGCCGCGGAATCCACTGCGATGGCGTGGGCCTGCTCAGAAAATTTGCTGTTGGCCGCTTCAGAAGTGCGAGAATGCGAGTGAAGCATTCGCAATACTCGTTTGCTGCGAGGAAACGGCCGGCGCAAGGCCAAACCTCGCAGAGAATTTCCACGAGGCGCCTCTGATGGGACAAGCAGTGGACGTGCACCGGCTGCAATTCGCCTTCACGGTGACCTTTCACTACATCTTTCCACAATTGACGATGGGGCTGGCGCTGCTGCTCGTGTACCTGAAGACCAAGGCGCTGCGAACCGGCGATGAGCACTACAATCATGCGGCGCGATTCTGGGCGCGGATCTTCGGGATTAATTTTGCGCTTGGAGTTGTCACTGGTATCCCCATGGAATTTCAATTCGGGACGAACTGGGCGACGTTTTCGAAAGCCGCGGGCGGAGTGATCGGGCAGACACTGGCAATGGAAGGCGTGTTCTCCTTTTTCCTCGAATCGAGCTTCCTTGGCTTGTTCCTTTTTGGTGAAAAGAAACTCGGGCGAATCGGACACTGGGTAGCTGCGTTTCTGGTTTTTCTAGGCTCGTGGCTTTCGGGCTATCTCATCGTTGCGACGGACGCTTGGATGCAGCATCCCATTGGTTATCGGTTGGGCGTTAGCGGTGCGATCGAGCTTTCCAGCTTCTGGGACCTGCTGCTGAACAGGTGGGCGCTTTGGCAGTACGCGCACACGATGCTGGGCGCGGTGCAAACCGGCTGCTTCGTTATGGCCGGAGTCGGCGCCTTTTATTTGCTGACGAAGCGCGATGAATTCTACGGCCGCACGTTTGTGCGGGCGGGCACATTGGTAGGAGCGATTGCTGCGCTCTTGCAACTCTTTCCTACGGGTGACATGCAGGGGAAGTTGGTTGCGAACAATCAGGAGCCGACGCTGGCGGCGATGGAAGGAATATTCGAATCGCAAGAGGGCGCGCCACTGGCGATCCTTGGCCAGCCGGACGTGGAAAAAAGAAGACTCGACAACCCGCTGGAAGTTCCCAACATGCTGAGCTTTCTGACTTACAGGCAATGGAGAGCGAACATCAAGGGCCTAACCGATTTTCCACAGACGGAATGGCCGGACCAGATTCCACTGCTGTACTACAGCTATCACGTGATGGTCGGTCTCGGGACGATCTTCATCGCAGTGATGGTTCTGGCGTCGCTGCTGCTGTGGCGAGGAAAATTGTACGACTCTCGACGGATGCTGTGGATGTTGATGGTGTGCATCCCGCTTCCCTACATCGCCAACACCGCAGGATGGATGACCGCGGAACTTGGGCGGCAACCCTGGTTGATCTATGGATTGATGCGCACTGCCAGCGGCGTCTCACCGCGCGTGGCCGCGGGCAATGCCTGGTTCACCCTGATTGGCTTTATGGGGATGTACACAGTGTTGGGGATTTTCTGGCTGTTCCTGATTTACCGCGAGATCGAACTCGGGCCGGAACCCAGCGGGCATCTGCAAGAAGACGATGCTGCCGTGCTGGCGGCGGACTGAAGAAGCGCGATGGGAACTATCTGGTTCTGGCTCGTAGCCATTATGATTGCAATATACGTGCTCCTGGATGGCTTCGATCTAGGCGCAGGGGCGATTCATCTCTTGGTGGCAAGAACAGATGAAGATACGCCAGCGCTTTCAGCGGGTTTTATCTGCCGCTGATGATCGTGCTATGGCTCCTGATTTTGCGGGGAGCGTCCATCGAATTCCGGAATCACATCAAGAGCGCGGTTTGGGATCCGCTGTGGGATTTTCTGTTCTGCGCGTCGAGCCTGTTGCTCGCGGTGTTTTTCGGAGCGGCGCTGGGCAACGTGGTGCGCGGCGTGCCGCTTGATTCGAGCGGTTATTTCTTCGAGCCGCTGTGGACGAATTTCCAGCTTGGAGACGAAACCGGCATCCTCGACTGGTATACGCTTCTGGTGGGTGTATTGGCCTTGCTTGCGCTGATGATGCACGGCGGGCTTTGGGTGCAGATGAAAACCAGTGGAGAAGTCAATGCGCGCGCGGGAAAACTCGCGGAGCGGGCGTGGTGGGGCGTAGTGGCGCTCACGGCATTGGTGACTGCCTTCACGTTCCGCATTCAGCCACAGGTAAAAGAAAATTTTACGACCTGGCCGGTTGGAATCGTTTTTCCGCTGCTTGCGGTGGCGGGGATCGCAGGCGTCATCTTTGAATTGCGAAAAAGTGATGAGCGCAAAGCGTTCCTGGCGTCCTGCACGTACCTGACGGGAATGTTGACGAGTGTCGTGTTCGGCGTGTATCCGATGGTCTTGCCCGCGCGGAATCCGGTTTATTCCTTGACGGTGACAACAGCAAAAGCCGGGGACTACGGTTTGAAAATCGGATTGGCGTGGTGGATCCTCGGAATCATCTTGGCAGTGGGATACGTTACCTACGTCTATCGCTCTTTCGCCGGCAAAGTGGTCGTCGACAAAGATTCGCACGGCTACGGCGATTAAAGCATTGGCTTTTCGGAGCGCTGTGCGAGGGGCATGTTGACGCAAGCGGGTGGCGGGCGTAGCGTAATAAAAGGATGCGAAGGGCTGGGCGAATTCGAAACGCGAGTTGGCTGCTACGGATTTTGAGCATGGTGACGATGGCGGCGCTCGTCGTGGCACCCGCGTGTGCGTCTCTTTGCGGCGGTCAGAATTGCCGGCAAGGTGATGCGCCGGTAACCAAAAATGGGGGATGTCACGAGGCTGGTACCGTGCCTGGTGGAGCGGCGCGGATATCCAGGTTTTCAAGTTGTGGTCCACTGGAATTGCCCGCGGTAGTCTTGACTCCCACTTCCCTAAGAAAAGCTTTCAGCGTATCGCGCTTAAGTGCGCCCGATGGAATACTCCTCGCGGTCGAACAACTGCGGTCTGCAGCGGCGGCGCCGTCTCCCGATTTTCATTCTGGCGGATCGCCAGACTTCTTGAGCAGTTTGGCGTATGAACCGTCGGGTGTCCTTCGAATCTAAGTCGTCCCTCCTGAAAATTTAATAGCAGGGCAGCCTCGCGGTAAGCGCGAAGGTCTGCCTGCCTCTCCAACCGAACGGATTTCACCGGGATAACTGCCCGAAACGGTTTGCATTTTTTCTTCGGCGAAGAACACGGCTTACAGCGTTGAGAAATTCAGGAGGCCAAGATGAGCGGCACACGCAGAAGATTTTTTCAAGACGCGGCGATTTTCGGGGCGGGGCTTTTGGGAATGAGCGAGAGCTTGCGAGCTCAGAATGAAAAGCCCATGCCGATGCGTCCGCGGGAAGCAAGCAACCGGCCGCATGCGGCGCCGGCAAATGCCGCAGTGCATGATCGCGCGCTGCCGATGGTGACGCCTGACTTGGCAGACTTGCCGCACGAGATGGATGGGGGCGTGAAGGTCTTCCATCTGGCGGCCGAGCCGGTGAAGCGAAAAATCGCGCCGTTTAAGACCATCGACGCTTGGGGCTACAACGGAAGCTGCCCCGGGCCGACGATTCAGGTGCACCAGGGCGATCGCACACGCGTAGTCTTCGAGAACCGCTTGCCGGAGTCAACTTCCCTGCACTGGCATGGACTGGAAATTCCCATCGAGCAGGACGGTGTGCCCTACATCAGCCAGAAGCCTGTGGCGCCTGGCGAAAAGTACGTTTACGAATTCACGGTGCACCAGGAAGGAACTTTTTTCTATCACGCGCACAGCGCGATGCAAGAAATGATGGGACAAATCGGATTTTTCGTGGCGCATCCGGAAAAAGATTACAAGCCGCGCGTTGACCACGACTACGGATTAATACTCCAGGAATGGGCGGTTCTGCCCAGCAACACCGTCCCGAATACGGCGGCGATGGAATTCAACTGGCTGACGTTCAACGGTGTATCCGCGCCGATGACGACTCCGTTGCTGGCGCGGCTCGGAAGCCGGGTGCGTCTGCGCATTCTGAATCTGGGGATGGATCATCACCCAGTGCACCTGCACGGGCATCAGTTCGTGGTCACCGGAACGGAAGGCGGGCGCGCGCCAGAGTCAACGTGGTATCCGATGAACACGGTGCTGGTGGGCGTGGCGCAAGCACGCATGGTGGAGTTTGAAGCGAAATATCCCGGCGCGTGGATGATTCACTGCCACCTGCCGCACCACATGATGAACAGCATGATGGATTTGCTGCGCGACCGGCAGATTCAGACCGCCGACCAGACGGACATGAAAGCGATGAGCCAGATGGAGTCGCTCGCGAAAAGCGTGCCGTTCGAACATGTGCACCACGCGCCGATTGCGGCCAATGCGGAGAGCGTGCCGGGCTTTCCGCAAGACGCGTTCATGGAAATGGGAATGGACGAAGTAGTGGAAAAGCCGGAGACCTATGGCCTGCCGAAAAATTGGAGCGCGGGAATGATGGGAATGATGACCATGATCCGCGTTCTGCCGGAAAAAGATTATGACGCCATTCTCGCCCGGAAGAAGGCGCCCAGCACACAGTCGGAGCATCACCATGAATCGTGAAAATGGGGAAAAAGATTTAACGCAGAGGGCAAGGGGAAAAGACATGCGAGCGAGATGGACATTCGGAAC
>WNFT01009082.1_pt1 | contig 16790 bp, 17 predicted proteins | sample 5400191 | NCBI WGS metagenome assembly WNFT01 (sample SAMN13153359, study PRJNA577476) | soil metagenome | isolation source: 80 cm saprolite under Madrone tree | place: USA:California | collected 2016-06-14 | reverse complement strand
TCAAAGCCAAGACGCCGGTTACATGCGCTGCGGACCGAATTTGCCCCGAAGGCCGGATTTGCGGCCACGATAGGACGCTTAGCTATGTTTGAGGCGCTCAATCCGCTCTATTTATGGATCAAAGCGTTCCACATCATCGCGGTGATCGCCTGGATGGCCGGCATGCTCTATCTGCCGCGCCTTTATGTTTATCATTGCGAAGTCGCGCCTGGGTCCACGGAGTCGGCGCGGTTCAAGATCATGGAGCGCCGCCTGCTGCGCGCGATCATCAATCCGGCAATGATCGCGGCCTGGCTTTTGGGAATTGCGCTCATACTAACCCCGGCAAGCGGAGGCATCGCGCAGCCCTGGCTTCACGCCAAATTATTTCTGGTTTTGTGCCTCACCGCGTTGCACGGGCTTTATTCGCGCTGGCGCCGGGACTTCGCCAAGGATGCGAACCGTCATGATCAGCGCTTTTACCGGATTTGGAACGAAGTTCCGGCGGTTCTCATGGTCTTCATCGTAATTTTGGTCGTGGTAAAGCCTTTCTGAACGGTCCTTCGACGTGGGGGTATTTGCAAGCGCGTGAATTCCGGCTAGAATTCAGCCGTTCTTCAAAACACGTGCTTCAAGAGCCCGCCTGCGCGGGCTTCGCCGCATGAAGGCGGCAGAGCGCGAGACCTCTCATCCCGACCCAAACGGCCAGAACGACAGCTTCGGCCTTGGGACCATCCTCCGGCATCAATCGTTATCTCCATCAGCCCCCAGCTCCCAACCCCCCTCCAGGTGCATCACATGACAGTCCAATCCGGCCTCCAGGCCATGAAACTCCAGGATTTGAAGACCAAGAAGCCCAATGAGCTTCTGGAATTCGCGGAGGACCTCGGGGTCGAAAACGCCTCGTCCATGCGCAAGCAGGACATGATGTTCGCGATCTTGAAGGAACTCGCCGAACGCAATGTCGAAATCACCGGCGACGGCGTTCTGGAAATTCTCCAGGACGGCTTCGGCTTCCTGCGCAGTCCCGAATCGAACTATTTGGCCGGGCCCGACGATATCTACGTCTCGCCCTCGCAAATCCGCCGTTTTGGTTTGCGGACCGGAGACACCGTCGAAGGCCCCATTCGCTCACCCAAGGACGGCGAGCGCTATTTCGCTCTTCTGAAGGTCAGCACGATCAATTTCGAGGACCCCGAGGCCGGCAAGCACAAGGTGCATTTCGACAATCTAACGCCGCTGTACCCGACCAAGCGGTTTGTGCTGGAACTCGAAGACCCCACCATCAAGGACAAGACCGGCCGCATCATCGATATCGTGGCGCCCTTGGGCATGGGTCAGCGCGCGCTGATCACCGCCCAGCCCCGAACCGGCAAGACCGTGATCCTGCAGAACATCGCCAAGGCGGTCGCGATCAACCACCCGGATTGCTATCTGATCGTGCTTCTGATCGACGAGCGCCCGGAAGAAGTCACCGACATGCAGCGCTCGGTAAAGGGCGAAGTGATCTCGTCGACCTTCGACGAACCCGCCTCGCGCCATGTGCAAGTCGCCGAGATGGTGATCGAGAAGGCCAAGCGCCTGGTCGAACATAAGCGCGACGTCGTGATCCTCCTGGACTCGATCACGCGCTTGGGCCGCGCCTACAACACCGTCGTGCCGTCGTCGGGCAAGGTTCTGACGGGCGGCGTCGACGCCAATGCGCTGCAGCGTCCGAAACGCTTCTTCGGTGCCGCGCGCAATATCGAGGAAGGCGGCTCGCTCACCATTATCGCCACCGCGCTCATCGATACGGGCTCGCGCATGGATGAAGTGATTTTCGAAGAGTTCAAGGGCACCGGCAATTCCGAAATCATTCTCGACCGCAAAGTGGCCGATAAGCGCGTCTTCCCGGCAATCGATATTCTTCGCTCCGGCACGCGCAAAGACGAGCTTCTGGTCGACAAGGGGACGCTGGCGAAAATGTATGTGCTGCGCCGGATCTTGGCGCCCATGGGAACCATCGACGCCATCGAGTTCCTGCTCGACAAGCTGCGTCAGTCCAAGACCAACGACGATTTCTTCGACAGCATGAACACCTAAGGAGGAAGTTGGTTCGGGCTCAGCTCACGCCAACTTCAGTCCGCAATGTTTGGCAAAGTGGCGGAAGTCGTCATCGCGTGTGATCAGTGGCACATTGTGGTCGATGCACGATTGAGCGATGAGGGCGTCGGCAATTCTCGCCCGAAGCCCAAGTTGCTTCAGGGTGCGGCGAATTTCACCGGCTCGTTTCCAAAAGCCAACCAGTATTGGAAGCATTTCCAACTGTTCGATCTGGGGCTGAAGAACTCTTCGCGGGCCGGGGTCGCTGAGGATCTCCGTAACGACAATGGCTGGCAGCGCCAGATCAACACCCGCAAGAGCAGCGGCGAGCCGCTCAACGTCGGGACCTTCAAGGCCCTGAAGATAAGCGACGAGTGTGCTGGTATCAGTCGCAATCATTCGCGGTCGTAACGCAACTCATCGAGTGTCATCGAGAACTTCACCTTTCCTCGAAGCTTCATGATCTCCCGCTGAGCACGTATGGAATCGAGTTTGCGCAGCGCTTGACGCACCGTTTCCGTCACGCCTTCGCCGGTAAATGCTTGCAGCCGGTCAAGCAATTCTTCTGGGACTTCCACGGTAATCTTTCGCATCTTGCCCATGCTGGCGAGTATACCAGCATGATCACTGGTATTCAAGCTGGTGACTAAGGCCGGACTTGAGGCTGGGAATTGTTCACCGGGTCTGGCCGGCGTCGACGCGGCCGGTCATCGCGATGCGCCAGCCGGACATGAAAAACAGGCCCGCCATGGCTGCGCCAAAAACCAGATCGGGAATGTTGGAGCGCAACGCCACCACCATGCCGGCGGCCGCGATGACCGCGACATTGCCGACCACGTCGGTCCGGCTGAAGCGCAAGAGAGCGGCGACAGAGGTGAGCTGACCGCGCGAATGCAGCATGATCGCGCAGGCGACAAGATGGGCGACGAGCGCGATCATGCCCATCACGATCATGGTCAAATAATGGGGAAAGCTTCCCTGCAGGGTTCGCCTTAGTGCGATCACGCAGACGAGCGCCCCCAACACCATCATCACGATGCCTTGGAGCTGAACCGTCCAACGTGGCCGGGCGAACCCTGTTGCTAAGCGAAGGGCGAAACCCGCGCTCACCGAATGCTGGACGAAACGAAGCGCGTCGGCAGCGAGCGCCGTCGATGCCGCGGGGACCGCAACCATGCTTTCGATGAAGCCCATCATGCCTGTGATCAGGGCGATCATGGCCAGCGCGATGCGTTCATGCTCGAGCAAAGGAAGGGCCTCGAAAGTCTTAGTCAAAGTGCAGATAAGAGCCGGGCAGCACAAGCCCCGGTCATGGCAGAAGCACGGTTGCCCCGGTGGTCGCCCGCGACTGCAAGGCTTCGTGACAAGCACGCACATCCGTGAGTTTGAAGCGTTGGTTGACAGAAATTTTCACGGCACCCGATGCAATCACACCGAATAGATCGTCGGATGTCTCCTTCAACTCTTCGGCATTGCGCGCGTAGCTCCCCAAGGTCGGCCGCGTCAGATAGAGCGATCCCTTCTGGCTTAACGTCAGAGGCTCGAAAGGCGGAACCGCGCCGGAGGAGTTTCCGAAATAGACCAGCATGCCGCGGACTTCGAGGCAGTCGAGCGAACCGGCGAACGTATCCTTGCCGATCGAATCGTAAACGACGGGCACCCCTGAGCCATTGGTCAGTTCGCGCACGCGCTTGACCCAATCTTCTTTTCGCGAGTTCAGCACCCATTCGCAGCCATTCGCCTTGGCGAGCCCGATCTTGTCGTCCGATCCGACGGTGCCAATGACATGCACGCCAAGATGCCTTGCCCACTGCGAAGCGATAAGTCCGACCCCGCCGGCGGCGGCATGCAAGAGAATGGTCTGGCCGGCCTTCACCGGATAGGTCGCCTTGAGCAGATAGCGCGCCGTCAATCCCTTGAGCAGCGCGGCCGCGGCAGCTTCGTCGGAGATCGCCGCCGGCACTTTTACCGCTTGCCACGCCGGAACATTTGCGGCTTCGGCATAGGAGCCCCGCACCATGCAATAGGCGACGCGATCGCCTATCTTCAGCGTACGGACGTTCTCGCCCAAGGTCTCGACCGTGCCGGCAGCTTCCGAACCGATACCGGCGGGAAGCGGCAACGGGTAAAGCCCCGAGCGATGATAGGTGTCGATGAAATTGACGCCGATAGCGCTGTGGCGGACACGCACTTGATCGGCTCCGGGAGGCGGCAACTCGATATCGTCGAGCTGCAATACTTCGGGCCCGCCGGTTTTGTGAATACGAACGGCCTTCATCGGTTCAACCAAGATGCTGGCGGAAGAAATTGTCCGTTCTCGTGTTGGCCAGATCGGCACAGGCCTTGTCGTAATGCTGGCCGCCCTCGCGGGAGAAGGCGTGGTCCATCTCGGGATAGACGTGAATGCTCACCAAGGGATTGCCCTTGAGGGTATCGCTGATCTGACTTTGCGCTTCGGGAGGCACGTATTGGTCTTTGCCCGCGATGTGCAGCATCACCGGCGTCTTGATCTTGCCGGCTTCGCCGAGGCGGTTCTGAATATTGACGCCGTAATAGGCGACCGACGCATCCGTGTCGGTTCGCGTGGAGCACAGAAAAGCGAGCTGGCCCCCCAGGCAATAGCCGACATCGCCGACCTTGCCGGTGCAGCCCTGAACCTTGCGCAGATAGCTCATCGAAGCCTGGACGTCGACGATGCCATTGTCGGCATCGAAGCGCTGCATCAAGCCGAAAGCCCGTCCCCAATGTTCCTGCGTCTTGTCGGTGAGTTGAACGCCCGGTTCAAGCCGCCAGAAAAGATCGGGTGCGAGCGCAAAGCGGCCGCGTGCGGCGTGGGAATCGCAGATCTTGCGCACGACATCATTCACGCCGAAAATTTCCTGGATCACGATCACGCCGGGTCCATGACCCGAAGCCGGTGTGGCGAGATACGCCCCGAAATTGCCGTCCGCCCCCTTTACGGTGATGTCCTTCCCGCTCATTCGACACTCCCTTGTTGTTGTTGGGCATCAGATTAGCGACTCAAACGATGCCTCACCATCCGTTTAAGCGTTGGCCGCGGTCCTCAGGAACGGCGAATTTTCCGGCAGTCGCAGAACCTGAGACAGAATTGCGGCACTGGTCACGGGCGGAGAACAGAGATCGCCGCCGCAGACATAGGCGGTGGGCACGCCTTCCTGCATGATCTTTTCCGCGGCCGGGTGGCCGGCCGGCAAGCTCTCGCCGGGGGCAACGGCCATGAGCAGCCGGTTGGGCAGGCTGCGCCCGAGTGCGGCTTTGATCAGATCCTGGGTGCGTGAATCGCTAGGCGGCCCCATGACGATGATCTGCATGCAGGAGCTGCAGAACTCGAAGTTGTTGAGATAGGTCGCCATCTGTAAGTAATTGGCGCCGACGTCTCCGGCGAAGGCCTGGATCAACGTATTCGCTCGCTCGGCGTGGTAGCCGTCGCCGGTGGCGTAAAAGATCCGCGCGTGCAGACCAATCATCGTGCCGTTGGCAGAGGGCATCTGATTGTCGAAGGCGTTGCGCGTGCGCACCTGCTCGGGCAGGTCGGGGTTTTTCGAATAGACGTAGCCGCCCTGGACGATGTCCCAGAATTGTTCGTCGAGCGTTCTCGTCCAGGCGGCGGCGCGCTCAAGATAGTCGCGCTCCCCTGTCGCTTCCCAGAGCGTGAGTGCGGCACGGGCCATGTTGGCGTAGCCGTCGGCATAGGCCGGGTGTTGGCGTTTACCCTCGCGATAGGAATGAAACAGACGGTCGCCATCCCCCATCTTGTCGCAAACGAACTTGAAAGCGCGTCGGGCGGCATCCACCCATTGCGACTGGCTGAAAACCGCGCCGGCATTCGCCAGACTTGCGATCATCAAACCGTTCCAGTCGGTAAGCACCTTGTCGTCACGTCCGGGCCTGACGCGCTTCTCGCGCGCCTCGAACAGGAGCCGCCGCTGCTCCGCGAAACTGGGCTCTTCGGCTTCGCTCCAATCCGGCAGGTTCGCGATGCGATGCAGAATGTTGCGGCCGGTCGGTTTGCCTTCGTGGTGAAAATTGCCGTCGCGGGTGACGCCGTAGGCTTGCTTGAAACGATCGATGTTGGTTCCGGCAAGGATCGCGTCGATCTCGCTTTCCGTCCAGACGTAGAACTTGCCCTCGTCCCCTTCGGTATCGGCGTCAAGACTGGAAGCAAACCCGGCGTTCTCGACGCGCATTTCGCGCAACGCCCAAGAAAGCGTCGCCTCGATGCGATGCCTGACCACGGGTTGGCGCCCGTGCTGCCAAACGAGGGTCATGAGGTCGACAAGCTGCGCATTGTCGTAGAGCATCTTCTCGAAATGCGGGATCAACCATTCTTCGTCGACGGCATAGCGCGAGAACCCGCCGCCCAGATGGTCATAGATTCCGCCGCGGCCCATGAAATCGAGCGTGCATAAGACGATGGAGAGGTATTGCTGCATGCCGGTGCGCAAATAAGCGCGCCACAACAATTCGATCAGCGGAGCATTGGGGAATTTCGGCGCGCCGGTGATCCCGCCATAGAACACGTCGCAATTTTGCGCGGTGGCGACCGCCACGCGTTCGAGCCTCTGGAAGTCGAAGGTGCCGGCACGATTCTGATACCAGGCCTCGTCGATGCGTTGCGCGATCTGACGGATGTTGGGTTCCATCTGATCGGGAGTCTCGCGGTAGGCTTGGGCGAGTTGGCGCAACACGGTCTTGAAAGCCATGCGGCCGAAACTTTCTTCCTTGGGAAAATAGGTGCCGCCCCAGAATGGTTCTCCCTTGGGGGTCAGAAACGCGTTCAGCGGCCAGCCGCCGTTCCTGCCGAGAACGACGAGAATGCGCTGCAGCCAGCTGTCGATGTCGGGACGCTCTTCGCGATCGACCTTGATGCAAACGTAAAGCTCGTTCATCAGAGCGGCGGTTTCGGGATCCTCGAAACTCTCATGCGCCATGACGTGGCACCAATGGCAGGCGGCATAGCCCACCGACACCAGAACGGGCCTGTTCAGCCGCTTGGCTTCGGCAAGCGCTTCCGGTCCCCAGGGCCGCCAGTGCACCGGATTGTCCTTGTGCTGGAGCAGATAAGGACTGGTTTCGGATGCGAGAAGATTGGCTGTCATGAGAGTCCAAACATGCGCCGAGAAAGGCGCGTTGCCGATGAAGGGCCTTGGTTTTAGTTTCCTCGACAGGCCGCGACAAGGATAAGAACGCTGAGCGCCGGCACCGCACATCGAAGGCACGAGACGATCTTTGCGTTGGCGAGCGCGCGCGGCCGCGCGGGCGTAGCAGTTGTGCGCGTCTCGGGACCTTCGGCCGATGACGCGCTGAAGGCCTTAACACGGCGATCATTGCCAAATGAACGAAGGGCGACTATTCGTACGCTGTTCAATGAAAAGAACGGTGACTTTATTGATGCTGCTTTGGTGCTGCGTTTCGTCCCACCCCATTCCTATACAGGCGAAAATGTCGTGGAATTTCAGGTACATGGTGGTCCTGCTGTGGTGGCTGCTTTGCTTGAGGCACTGGCGGCTGAGCCTGGACTAAGGCTGGCGGAACCCGGCGAGTTCACGCGACGCGCGGTGGAGAACGGACGGTTGGATCTTACCCAAGCCGAAGCCATTGCCGATTTGGTGGCCGCTGAGACCCAGGCCCAACGCCGCCAAGCCTACGGTCAGTTCGAGGGCAAACTGGCAGAGCTCTACGAGGGCTGGCGCTCAAACTTGATCCGGGCCGCGGCGTGGGTGGAGGCTTCGATCGACTTTCCCGACGAAGAGATTCCGCTGGATGCCATTGAACGCAGCCGGGGCGCCATTGCCTCGATCGCGGGCGAGATCCGGGTGCACCTCGACGACGGGCGCCGCGGCGAAATCCTGCCGGAGATCCCCGGCACCACGCGCGACGTGATCGAGGTCCGGCTCGACCTCAAGGGTTATCCCGTAATCCTCGCCGACACAGCTGGCTTGCGCGAGGCCCGAGGTCCTATTGAAGAGGAGGGAATTCGGCGGGCTCAGGCCCGGGCCTTATCAGCCGACTTGAGGCTGTTGCTGCTGGACGGTTCGCTTTCACCCCCAAAATCCCTGCCAAGCGCGGAGCTGAAGGTCTGGAGCAAAGCAGACCTGGTCAGTGTGAAGGACCAACCGGGTATTTGGATCTCGTCGAAGACCGGCGAGGGACTCCCCGAGCTGATCGACGTTTTGGCCAGCTATGCCGAGGGAGGGCTGGGGCATGGCGAAGCGCCTGTGATAACGCGTGCCCGGCATCGGCAGGCCTTGGAGGAGGCGGCGGGCAGCCTTGAGCAAGCGGTGGCGGAGGAGGCGCCGGAACTCGCCGCGGAGCAGATAAGGAGGGCTCTTCAAGCCATTGGGCGGATAACCGGAAGAGTCGATCTGGATGAGCTTCTTGACGTTGTTTTTCGCGATTTTTGCCTCGGCAAGTGATTGTTTCACGTGAAACAATCGAAAAGTCGCTCCTTGTTGCGCGCAAATGAAAGATTTATGCATCGGCGATGAGAAATTTTGACGTGATTATCATTGGCGGCGGACACGCAGGCTGCGAGGCCGCGGCGGCTGCGGCTCGCGCCGGCGCGAGCACTCTTCTGCTCACCCATCGCCGGGACACCATCGGAGAAATGTCCTGTAATCCCGCCATTGGCGGGCTGGGCAAGGGGCATTTGGTCCGCGAAATCGATGCCCTCGACGGGCTGATGGGGCGGGTGACGGATGCCGCAGGGATCCAATTCCGGCTTTTGAACCGGCGCAAGGGACCAGCAGTGCGGGGGCCGAGGGCTCAGGCAGACCGGAAACTCTATAAGCAGGGTATGCAAAACGCGCTGGCGGCTGTCGAAAATCTGACCATTCAGGCCCATGCGGTTGAAGACCTTGTGTTGGAAGAAGGGATGGTCACCGGGGTCGTAACCGCAAGCGGCGCAAGGCTTTATGCCGGCGCGGTGATCCTCACCACCGGGACGTTTCTCGGCGGACTGATCCATATCGGGGAACGAAAAATCCCATCCGGACGGGTGGGAGAGGCGCCATCGCTTGGTCTTTCCCGCACTTTGCGGGGTCTTGGCCTGCAGATGGGGCGCCTCAAGACCGGGACCCCGCCCCGCCTGGATGGACGCTCGATCGACTGGCCGGCGCTTGAAGTTCAACAGGGCGACGAACCGCCGGTGCCGGTCTCGTTTCTTACAAGGCGGATCACGACGCCCCAGATCCCTTGCCATATTACCGCGACGACGCCAGCCACCCACGCCATCATTCGCGCCAACCTTCATCGCGCACCCATCTATTCCGGCCAGATCGAAAGCACGGGGCCCCGTTATTGCCCGTCCATCGAAGACAAAATCGTGCGCTTTTCAGCCCGAGAAGGACACCAGGTTTTCCTTGAGCCTGAAGGACTTAACGACGACACGATCTACCCGAACGGGATCTCGACCTCGCTTCCGGAGGACGTCCAGACCGCGCTCATCAGGACCATCCCAGGTCTCGAGCACGCCATCATGCGCAGGCCCGGTTATGCCATAGAATACGATTTCGTCGACCCCCGTGAGCTGCTGCCGTCCCTGGAGCTGAAGCGAGTGCCGAGATTGTTCCTCGCGGGTCAGATCAACGGCACCACCGGCTATGAAGAGGCGGCTGCACAGGGATTAATGGCGGGCCTCAATGCGGCGCGTCGGGTCTCGGGTGACAACGCACTCGTGCTCGATCGCGCTCAGGCCTACATCGGCGTCCTGATCGACGACCTCGTAACGCGAGGAGTCAGCGAACCCTATCGCATGTTCACCTCGCGGGCTGAATACCGCCTGAGCTTGCGCGCCGATAATGCCGACCAGCGGCTTACCGGCCTCGCCGAGCAGCTCGGGATTGTGGGCGCCGAGCGTGCCGCGGCCTTTCAAGCGAAGATGGCGGCGCTCGTTGAAGCTCGTAAATTGACACGGAATCTGACCGTTACGCCCAACGAAGCGACAGGATACGGGATCACTGTCCGGCAGGATGGCGTTAGGCGCAGTGCTTTCGACTTGTTGGCGCTGAAGGGCGTCGAATGGCCGATGCTGCAGGGCATCTGGCCTCAGCTCGGGGGGCTTGAAGCCATGATCACCGAGCAGCTCCAAATCGACGCTCATTATGCCGGCTATCTGGAGCGCCAGGAAGCCGACATAGTCGCCTTCCGCAAGGACGAATCCTTATTGCTTCCCAATGACTTGGATTACACGGCAGTGGTCGGTCTATCTACCGAATGCCGGCTCAAGCTTGCTGCCATCAGGCCGTTGACGCTCGGCCAGGCGGCGCGGATCGACGGCATGACCCCGGCGGCTCTCACGCTGGTGCTGGCCCATGTGAGAGCAGGTGCGCGCCGCTATGCCGCCCTCGCCTGAAACCAAGGCGTTTGGCCCTGACCGATTTGCCATCGAAAGTTGTGTTTCACGTGAAACATTGGCCCGGCTGAAAACCTATGCCGGAATGCTGGAGGATTGGAATGCCAGGCACAATCTGGTGTCCCGAGGCTCTTTGGCTGAGCTTTGGCAGCGGCATTTTTGGGATTCGGCGCAACTTGCTCCCCTGATCCCTCAAAAGGCTGAGTCAATGATCGATCTGGGCAGCGGGGCAGGGTTTCCCGGGCTGGTTCTCGCGGAACTGCTGAAGGACCGGCCGCACTTTCGCGTTGTCCTGGTCGAAGCAACGGCCAAGAAATGCCGGTTTTTGCAGGCCGTGGCCGATCATCTGGCGCTTCCCGTCGAAATCCGCTACGCCCGAGCCGAGGACTTGCCGTCCGAAGCCTTCGATGTGATCACTGCCAGAGCTTGCGCGCCGCTTCCCGAACTCCTTGCTTATGCACAGAGATTCTGGGGCAACAAGACAAGGGGATTTTTTCACAAAGGACAAAATCTTGCGGCGGAATTGACGCAAGCCAGCAAATCTTGGAGACTCAAGGCCGAGCAGCATCCCAGCCGTTCAGATCCGTCAGGCGTCATTCTCGAAATCCGGGAGTTGCAGCGTGTCGCAGAGCGAAAGCCCCACCGGAGCTGAAAAACGCGGCGCGCGCGTCCTTGTGGTCGCCAACCAAAAGGGTGGTGTCGGCAAAACCACAACCGCAATAAACCTCGGGACGGCTCTCGCTGCGGTCGGCCAAAAGTCGCTCCTGATCGATCTGGATCCCCAAGGCAATGCCTCGACAGGCCTCGGGATACCGCGGGCGGAGCGGAGGGTGACGTCCTACGATGTGCTGATGGGCAACGCGTCCCTGGCCGATGCGATCGTTCCAACGCGGATTCCCGGGCTTTTCATCGTCCCGGCAACCGTCGACCTTTCCGGGGCAGAGCTTGAGCTCGTGGCCGAAAGAGACCGGAATTTCCGTTTGCGAGAGGCGCTTATCAGCTTCGCCGAGGCCGGCGGGGACTTTTCGTATGTGCTTATCGATTGCCCGCCCGCGCTGAGCCTATTGACGGTCAATGCCATGGCTGCGGCCCACGCCGTCGTAGTCCCGCTGCAGTGCGAGTTCTTTGCGCTCGAGGGCTTGAGCATGCTGTTGAAGACGATTGATCGGGTTCGCACGGGCCTTAATCCCGACCTGGAAATCCAAGGCATAATTCTAACGATGTTCGATAAAAGGAACAACCTATCGGACCAAGTGGCTGCCGATGTCCGGGCGCACCTAGGAGACAAGGTATATCAAACGGTTATCCCACGTAACGTTCGTATCTCCGAGGCTCCGAGCCATGGTCTTCCGGCTCTTGTCTATGATCTCCGCTGCCCTGGAAGCCAAGCCTATATCAAGCTCGCCGGCGAGCTGATCCAGCGCGAGCGGGCGAGGATTTCCGACCCATTGGCGGCCTGATCCGCAAAAAGGAAAGAGCATGGCCGACGAAACACGGCAACGCGGCCAGGGAACCAAGTCCCAGGGGCCAAGAGGCTTGGGCCGCGGATTATCGGCGCTGCTAGGCGAGGGCGACCCCGAAGGGGCTCGCGAAGCCGATAACGGCACGCGCTCGCGCATGCTGCCGATCGCGTTCTTGAAGCCAAATCGTTTTCAGCCGCGCCGAGTCTTCGATCAGGACGAGCTCAAAGAGCTCGCCGAATCGATTCGCGAGAAAGGCGTGCTGCAGCCGATTCTGGTACGCCCAGCGGGCGCTCGCGATGCCTATGAAATCGTTGCCGGAGAGCGTCGTTGGCGCGCAGCCCAATTGGCGAAGCTGCACGAAATTCCGGTTATCGTCCGTACACTGACAGATGGCGAATCGCTCGAGATCGCCATCATCGAGAACGTGCAGCGCGCCGGGCTGAATGCGATCGAAGAAGGCGGCGGTTATCAGGAGCTGATGACGCGCTTCGCCTATACCCAGGAACAGCTTTCCGAGGTGATCGGCAAAAGCCGGAGCCACATCGCCAACACGTTGCGTCTGCTCAAACTGCCTGAGGCGGTGAAGACCATGATAGCCGAGGGCAAGCTCTCGGCCGGCCACGCAAGGGCACTCGTCGGCACAGCAAACCCGGAGGGGCTGGCGCGCGAGATTCTGGCCGGTGAACTCAACGTGCGACAGGCGGAAAAAAAGGCCGCGAGCCCCAAGGGCGGGCGCAAAAAAGCCGTCAAGGACGCCGACACAAAGGCATTGGAAACAAGCGTTTCCAATGCGTTAGGCATGAATGTTAAGATAGAACATAAGGGCGAGCGGGGAACCGTGAAAATCCGCTACAAAAACCTCGAGCAGCTCGACGAGATCATGCGCCGTCTTAACACCTTCGTCGAAGTGGATTGAATCATTGGATTAATTGCGTCCTGCCCTGAGCGCCTCGGCGGCATCGATCCGGCCATCATAAAGCGCCCGGCCAATGACGACCCCGGCGACAGGCGCCCCCGAATTTCGCAGCATCTCGATGTCCCGAACGCTGTTCACCCCGCCGCTGGCGATGATCGGAATCGAGGTTGCGTTGGCAAGAGCCGCGGTTGCCGGCGCATTGACGCCCGCCATCATGCCGTCGCGGCCGATGTCGGTGAAAATGATGGCGCTCACGCCGGCGTCCTCGAATCGCTTGGCCAGTTCGACGGCGGAGAGCGCGGATTGCTCGGCCCAGCCCTTGACCGCGACCTTTCCCTCGCGTGCGTCGATGCCGACCGCGATTCGCTCCGGATAGGCCTTCGCCGCCTCCTTCACCAACGCCGGATCTCTGACGGCCGCGGTACCCAGCATGACGCGTGCGATTCCGGCCGCGAGCCAGGAATCGATCCCCGCGCGGTCGCGAATGCCGCCGCCGAGCTGAACCGGAATCCGAATCGCGCCAAGAATTGCGCGAATGGTGGGCGTGTTCACCGAGCGCCCTGCGAAGGCGCCGTTGAGATCGACGAGGTGAAGCCACTCGAAACCGGCTTGAGCGAAGGCGCGGGCTTGGGCGGCCGGATCGTCGTTGAAGATCGTCGCTTGAGCCATGTCGCCCTGCTTCAGGCGCACGCAGCGACCGTCTTTGAGATCGATGGCGGGAAAAATGATCACTTGAGATTCCCTAAAGGCGCCATTTGAGGAAACGCTTCAGAAAGGCGAGGCCGACGGCTTGACTCTTTTCGGGATGAAATTGCGTGCCGACGATGTTGTCGCGCCCGACGACGGCGGCGATCGCTCCGCCGTAATCCGTAGCCGCCAGAACATGCACCGGATTTTTCGGAACGATGCGATAGGAGTGCACGAAATAGACATCCGTTCCCTCGGCCATCCCTTCCAGCATCGCATGCGGATGAAGAGTGCTGAGTGCGTTCCAACCCATATGGGGAATTTTCAGACTCTCGCCTTGCTCATTGGCATGAGGGGTTATCTTCACCACCTCGCCCGGAATCCAACCCAAGCCTTTATGATCGCCGTGCTCGCGTCCGACCTCGGCGAGCAATTGCATGCCGACGCAGATGCCGAGGAACGGCGTGCCGCGCTTCAGCACCTTGTCTTCCAGTATCGCGACCATGCCGGGAATGGACGAGACGCCGCGCATGCAATCGGCAAAGGCGCCGACACCCGGAAGCACGATGCGTTCGGCGGAAGCAACCTCTCCCGGATCGGACGTCACCACGATCTCGTGCCCGGTCGCGCTCTCCTGTGCGGCGCGCGCGAGAGCCTTCTCGGCGGAACGCAAATTCCCCGAGCCGTAATCGATAAGGGCGACCGTCTTAGCCATGAAGACTTACAGCCTAATCCACGTCCATCTTGAGGGCGGCGATGAAGGCTTCCTGCGGGATATCCACGCTGCCGAATTGGCGCATCTTCTTCTTGCCTTCCTTCTGCTTGTCCAGAAGCTTGCGCTTGCGCGTGATGTCGCCGCCGTAGCATTTCGCCGTAACGTCCTTGCGCATCGCCTTGATCGTTTCGCGGGCGATGATTTTTCCCCCGATCGCGGCCTGCACCGGGATCACGAACAAATGGCGCGGGATGAGATCCTTCAGCTTCTCGCACATCGCGCGTCCGCGCGTCTCGGCGCGCGCCTTGTTCACGATCATGGAAAGCGCATCGACGGGCTCGCCATTGACGAGAATCGACAGCTTCACGAGATCGCCTTCCTCGTAGCCTTCGACGTGATAATCGAAGCTGGCATAGCCGCGCGACACCGATTTCAGCCGGTCGTAGAAATCGAACACGACCTCATTCAGCGGCAGACGATAGATCACCATGGCGCGCGAGCCGGCATAGGTCAGCTCCACCTGCTTGCCGCGCCTGTCCTCGCAGAGCTTCAACACCGCGCCCAAATGTTCGTCGGGCACGAGAATAGTTGCCTTGATCCAGGGCTCTTCCATGAAGGCGATCTTCACGGGATCGGGCATGTCGGCGGGATTGTGCAGCTCCTTCATCGAACCGTCGGTCATATGAATGCGGTAAATGACCGACGGTGCGGTTGCGATCAGATCGATGCCGAACTCGCGGTCGAGCCGCTCGCGAATGATCTCGAGATGCAGGAGGCCGAGAAACCCGCAGCGGAAGCCGAAGCCCAATGCGGCCGATGTTTCGGTTTCGTAGGTGAAGCTGGCATCGTTCAGATGCAATTTGGAAAGTGCATCGCGCAGCTGTTCGAACTCGGCCGCATCGACGGGAAAGAGCCCGCAAAACACGACCTGCTGTGCCGGTTTGAAGCCGGGCAGCGGCGTGTCCGTGCCTTTGCGCTCGTCCGTGATGGTGTCGCCGACCTTGGCGTCCGCCACCTCCTTAATGGCGGCCGTCATGAAGCCGACCTCACCCGGTCCGAGCTTGTCGACGGTTTCCTGCTTGGGCGTGAACACGCCGACACGGTCGACCTGATAGGTTGCGTCGGCCGCCATCAAACGAACGCGCTGACCCTTCTTCAGCTCGCCGTCGACCACGCGCACCAGCACCACGACGCCGAGATAGGAATCGTACCAGGAGTCGACGAGGAGCGCCTTGAGCGGCGCCCCCGCTTCACCCTTGGGCGGGGGCAGCTTCTGAACGATGGATTCGAGCAAGAGGTCGACATTCTGTCCGGTCTTGGCCGAAATCGAAATCGCCTCGGACGCGTCGAGGCCGATCACGTCCTCGATCTGCTGCCGCACGCGTTCGGGTTCGGAGGCCGGCAAATCCACCTTGTTGAGCACGGGGATGATCTCGAGTCCGGCATCGATCGCCTGATAGACGTTGGCGAGCGTCTGCGCTTCCACGCCCTGGCTCGCGTCGACCACCAGGAGCGCGCCCTCGCACGCGGCCAGACAGCGCGACACCTCATAGGCGAAATCGACATGGCCGGGCGTGTCCATGAGATTGAGCACATAGATCGCGCCGTTCTTGGCGGTGTAATTCAGACGCACGGTCTGGGCTTTGATGGTGATGCCGCGCTCACGCTCGATATCCATGGAATCGAGCACTTGCTCCTTCATTTCGCGCTGCGTGAGCCCGCCGGTGAGCTGGATCAGCCGGTCGGCCAAGGTCGACTTGCCGTGGTCGATATGGGCCACGATGGAAAAGTTGCGGATATGCGTAAGATCGGTCATCGGCGATGACATAGCGGCGGGCTTAATCAAGGTCCAGTGCGCCCTAACCCGGCGTGCTGGAGGCGAGCTTGAGCGAGCCGCCTGCCGGCTTCATGCGGACAAGGCCGATCGCGGTTACGATCACGCCCACGCCCCAGACATACCAGCCGGGACGAATGCCGACCTGGAAATTGAAATCGGCCGTGAGCACCCGAAGCACCGGCACGTGAAATGCGATCCAAAAGCCGACGGCTTCGACAACAAAGGTGAGCGCACCAACCACGAACCATGACGCCGCAATCACCCAAAGCGGGAACTCGTTGTTGTTGCGCGGGATGGCCCAATGCATCACGCGATACAACATCAGCCAGATGAAGATGCCGCCTAAGACGGTCGGCTCATAGACCTCGAGCTTCGACTGCATGAAGTAGTGAATGCTGCCGAGCGCAGCGGTCGGATAGATCAGCCAGTGCAACTTGCGCCAGCGGATGCCGCCGAGTCTCCGGACCATGGCATCGTTGGAGGTGGCGGCAAGCACGGCGAGCCCAAGCCAGGCGGTGAAACCGATGGTGAGGTAATAGCGCAGCACGATCTCGGAGACGACCTTGCCGAGATCGAGCATCTGATCGGCGATGTAAAGCACCAGGTGCAGCGCGATGTAGAGATACGCCGCGACCCCGATCATGCGCCGCACATCGACCAAAGGGGCATAGCGCGCAATACGCCGCAGCGGCGTAACGAACAAGGAAAGCATCAGAAAGCGAATCGCCCACAAACCC
>WNFT01011271.1_pt1 | contig 16791 bp, 13 predicted proteins | sample 5400191 | NCBI WGS metagenome assembly WNFT01 (sample SAMN13153359, study PRJNA577476) | soil metagenome | isolation source: 80 cm saprolite under Madrone tree | place: USA:California | collected 2016-06-14 | reverse complement strand
TGATCTTAAATCAGTTGATCCAGACCTAACCGACCATGCATTGAGCCTGTCTCTTTACACTTTGGCCCTTTTCTAACGACAAGCGAAAGCCGACCGAGGACTTCGGTAGCAAATGTCGGCGTTGCCGAATGCCGAAGAGTAAAGAGTCGCTCCGGACCTGAACGTGTCTCTGCGCAGTTCTGCGTCCGTAGCTGCGTCGGATGGAGCAACTGACTTCTAATTCAAGAAAGAGTTTTTGCGCTCGTTTTCGATGCATTGCACACCGTTGCTGATGCTAGGTAGTTCGGTCATTTAGCTTTCCCAGCGCGTGGCGCAGAAGTGCGCAGTTTTGCAGTCAAAAACTTTCAGACCGTAGAAAAGACCGTGAAAAGTTCAGCCGTTGCTCTCTCGCGCGTCCTCTCGCAGGTCGCCCGCGCCCGCGCGTGGTTGTCTCAAGCCTCGACCAGCAGCCGACGGACTGCTCTAGTCGGATTGCGTGGCAGAAGTTAGATCCCAAGTAGCCGCTGACATGTATTTGGCACGACCATAACGCGTTGGAAAGTCGGCGGAAGAACCGTGCCCTTCCCCGCACTAACATCATTCATCCCTGCTTTAATTACGGATAGAACGGGGTGCGATCGAACAGGTTATGCGGCTTGAGCATGAAGCCAGTCCACATCACTAACGCCACTCCGTGCCAATAGCCACTTACAAATTCGCCGTCTTCGTCACGGGGATGGTGATGAACTGATCCCTTGTACCAAAGGACAATATCGGAATCTTTGATCGACTCCGGAGGAGAGATATACGACGGTAGGTTACTTGCACTCATTTCTGACCACTTGTAATGAGTGGCCCAGAAATCTTTTTGCGTAAACGGCTCCTGATGCCGCGACAGTCCGCCGGTGGGTAATGGAATCAGTTGATAGGAAGTCCGGTCTCCTTTCCCATTGGTCAGGAACTTGTCATAGACATCGAGAGAATGGAAGGCGTGCGGGTTCCACTCTAAGCCGCTCTCAACTGCAACTGGGGGTTCAGTATCAGTCGCCGTGAGCCCGGGCAGATTTTCCGTATGGGTGCCCAGCGATACGTTGTCATTCGGCCAGCCGTCGAGATCGACATCCAGGCGCCAGATGGGATTATGGATGTGCGCTTCCTCCTCCCTCCCTGGGAGATTATGCGACGTGGCGCCCACCCGGCCCATGACGATGCCGTCATCCCGAAACGTCCACTCAATCACGTAGTTGTAGTTCGCCGCTGCCAGCGCCGACCATAAGACTACTTCTTCTCCTCGATACACATCGGAGTCTGACTTCCACGAAAGTCCCCGGTCGTGTACCTCCTTGCATACGTTTCCGGCCAAAACGGTTCCACCCGCAGTTGCAGGGCAATCAGCGGGGCCAATGGGCGTCAGCGGGAACATGTAACCCACGTCGTAGTAACGCGGCGATCCTGTGTGATATGGCACGAAAATCTCAGACACCCGCGCGTCCCACAACAGGAACAGCCATTTCGAACTCGGTGATTTACGGAAATAAGCCCAGTGAATTAACAAGCCATTCCCCGGGACAGTTTCCCAACAAACCCGCCAATGCGTCACCTCCGGACCGGTGCTGGGGAACTTCTGGTCAACGAGATTGGCCCCGGAGCAAGGCATCCAGGGAGGCGGCTCATCGGCCGAGGCCGTTATGACACCGACGTAAAGCACGGCTGCCGGAAAAAGGGCTGATGCAATCGTTCTTCGCACTTTCATCTTGATCGCTTCCTTTCCACGTAGACGTGTTTTGCGCTTAGATCCACAATCACGCTTGCTTCACTGAAATAATCTCTTCCCCGCTTGAAGAACAGTTGGATGCACCGATGCTTGGTACACGGGTCCTTTGCCTCCGCTCCACGAATGGGCAGACCCGTCACCATGTTTTCTGCCGCAACCAAAGTACGAGAGTCGTTGGCTGTCTGCACCCGAAAGCTCGGCAGCTCGGGAAGCATCTTTTGCAGTTCAGGCTCGCGCGAGGCCAGTTGGAAGGCATCCGTAAGGTCTTGTTCTGTCATGGGGACCTCGCGGCTCGAGAGGCGTTCCACCTGTTCTACCGTTCTTCGTTCTAGATTCACGGCGATCTTGGCTCCGACTTCTCGTTCGGGTTGAAAGAGTATCACCTCCGCGTACCGCGGCATCTGTTGTGCCGTTGCCAATGACTCCGGTTTCAATGCCAGCGGTTCAACCGAAACCACACGCACCCCGGCTTCACCCACGAGATCGGTCACGCGCTTATCGGTTCGGGCGATGCGCTCTGCACTGCCTTTTTCCTCTGGCATAAAAGGGTCAAGAGGCAGCAGTTGAGAAGCGGGGGCGCTGGCGGCGTTGGCCGGCGTTGGGCTCTTCATCCCGCCGCTGGTTTGGGTCTGTGCCTGGCCTTTGAGCACACTCGTGGCTGCAATGTTAAGTATAACAGCAAGCACCAAGCATCTTGCTCCAACATTCATCGCCGAAACTCCGAACGTGAAGTTTCCATACAGTTTTGTCTCCTTATTGTTTGTCCGTTCGCCCCATTAGGCTTGGTCCCAAGTACGACTATAGCGCCGCTAAGACCGCTGACCAACTGGATTGGCAACGACATTTCTACTGTCCTTTTTCACTACCCATTGGCGTGACTTTTCGCGTCACAATGTGACGAGAAAAGTCACGCCCAGAAGTGAGGTGAAGTGGGAGCCGTTCAGTAAATGGCTCCGCGAGAAACAATAAAACAATCAGGAGGAAACATTATGGCAGAAAAATTACGTATCATAGCTTTTGACACTGTTCAGATAGAGGACGGTAATTGGGATGGTCCTCAGCAAAATGAGGATGTGATGACCTACAAGTCCAAAGTTCCCACCGCTTCGATTAAGATAACGCGCGGAGCGGCTACTGTCTTGGACGGGGATTTCCCCAAAGCGGGGACACAGATAAGAATTGTAGGTAACGTTATTCACTTGCCAGAGGGATTAGGCCCCGAGAGGTAGGGTAGGAACCTCCGCAGAGATGTTTTGGGTTTTGGAAGGGGCGAGAGCTTTCACACTCTCGCCCTCCCTTCTTTCTTTCCTTAAACAAGAAAGCACTTGTGAATTGAATCCGGATCGGTTCGCTTCTCCACAACACGCCAGCTATCGCCTAACCAGCTATCCTCGTTTTAATGTCGAAAAGTTGAAGCAAAGCACAATTCGGTCTTCCAAAAAGAAAACCATGAATTACTTGGCGGATCGAGTGGTCGAAAGGACGATTCAACGAAATAAGAGGTATTGATATGGCAAAAGTAACAGATTCTGGGATGTTAACAGTCGCAGCCATCCGCGATGGCAAAGAGGGTAAGCAAATCCTCTTCAATGAGCGGCAACAGATATTCTCTTTGGCCAAGAAAATGAGATCGGCCAGGAAAGTCTCGGCCAAACTGAAGGACTCGGTAAAAAAGAAACAACCCATCCGGGCAGTGCTCGATCCGAGGAAAGGTATTATTGAGGAGATTGAGACGCCGGCCGCAAGCGAAATCGAAGAATTTCGCAAAACTCGCAGACTGCTCGAAGAACCGTCCAAATCGCTTCGAATCGAGGCCGGCGCGATCGATCCGACCGTTTTCAACGTCGTCGAGTATAAGTTGAAATGGCCGGCCTTTCTGCTTTGTAAGAAAATCGTACCTAACTATCAGAAGGCGAAAAAGATATTTGACTTCTGCGCCAAGCAGTCCTGCCACTTACCGGGTCCGTACGACATTTCACCGTGCATCCCATTCCAGTATGTGATTGACGGCTGCTACGCCCGCGCGCACAAAATGCGCTGGATCATCACCACCAAGTACCACTATTGCTGCGAGAAAGTGTTCAGTTTCGCCAACCAGAATTACGACACGCTCGCAGTCAAAGCCAACAAGTGGGGCGGCTGTTGCGTGTTTTGGTGGTATCACGTCGCACCGCTCATCCGCGTTAGCATCTCTCTTCCTCCCTTCGGCAAACTAAAGACGTCCATCAAGATCACGCTGGGCATCGTCATTGATCCGGGCATGTTCGACAAGCCCGTCCTTCTGAGCACATGGCTCGCCGCGCAGGAAAACAAAAATTGCAGCGCGAACGCCAAAGTCTCGATGTACTCGATACAGCCGGGCTCGGCATATTGGCCCGCCAATTACCAAGGCACGCAGTTCGGCACCGACGATACCTACGCTCAGACGGATACCACGCTGACGAATTACCATAATGGGGTAACCTGTCCCTAGGCTGCTTCGACGCTATCGGCACGCTTTTGAGATGGGAAAGCCGAAATTACAGAGACACGAGACTGTTTTCCGCGCGATGACGCCCGTGCACATCCGCGAGCCGCGGGGGGCGGACTATGTCGAGGTCGCGTTCCTAGAGTCGGCCCGCTTTTACAGGCTTTCTAGGAGAAACCCAATCTACCACCAGATTGTGAAGCTGTTGCATGATGCGATCGCGAAAAAACGCGCCTTGCAAGTCCGTTGCACGTCTCCTGAAAGCAACGCGATTGCGGAAGTCCGGGACTAAAAACTGTAACGTTGCCATCCAGTCATCCTGTTTGGTTGGGATTTATTTTATTCCGGCTGAGACGGGTTCGCCGGTCAAGCCTTCGGTTCCAAACACCAGCCCACGGGAGCAGCGGCATAATGGCCGACCCACTGGCTGTCGATGATCGCGCGGTCGGACGCTTCGAGGCGCACTATGTACCCGCACGGCTTCATCTTCTTCGTATCCAGATGCCAAGCCAAACCGCCTGGCGGTGGCGCCGGATCCGGACCTGCGAACGGCGTCGAGACGGCTCCAGACGTAGGCGTAAGCTGCCCCGCTGGTGCGGCGAATGGTTCGGTGTGCAGCGAATAGCCGCTTAGGTAAGGGTCAATAACGACGAAGTGTCCGTCGATCACGTCGCCCACATGGAAGGTGTTGCAATCCCCGCCCGACGCTGGATCGATGTGAATTCTGCAGTCCTTTACCCCGGTGTTTTTGAGCTGAATCACGTGGGTGACGGGCGCTCCGATGGGGTTTTCAAACGGATCGTAGAGCTGAAGTGAAATCCGCCATTTGTCATCGCCCGACGTGAACCAGCGCGCCAGGATGAGCTCTGGATTCAGGGTCGTGTTCAGATATGCATAGCTATGGATGGGACTCAAGCTCGCTATCTGAGTCGTTTCGATCGTCCCCGAACTATCCAGCACTTTGAAAGTGTTGGCGACGGGTACTGGGGGTGCCGGTGTCGTGAGATTCTCGACCGTGATGCTATACCGCATTAGCGGTACTGTGGGTCCTGTGATGACGACCCAGCGTGCAAACGGGCAAGGGCGACCGGCCGGATCTGGCGGCAACCAATTGAAGTGAAATACCGCGGTCGCATCGGTAAGGCCGGTTACCGGGTCGATGTGCGGAACGGCAATTCCACCGATTGACCGCAGCTCGGCATGAGTCGATACGCCGGATCCAGTCGGGTTAATCACGACATGTGCGTCGATCCGGTTGCCCCAGTAGTTAAGATGGTCTGGATCGGTGGTTGACGGCGGTGAGTTCCACGACAGCACGGCCCTTACGCGTCCGATCTTTGGCTCCTTACAGGTGCGGCGATGATGGTCCAAATCGACCTTGAGAAGCGCCGTATACGAGAGCCCGCCTTTTGGAAGCGGGCTGTAATCGTGCACGTTGATCTTGACCGTGCCAAGGTACTCGAACTGGCAGGTATCGTCCCAGTCAGCCCAAAAGGCCACATATTCAAAGCTCCCTTTGTCGCAGGGACGTCCGGAGTATCCACTCGAGAGCTTAATGCGAAGAGTGGCTGCGAGCGTCTCTGTGTTGTTGTCCAAACCCAGGCATTCTAGCTCCTCGTAAGTGGTGTTGGCTTTGGTGTTGTCGAGGGCGGTGATAGCAGCCGAGAGGTCGAGCCCGGCGAGCTTCCACTCCGAGGCTTTCGCAGCAAGGATGTCTTGGCTGACGGCCACGCCGCCCGCTGCCGCTTGGATGTCCGCCAGACCGAAGCGGTGCGGGTCTACGGTAAGCGCCGCTTTCGCCTTAGCGCCCTCTGGCGCGTAGAGTTTCGCCAATTCCGAGATCGGCGGATCTGGCGGATCAGGCAACGGAATCGGAATCTCGACCAATTCCTCGTATATCTCGGGGATGTCGAGCTTCTGCTTAGTTGCTGCGGCAATCAGGTCAATCGCAGCTCCGAAGTTCCGCCACCATGGGCGGATCTGGATGTGATCCTCGAATACGTTTCCCCAGATCGGCGGATAGTTTGGGTTTCCTGCGGTGGGAATTGCCTGCCAGGACAGGATCGCTCTGACCTTGGGCAGTACTGGGAACCTGCAGACTCGTCTCTTGGGATCGATTTTCAGCGTGGCGATATAGCTGAGCGGCTTTGTCGGGTCTTTGTGGCAATCGCGGGAGTTCGGGATGTCATGGACGTTAAAGCCAACAACCCCCTGGTCCTCCCAGCCAGCACCATAGTCCAGGAAGAATCGCACGTATTCGACAGTTCCATTGCTGCACAGATCACCACCATAACCGGTAGGCCGCTTGATGTGGACGGTGGCCTCAAGCTGGCTTCTGTCGAGATTGTAGCCGACGCACGTAATCTCTTCGTATGTGGTATTCAACGTAATCTTCTTTACCGGCTGGAATGGACTATTCGGCAGGTTTCCGAAGTAGTTGGGATTTTTCGCTAGGAGCTGCTTAAACTGCACGCGCTCCTTTTCCACGCGGACGGGGGAGGGTTTAGTAGAGCGTTCCGTTTCCACAAGGTTAAAACTTATCGATTATTCCCTCTTAAATAATGCGTGACTTTTCGGGTCACATTGTGACTCTTTCTGCCACAGCCAGCCTAAATCATGAAAAAGATTAGAATTTCCAGGCGACTGGCCGGTCTGGATGCGGATTGTAGGAGCAAAAGTATCCTGTCTTAATCCGAGCGGCCAAATGGTAACCGAGCGAGGGGAGTGCCTCGCCGATTTTTTGTATGGCTTTCTTAATACCTTTTGTCACAGCAGAACGTGCTCGTTCCGTGTCCGAGGAAGTGTTGCGGTCCCTGCCCCCAAGTCCGACGGCCGATGCGATATAGTCGACGATCGCTTGTATCTCTTTCTGCGCCTCGGCCTTCCGCTGCGGATCGTTGAAACGCACTGCTTCATTTAAGTCTTGCCGCAGCTCATTGAGCCGACATTTGCATTCTGCTTTCGCCTGTGCGTCTAACACTCGGATGCCGGCGCAGAGTCCGCCCATGACGTGCCCATGGACAGCGGTTGCAGCCAAAGTTGATGCGCCCAGCGGGCGGGCGAGCAATTCCCTTACGTGAAATTCGCGTCCTGCATTGCGAAGCAAGACAGCGAGACATTCTAGACCGCGCGTGGATTTAAGAAATGCGGCGTGACCGTTATACTGAATCATCCAGTAGTCGTTTTGGCGTAAGAACAAGGAGTCTTCGTGTGTGCGAAGAATTGAACAATCCGCTCCAGGTTCTCGAGCTCGTTCGACTTTTTGTTCCGGCCGCGAGATTGCTTCTTTTGACATATGTTTCCTCCCCGCCAAGGCACTTAAGGGCGACAGGATTCAGTCGATTGCCGACGAAAGCGGCGGCAAGCACAAGAGCGATAAAGAATAGCAGAATTGTCGTTTTGAAATTGAATCAGCGGATTCATACGGTTCTTCCTTCCTTTCCCCGCTGCGTTGTCTCTGTGATTACAGGGTCCGGAAGAGGCGAAGAACCTAGCGGGGGAGAATGTCCTCCGCCTGATTCAGATCCGTTTAACGACGTCGAGTTTTGAAGAACTCTCTTTAGGTTGTCAAGCATAATTTACCTAGGCTATTTTAAGGGAGATTGGAAGGCTTTTTACTCGCGTCGCCCCGGATTTCCGATGAAAGCGACTGCAAACTTACTACATCTTTTCGGTAGCGTTTTCGGTAGCGGCGGACTAATTACCTCGTAGTAGGCATAGTTAAGAGTCACTTGCTCTGCCAATTGAGCTAACGGTGCAAGCAAATTGCGATTTGCGATTGCCGATTTTAGCAGAATTTCCTTCAGCAGCGAGATAGATCAAGCGTGGCCCCGCATCACACGAACACCGCGGGACAATACCTGCGTTGGATTTTCTTTTATTCAGTTCGCAGCGCCGTCATCGGATTTACGCGAGTGGCGCGGCTAGCCGGAAAGAAACACGCAAGAAGCGCCGCAGTAGCGAGCATCAAACTTGCGCTGATGAGCGCCAATGGATCCGTCGGACTTACTTGATACAAGATTTTGGCAAGAACGCGTCCCGCGGCCAGTGAAAGGAGAAGTCCGGCGCCGACTGCAAGAGCCGTTTGCAGCAGGCCCTGTCGCATAATGAGAGCGAACACGTCGCGTCGATGCGCACCCAATGCCATGCGGATTCCAATTTCGCGCGTGCGGCACGCGACGGCATAAGCTTTCACGCCGTAAACGCCGACGACCGCTAACAGCAGAGCGATCGCGCCAAAAGCACCGAAGAGAGTTGCGCCAAGTTTCACGATCCAAAGATCGGGCGACTTATCCATTAGATCGACATACGGCATCATTTGCAGCAGCGGCAGATCGGGATCGATCTCGCGCAGCGTTTGTCGCAACGTCGGCATGAACGCGGCGACCGCATGCGGATCCTGGGTGTTGAGCCGCACATGCAAAAACGTTTGGCCGCTGTAAGCCTGTGCCAACGGCACGAATAAACGGCAGACGAGCGAATCGTTGTCGGCGCTATGCCGGTGCTTGCTCACGACACCGACGACTTCCATGTCGTTAGGCGAACCGTCTTTCGGCGGGTTGGTGTAGCGAATGTGCTGACCGATGGGATCTTCGTTCGGAAAAAGTTTTTTCGCCATTTCTTCATCGATGATCGCCACGCGTCGCGCATCCTTGCTTTCGGATTCGTTCTGAGTGAAGTCCCGGCCACGTATTAGTTTTATGCCCAGCGCGTCGCAGTAACCGGGTGTTATCGCGGTGAAGAGCGAATTGACGCTTGGATCCAGCGCTTTCGGGTCGTTAGGCATGGCGTCTTTCGTGCGTAGAACGCGGCGCGCGCTGGTGAAATCGGAATACGGCAGCATGGTTCCGGTGGCCGACGCGGTTACCCCGGGCAACTCTCGTACGCGTCGCACCATGTCGAAGATGAGTCGACGCGAATCGGCCGGCGTTTTCTTAATCAAAGTGAAATCGAACTCACTGATGAGATCGCCTCGCGCGTTAAACCCCGGATTAAGTCTGGCCGCTTTCAGCGCGCCACGGAAAAATAATCCCGCAGCAAAAAGCAACATGAGCGACAGCGCAATTTGCGCCATCACCGAAATGTGACGTGGCGCGAAGAAACGACTCAAACGACCGATGCGCGCCGGTTCGCCGACTTGCTCTTTCAGGTCCTTAACAAGATCGGCCTTTGTTGCTTTCAACGCCGGGCCGAGGCTGAAAAGCATTGTCGCGATGACACAAAACAAAAACGTGATTGCAAGCACAGTCGCGTCGGGCCGCAATTTCACGACAAAAGAGAAATTGACCGACGCGAGCAAACCGCGCAGTTGTTGAAGTAAAAGATCGTTGCACCAGGCGCTGAGAATCAGGCCGATCACTCCGCCGCAAACGGCCAGCAGGAATCCTTCGCACAACAGTTGCCTCACGATCTGCCAGCGTGATGCGCCGACAGCCAGACGGACAGCTATTTCCTTGGAACGCGATGTGCCGCGCGCGAGTAACATGTTCGCAAGATTTAAACACGCGATGAGCAAGACCGCTCCGGCCATTGCCATGAGCAATGTTGCGATCAGGGTGAGCGGGCCGTCGTCCTCCGGTTGCGTGCTCAGGCTGAATCGTGACGGCGGTTGAATTTGTAGCTCGCGCGAACCTTCGCTGCCGTCCGGTTGGATCGCATTTAACCGTTGCGCCAGCACCGGCAAACGGGCTTTTGCCGCGTCGATCGTCAGTCCGGAACGCATCCGCGCCACTAGATTGAAGGTGTAATTTTTTGCGTCCAACAAGTCGTGCGTAGTTTCGGAATCGCCGAAAGCCGAACCAAACTGCGAACGAATGCCGAGTGGTAGCCAGATGTCCGGCGCGATCAACGCGTTCGCGCCGCTGAATCCATCCGGCGCGATGCCGATTACGGTGTAGGGCTGGCCGTTAATGTGTAGCGTGCTACCGACAAAGTCGTCGTGGCCACCGTTGCGTTTCCAAAAGCCGTAGCTTGACACGAGTACAGGCATGTTCGCATTCGGCTTACATTCCTCAGCGTTATAAAAACGGCCGCGAAACGCCTGCACGCCCATCATCGGGAAATAATTTTCCGACGTCAGGAACGCGAAGCTGCGCCGTATCTCGTGATCGCGCCCGATGCCGGCGACGCCGAACTCAAGCGCAGCTACGTCGACAAACACGGCTCCGCCGTTCTCGCGCAGCTCGCGGTATTCGTTATGGGAGAACTGGCGATAATCGTGGCTCGCATTCTGTCGGGCCGTGAACACATTCACGACTTCAGCAGGCCGGAGGGGCACCACCGGCTTGAGCACCACGCCATTGATCAGCGCGAAAATGGCCGAATTAACGCCGATCGCTAACGCGAGCGTCAATACCGCTACCGTCGTGAATCCCGGCGTCTTGAGAAGCTGCCGCACAGCAAATTTGAAATCCTGCATCATAAGGATCCTTTTTTGTTTTCATTGAGATGCAGTCTGCCTTGGTTTTGGATTCAAAGTTCTGCGTCGGGGATAAATCTTCACTTTCCGCAGGCGAGATGCAGGCTTGATCTCCGCGGGAGTCTTTAGTTCGATTGCCATGTGACCCCCGCTGAAGACGACTTGACGTCGCTGAGTGCGATTGGCGGAAATCAAGGCCCGTCGGCGTTTGCCACCACGCACTGGAGCGTGGTGGTGGAGGCGCAAGGCGAATCGCCAGCCGCACAGGAAGCGCTTGAAAAACTCTGCCGCATTTATTGGCGACCGATTTATAGTTTTCTCAGGCGACAGGGGATCAGCGCCGATGACGCACAGGATCTTACGCAGGGTTTTTTCGCGTCGTTATTGGAGCACAGAAATTTGGACGCTGTGCGCAAGGAACAGGGGCGACTTCGTTCTTACCTGCTTGGAGCGCTGAAATATTTTCTGGGTGACGAACGGCGTCGTGGAATGGCGATTAAGCGAGGAAAAGGGCAGCGGCTCATCCCGCTGGAAGAGCTGCGGGCCGACGAGCGAGTCGAGATGGAACCAGCGGACCCAGTGACTGCCGAGCTGATTTATGAACGCCGATGGGCCTCGACGGTGCTGGAACGCGTGCTCAACCTGCTAAAAGACGAATATCGGAGGGCAGGCAACGCCGCTTTGTTTGATTCGTTAAAGGAATTGCTGCCGGGCGAACCAGACGCACCCTCTCAGAAGGACGTTGCTGCGCAATTGGGCATGACTGAAAATGCAGTCCGGCAGGCGTTCTACCGATTTCGGCAGCGTTACCAATCATTATTGCGAGAGGAAATTGCTCACACAGTTGCAACGCCCGGCGATATCGAAGACGAGTTGCGCCATCTCATCGCGGTAGTTCGAGCGTAGACATGAATTACACGAAGGCTCGACACGACTTACATGATTTTTTTAGGAGACACGAATTACCACGAAGGCTTCGAAGGCTTGGGGCAAGTGGTGCAAATTACTAAAATTCGTTTTGATCGGCGCGAATCCAAACACTTCGCGTCTGAGTTCGTGTAAATTCGTGAAATTCGTGTCTGCGTAACGTATGGCGGAAATTTACAAAGTACAACAGGGGGAGTGCGCAGGTGACGTTCCGACAATGATTAGAGTAATCAGAATTTGCCGCAATTGCGGCGCGAAAATTTTTTCCGATGCACCGGAAGGACTTTGTACCGGCTGCGTCCTGGAAGCAGCCATTGGCATGGCTGTAGCCGGGAGCGATGACCCCGGCCGACCGGCATCATCGATGCCAGCTACAACGCCCGATGATGTCGCGCCCGCGTCCCAAAAAACGGTCCGCGCGGCCGAGTTATTGGGAGAGTTAGGTGACTACGAATTGCTCGAAGAGGTTGGTCGCGGCGGTCAAGGCGTGGTGTTTCGCGCCCGACAAAAGAGTCTCAATCGCACAGTTGCCTTAAAAGTCATTAGCCTGGGTCAATGGGCTAGCAAAGCGCACCTGAAGCGTTTTCGCCTTGAAGCCGAAGCGGCGGCCCATTTGGAGCACCCCGGTATCGTTCCAATCCACGAGGCGAGCGCGACGGCTCATGCTACTTCAGCATGAAGTTCATCGAAGGCGGGCAACTCGACGAAGTTGCCAGGCGCGAGCCGATACCGATTCGGCGCGCGGTGGAATTAATGGCCAACGTAGCTCGCACGGTTCATTACGCGCATGAACATGGAATTCTCCATCGCGACATTAAGCCGGGAAACATTCTGCTTGATGCAAAAGGAGAACCGCATCTGACGGATTTCGGCTTAGCGCGCTTGTTGGAAACCGAAAGCAGCGTCACGCAAACTCTGGATGTTTTGGGCACGCCGAGTTACATGGCGCCGGAACAAGCGGTGGGAAACAATGCAGCCGTCAGCAGCGCCACAGATGTCTATGGCCTTGGTGCAGTACTTTACCAATTGCTGACCGGTCAGCCGCCGTTTGCTGGCGGTACAACCTACGAGACGATCAAGTTACTGCTCGACACTGAGCCGCGGCAGCCGCGCCTGCTGAATCCGAAAATAGACCGCGACCTCTCGACAATTTGTCTGAAGTGCCTCCAGAAAGATTCAAAGCGTCGCTATCCTTCTGCGCTCGCGCTCGCCGAAGATCTCGAGCGCTGGCTAAGGCATGAACCGATTCAGGCTCGCCGCACCGGAATTTTTACCCGAGGACGCAAGTGGGTGCGACGCAAGCCAGCTGTTGCTGCGTTGATTGCGTCGTTGGTTGCTTTGGCAGCGGCCATAGGCTGGAATGTTTGGCAAGGCGCACTAATCAGCCATCCCATCGCTCTCGCAACAAACGGAATCGCCGTTCTGCCGTTTGAAAACTTAAGCGGCAATCCAGATAACGCCTATTTCGCGGACGGCATCCAGGAGGAGATGCTGACGCGGCTAGCCAGCATCGCAGACTTAAAAGTAATTTCGCGCACTTCCACGCAGCGGTATCAGAGCAAACCCAGAAACCTTCGCGAGATCGCGAAGCAGCTCGGCGTAGCGCACATTCTTGAGGGTAGCGTGCAAAAAGCGGCCGATCAGGTGCGGGTCAATGTCCAGTTGATTAACGCGCAAACCGATTCCCACCTCTGGGCAGACACCTATGATCGCAAGTTAACGGATCTTTTTGCGGTTGAAACCGAGATCGCCACTAAAATTGCCGACACGCTTCAAGCCAAACTCACCAGTTCAGAGAAGCAAGCAATCGCCGCGCGCCCAACTGAAAACAGCGAGGCACACGAACTTTATTTGCGCGGTCGCTTTTATTGGAACAAAGGGCTTGGGCCCGAGTTCGACAAGAGTCGCCAATATTATCAGCAGGCAGTTGAATTGGATCCGAACTACGCGTTAGCCTACGTAGGCTTGGCCGATTTCTACGGCTTCGCGTTCGCCGTGGGCTTACTACCGCCAGAGGAGAAATGGGCAAAAATGGAAGAATCCATGGCCAACAAGGCGTTGGAGTTGGACCCAACGCTTGGGGAAGCTTACAACCCGCTGGCGGCAGCCAAGCTCTATTACCACCGGGATTGGCCTGCCGCGGAACGCGATTTCCGGCGCGGTCTTGAATTGAGCCCAAACTTTGCCGAAATGCATGCCCACTACGCAATCTGTTTGCTTCTCTTCAGTCGCAACCAGGAAGCTTTCGCCGAGATGCAGCGGGCGCTTAACCCCGATCCACTTTCACCACGGTTCGGGTTCTGGTTAGGATGGCTCCACTTTTTTACGCGCCAATACGACGCTGCCCTCAAGCAATTTCGCAAGACACTCGAGCTCGATTCGAATTTACCGATGCTTCATGAGTACCTCGGGTATACCTATGAAAAGAAACAGATGCACAAGGAAGCCATCGCAGAATGGAGCAAAGGTTTGCGTTTAATCGGAGCAGATGAAGATGCATCGCTACTCGAACGAACCTACACCGAGTCCGGGTTCGATGCCGCTTTGCGTGCCCTGGCGCAAAAGCGGCTGGAAACGTTCAAGGAGAAAACTGGGCGCGGCGAATACGTTCCAGCTCACGAGTACGTCGTAGCCTACATGCGGCTGGACGACAAGGAACAAGCATTCGCCTGGCTCGCAAAGGCTTTCGCGGAGCGAAATCGTTTCGCGTTCGAAATAACGGTCAATCCTATCTTTGACTCGCTTCGGAGCGATCCGCGTTTCGAAAAAATCGTCACCTCCCTCGCGCCGAAGTAAAGTGTACCACGGATCGCACAGATAACACGGACGCTAGGGCGCGACTGCCAGAAGGGTTTTAACAGAAGGCAAGGAAGACAACAAAGCCCGCTCTTCCGCGGTTAGGCTGGCTGCAATTTCGACTCGTTCTGAATCACGATGGTCGGATTCGAATTCTGCGCGGGAACCGCCAAGCCCTGATCGCGCAGCATCCGCACGTGATCTGCCATCCCCGAACGCGCCCTGTAAAGACAATCCTCGATCGAGTGACCGATGCCGGTGAATCCTCGCGATGATAGCAGGATCGCAGAAACGCCGGCAAGCTATGGGATCGCTTGCGCATGAATCCCGCCGCTTCGAAAATATCGTCGCCTCTGTCGCTCCCAAAGAGAGACACTAATTACACGAATTGTCACGAATCACAGCAAGTGCGGTTTGATTCGTGCGAGTTAGTGAATGGAGCTGAGGGGTCAGCGACATAGAAGGTGAAGCCGCAATGGACAGCGGCGAGTGAGCGGGGGAACGAGCGAGTTTCAAATTCGTGTCTAAAATCGTCGCCTCCCTCGTACCGAAATAATCTGACCATGGATTACGCGGATCACACAAATGGTTAGGGGGCCTGCGTCGAATCTCTTCTTTTCTAACAGAAGACAGCGAAGAAAACAAAGATGATTCCAATCTGACCTGATTCGGCACGACGTTCGCTACCTTCGTTTCCTTCTGTTCATAAAAATCCGATCCGTGAGACCCGCGTAATCCGTGATTTGCAGGTCTTCTGCATCTTTCCGCGTAACGAACCGCCAAATCCTGCCAAGTACTCCGGTGAACGGCCGGAACTGAGTTCTCAACAACGAGAAATCACGGAACGCCAAAACAAGAAAGAAAAATTAGAATATGAATAACATTAAAAGAATCAGTCTAATGACAGCAATATTCCTGACCGTGGCGCTCGTCAGCTCCGCGGTAGAAGCGGGAGTAATACCCATTAATGGTACTTTCGCCGGGAGCGAAATTTTCCCACCTTTTCCGAATCCAGCGGAAGGGATTTATGTCAATGGGAGCGTCACGTCAACCGACACAGCGCTTGGTCCATTCACACTGGTTTATTCGATCCCAGTGGAGTTCGCTTTCGCGAATACGCCACCTGGGAACGCCGGGGGAAGTCGTTTCATAGTGGGAGACGCCGCCAACGGTGACAGCATTTTGGCGTGCTTTTTGGGAATTAACAGTGGTTTATGCGCCAACGGCGATCTTCGCCATGTGGATCCCTGGACCATTATCGGCGGAACGGGCCGGTACGCTGACGCTAGAGGCAGCTTCACCACGGACCAATGCTCGAACCCTGTGACCGGCGAGACGAGTGGTACCATCAGCGGCACCATCGTCGTAAGAGGACGGTGAGCGTTGGCAGGCCTCTGCCAAACCGTCGCCGAGCGTAGCGCTTGACCCGTTGATAGGGGAAGCGCTACCTCGGCAAGACGATGCTCTCGCGGATCGCTGCGCTTTTGCCGTTATGCTCGCAGGCGCGCGCGGAGCCAATTTCCCGCGCAAACTTTGGCCGAATTTTCTCTAGTACCTCGGTGAAGGCTGGAAAATGATCTCTCATGACGAGAACAGCTGAAGGTCCTCGGCTTAGGAGACACGCTCACTTCCGGGTATTTTCATCGCACCGTGACGCTATGCGAACCGGCACGGCCATGATCGTCCAGCGCGGTAACTTCGTAATCGCCGGTGGCTGCGGTCCACTCGAGAACCTGGTTCGGTGCGGCTTTCCCAACGAATTGCTTGCCGGCGAACCAAAAAATCTCACGCACGTCGGCATCGGTTCTAGCGCGTAGCGGAATTGTCTTTTTCGAAATGAGGAGAATTTCTTTGCTGTTCGGAGACACAATTATCGGTTTCTGTCCGACCCGACTCGCCAGCTCGCTGCCAGTGTCCGGCGGGAAGGGAGGCGGAACTCTTCGTGGAATTCCGGCTTGCTCGAACAGCGTGAGAAATTCGCCCGGCCAGAATTCGTAAACTTCGCGTTTTAGCTGACGTGTGCCGTCGTCGATGGGAACGCGCAAGCCCGTGGCCACATCAACCAGCACTTCGCGATGCACATCGCAGGTTTTGATAGGCGACACGCCGGGAATGAACCAGCCTTCGACGCGCTGCGTACAAAACCGGTTCGGGAGATCCCCCGACAACGCGCAGAACTCTACGCGTTTTAGATTTGCTCCCGCCGGGGGTTGATGCAGCACAGTTGGTTCCGGCCACGCCGCGCGCAGGCTATCGATAATCTGAAACAGTAGCGGCGCTGCCGCAGAGCGGCCGACAAACGCCGGATTGGCGCGCCCGTCGAAATTTCCAACCCAAACTCCGAGCACGTAATGGTCGAACACTGCGATCGACCAGGCGTCCCGAAAACCATGTGACGTTCCCGTCTTCCAATAAACCCGCGCGCTGTGA
>WNFT01003331.1_pt1 | contig 16795 bp, 11 predicted proteins | sample 5400191 | NCBI WGS metagenome assembly WNFT01 (sample SAMN13153359, study PRJNA577476) | soil metagenome | isolation source: 80 cm saprolite under Madrone tree | place: USA:California | collected 2016-06-14 | reverse complement strand
AAACATCTCGGCCGACAACTGACGGAAGATGAAGCAGGACGACTACAAAGGCTGGTGACACGCGTCCTCCGTGAGGTCTTCCCCCAGTCGTTTTGGGAGGACACGTACGTCGACATGCTGTCGAAGCATGTCAGCGTTAAAGACGCTCGCGAACTGCTCGCCTTCTACGGGACACCGCTGGGGCAGAAAACGCTTCGACTCGCTGCCATGCTCACCGCTGAGGCCGACGATGCGAGTCAAGGTGTCTTGAAGGCGCGCGAGAACGAGTTCCGCCAGCGGTTCGTCGCAGAGTTTCAGAAGGAGTTGCCGGAGCTGAACGCGGGGGTGCTCGCCCAGCAGGGCCAGCCCGTGCCTCCGCTGTCCTCCGCCTCGTCCTTCTGGTACTACTGCGCCGACGCGAAGATGTACTACCCGTATGTCCGGCAATGCCCCACGGGTTGGCTCAAGGTCGTTCCCAAGACCGGGCCACCACGCCAGTAGCGGCGAGGACCGCCGTTCAGACCTGGGAGGGCCGGTCGCATGAGGGGACACGGGACCCGCCGATCGTTGTCGTCATCAAGCTCCGACCGGCTCACTATCTGAAATAGAGACGCCCGAAGATATCCGCCAGAAGACCCGTTGTCGCCAGCACGACAGCAAGGACTAGCCAGCCAGCTTTTCGAAGACCAGGACGGCTGAGGAAGTCGACACCCAAGAGCATCAGGCCAATAACTCCGAGCGTTTCCGCCGCCAGCAACGTCTGGATATGCAACCCGAGGAAGTACAGCTCGTCGGCCCGAGGGTTGCCAATCGTCAGGGTGAGCACGAAGGACGTCGCGACAAAGACGAGCACGAGGAAAGTCAGCGGACGGAGCCGGGCCACTGTTCTCATCATGCCGCCCTGGCGCCCAGTCCACCACATCATAACGCGTCGCCTGGCCAGTTCTTCTCGCCTCGGGAACAGGGGTCGCGCATTGGGATTGTTGCGAGGTCTGGGAGCTGAGATCCCGGCGGCCCTACGCTAGCACCGCCCTTGCTTGGCGAGTCCGGGAGGGCAGCCTTTCCCTTCGCCCCGATACCAGGGCTGCTCGCGTTCACGCCAGTTACGCTCGCGCGCTTCTTCGCGCCATTCCCGTCCGTAGTGTGACTCCCACTGGGGCGGCCATCACGACGGCACTCGCTCCAGCGCGGCGGGGGCACCGGGTAGTGGCGGACGGGGACCTGAAGAATGGGCGCCGGGACGTAGGGAGGTTCGACGACCGCCCATGGACCGTTCCATGTCGGCCCGACATACCATCCGTCACCGGTGAAGATCCAGTACTCATGAGCGCAGAAGAAGACGTTCGCTGGAGCGCTCGGCGCCGAGTAAACAGGAGTTCCCGGGATGACCACGAGGGCCGGTGGGGCTGGAAGCTGAATCCCGATCTGAACCCGCACTTGGGCGTGGACGGATACCGCGCCTGCCGCCACGCCGCCGCGGTCCCGCCGCCCAGGAGTGGCCGACACGGTCCTTGTCAGAAGCGAAGCGCGAGTCCCATGGAAACTCCCCAGTCGGCTGCGCCGTCGGTCAGCCCTCTGGTCACTGCCCCCGTCAGCTTCAGCGCCTTGATGAGCCGGAGTTCCGCCCCGACGCGGAGCTCGACGGGATCGTCCTGCCCCCGCGCGATGGCCGTCGAGCCCTCGAGAAACCCGAACACGGACAGGGGTTGCAGGACCGCGTAGGCGACCCCGACGCTCCACCCGAACGAGTTGTGGAAATCCGCGCCGGGCGGGTTGCCGATGAACGTGTACGACAGAGTGAGATACCCGAACAGGGCCTCGATGAGGCGCTTGCTCACGTCCACGCCGAGGGTCTCGTCGAACTCGCCGGTGCCGAGCCCACGATCCTTGTCCGCGGTCGGGAACTTGATCTTCAGGTATGGCGTGATCTCAGGGATCAGCTCTCGTTCCTCGACGACGACGACGGACGCCTTCAGCAGCACGTCGCCGAGGCCGCTCTCGGTGGTGGAGCCCGCCGGCTGCGCGAACTTGCCCTTCTGCTCTTTCCGGGACGCGACCCCCCCACCGGTGAGGACCACGTTCTGCGAGTCCTGATAGATGAACGGCACCGTCACGCTCAGCCAGAAGCGGTCAAGCGGCCTCACACCGAGCGTGAACGGGACGTAGACGATCGTCGTGTCCTTGTCGGTACCGTAATCACCGACCGAGTAGTTGACAGAGGTCGAAAACTTCACCCGGGGCTCGTCCTCGGCCCGGGCGGGCGCGGCGCCGAGCAGGACCAGCGCGACTGCCATCACGACTCCGAGATGCCGCATCGGCTCGTCTCCTCTCGTTGAGGGCCGGTGACTAACGACCCGGTTTCTCGGGCTTCTCGGGCCGTTCTGGCTTCTCGGGTCGTTCTGGCTTCTCGGGCTTGTCCATCTTCCCGCTCTTGTCGAGCTTCTCGCTGCGCTCCATAGCGACCTTCGTCACGTCCTTCTCGGTCGCCTTCACACTCTTGACCACGGAGCCGAGGTTCTTGTAGCCGAGGTCGCGCGCGAGCTTGCCCCAGCCTTCGCCGGGCCGGCGCATAGCGAGGATCTCGCTCACTGACTTCGCCGAGTTGGGCTGCTTTGCCGTGAGCGCGAGCAGGATCGAGATCTCTCCGTACCCGAGCTTCTTGGCGCGGAGGTCCCGCACGTCCTGCGTCGTGAGCTCGCGGGGCGTGCTATTGGGGTCGAACTTGAAGTTCGTTCCCTTCCACTCGTCCACGATCTTGGAGGTCACGCGGCCTCCATCGCGCTCCGCCGCGCTCTTGTCGATCTTCTGCGTGAGTTGGGTGAGCTCTTTGTCGCCTTTCGCATCCACGTCTTGTGCGGCTGCTTGGCCGGCGACGAGGCCGGTCATCAGGGCGATCGAGGTGAGTGATAAAGCGGATCCAACGATCCTGAGCTTGGTCGAGCTCCCGTGTGCTCGCAAGCCGCGGGGATCCCTGTCGGAGACCGTGCAACTCACATGCCCTCAACAAACCCAATGCTAAAAGGTCTTTGCAATTCCCGGAAATGCTGGCGGTGTCGATGATCTGACACCGGTGTCGACTTGACCTGATGATGGATGACAACCCGGGTAGGAGGCGAATTCGCTTCAATAACCCCGTCAGTGGTGCTGCCCGGAGGCCCAGGTGGAGTAGGTCAGTTGCTGCGCTCATCGGTTTGTCTCAGCGCGTCTCTTGCCGCTCCCTGGCCCGCGTGCTACGGCGTGCGCTCCCACCCCGTGCCCGTCGCGCTGGTGGAGAGTGCTCCATCCCGCTCGTGTAGAAGGTGGCTCGCCAGCCCTCCGAGAACACCTTCAGCTCGACATTGAAAACCCCGCCCATTCATGCCGACCACGACGGCGCCGACGCCGGCCAGCACTTGAGCCAGCTAGCAACGGCTAGCACGATTCGCGGGGCCGCCTGATGCCCGCGGAGCTGCATGGTCAGAAGAGATCGGCGCGGATTGGCCGAGTTCAGAAGCGGAACATAACCCGAGCGCGGAACCCGCTCTCTCTGAGGAGAAACGCGTTGTCGTCCTCGTGACTCGTTTCGTGCTGCAGGAAATAACTGTAGTGATACCCGACGTCGATCTGCAGTGCCCGCGTGACGTTGTACGCCAAGGACAGCCCCGCATCGGCGTTGATCTGCCGCAGGTAGACGGTCCCGCCCTCCGTCCGCCCGCTGGCGACACGCGGAAGCCCCCCGCCGCTGACCTCCAGACGCACCGAGGCTTTTGGATCCAACGGGACATCGACGCGGGCACCCGCGATAGGAACAGGCAACTCCTGAAGGTAGAAGTCCTCGCTGTTGCTATGTCCGTGCTGGCTCAGCGTCGGATTGAAATAGACATACGTGAGCCCGACGGTGCCGGTTAAAAAAATATTGTACGCGTTCATCAGGACGCGTTCATAGTCCAGGCTGACACGAGAGAAGTCCGCGTTGGTGTGGACGCGCCCGGGACCGAAGCCGTCACCGTTGTACGACAATGTCTGACCAAAGCGGGCGTCGCCATCGAGGAACTCGTAGAGGTAGCGTACGCGCAACGCGTCACGGTCGGTGAGATGGAACGCGACTCCCGCCTCCAGTGCTTCGGACACGTCGATTCCGAGATCGCGGTTCAACAGTAGCCGCGTTCCCCGTTGGGGCGTCTCGCCCACGCGCAGGTACCCATTCGGGAGCCCAATTCGGCCGTCCAGCGTGATCTCCCAGCGACCATAGGGAGCTACAGCGAGGGATGTTGCCGGCTGATTGCCTGAGACGCTTTCACTCTGCATCTGCGCGAAGACGGGCGCGGCGGTGAGGACGATGAAAATGAGCAGGGCGGCGGAGAGTCGATGACTTATGGTCCCACCCCCTCGTCATCAGCCCGGTGGCGGTTTCTGGATCGGCGACGACATGGCAGACGGTACGGACGGAAGACTACTGTGTCAAGCGAATGTCCGACCGCGCCGATGCCTCGCCAGGAGTTCAGCCACGAGCGGAGCACCCCGAGTACAGCCAGGTCGCATCGACGCGGGCGGCTTCCAGTGTGACGAGGGGTAGGCGTCCGAGGTGGTCACTCACGCTCCGACGAACATCAGCAGAATGAAGCACTGGCGGTAGACGACTCGGGCTGGGCCTGCTGGCCTGCGCGCTCGCTTGCCCACAGACTCGAAGGGGCGTGCTCTGGCTGCGCACTACCGTCGTGTCATGCCGCATCGCGGACACAAGAAAGCGATCGTCGCTGCCCACGCTGTCCTCGTCACCGCGTATCATCTGCTCAGCCGCGACACGACGTACCACGAGCTCGGGCCCGATTATTACGACCGGCGTCACACTGAGCGCGTTACCCGGCGAGCGGTCCAGGCCCTTGAGCGGCAGGGGTACCGCGTCACCTTGGAGAGGGTTTAGATTTCACCACGTCAGCCGACTCGACCATCAAACGCGGGGTTTTCAGCCTTCCGCTCGAGCCGCATGACTCGCTTGACCACCATGAGTACTCAGGCAATCATATGGCGTGCTTCAGAGATCCTGCGTAGTCCTGCTCGTCGCTGCCCTGCTCGCGCTCGTGCCCGCAGCCTACGCCGATCCGCCCGACCCGACGTGGATCGGCGGCTATTGGGATGACGGCGATTTCGACAACGTCGTCATTTCCATCGTCAGTGCGTGCGCCGTCGAAGTGCCATCGCTCACCGATTTCGGACCCTTGTGGACGCCTCTCATCGGCATCGAACCGTTGCAGCCGAGGTTCGTCCATGTCTCGTCTCACGCCGCTGCTTCTCCCCGCGCGCCGCCAATATAGAGTCCCTGCCCGAGTCCTGATACTCGACTAGCGCCCTGGCGGCAGGTCGGCCAGAACGCCTTTTGGGTGTTCTGCCCTTGCACACCACTGGCTGGTCTCTACACCCGACGTGACCGCTGTGCGCATGGGAGGCATCCATGAACGCTCGCCGTATAGTTGTCGCCTGTTGCGGCCTTGGCATGTCCGAGCGTTACCCGTCAGCACTGCGCTCCCTGTGGCCTCCGTGCTTTGGAACGTGCACCCAGGTCGCGCCGTGAAACGTCGATGATTGATTTCGTCTTTCTCGGCTTGGTGATCTTTGCGGCCGTCTATTGGCTCGCGGCCTTTGCGTCCGTCGTGCTCTACCGGCGACGTCGGCCATCTACCTCGGACGTTGCGCCTCCCGTCACGATACTGAAGCCGCTGAGGGGTAACGACGGGCAGCTGTACGAGAATCTCCGCAGTTTTTGCCTCCAGGATTATCGCAGTTTTGAAATCGTCTTCGGCGTCCGGGACCTTCACGATCCCGCCGTGCCCGTCGTCGAGCGCCTCAGACATGAGTTTCCCGGTCTCGAACTGAAGCTCGTGGCCGACAGCCGCACGATCGGTACGAATCTCAAGGTCAGCAACCTCGCCAATCTCGTCCGCCACGCCAAGCACGACACGCTCATCGTCGCTGACAGCGACATGCGCGTGGGGCCTGGCTACGTCCGCGCGGTGGTTGGGCCACTCGAAGACCATCGAGTCGGGCTGGTGACGTGTCTCTATCGCGGCGTAGCGTCGTACGGTGTGGCCTCACAACTCGGGGCCATGTTCATCAACGAGTGGTTTTTGCCCGCCGCCCTCGTCGGCACGCATCTCGAGCGCCTTCGCCACGCGTTTGGCGCGACGATCGCGTGCCGACGCGACACGCTAGGCTCGATCGGTGGATTCGAAGCGGTCGCAGATCACCTGGCCGACGATTACATGCTGGGATGGCTCGTGAGCGGCCGGGGCCTGCGCGTAGTTCTCGTGCCATATGTCGTGGAGAACCTCGTTACCGAGCGAACCCTACTGACGCTCTTCCTGCATGAGCTTCGGTGGGCGCGTACATTCCGGACCTTGCGTCCAGTGGCGTACTTCTGCTCGCTTTTCACCTACGGGATCCCGATCTCGATCCTCTGGCTTGCGGCCAGCAGGGGGAGTCGCCCCGCCTGTATCGCCCTGGCTCTGCACGTCGGCCTCCGGGCTGTCGGCCGGCTGATTCTTTACCGATCACTCGGACAGCCGCCACCGTGGTCGGCCACATGGCTGGTCCCGATCCGCGACGTCGTCTCCTTCGTTGTCGGGATTCTGAGTTTCCTGGGCCGCACGGTGCGCTGGAACCATGAACGGTTCCGCGTTCGGCGCGACGGCCGTCTCGAGCGCCGGCTGGAGACCGGAAACCGACAGCGTCTTGCGGGATCCGCGGCGGTGCCGCCCCCCGCATCCGAATGGGAGGAATCCGCGTGACGGACGTTGATCAGTCCTACCTCCGGACCCTGTTCCTGCATCCGCCCTCGTACGAGGGCTTCGACGGCGGCGCGGGCGCGCGGTATCAGGCCCGGCGAGAGATCCGCTCGTTCTGGTACCCGACGTGGCTCGCGCAGCCAGCCGCGCTCGTGCCGGGTTCTCGCCTGATCGACGCTCCACCCGCCGGCCTCACCCTTGAGGACATCCGCCCGGTCGCCTCGGGATACGAGCTTGCGATCCTCCATACTAGTACGCCCTCGTTCGCTCACGACGTTCGCGTTGCAGAAACGCTGAAGGAGACGAATCCGGGGCTCCGGGTCGGCTTCGTCGGCGCGCACGTCGCCGTGAATCCAGAGCGAGCGCTGTCCGCTTCGACCGCGATCGACTTCGTCGCCCGGAACGAGTTCGACTTCACGATTCAGGACGTCGCCAGGGGCCACCCCCTCGAGACGGTTCTCGGCCTCAGCTTCCAATCGGATGGCAAGATCCGGCACATGCCGGACCGCCCCGTGCTCGAGGACATGGACGCGCTGCCGTTCGTGGTGGACGTCTACAAGCGTGACCTCGTGGTCGAGCACTATGCGATCGGCTACCTGCTTCATCCTTACGTGTCGCTCTATACGGGCCGGGGATGCCGGTCCAAATGCACGTTCTGTCTGTGGCCGCAGACCGTCGGGGGCCATCGCTATCGCACACGCAGCGTCGAGCATGTCGCGGACGAGATCGCCCTCGCGACACACTACTTCCCACAGGTCCGGGAATATTTCTTCGATGACGACACGCTCACCGACGACTTGCCTCGGATCGAAGCTCTGGCCCGACGTCTCGGCAAGCTCGGCGTGACATGGTCGTGCAACGCCAAGGCGAATGTCCCCTACGAGACGCTGAAGGTGCTGAAGGACAACGGTCTCCGTCTGTTGCTCGTTGGGTACGAGTCCGGCAACCAGAAGATCCTGAACAACGTGAAGAAGGGCATCCGCCTCGACACGGCTCGGCGGTTTACCAGGGATGCGAAGGCGCTCGGCATCAAGATTCACGGCACGTTCATTCTGGGGTTGCCGGGCGAGACGCAGGAGACGATCCAGCAGACGATGCACTTCGCCGGTGAGATCGATCCCGACACGATTCAAGTGTCGATCGCGGCTCCCTATCCGGGGACGGAGCTGTTTCGTCAGGCGGTCGAGAACGGATGGCTTTCGGGGGAGGCGCTCGTCGACGATCGCGGCGCCCAGGTGAGCGCGCTGTCGTATCCCCACCTGCTGAGCACGGAGATCTCGCGCAGCACCGAAGAGTTTTATCGACGGTTCTATTTCCGTCCAAGGAAGATCTTTGCCATCGCGAAGGAGATGCTGGTCGATCGTCGCGTCATGCGGCGCCGCCTCCGTGAGGGTCAGGAATTTCTCCAATTCCTCACCGCCCGAAGACGCGAGGCGCCTCCTGCTGCCGATGCCGTACAGGCCGCACCGAGGGCCGGCCAAACACAGGCTCGCCTGCAGGTCGTCCTGTCCGTCCCCCGGCAGTCACCCATGGTCGCCTCGGTTCCCGCCGCGGTCCGGGCTGCCAGCGCCTTTGCGACTCTGGATAATGTCGATCGCGTCATATTCTGTACGGAGTCGGCAGAGCTCCCCGGATGCTGGCGTCGCTACTTGGCCGGGCTGCGGCTGCCCTGGGCGCACGTCGCCTCATCCGTCACGTCGATGGCGCTCGCCGATGTGCTCGATCCCAAATCGCCCGCGCTTGTCATCGCGCCGAATACCATCCCGGAGGCACGCCAGCTTGGCGACCTGCTCGCCCGACCGATGGCAGAGCGGACCACCTGGATCTGGCAGGGAATCCCGGTGGCTGCCTATTACCCCGAGGCTCGGGCGCTTCTGGCAGGAGTGGCGCCAGGGTCTCAGACGTTTCCGCGACAGGCGCTTTCGGATGCTGACGCGCCTCGCAGGCAGGTGCCTGCGGACTCCTGGAACGACGTGAACGGCGCCGCCCGTGTGCGAGATGCCGAGCGTCGGCTGCTTCGCTCGCTGCGTCAGCCGGGCGATGGCTATCTAGCGCATTTCGATCGTGTCCTGTCCGTCGCGCTTTCGCGAGTGCTGATTCGGACCCGGGTGACGCCGAACGTGATCACGGCCGTGAGTCTCCTCATCGGGCTCGGCGGCGCGGCGCTGCTGGCCAGCACAACCCCATGGGCAGCATTGCTCGGTGCCCTCTTGCTCTGGACGAGCTGCATCCTCGACGGCTGCGATGGTGAAGTCGCCCGGCTCAAGCTCCTCACGTCCCCGTTCGGCGCTCGCTTCGACGTCGCCACGGACGACGTCCTTCATCTCGCGACCTTCGTCGCCATCGCCATCCACGTGCGCCGCGCCCGTCCTGATCTGAGTTTCGCCGGCCCGGCCGCGCTCCTTCTCTTCGGCGTCATGGTCAGCATGGCATCCGTATGGTGGGTGATCAATCGCCACCCACCCGAGCGCCGGCTCGGGTTCCGGCGCGTCTACGAACGTATTGCGAGCCGCGACTATATCTATGTCGTCGTGGTCCTCGCGGCATTGGGGCGGCTCGAATGGTTCCTATGGGCGGCAGCCGTTGGCGCGAACCTGTTCTGGCTCAGCCTCTGGTGCTGGGTTCGTGCTCAGCGCACGCGATGACGACCCGCCACAAACTGTTGGTGTCGCTCGGGGCGCTCGGCCTAGTCGTCCTGTTGTGGCGGATCGACCTGAACGCGGTCCAGCTAGCATTGTTCCACGTCGGGTGGGGTATGGCGCTCGTTCTGAGCCAGGAGATCGTGGCGCACGTGCTGAACGCATCGGGATGGCGCTTCGCGTTCACCCGTGAGGTCGCCGCCCGCTTTTCGTTCGGGGAGCTGGTTCGCCTCCGGGTGGCCGGTGACGCGATCAACTACTTGACACCCACCGCGACCATCGGCGGTGAAGTCGTACGCACGGCGATGCTGAGTGATGCATGCGACGCTGACGCCCGGGCGGTGTCCGTCATCATCGCCAAGACGACTCAGACTCTCGCGCAAGCGTTCTTCATCGCTGCCGGGCTGACCCTTGTTGCCACGGAATGGATCGCCACGGGTCCCATCCGCTCGTTCCTTCCCTGGGCCGTCGGTGTCGGTCTCCTGACCGCGATTCTCGTCGCACACCGCTTGAAGGCTCGGAGCGGTGGAACTGCGGCCCCCTGGCGCCGCGCATTCGGGGCCCGCCTCGGGGAGTTCCTCCGAAACCACCCAGGACGTGTCGCGCTCTCCACGCTCATGTTCGCGCTGGCCTATGCGTGGGGAGCCTTCGAGGCCTACTGGATCTGTCGCTTCCTGCTGATGCCCGTACCGGTCATCACGGCGTTCACTATCGAAGTGCTGTCGATCACCGTCGACGGGATCCTCTTCATCGTCCCCGCAAAGATCGGCACACAGGAGGGCGGCAAGGTCGCCGTCTTCGCTGCCCTCGGACTTTCCCCGAGCCTGGGATTCGCGTTCGGCGTCGTGCGGCACGTCCGGGAATTGGTCTGGGCGGCGTTGGGAGCTTTCCTCTACTGTGCTGCGATCGGTCGCGGCGGCTTGTCGTCCTGGCATCAGGCACTCGGCAGCACCAGCAAGCCGACCGCATTGTGAGTATGAACCTCGTCGGTCGGGCGCTGCGCGCCGTCGTCCGACTGTGCTGCCGACATCCGCTCCTGACCGTCGTCGCCGGGATCGGCCTCGCCGTCCTCAGCGTCTGGGTCACGTCAGCGAGACTCAGCTTCGAGACCTCGCAGCTTCACCTCCTGCCTCCGGGCCAACCATACGTGACCCGCTATCGTGACTACTCCAAGGACTTCGGCGAGCTCGACGAGATCATCATCGCGGTTCGAGGCCGGACACTCCGGGAGTCGCAGGCCTTTGCGTCGCGGCTCGTCCGCGAGCTCCGGGCTAGTCCCATCGCCTTCAATCACCTCGCATACCGTGTTGCACTCGATGACTTCGGTGGGCGGACGCTGCTGTATCTGCCGGCCGCAGCGCTCCGGGAGCTCCGGGAGCAAGTCTTCGATCATCAGGAATTCATCGAGTCGTTCGTCGCGTCCCCGGGCCTGGTGCGTCTCCTCGAAGGCGCCAACCGGCAATTCGCCAGCGTTTTCGCCAGCCATTTTCTCGACCTCGGGCTGCAAGATGGCGCGACGGCCGCCGATCTTCGATTCCTCACGACCCTGGTGACACAGATTCGCGAAGCGATCAGTCACCCGACGCTCGAGAAAACTCCGTGGGGCACGATGCTGCCGCTCGCGGAGAGCTACGAGGACGCCGGCTACTTCGTCTCCGACGACAAGCAGCTCCTGTTTCTCCTCGCCGACCCGATGGGGGGCAGTGGTGGCTTCACGAATGATCGCGCGGCCATCGACGAGATCCGCGCGAGGATCGTGGGGCTGCGCGCCGAGTTTCCAGGAGTCGAGGCTGGCGTTACGGGAGGGCCGGCGCTCGCGAACGACGAGATGCGCACCGCGTTCCAGGACAGTCAGCTCGCGACGGGACTCGCGTTCGCGCTCACGCTCGGGCTGCTGCTCCTGGCATTCCGAAGACTCCGGGAGCCACTCGTCATGCTGGCGGTCCTCGCGCTGAGCTTGGTGTGGTCGCTGGGGCTGATCACGGTGACCGTCGGCCATCTCACCGTCTTTTCGGTGATGTTCATCTCGATCGTCGTCGGTCTGGGCATCGACTACGGCATCTACGTGCTCTTTCGCTGGGACGAAGAGGTGATGCTGGGCTCCAGCCCCGCGGAGGCGCTTGACTTGATGGCCACGCGCACCGGGCCGGGGATCCTCCTGGGCGCTCTCACCGCCGCCGCGACGTTCTATGTTCTGATCGTCACCGACTTCCACGGGGTGCAGGAGCTCGGCTTCATTGCTGGCACTGCGCTCGTCACCTCGTTCGTCGCCATGCTGACGGTATTCCCGGCCCTGTTGGTGCTAATCCCCCGGCACCCGCCGGCTGGACCGCCGTCTCCTGCGGATCACGCGGTAGCGCGCGAGCGCGCCGGTGTGCCGTTCGTGGAATTCCTCACCCGGCACCCCATCGCCGTTTTGGTCGGTGCGAGCATCCTGACCGCGTTCTCGCTCTGGTCCGCGCGAATGATCGAGTTCGACTACAACCTCCTGCACCTTCAAGCGGAGGGCACCGAGTCCGTGATGTGGGAACGTCACATCATCGAGACGCAGAGCCGGTCGAGCTTCGCCGGGCTGTCCAGCGCGACATCCCTGGCTGAGCTCCAGCGGAAGCTCGAGGCCTTTAACCAGCTGCCGTCGGTGGCTGGCGTCGACAGCGCACTGTTGCTCATTCCCGAGGACCAGCCCGCGAAGTCGAAGCTCATCCGCGACATTAGACCGCTCATCGCACCGCTGCAGGTCGGCCCGGCGCCTCGGCTCGATCTGACGCGCCTCACGCTCGAGCTCGAAGCGCTCGAGCGCCGGGTCGACGTCGCCGTCATTGAAGCGGGTGCGGGGGGGCCCAGCCTTGAGTTGCGGACGATCCGTGGCGGACTCGCAGATGTCCTCCGGGCCCTGCGCACCACAAATCCCGTCAGGGCTCAGGCGGGGCTCACGCTCTATCAGACCCACCTCGTGCGGGACTTCAGCGAGAAGCTGCGCTTTCTTCAGCGGAACCTGGAGCCCCGGTCCGTCACATTCGACGATGTCCCGGCCGAGCTGCGGCGCAAGTTCATCAGCGAGAGCGGTCGATTCCTACTTCAGATCCATCCCAAAGTCGACGTGTGGGACCGTGAAGGCGCGATCCGATTCGTCAACGAGTTGCGATCCGTGGACGCTGACGTCACCGGCACGCCGGTCATCAGCTACGAGTCCATCCGTCGGATGGAAGACGCCTATCGGCGAGGGGCACTGTACGCGTTCATCCTCGTGACCATCATCAGCTGGGTCATGATCCGGCGGCTTCGCGAGACCGTTCTGGCGTTGACGCCGCTCGTACTGGGCACGCTGTGGGCGATCGGACTTGTGCATCTCTTCGGTTTCAAGCTGAACCTGGCCAACGTCTGGGGCGTCCCGCTGATCATCGGAGCGTCGGCCGAGTACGGTTTGAACGTCGTCACGCGCGTCATGGAAGCCCGATCGTATGGCGGTCCATCCTTCGCTCGGAGCACGATCATGGCGGTGGCGTTCAATGGTCTCAGCACGATCACCGGGTTCGGGAGCCTCTTGGTGGCGCATCATCGAGGCATCTGGAGTCTCGGACTCTTACTGACCTGTGGCAGCCTGACGAGCTTGGTCGCGGCGCTCGTGGTGTTGCCGGTGCTCATTCGCCTGCAATTCGGTGGCGGTGGAATGCGAAGTAATCATCGCCGACCGTCTCGGGATGGCCAAAGGGGGTGTGATTCGTGAGAACTTGTCTGCGGGCTCAGACTGCGCGCTCAAGTCTCGATCCTTCCCACTGAGACCGAAATGCTCAAGGCAAATGAAGAATGCTGGCAGACCTTGACTTCGCCTTCGAAGATCGCGGCGTCGCGCAAGCCGGCGGCCCGGAACTCCCTAACGGGCTGCTTGGTTTTTATTCAGGATCCGACCGTCACCCACCAGTCTGAAGAAGGAGGGGCACATGCGTAAGGGTATCCTCTCGGCGATCGTCTCGCTCGCGGTCGTCCTGATCCTCGGCAGTGTCCAGCCCGCCGTCGCCCAGTTCTACACCCAGCGCAACCTTGTATCCGACGGGGCCGTGCCGGCGGACCTCGTCAATACCGACGTGGTCAACGCCTGGGGGCTAGTTTCCGGCCCGACCACGCCGTGGTGGATCGCCGACAATGGGACGGGCCGCACCACGCTGTACAACGTCGGTACCGGCGCCATCCAGGCGACTTTTACGGTTCCAGGCGCTGGGGGCCAGCAGGGGACACCCACTGGCGTCGTGTTCAACGGCGGCACCGGCTTTGTCGTGACCAACAGTGCCGGCACGAGCCCGGCCCGCTTTATCTTCGCCGCCGAGGACGGCACAATCTCCGGATTCAGGGGGGCACCCATAGTTATCGCCGTGGACAACCCGGCGAGCGGCGCGGTGTACAAGGGGCTCGCGATCGCGAGCACGACGACCGGCGACTTCCTCTACGCCACGAACTTCCACGCCGGCACCGTCGACGTGTTCAACAGCACCTTCCACCCCGTCACCATGCCACCCGGCGCGTTTACCGACCCCGATCTCCCCGCAGGCTACGCACCCTTCGGCATCCGGAACATCGGCGGCACCATCTACGTGACCTACGCGCTGCAGGACGCGGCCAAACACGACGATGTCCGCGGCGAGGGTCATGGGTTCGTGGACGCGTTCGACACCGCCGGGCATCTGCTCCGACGTGTCGCGTCCAAGGGCCAGCTCAACTCGCCGTGGGGGCTTGCCCTGGCGCCGGGCGACTTCGGCTTCTTCAGCGGCGACCTGCTCGTCGGCAACTTCGGCAACGGCCGCATCCACGCCTTCGACCCGGCAAAACTCAACGGGCAGGGCGAGTTCCAGCATCGTGGCCCGCTCCACTCCGCCGACGGGCCACCGCTTGCCATCGACGGCCTCTGGGCGATCGCCTTCGGCAGCGGCGCACCAAACAACGGGCCGACGAATACCCTCTTCTTCACCGCCGGGCCCTTCGACGAGAGCCACGGCCTCTTCGGCTCGCTCGTGGTGGCGCCCAAGTAGGAGTCGCGCTGCGCGGGCGACATCCTCTGAAAAATGCCAGAGCGTCGGATTGAGGCGAAGCGCTATCTCCGTCTCGCTTCTCCTAGCGCCGGACACCGTTGCTCTCACTGGGGCCTCCGCTTTGCGTGAGGGGGCCGTGGCGCCACTTCAGAACCCTGTGCAGCTTCCCCAGACGCCGCCGAGGCCGTTCCCGGAGAGTGAAAGAAAGGAAGGCACTTGCATCGCGCTTTTTGAAATCGGTAGCGCCGCGGGCTTCGATCGCGACACCAGGAGAGATGGCTCCCACGTCGTCGACCGTGGACGTTGATTGACCGCTCGGCCCGCGGCTCGGTATAGTCTGCGCGCGTCACGGAGGACCCGCATGACCCCAGCCACAATCCGGCCCGGCCTCGATCCGACGATCACCAGACGCGAGATCACCAGAACGGTGGACGTCGCCGGCCAGCCTGTGGAGGCCTCGGGGTGAGCCGCACGATCAACATGGGCATCATCGGCGTGGGCTGGATTGGCGGGCTCCGGGCCCGCACGTGTGCCACTCATCCCTTGGTCGAGAGCCTGCACCTCTGCGAGGTTGACCGTGACCGGCTCCAGCAGATGGCCAAGGAGACGGGCGCCCGTAGCGCCACGACCGACTATCGCGAACTCTTGAGCCGTCCGGACATCGATGCCATCATCGTGACCACCACGCCCGAGCAGACCCATTATCCGTTCGCGCGCGACTGCCTGCTCGCCCGCAAGCACGTCCTGCTCGAAAAGCCGATGGGACTCGAGCTGAAGGAAGCCGACGAGTTGATGGCGCTCGCTCGGGCCGCCAGCCTCAAGCTCACGATCGGTTACACGCAGCGGTTCAATCCGAAGTTCGCCTACGTGAAGCAGTGTCTCGCTGACGGCACGCTGGGGCGGCCGGTGACGGCGTTGGTGAGCCGCCATCTGTCCCGCTCGCTCGGCAACAAGATCGGAGGTCGGGTCCACCTGTCGCCGGCAGTGATGGAAGCCACCCATGACATCGACTTCGTCCTCTGGTGCATGGAGCCGCGCAAGCCCATCCGCGTGTACTCGCAACACGCCTACGGGGTCATGAAGCAGGCGCACGGCCTCCCCGACAGCCAGTGGATCATGGTGACCATGGACGACGGGACCGCGTTCACCATCGGTGCGGGCTGGGCTCTGCCCCCGGGCTACCCGCACTTCTCGACGGCCACCATCGAGTTCCACGGCACCGAGGGCGCCCTGCTCATCGACGACTCCCATCGCGACATCGTGCTGAACACGATGGGCAAGGGCATGGTGCTGCCGCTCTCCACCATGCCCGGCGAGTCGGTCGGCCACGTCTACCAGGGCCCGATGCAGGCGGAGACCATCCACTTCATCGAGGCGGTCGCCCTCGACCGTCCGGTACTCGTCACGCCGGAGCAGGCACGCCAGGTCATGGAAGTGACGCACGCCGCTGATCTCTCGGCGGAGCGCAATAGCCCCGTCACCCTGCCTCTCGAGTAGGAGAACCCGACGTAGCGATCCAACCCCGTCACGGCTCCTTGGGTTCCAGGCGTTGGCGCAGCCAGGAAAGCGTGGTCTCCCACGCGTTTGATGCCTTCGCTCTGTCCTTGAAGTTGAAGACATGGCCGGCATCGTGGATGACCAGCAGATCCACCTCGCGGCCCAGCTCCCTGAGGCCGCGCGCCAGGCGCTCCGACTCCTCCAGCGGCGCGGTCGTGTCTCGATCGCCATGGATGAGAAGAACGGACGCGCGGATCGAGTGCGCCTGGTCGAGCGGCGAAGCGCGGCCGAGCATCTGCTGAAACTCGGAATCGTCGCGAGCTCCCGATTGCCATCGAAAGTAGGATTCGATGGAGTGAAACTCCAGGCTGTGCCAGGCACTCGGCTTGGGCCGCGAGAGCCAGTGCTTGAAGTCGGTGACCGGATAGTAGGCAACCACGGCGCGGATGTCCGGCGCCTGCGCGGCGATTAGAAGACTGAAGACGCCCCCCTGCGAGAAACCCAGGGCCGCCAGGCGTGAGCCGTCGACGCGAGGATCGGAGCGGGCCGCCTCCAGCGTGGCTGTGACATCGGAGTTCTCGCGCCAGGCGAACAGGCTGCGGCGGTACCTCCCTCCGATCATCCGGCGGTAGTCGGCCGCGACGGCCAGGTATCCCTGGCTGGCAAGGTCCCAGATCACGCCGCGCATGTGGTGGGCCAGGTGCCCGGCATCAGGATGGACGAGCACGGTAGGAAACGGCCCAGGGCCGGCCGGGCCGGCCCACTCCAGGTGAATCAGCATCTGGCCGCTCTTCACCTCGTCCGCCCAGGTGATCACGCCGGGCGGAACGACCTTCGGGTGAATGAGGTGGTAGTTCAGGCAGGAGACAAGAGAGGCCGCGGATGCCAACAGGAC
>WNFT01002394.1_pt1 | contig 16795 bp, 13 predicted proteins | sample 5400191 | NCBI WGS metagenome assembly WNFT01 (sample SAMN13153359, study PRJNA577476) | soil metagenome | isolation source: 80 cm saprolite under Madrone tree | place: USA:California | collected 2016-06-14 | reverse complement strand
CGCTTGCCCGCGCGTCGTTCGCGAGCCTGATGGAGCAGGTCGCCGACGCCATAAAATTTTTCGAGCAGGACATCCGCTCCGCCGGCATTTCCGAGGCCCAGGCAAATTCCGCCAAATACATCATTTGCGCCACCGCCGACGACATCGTCCAGAACATCCCGACTGAGGACCGTCACGTCTGGACGCAATACAGCATGCTGAGCCGTTTTTTCGGCGAACGCATCGGCGGCGTGCGCTTCTTTGACGAGCTCACGCGCCTCAAGCAGGACCCGGTCGTCAATTACGACCTCCTCGAGTTGCAACACACCTGCCTGGCGCTGGGATTCCACGGCATCCATCGCACCTCCGCGGGCGGCGTCGCCACATTGCAGCAGATCCAGCGCGATCTTTACGAAACGCTGCGCCGATTGCGTCCGAAGGTCTACCGCGAGTTGTCGCCGCGCTGGCAGGGACAGCAACTGGCAAGCCAGGCGTCGCGGCTGCGCGTGCCATGGTGGGGCGTGTTGGGCTGCGTCGGCCTCATGCTGTTCGGCATCTATTTCGTTCTGCTCTATTGGCTCACCGGCGGCGTCGACCCTGCGGCAGCCCAGATGGCCGCGCTCCACGACGTCGGCAAGCTCTCGATCATTCGCACCGTTTCCCTGCCGCCGCCACCGCCGCCACCGCCCGAACCCGACAAGATCACGCAGCTGCAGCGCATCTGCGCCGCCCTCGGGCCCGATGTCGCCGCCGACAACGCCTCGGCCGAGCAGACTGCAAATCAAATCACCGTACGGGTCGGCAACGTCATTCTGTTCGATTCAGGCTCGGCCACCGTGCTCGACCAATTCAAGCCGATCGCGGGCCGTGTCGCCGGGACGCTCGACAAGGAAGAGGGCTTTATAAAAGTCGTCGGACACACCGACAATACGCCGATCAGCCGCAGTAACGTCCGCTTCCCGGACAACTACCACCTGTCCATCGAGCGCGCCAAAAGCGTCGCAGCTTTGTTCAAGCCATTCCTGGCCAAGCCGGACCGCCTCCAGACCGACGGCAAGGGCGAGACCGCGCCGATCGCCGACAACAAGACGCCCGAAGGACGCGCCAAGAATCGCAGGGTCGAGATCCTCATTCCACGAACCGACACCGGCCCGGTGTCGCAGAAGACGTGCGCGAGGTAAGCCATGATGGGCATCTCCTCCAGAGACATCCTGCGGATCGTCCTTGTCGGGATCGGCCTCACGTCGGTCTGCGCCCTCGTTTATCTCGCCGGACCTTTGATCTCGATCGGCGGTTGGCGCCCGCTTGAAAGCTATATCGCACGGGAAATCGTCATCCTGCTGCTGGTAGCTGTCTTCGCCTCGGTGATGGCCGTCAATTGGACCCGCCGCAAGAAAGCCACCGCCAAGATCGCCGAGGGCATCGCGACGCCGGATAAGGTCGAGGACGACGCCGACGTCCTCAAGGACAGGATGAAGGACGCACTCGCCACGTTGAAGACGGCGAGCGGGAGCAAGTCGGACTTCCTCTACGATCTGCCGTGGTACGTGCTGATCGGCCCGCCGGGCTCCGGCAAGACCACGGCGCTCGTCAATTCGGGGCTGAAGTTTCCGTTGTCGCGCGGCGCCACGCCGGCCGCGATCGCCGGCGTCGGCGGCACCCGCTATTGCGACTGGTGGTTCACCGAAGAGGCGGTGATGATCGACACCGCCGGCCGCTACACCACCCATGATTCCGATGCCACCGCCGACAAGGCGAGCTGGATCGCCTTCCTCGATCTCCTCAAGAAGAACCGGCCGCGCCAGCCGATCAACGGCGTCCTTGTCGCCATCAGCCTCGAGGACCTGATGATGCTTCCGCCCGCCGACATCGCGGCCCATGCCAACGCGATCCGGGCGCGGCTGTTGGAGCTGCATGGACGTCTCAAGGTCGATTTCCCAGTCTACGCGCTGTTCACCAAGGGAGACCTGGTCGCGGGTTTCACCGAGTATTTCGCCAGTCAGTCCGACCAAGGCCGCCGGCAGGTGTGGGGCGCGACCTTCCAGACCGACGACAAGACCCGCAATCTCGTCGGCGACATCCCGAAAGAGTTCGACGACCTTATCGAGCGCCTGAACGGCGAACTCACCGACCGGCTCCAGGAGGAACCGACGCCGAGCAACCGCGTGCTGCTCTATGGTTTCCCGACCCAGATGGCGGCGCTCAAGCGGCCGATCTTCGATTTCCTCAACCAGATTTTCGAGCCGACCCGCTATCACGCCAACGCCACCCTGCGCGGCTTCTACTTCACGTCGGGGACGCAGCATGGCACCCCGATCGACCGGCTGATCGGGGCCTTAGCAAAGAGTTTCGGCGCCGAGCAGGTCGGCGCCCAAGCCTATTCGGGTCTCGGCAAGAGCTTCTTTCTTACCGACCTCATCCTCAAGGTCATCATCGGCGAGGCCGCCTGGGTCTCGACCGACCGCGCCGCCGTCCGGCGCGCCCGGATCATCAAGGCTTGCCTCTATACGACGCTCGCGCTCTTCGCCGTGGCGATGACGGGGCTGTGGTGGCTGAGCTACACCCACAACAGGGATCTGATATCCGCCACCCAATTCGCGGTCGCCGACTATGCCCGGCAGGCCGGGCCCTATGCGCATGAAACCATCATCGGCGACCGCGAATTGCACAAGGTGCTGCCGCTTCTCTACAAGCTGCGCAACCTGCCGACCGGCTACGCAACCCGCGAAACCCCGACCCCGCTGCTCGCCACCTTCGGATTGAGCCAGCGCGAGCGCCTTCAGACCTCGGCCGAGCAGGTCTATCACGTCAGCCTCGAACGGCTGTTCCGGCCGCGGCTGATGTTCCGGCTGGAGGAAGCGCTCGAGGCCAACAAGTCGAACCCCGGCTACATCTACGAGGCCCTCAAGGTTTATATGATGATCGCCGGGGTCGTCGCGGCGGATCGCGATCTCGTCGTCAACTGGCTGCGCAACGACTGGAGCGAAAACCTCTATCCCGGCGCGCCCAATGCCGAGGGCCGCAAGGCTCTCGAAGGCGAGCTTGTCGCCATGCTCGATCTCGAAGGCGGCGATGAGCCGCTGGTCGAACCCAACTATGCCTTGATAGCGGACTGCCAGCGCATTCTGGCGCGCCTGAGCATCGCGGACCGCGCCTATCAGCTCCTCAAGTCGCAGGCGCGGCAGTCGATCGCCCCGGATTGGGTCGCAGCCCATCATGGCGGACCGGACTTCGCCACCGTGTTCGAGGCCACTTCCGGCGACGGCGCCGACACGATTTCGCTCCCCGGATTCTACACTTACGATGGCTTCCAACGCGCTTTCATTGCCAAGCTCCCGACTATTGCGGAGCAACTCCAGCGTGACAATTGGGTCCTCGGCGATGTCGGCAAGCTGGAGGCCATCAAAGCCCAGTTCGACAGCCTGGTCCGCGATCTGCTCGATCGCTACGCGCGGGATTTCGTCGCCGTATGGAAGCAGATGCTGGAAAAATTGCAAATCCGCGCCCTCAACGCCGGCAAGCCGAGGTACGAGGCCTTGAATGCGGCTGCCGCTTCGACATCGCCGATTCGCCTGCTGATCGAATCGATCCGGGATGAATCCACCCTTACGCGGGAACGCAAGGACACGAAGGCCGGCGGCAATGACGGGAAAAAAGAGCCCGCGACGCTACCATTGCTCGGCCCGCAGGGCGGTTCGCCGGGCGCCTATATCGAGGCTCAGTTCAAGCCCTTCCACCAGGTGGTGGAAGGCGACGGTTCGCGCCGCATGATCGACGTCATCCTCGGCGACCTGACGCAGATCAACAACAGTCTGCAGACGATCGTGCTCAACCCCGCTCAGGAGCAGCAGGCCACCTCAGCCTTGCGCGGCCAGGTCGCCCAATTCAAGAACGACGCGCTGCGCATGCCGAGCCCGTTCAACAGGATGCTGCTCCAGTCAGCGAACTCGTTCGAAAGCACCATCGCCAACGACCAGTACAGACAAATCCGCGACGAATTCCAAAAGTCCATAGTTCTCGCGTGCCAGAGCCTCGCGGCCAACCGTTATCCGCTGGATCACAACGCCCGCAACGAAATCGGGCTGGCGGATTTCGGCCGGCTGTTCGGAGCCAATGGTTATTTCGACGGGTTCTTCAGGAAATTCCTGGAGCCCTATGCGGACATCTCGCAACGCGAGTGGAAGTGGCGTCAGGACAATCCGGTTGCGAAACAGATGTCGCCGGAGACCCTGCGCCAGTTCCAGCGCGCCGCCCAGATCAAAGACGCGTTCTTTCCGACCAACGGCAACGTCCCGATGATCAACCTGACCGTGACTCCGCCGATGCTTGTCGGCGCAGTTGCGAAACTGGAAATCAACGGCATTGTGGTTGCTTCGTCCAATCAGCCCAACCCCGCACCGGTCGCAGTGCAATGGCCGGGCGCCGGCGGCAAGACCGGGGTGTCGCTCGCCCCCGATCCTCCGGCTCCGGGAGTTCAGCCGTCAGAAATACCCGCCACGCCCCCCGGCCAGTGGGCGCTGTTCCGGCTCCTGGATCGGGGTTCGAAGTCGCCTCGCCCGAACGGAATCGCCGCAACCTGGATCGTCGGCGGACGCGACGTGCCGTTCCAGCTCGGCACCGGTACCGTCTACAACCCGTTGCAATTGCCGGCGCTGGCGGAATTCAAATGCCCGACGGCACTGTGAGGGGCCATGCAATGCAGCCTTTACGGTAAGGTGCCGGCAAAGCGCGACTTCATTGCGATTGGGGCGCCGCGCGAATTCCTCAATGCGTGGGAGCCGTGGCTGCAGGGGGCGATTTCGGCGTCGCGCACCGCGCTCGGCGAGCGGTGGCAGCCGGCGTTTCTCACCGCCCCGATCTGGCGGTTCTGGCTCGGCGCCGACATCTGCGGCAGGAGCGTGATCGGCGCTTTCATGTCCTCGCTCGACGGCGTCGGCCGCTATTTCCCGCTGACGTTGTTTGCGTGCGCCGACGACGATGCCGGCATCCCGCCGCCGGAGTTCGGCTCACAGGACGACTGGTTCGACGCCGCGGAGGCGTTCCTGATGTCGACGCTCGATCATGACGCGAATTTCGAGGCGATGACGGCCGAGCTCGGCGCGTTGCCGCCGCCGTTCCAGGAACTTGCAAAAGTCCAGGCGGAGGGGGCCGGATGCGACCGCAATGGCCCTCGGGCGCTGCCGGCGCGCGGCGAAAGCTTCAGCAAGCTTTTCAGTTCGATTCGCGTGCGCGATTATGCCAAGATTTACGCCGGTTCGACATTTTGGTGGACCATCGGCGGTGAAGGCGTCGCACCTGTCGCGCTGTTAGGCAAGGGAATGCCCGACCCGTTCCTGTTTGCCGCAATGTTGACCGGCGAGTTTGCGGCCGATCCGGTTTGAGGTACGGCCACGATGCGCGATGCAAAGTCATGGATCGAGGCAGGCGCCGCAACGCATGTCGGCAAGGTGAGGCCGCAGAACGAAGACAATTATCTTGTGGCGACTCGGCTCGGCTTGTGGGCCGTGGCCGACGGCATGGGCGGTCACGCGGCAGGCGACATTGCAAGCCGCACCGTCGTCGAGGAACTCGCTGCGATCGCGGTTCCCGCTACGGCGTCCGAATTGCTGACAAACTGCGAGCGGCGCATCGTCAGCGCCAACAGCCGGCTTAAAACGCTCGCCGATGAGCGCGGCGCGGTGATCGGCACCACGGTCGCAGTTTTGCTTATTTTCGATGGCCATTACGCCGCCGTGTGGTCCGGAGACAGCCGAATCTACCGCGTTCGCAAGCGCCGGATCGAGCAAATATCGGTCGATCATACGGAAGTTCAGGAACTCATTTCCGAGGGCAGGCTCACGGCGGAGGAGGCGCGCGCCTGGCCGCGTCGAAACGTCATCACACGGGCGATCGGCGTAAGCGATGATCCGGAGCTCGAGATCAAAGGCGGCGCCTTGGAGCCGGGGGACATCTTCGTGATCTGCAGTGACGGCCTCACCGCCCACGTGGGGGACAAGGAGATACTTGCGCTGGCAAGCGCACACCGGCCACAGCAGGCCTGTGATCTCCTGGTTGCCCTGACGCTCGATCGCGGGGCGAGCGACAACGTCACCGTCGTGGCGGTACGCTTCGATCCTGCCGCAGCGGCGGCCGTGCGGCCGGACCCGGCCAGCCGCGACATCTGGGAGTAGCGCGGATGTCGGACATGTATTCCGCCGAACGATCGCGCCTCGCGCCCGGCACGCGCCTGAACGGCATCTTTGAGATCGACCAGCGCATTGCATCCGGCGGCATGGGCGAAATCTATCGCGGCCACGCCATCGAAACCGGCGATCCGGTCGCCATCAAGGTGATGCGCACCGATCTCGCAGACAACGCGATGGCGCTGGCGCTGTTTCGCAAGGAAGCCTCGGCGCTGCACTACATCCATCACGAGGCGATCGTCCGCTACTACGTATTCTCCAACGATCCGGGGACCGGGCGGCACTATCTGGCCATGGAATTTGTGGACGGGCAGCCGCTGTCCGAGTTGTTGCGGCGGGGACCGCTCGACTTTACGGCCGTCCGCCTGCTGCAGGAGCGTCTCGCCGCCGGCCTCAATGCCGCCCACCAGCACGAGATCGTCCACCGCGATCTCTCCCCCGACAACGTGCTCGTCCCCGCAGGGGATCTGGCTAAAGCCAAGATCATCGATTTCGGCATCGCGCGATCGACCCGCGCCGGCGAGGGCACCATTATCGGCAGCGGGTTCGCCGGTAAATACAACTATGTTTCGCCGGAGCAACTCGGCCTGTTCGGCGGCGACGTCACCGCGAAGTCGGACATCTACAGTCTCGGTCTGGTATTGGCAGAATGCCTGGCCGGACGACCGATCGACATGGGCGGCACCCAATTCGAAGTTCTGGAAAAGCGACGCATCGTACCGGATCTGCGGGCAATCGACCCGCGTTTCCGTCCGCTGCTCGAAAAGATGCTGCAGCCGAACCCGGCGGATCGGCCCGACTCCATGGCCGCGGTAGCGGCATGGCGACCTGGTCCCGAAACTCCGCCGCGCCGCGCCGCCGCCGCCGCGCACGATCGCAGCCAAGCCGCAAGGCCGACTGCTGCCGCAAAGCCGAAGCCGGTCCTCGGCCGGCGGCTGACAAAGATTGCCGTCGCCTTGACGCTCCTCCTGAGCGTTGGCAGCGTTGGCTTTTATTTGGTCAAGGATTTGTTTTCGCCGCCGGTTATCGAGGAGCCTAAATCACCCCATCTCGACCCGACCAAGCCGCAGCCGATCCCCACACGCCCACCAACCGATCTGCGACAGCGCACCACCGAATTCCTCGATACCTACGACGGCGGGGGTTGCTTTTTCGTTGGGCACGTTACGATTCAGGACGGCGAGGCATGGATTGAGGGCCTTGGCACTTCGCGGACACCGTTCGACGCGCTCTACTCCGAATTCGTCCGCAAGTTTGGAGGCGATCCCACGATCGCGTGGGGCGTGGTGACACCGGAGCAATGCCCTGCGGTGAATTTCCTTTCCCGCACCAAGAACGAGCCCGTGGCGGCGCCCCGGCTCGACATCGACGCGACAGCGCTACCAGATGGCGGCCTGCGAATAACGGGCTCGATCGCCGAGTTTGCCGACCGCTCTGTCGAGCTGATGCTGATCTCCGACGATGGAATTGTCTCCAAACCGATGGAGCCTCTCCAACAGAGCGGCAAGACCAAGACCTTCGCCTTCAGGCTCCGGAAGGAGAAGGTTGACGCTCCCCCTGGGCAACTCCTGCTTGCAGTCGCCTCGTCGAAGCCGCTCCAGGCCCTGAAATTGCCGCCGGACGGGTTACCTGCTGAGCAGGTCTTTACCCGGCTGCTCGCCGAAAAGCTGCAGACCGGCCAAACCGTCAACGTTGGTTGGAGATACTTCAGGTTGGAAAAATAGGCTTGGTGCCGCGCATCAATGGCCTGAATCTACTTTTTCAACCCGGCGGTCCCCACGGGCAACAATCAGCGGGGAAATCGGAAATAGCCGACGCCATGCGCGTTGGTCACTGCCCGCCTAGGATCGCCTATTTGCGCCCCACGATAATGATGTTGAGGTCCCGGGTCGGCGTGAAATCATTTGCCCGGATTTCGAACGCGGTGGGGGAGATCTTCTTCACGCCGTCGCCGCAGAAGCTGACGATGCGGTCGGGCTGGCCCTTGTCGACGACAAGGTGGAAGTTCTTGATCGGACCCGCCCAGTTGGCGCCGGTCTTCAACACATAGCTGATGCGTCTTTCCAGGATCTTGGCCTTGTTGGCCTCGTCGGCACCGGCAAGCTTGTCGACCGACTGCAGGAAATCGTCGAGGATGCAGTAATTCGTCTTGTACCGCTGCACTTCGGATTCCAGCCCCTTCTTCTGGCGCAGCCCTTGGCGCAGCACCGAATCGAAGCTCACGCCGACGCTGGTGCGATACCGATGCTCGACCGCGACCGGTTTTCCCGGCGGAAATGTTTGCTGCCGAACCACCGAGGTCTTCAGCGTCCAGGTCGGCTCATAGAGCGGCTCCCCCTTGTCGTTGGTGCCGGACTGCAGCAGCAGCCCGGCGTTGACGGCGCGATCTCGTGTTTGCTGGGGCAGCTCGTTGATCTTGAGCTGGCGGGCGCCGATCGGCAGGAGCGGAATGCCCATGTCGCGAAGCGTCGCCGTGACATCCTTGCTGTCGAGGGTCGCGCGCTGATTGACGGTGAAGGTGATCGGCTTGCCGTCGATCTTGGTGGAAAAGCCGACGAAGTTGACGGGATCGCCGGTCGGGAACGCTACGTTCGCGCCGTCGGCAAGATCGATATCCGGCAGCGGAAACGCGACCGTGAGCGTGACCGGACTGGGGCTCTGGTTAAGAAACACGTAGCGCACCGTGACGGTGTCCGGCGTGATGGTGAGGTCTTCCGATTCGATCGAAACGTCCGCGTTCTTGGTGAAGACGAGCCCGCCCACCGCCAGTTCCGCCGAAGAATCGTTGGCCCGCGCCAGTGAAGCGCCAGCGTCCAAGGCGACCGCAGCGCAGGTCGCCATCATGGCGGCGAAATAGCATTTCATGCCTGAACCTCTTCGCTACGCGGGACGGTGCCGGCCCGGATCAGGACAGGTCGGAACGCTGGAATCCAGCGGGCGGTATCTTTACATAGTCGCATGGTCCGTGTGCAAGGTTCAACCGAGCGGATGGCACTCAACGCGCCGGAGTCTGCTTGAGGCGATCGAGGTGATCGCGTGCGAATTGGCGCACTTGCTCAGTGGTGAATTGGCCTCCTTCAGCCTCAGCGGCGTCGAGCGCAGCACGAAGCTCCATTGTCTTGACCTGGTTGACAGCATGGCGAACGGCGTCCTCGGCCGTCAGGAACCGTCCGGCGGCAAGTTCCGCCTCCACCCATTGGGCTGCATCCGGTGTAAGTTCAATTTTCATCGCGCCTGCTCCTTTTGCAGATCATTCCCTTATCGAGAACCTTAGTCAAATCCGACGCGCAACACGATTTACAAGCCCTCATGGGTTGAGAATGCTTCGCCCCACTAAATTCGCTGTCGTGCTATGGTGTTCAATTAAGATTCTGCCCGCTCGGATCCATGTCCCGCCACGCCCCCAGCTTCATCTGCCAGAACTGCGGCGCCGTATTTGGCCGCTGGCAAGGCAAGTGCGACTCCTGCGGCGCATGGAACACCATCGCGGAGGAGACACGCAGCACGCCGATGACGGCCGGCCCCGGAAAGCCGCATCGCAAGGGCCGGCCGCTCGTGCTGCATCCGCTTGCCGGCGCGGCCGACGATGCCCCGCGTACGCCGTCCGGCCTCTCCGAGCTTGACCGGGTCACCGGCGGGGGATTCGTGCGTGGCTCCGTGCTGCTGGTGGGCGGCGATCCGGGCATCGGCAAATCGACGCTGCTGATCCAGGCCGCCGCCGCGATCGCCCGCGCCGGCCATCGCGCCGTCTACATCTCCGGCGAGGAAGCGGTCGCGCAGGTGCGGCTGCGGGCCGAGCGGCTCGGCCTCGCGCAGGCTGCGGTCGAGCTCGCCGCCGAAACCGCGGTCGAGGACATCGTCGCAACGCTGACCGAAGGCGCGACGCCGCGCCTTGTCGTGGTGGATTCGATCCAGACCATGTGGACCGACGGGATCGAATCCGCGCCCGGCACGGTGAGCCAGGTGCGCGGCTCAGCCCAGCTCCTGATCCGCTACGCCAAGCGTTCCGGCGCCGCCGTCATCCTGGTCGGCCACGTCACCAAGGACGGCCAGATCGCCGGCCCCCGCGTGGTCGAGCACATGGTGGACGCCGTGCTCTCCTTCGAGGGCGAAGGCGCCCACCTGTTCCGCATCCTGCGCGCGGTGAAGAACCGTTTTGGCCCCACCGACGAGATCGGCGTGTTCGAGATGACCGGGGGCGGCCTGCGGGAAGTCGCCAACCCGTCGGCGCTGTTCCTGTCCGAACGCCATCTCGGCGCACCCGGAACCGCGGTGTTCGCCGGCATCGAGGGCACGCGGCCGCTGCTGGTGGAGATGCAGGCACTGGTCGCCCCGACCATGCTCGGCATGCCGCGCCGCGCCGTCGTCGGCTGGGACAACAACCGCCTCGCCATGGTGCTCGCTGTGCTGGAGGCCCATTGCGGGGTGCGGCTGTCCGGCCACGATGTCTATCTCAATGTCGCCGGCGGATTGCGCATCCAGGAGCCGGCCGCCGACCTCGCTGCCGCCGCCGCGCTGGTGTCCTCGCTCGCCAACGCGCCGCTCCCCTCCGATGCGATCTATTTCGGAGAGATCTCACTGTCCGGCATGGTGCGGCCGGTCGCCCAGGCTGCGGCCCGGCTCAAGGAGGCCCAAAAGCTTGGATTCGCGCGCGCCTTCGTACCGGATACGGCGCGCAACGCGGCGGGCGATGCCGGCATGGCGCTCACGGCGGTCGGCCGGCTGATGGATATGGTGGGGGAGATCGCCCCGAGGGGCACTGAGCGGCGACCGGCGGCTGGCGCAGGCGAGGAGTAGCGATCAAACGGCCGCTCGTTGCGAAACAAGGCCCCGCGAAGTCTTCCCCAGCCCACAAAAGGCGGGTGACGGGGGTTCCGCCGGCCGCTATACACCTATCCGAAGGCCACCGATCGCGGATACCCCGTCTGCCGCAACGAAGACCCGTCGATGTATCTCGATATCTTTCTCATCGTGGTGATGTTGATCTCCGGCATGCTCGCGATGGTGCGCGGCCTCATCCGCGAGGTCCTGTCGATCGCCGGATGGGGTGCGGCTGCGGGCGCGGCGTTTTTGGCCTATGCCAAGCTGCTGCCCGCGGCCAAGGCCTATTTCAACAATGATTACGTGGCGATCGGCGTCACTACTGCGGGCGCCTTTATCGGCACGCTCATCATCGTATCAGTCATCACCGTGAAGATTTCCGACAAGATACTCGACAGCCGCATCGGCGCCCTCGACCGCACCCTCGGCTTCCTGTTCGGACTGGCGCGGGGGTTGCTCATCGTCGTGGTGGCATTTGCGTTCTACGACTGGTTTCAGCCGAAATCGCAGCCGGGATGGATCGCAAACGCGAAATCGCTTGTTGTGCTGAAGAACCTGCGTGACGATATTATATCCATGTCGCCGGACATCGAAGCCTGGTACTCGCGATACAAGAAGCAGAAGGAAAGTGCGGGCGACCCTCCGGCGTGACGACGGGCAGCAACGATAGCGGGCAATCTCGTCCGTATTCTTCTATTGATTGCATATGAGCGTTGCTTTTTTAGCAACGCAGCAACTTTCGTTGCACAAAGCGTGACGAGCGCGTGACGAACCGATCATGAATCGGATAAAAGAACGCGACACCGACAGAGGCGAACCGATGATGGACCCTGAGCGAGCCGGTAGCGTCACCGACTGCGACCGCGCAGGCGGTCATCGGCATCGGGATGGTAGCGGCCACGATTGGATTATCGAGCATCAGGATTTCGAGCATCAAGATCTCGACCTTCAAAATCTCGACCATCAAAATCTCGACCTGGACCTCAAAGGCGACCGGCTTCGCGAGGAATGCGGCGTGTTCGGCATCTACGGCCACCCGGACGCGGCAGCCATCACGGCGCTCGGCCTGCATGCGCTCCAGCACCGCGGCCAGGAGGCGGCCGGCATCGTCAGCTATGACGGCCGCCGGTTCCATTCCGAGCGCCGGCTCGGTCTCGTCGGCGACACCTTCTCGCGCCGCGAGATCATCGATCGCCTGCCGGGCAGCATAGCGATCGGCCATGTCCGCTACTCGACCACCGGCGGGACGGTGCTGCGCAACGTCCAGCCGCTGTTCTCCGAACTCAATGCGGGCGGTTTCGCGGTCGGCCACAACGGCAACCTCACCAACGGGCTGACGCTGCGCCGCCAATTGGTGCGCGACGGCGCCATCATGCAGTCGACCACCGACACCGAGGTGATCCTGCATCTGCTGGCGCGCTCGGGCCACAGGCGCTTCATCGACCGTTTCATCGACGCGCTGCGTCAAGTCGAAGGCGCGTATTCGCTGGCGGCGCTGACTAACAAGAAGCTGATCGGCGCCCGCGATCCGCTCGGCATCCGCCCGCTGGTGATCGGCGAGCTCGGCGGCTGCCCGATCGTGACGTCGGAGACCTGCGCGCTCGATATCATCGGCGCACGCTACGTGCGCGATGTCGAGAACGGCGAGGTGGTGGTCTTTTCCGAAGAGGGCACGCAGTCGCTGCGGCCGTTTCCGCCGATGCGGGCGCGGCCGTGCATTTTCGAATACATCTATTTCGCGCGGCCGGACTCGGTGGTCGGCGGCCGCAGCGTCTACCAGATCCGCCGCCGCCTGGGCATGGAGCTTGCCGGCGAGGCGCCCGCCACGGCCGAGGTGGTGGTGCCGGTGCCCGACTCGGGCGTGCCGGCGGCGATCGGCTATGCCCAGGCGGCCGGCATTCCCTACGAGATGGGCATCATTCGCAACCACTATGTGGGCCGCACCTTCATCGAGCCGACCCAGTCGATCCGCGAACTCGGCGTGCGCCTCAAGCACAACGCCAACCGCTCGGTCGTCGCCGGCAAGCGCATCGTGCTGATCGACGACAGCTTGGTGCGCGGCACCACGTCGGTGAAGATCGTCCGCATGATGCGCGAGGCCGGCGCCGCCGAGGTGCATTTCCGCATCGCCTCGCCGCCCATTACCCATCCGGATTTCTACGGCATCGACACGCCCGAGCGCGACAAGCTGCTCGCCGCCAATCACACCGTCGCGGAGATGTGCGGGATCATCGGCGCCGACTCGCTCGCCTTCCTGTCGGTCGAAGGCATCTACCGCGCCATGGGCGAGGAGCGCCGCGATCCGCTGCGCCCGCAATTCACCGACCACTGCTTCACCGGCGACTATCCGACCCCGCTCACCGACCGCGCCGACACCGCGCCGCAACAGCTTTCGCTGTTGGCGGAGGCGAGTTGAGGGGGCTCGAAGCTCGACGAGTTGCCCACTAGCACCTCAAGCTAGCTCGCGCATCAACTAACACGGCGTCTTGCAATTCATGCCCCATATATGGTACATGCCTCATATATGAGGCAGCATGGAAAAACCGCCACGCAGGACGCCCGTTGTTTTCTACCGAACGCCAGCCGGAAGCGAGGTCGTACGCGATTGGTTGCGCGGACTCGATCAGACCGACCGAAACATTATCGGCCAAGACCTGATGCGGGTGCAGTTTCGTTGGCCGATCGGCATGCCGCTCTGCCGTCCCTTGGGCGACGGATTGTGGGAAGTGCGCAGCGATCTTACCAGCAATCGGATTGCACGGGTGTTCCTTTGTTTCACACAGGGCGAGCTTGTGGCCCTGCACGGCTTCATCAAAAAGACCCGGAAGACACCGGATGCCGAATTGAAGCTGGCCCGCAGGCGGATGCGAGAATTCAAGTGAAAGGAGATCCCATGAAAGCAAAAAAGCCCCGTAGCACTAAGGGATTCACCTCCCTCGACAAATTCCTTGATGAGGAAGGCACGCGCGAGGAGTTTCAGGCCGTCGCTATCAAGGAAGTTCTGGCTTGGCAGATTACGGAGGCGATGAAGGCGCAAGGGCTTTCGCGCAAGCGTCTCGCCGAACGCATGGGAACGAGTCGGAGCCAAGTCAGCCGTTTGCTCGACCCTAAGGACGGCAATGTCACGCTGGTAACGTTACAACGTGCGGCTGCCTTGCTCGGCCGAAAGGTCAGTCTCGAATTGGTGTGACTGCATCACCGGGCGCCCAGCTCGATCGTACAAATAGGCCAACACTCGAACTCATCTCCCTTAGTTACTTCTTCTGATTTCCCGCAAACGCGGCAGTCAGGCCGAGGCCGATGAACAGGGTGCCGCTGATATAAAGCTCGAACGCAAGATAGCCGCGACTTTGCTTCAGCCAATGGCCTGCGGTGCCGGCGACGAGCGCATAGCAACCGTCGGTAACAAGGCCAAGCACGGCGAAGAGCAGGCCGAGGAACCCGATCTGCATCGGCACGTGGCCGCGGCTTACGTCGACGAACTGTGGCAAAAGGGCGAAGAAGAACAGCGCGGCCTTTGGGTTGAGCAGGTTGACCACGAAGCCATCACGGAATAGTCGCGTGTACTTGCGGCGGACAAGGACGGCGCCGGTGGCAGCAGCCTTGCCGCTGGCAAAGATTTTCTTGATGCCGAGCCAGATCAGATAGGCCGCGCCGGCGTATTTGACGACGCTGAAAGCCATGGCCGAGGAAGCAAGCAACGCCGACATCCCAAGAGCTGCCGCAAGAGCATGTACGAGGGTCGCCGTCTGGATACCGAGATCCGAGACGAAGCCGGCGAATCTCCCCTGCTCCATGGAACGCGCAATGATGTAAAGAACTGCCGGGCCGGGAACGAGCAGCAATACCAGGGCCGCCCCGATGAACAACCCGAGATTGGCGGCAGGGGGTATGACGATCTCCATGCGGTTTCCTTCTCTCAAGGCTGATTGCGACGACGTTGTCCGGCGCCGAAAATGGCGCACAAGTCGTGACCACTGCGCGCGCTCTGCGGAGCCTCAATAATTCGAAAATAAAGGTGCAGAGCAAGTCCGCACACCGTTACAAACCAGAAATTTTGTTGTGTATGCCGCATGCGACGTATTCCGCCAACGCGGGGCCGTCGTCTTATTCGTCCCTAGACCTTACTTGAAATGTTCGACGCACTTGGGCGGGTCATTGCCTCCCAGTCAGAGAGCGACGCCGGAAACCCGCGAGGAACGCTGAATGCCGCCCTCCCCTGCTCCCCTCACCGACCGCATCGCCCTCGTCACCGGCGCCTCGCGCGGCATTGGGGCCGCGACCGCGCTGGCGCTCAGTAAGGCCGGCGCCCATGTGGTGGCGGTGGCGCGCACGGTCGGCGGGCTTGAGGAACTCGACGACGCCATCCGCACAGCCGGCGGCAGCGCTACGCTCGTTCCCCTCGATGTGACGGATTTCGAGGGGCTCGCCCGGCTCGCCAGCGCGCTCAGCGAGCGCTACGGCCGCCTCGACATTCTGATCGGGAACGCCGGCATCGCGGGACCCTGCTCCCCGCTTGATCACCTCACCCTCAAGGACTGGGACGAGGTGATGAAGGTCAACGTGACGGCGAACTGGCAGCTCATCTGCGCCATGGACGCGCTGCTGCGGCGCTCCAACGCCGGCCGCGCCGTGTTCCTGACCTCGGGCGCGGCGCACCATATGCGCCCTTATTGGGGCCTCTATTCGACCTCCAAGGCGGCGCTCGAAGCGGTGGTGCGGACCTACGCGGCCGAAACCGAAAGAGCGGCCGTGCGCGTGAACCTGGTCAATCCCGGTCCGACCCGCACCCGCATGCGCGCCCAGGCAATGCCCGGTGAGGACCCGATGACGCTGCCGCCGCCGGAGGACGTCGCCGCAAAAATCGTCGACCTGTGCAGTAGAGTCGAGGATGGACGCGGTGGCTTGAGGCTGTGCCAATCGCTCCGTTTTCCATCCCCGCTCATCGAACCGGACGTGCCGATTTCCGGCATCCGGCTCTCCGTCTGGTTTCATCGCATATCGCACGGCAGCGGGTCCCATGCCAGCGGCTTACGCGGCAGTGGTCCCAGATGCACGCGTCGGAGGCGCAAGACGCCGTAGGTCTCGAAGATTTCCTTGATCGGAAAGCTGCGGGTACCGCGCGATTGCACCTTGTGCCGACGGCGGAGGAAGTGGCGCACCGCATCGTAGACATGGTTGTCTACGGCCCGGTAGGCCATCAGGCGCGTGCCATAGCTGAAGTACGCCGACCAGCCGCGCAGGACTGCATTGAGCCGGTTGCGGACTTCAGGCCATGGTTTGAGGCTGCCCGGGACCAGAATCTCTCCGATCTTGGTCTTGAGCCTCCCTACGCTCTTCTTGGACGGGCTTGCGCCCAGATACCGATAGCCATCCTTGCGGTGGTAGTACGGTCCGAACGAGTAGCCAAGGAAGTCGAAGTGCTCCGTGCGGGCATCCTTCAACTTGGTTTTCACCTCGTTGAGGGTGAGCCCGAGCTTGATCATCACCGCCTTTGTCCACGCCAGCGCCTCGACCGCGTGTCCGCGGCTGAGGATGACAAAGTCATCGGCGTAGGAGATGACATGGGCGCGGAACGCCTCGCCGCGTCCAGTTTTGCGCCAATGCTTGAGAAAGCGGTTCATGTACAGATTGGCCAGCATTGGGCTCGCGACGCCGCCTTGCGGCGTGCCCCGCTTGCTCTGCTTGCCTCCCGTCATGCGCCGTCTTCCCTCGCCATCCCGTTCCTCGACCGGCGCCTTCAGCCACAGCTTGATCAGCCATAGCACGTGCCGGTCGACAACACGCCGGGCCACCGTCTTGAGGAGGTCCGC
>WNFT01007848.1_pt1 | contig 16802 bp, 15 predicted proteins | sample 5400191 | NCBI WGS metagenome assembly WNFT01 (sample SAMN13153359, study PRJNA577476) | soil metagenome | isolation source: 80 cm saprolite under Madrone tree | place: USA:California | collected 2016-06-14 | reverse complement strand
GTGGCCATCTGGCTCTCGGTCTCGCGCCCGATGACGTCACCTGCCGCCCAAATGTGGGCCATGTTGGTACGCAGATGCGGATCAACGTGCACGGCTCCAGTCGCATCGAGCGTGACTCCTACCCGCCCGAGCCCGATGTCCTGGGTATTCGGGCGTCGCGACGTGGCCACCAGGAGCTGTTCTGCGCTGAAGGTCCGACTGCTGCCATGGAGCTTTACGACCAGTGCTACCCCGTCTCCTTCATGGCGCACGGAACGCGCCTGTGCCCCGGTGACGATCTGCAAGCCCTCCTCACGGAGAATCTCAGTCAGGCTCTCAGCGATTTCTGGCTCGTAGCCCGACAGGATGCTCGGTCCGCGTGTGACGATAGTCACCTGGCTGCCAAAGCGAGCAAACATCTGGCCCAGTTCAAGGGCAATGTAGCCACCACCCAGGATGAGCAGCGAGCGGGGGAGTTCGGTCAGTTCCAGGTTCTCCTGGCTGGTGAGCAGATCACTCGTGAGATACGGGGTCTCGGAGAGCCCAGGGAGGTCGGGGATGAGTGGCGAGGACCCAGTGGCGATGAGCACCTGGTCACCGACAAGTTGGCGCACCTCCCCATTAGAAGTCGTCACACGGGCGTTGTGGGGATCGACCAGCACCGCCCGTCCCGGCACCACCTCAATGGGAGGCCGACCAGTTTCGTTGGCGTCATCAAGGAGACTGGCGTAGTGCTGGTCACGGTACTCACGGATCACCTCATCCTTCTGAGCAATGAGCGCCGGAAAATTCACGCCGAGACGCGCAGGCGTGAGACCCGGGTAGCGGGGATAGGCGGCATCGTAGACGAGACGGGCCGCCTCGATCAGGTTCTTGGAGGGCAGGCAGCCCCGGTTGACACAGGTGCCGCCAAGGGTGCGCCCCTCGGTCATCACCGCCGTTTTGCCCAGGTCTTGTGCATGAATGGCGGCAGCGAAGGCCGTCGAGCCACTGCCCAGAATCAGTAAGTCATACACGTCGTTCTTCATAGAAATCACTCCCTGCTCCTTGTCGCGGACACTACATCCGAAGTGGTGTTGACACCATCGACGTTGCTCACTCCGCTTTTTGTTCAGCCTGATCAAGCGTCTCTTGCTGGTCGAGTGCATCAAGCATGGGACAGGCACTTGCTGGTCCTTGTCCTGTGCAAAGCGCGGCCACCTGGAGCAATGCTTGCCGCATGCGTTGTAACTCGACCAATTTCTGCTCCACCTCAGCGATTTTCGCCTCGGTGCGCTGCTTGACCACTTCACAGGACGTCTGTGCGTCCACGCGCAGCAGCAGCAGCTCCGTAATCTCTTTGAGCGAGAAGCCTAGCTGTTGGGCGCGTTTAATAAAGCGAATCCGCTTGACCACCTGATCAGAGTACTGACGATAGCCAGAGGCGCGGCGCGGCGGCTCCTCCAGCAAGCCTTCGCGCTCGTAGAAACGAACCGTTTCTATGCCGACCCCGGCTCTACGTGCAACTTGTCCAATCGAAAGGGTATCCATCTTTGTTGCTCCTCCAGAAGAACTATACACCCTGTACCATACTACGGAGTCAAGAGGAGGAGAGTGGGAAGTTCCGAGGTGCTTGTGAGCACAAGCACCTCGACGAGTTTCGCAGCCAGTCCTTCGACTATGTCGTCACCGTGTGTGATCGCGTGCGCGAATCGTGCCCGACCTTTCCCGGCGACCCCAAAGAAGTGCATTGGAGCTTCATCGATCCGGCGGCGGTAGAGGGATCGGAGCAGGAGCGCTCCAGAGCCTTCGACCAAGTCGCACTCCAGCTGACAAACAGGATCCGCTATCTTGTGATCCTGATCGACCGTGAGCAAGGTGAGAGGATATGAAGCACAAGCTGGCCCACCAGGGGGAGCCGAAAGGCGGAACGCATGAGCAGGTTGGTAATTATCGGGGGAAGTGATGCCGGCACCAGCGCAGCCTTGAGGGCGAGGGAGGTCGATATCGATGGTGGGTATATTGGGCTGGAACTGGCCGACGCGCTGACTCACCGGGGACTCTCCCTCACGGTGATCGAGCATGGCGCATCAGTGCTCAAGAACTTCGACACCAGCCTCGGTCAGCACATCGGCGCGGAATTACGACGCCACGGCGTCCAGGTCGTGAGTAGCGTGGGGATCGAGGAGATTGTCCAGGAAGGTGGGCAGTTGCGCGTGAGGGGCTCAGAGGGATTCTCCACCACCGCCGATCTGGTGCTCGTCGGCGTGGGCGTCCAGCCAGTGACGGATCTGGCACAATCGGCAGGCGTGACGCTTGGGGCACGCAACGCCATCCATGTGAGTCGCGCCATGGAAACCAACGTGCCTGACATCTACGCGGCAGGCGATTGTGTCGAGACCTGGCACCGCCTCCTGGGCCGCCCGACGTATCTCCCGTTGGGCACCACGGCCCATAAGCAGGGGCGCATTGCCGGGGAGAATGCGGTGGGTGGGCATCAGGAATTCGCCGGCACGCTCGGAACCCAGGTGGTCAAAGTGTTTGACATGGTGGTTGCCCGAACAGGGTTACGCGATGATGAGGCCAGGAGTGCTGGCTTCGATCCGCTCACGGTCGAGTCGACGTTCTGGGACCACAAAGCCTACTACCCGGGTGCTTATGAAATGCGCTTCCGTCTCACTGGAGACCAGCAGACCGGTCGCCTCCTGGGAGCGCAAATCGCTGGCCACTGGCATAGCGAAGTCGCCAAACGGATTGATATCTTTGCTACTGCCTTGTTTCACGACATGCGCATCGATGACCTGAATGCCCTCGATCTCTCCTACACGCCTCCCGTGAGTAGTCCCTGAGTACCACAAGCCTCTTACCTATCCCATAGGAAAGTTTTACCAACCCTTAACATATCCATAAAGCATGGTTAATTTGTACATGGTACGGTATGAATGCAACGGTAAGGGATGCCGTGCAACCGGACGTCACGGCATCAAGACGGCTTTTTGGATCTCGCAACATAGCGAGGAGGAGACAAAACTGTATGCTGTTATTTTCATCATCTTCGGGTACTTGGCCAGGACAACGCCTGTTGACTCACCTGGGAGCAGCGGCAATGCTTAGCCTGCTGTTGATTCTGACTGCTTGCGGGGGATCGTCAAGTCCTGCTGGCTCAGGAGGGAATACTCCCAGCTGTCCTTCGACGAAGTCACTGACCGGCGCAGGGTCAACGTTCGACAACCCGCTCTTCTCAAAGATGTTCTCAGATTACCCCAATGCAAAATGTGGAGCCAACGTCAACTACCAATCCGTTGGTAGCGGCGCAGGCATTAACGACTTGCTGCAGGGCATCGTGGACTTCGGCGCAACGGACGCGCCCATGACCGATGCACTCCTTGCCCAGAGTAAGAAAGGTCCTATTATTCATGTCCCTGTGACACTTGGTGCAACAGCGATGTCCTATAACCTGTCGGGCGTCTCTGGGCACATCAATTTAACGGGGGCATTGATCGCGGACATCTATCTGGGCAAAATCACCTCGTGGGATGACCCTATGATCAAAGCTGCCAATGCAGGAGTTACCCTGCCTCATCAAACAATTACGGTCGTGCATCGCTCTGATGGCAGTGGTACCACAGGCATATTTACCCACTACCTGGCCGCAGTGAGCCCCAACTGGATGTCGAAGGTGGGTGCAGGAACGACCGTCAACTGGCCAGTTGGCGTTGGTGGCAAAGGCAATGCTGGTGTAGCTGCTGCCGTCAAGGCGACAGCAGGTGCTATCGGCTATGTTGAGTTGGCGTATGTGCTCGCCAACAACCTCTCCTATGCCTCCGTGGTCAATGCGGCCGGCAAATCCGTTTTGCCATCACTTGACGGAGCAAAGGCAGACGCGATGAATGTGACGACTATTCCCGATGATCTGCGCTTCTACATTGTCAATGCACCCGGCGATGCTTCTTACCCCATTTCAGGCTTCTCCTGGGTGATCGTGTACCAAAATCAGAGCAATGCCGACAAGGGGCGGGCCATTGCGAATATGCTCTGGTGGATGATCCACGATGGTCAGCAGGACTCGACAGCGTTGAACTATGTCCCGCTCCCAGATGCCATTGTCACTAAGGGTGAGGCAAAGATTAAAGCGATGACCTGCGGCGGTAGCCCTTGTTATACAGGGCAATAATCAGTTCCCGGAGGACGAGGTAATCGCCTGTCCTCCAAGACCGAGGTCACGTCTCCGTGCTTGATAATGTGAATCACTATGACGTGAGAAGCATCGCCTGCCTTTGCAGGCGAGTGCTCTCATCACAGAAATGAAGTGGAGGTTGTATGCAAAGACCTGTCTCCATAGCACAGAACAGCCTGGGACAGCGTAGCGTTGCCTGGCTCACAAAACGATTCGGTCGGCGACCGAGCGATTTGCTCTTTCGTGGAGTGACCTTCCTGCTGGTCCTCATCGTGCTCGGGCTGGTGGCTGGCGTGGCATGGGTGCTGCTGACCAGCTCGTTGCCGACCATTAGACAGTTTGGATTCAGTTTTCTGACGAACCAGGCCTTTGATCCTGTTCATAATATCTATGGCGTCGAACCTGCTATTTTCGGGACACTTGTGACCTCGGCCTTTGCCATGCTCTTCGCGATCCCGATAGGGGTAGGAGCGGCTATCTTCCTGGTGGATTTCTGCCCGCGCGCATTGCGCCAACCTCTGGCCTTCTTTGCCGACTTGCTAGCAGCGGTCCCCAGCGTCATCTTCGGCCTCTGGGGCTTCCTTGTGCTGGCTCCCTGGCTGAATACGTCAGGAGAACCCTGGCTCGCACAGCACCTGGGCTTCTTACCGTTCTTCCAGGGGCAGTATCATGGCCTGGGTCTGCTCGCTGCGGGGATGATCCTGACCATCATGGTCCTTCCACTCATTATTGCCGTCTCACGTGAAATAATGCTGGTCGTGCCTACCGCGCAACGCGAAGCGATGCTGGCACTGGGAGCTACCCGTTGGGAAGTCATCCGCTATGCAGTCCTGCCGTTCTCGCGCATTGGCATCCTGGGCGGGATCATCCTGGCCCTTGGCCGTGCGCTGGGTGAGACAATGGCCGTCACGATGGTGATTGGCAATCAAGCCACGCGGCCCAGCGCGAGCCTGTTCGATACAGGCTATACACTCTCCAGTGTCATTGCCAACCAGTTCGGCGAAGCCACGCCGGGGCTATTCCTCTCCTCCTTGCTTGAGGCAGGGTTAATCATCTTTATCATCACGCTCATCACAAATTTCCTGGCGCGTTGGTTCATCACTAGCCTGGGTCAACAACATCATCCTAGAGGAGCACGCGCGTGAGTACAAGAGCGAATCCGTTCCAGCCGCGGCGTTCTGTGCTGGACATACGGCGGCAATGCGGTAACATAGCAATCATCGCGTTCACCGCGGCAGCCTTGCTGCTGGCGGTCGGTATGCTGTTCTACCTGCTCTTCTATGTGTTGCGGCAAGGCATCCAGTTCATCAATCTGAATTTCTTTACCAAGCTGCCAACGCCCAATGGCGAGCCAGGAGGAGGCATGGGAGAAGCAGTGCAGGGAACGCTGATCCTGTTGGGTCTGGCGGCCCTCTTTGGCATTCCACTGGGGTTGTTCACCGGCATCTATCTCTCTGAGTTTGGGCGAGGACGCTTTGCCAATGGTGTGCGCTTTCTGGTCGATATGTTGACGGGGATCCCGACCATCATCTTCGGCCTCTTTGCCTGGGTGCTCATCGTGGTGCCCCAACAAACCTTTTCGGGCTTATCCGGTGGAGTCGCACTGGGGATCATCATGGTTCCGATCGTGGCACGCACGACCGAAGATGTCCTGCGCCTGGTCCCCAGAGAACTGCGTGAGGCCTCACTCGCCCTGGGCGCGACGGAGTCCCGCACCATCGTGAGAGTGGTCTTGCCAGCAGCACTCTCCGGGATCATTACGGGTATCCTCCTGGCGCTGGCCCGCGTGGCCGGTGAGACGGCACCTCTCTTGATGACAGCCTTTGGCACCACGTTCTGGAACACCGACGTCACACAGCCCATGGATGCCCTGACACTGCGTGTCTTCGTGTTTACAGAAAGTCCCTACCAGGTGCAAATCAACCAGGCCTACGCGGGGGCATTTGTCTTAATCGTCCTTATTCTCATCGCCTCGTTTGCGGTACGCTGGGCCACGGGTGGCTTCAAGCGGCGGGCGCGATAAATCACATCGGGTCGTCACAATGAGGCAGAGGGAGTGATCGCCCAGGCACCATGGTGCGACGCATGAAAACGAAAAGGAGCAGAGGAAAAATGTCCATTTCGGTGCAACACGTGAACGCATGGTATGGTCAGAAGCAAGCGCTCTACGATGTGAATCTCGCTATCGCCCCCCTCACTGTGACAGCCATGATTGGGCCTTCGGGGTGTGGTAAATCGACCTTCGTGCGCTGTCTGAATCGCATGCACGAGGAGGTGCCGGATGCACGTGTGACTGGCAGCGTGCAGGTAGAAGGGGTCGATATCTATGCACGTCCCATCCAGAAAAGATATGTGCGACAGCATATCGGCATGGTTTTCCAACAACCCAATCCACTACCCACACGCAGCATTTTTGAGAATGTGGCGATGGGTCCACGCATCAATGGCCTGGCGCATGGAGCCGCGCTCCAAGACCTGGTGGAACGAAGCCTGCGGCAGGCAGCCCTGTGGGAGGAAGTGAAGGACCAGCTATATGCCCCGGCCACGCAACTCTCAGGTGGACAACAGCAGCGCCTGTGCATTGCCCGTGCACTGGCGAACCAGCCCAAGATTTTGCTGATGGATGAGCCGTGCTCCGCCCTTGATCCGATCTCGACGCTCCAGATTGAGGAGCTGATTCTTGAACTGAAGCAGGCGTATACCATCGTCATTGTCACTCATAATATGCAGCAAGCCGGGCGCGTGGCAGATCGAACGGCCTTTTTCCTGCTGGGACGAATCATTGAAGAAGGAGTGACGTCAGAATTGTTTTCCCATCCGCAAAAAAAAGAAACCGAGGAGTATGTGACCGGGCGTTTCGGTTGATGCACGCAGCATCGGGCGGTTCATCCAACACCGCATAACGGCTGCATGAGAATATGCCAATGAGGAGCGCCTGTGTACTGATGATGTCCAAACGACAACCTAGAATCAAGGAGTGTGCTCATATGAATGCCGTAACAGACTCATATGGTACTGGAAATGTAGCAGCGGTTCCTGAAGGGGCAAATATCTTTTCTCGCAAGGTAGCGCGGAGTGGCCATATCTCGTTTGAAGGTCGCCCCTACTTCATTAGTAAGGCGCTCGCAGGGCGCTATATTCGACTAGTCGTGCTGGCTGACCGCCTGATCGTCGATACATCCATTCCATTACACAAAGAATATCCACTCGGCTAGAGAGGAATTGAAGCGCTCACTCGTGATGGAATGAGAGAAAGCTGTAAGGGTCAATACCTGTTCTCCAGATAGGATGCCCTTACGCTTGCCAACATACAAGGAGGTTGCATGGAGACCCGAACCAACAAACCTGACTCAGCAGTGCGGTCACAAACAGAAGGAGCCAGTAAGAATATATCATCAGCCCCTTCCGTTGCGAGCGTTCAAATCAGTGATGCGGCTGCAGCTGTCGATACCAACGCTGATACCAAAATAGATGTTCGCCACCTGGACTTCTACTATGGGGCGAAACAAGCGTTGTACGATGTCTCGTTGCCTATACGTGAACGCCAGGTCACGGCGCTGATAGGCCCGTCGGGGTGTGGTAAATCGACCTTTCTGCGCACGCTCAATCGTATGAATGACCTGATTGCCAACACGCGCACCGAGGGTACGGCGCTGCTGGGTGGACAAAACATCTACGACAAGGCAATCGACGTGGTGTTCCTGCGCCAGCGCGTAGGTATGGTCTTCCAGCGCCCCAATCCGTTCCCGAAGTCGATCTTTGAGAATGTGGCCTATGGTTTGCGCGTGCAGGGAAAACCGAACACTGAAATAAAAGAGCTAGTCGAACAGAGTCTCAAGGGAGCCGCTCTCTGGGACGAGGTCAAAGATCGCCTCGCTGCCTCAGCGTTAGGGTTATCTGGTGGGCAGCAGCAGCGCCTGTGCATTGCGCGTGCACTCGCGGTCAAGCCCGAAGTATTGCTGATGGACGAGCCCTGTTCTGCCCTTGATCCCATTGCCACTCTGAAGATTGAGGAATTGATCGTCGAGTTATGCAAGGAATACACCATCGTTATTGTGACACACAACATGCAACAGGCTGCTCGTGTGTCACAATTTACCGGTTTCTTCCTTTCTGGCAAGCTCATTGAGGACAGTCCGACGATTGCTCTCTTCGAGCATCCGCAGAAAAAAGAGACAGAAGACTACATCAGCGGGCGGTTTGGTTAAGAGAGACAGCAAGGGAGAAGGAGAGATCTGAGATGACACGAACAACCCTGGATAAAGAACTGCAGGAACTGGATGCCCAGATCATCCAGTTAGGTTCTCTGGTCGATGATGCCCTGGGAAGAGCCCTTCAAGCTTTGGAGAAGGCCGACCTTGCCCAGGCGGCCAGCGTTATTGAGGCCGATGTCCTCATCGACAGCCTGCGCGTCGCTATCGAAGAGCACAGCTTTCGCCTCTTAACCCTCCAACAACCGCTTGCTGGTCGCGACTTGCGCTACCTGACTTCGGCCCCCTCCATCGCGGCTGATCTTGAGCGCATCGGTGACGGCGCGGAAGGAATTACCCAGATCATTCTGCGCATGGCCCCCCTGCATGGGAAGCCTGATCAAGTGAAAGTGGCGAGAAACCTTGCTGACGCAGTCGAACTCACTCCCACGGGTGATAGTGGACAGGTCACAGAAGCATCTATCTTGCGTGGCATCCTCGACCTGGAGCGAGAGGCGCGGCGGGTCCTGCAAGGGGCCATGAAGGCGTTTGCGGACCGTGACGCCAACGCCGCACGCTACAACTGGCAAGAGGATGATGTCGTCGATGTTCGCTACCACGAAGTGCGTCATGACTTAATGGCAATGCTTTCAGGAGCACATGCCATCCCAGCTCTTCAGAATGACGCGCTCATTTTGCAGCGTGCTACCTACCTGCTCTGGATTGCCCATAAACTTGAGCGCGTGGGCGACCATGCTTCCAATATCTGTGAACGCGTCATTTTCATAATAGAAGGTGAGGCCAATATTCAGTCCCAGAAAGTCCAGCAGTAAAACTGTACCTCTTCAAGACTCCTCCCACCTGCGGTGTCCACTCGATAAATCGGTGGCCTACCGTGCGGCAGTTCGCTAGAGCTGTTTTTATGCGGGCAAGGCAGCCGCAGGCTGCCTTGCCCGCATAAAAACATGCGAGCCGCCGTAGAGTGCCGATTTATCGAGCACGTGCATAGTTACCGAAAAACCTCATAATATTTACCTACATCTTTTGAGCCATTGCAGCGAGTCAGGCCACAGGCCTCTTCGCGCAATACGCTGTTTACAAAGCAGAACCTCAGCAATGCGTTTCACACGTAGCCTCGCAGATTTGTGGGTAATCACCACATAATACTCTCGACAGCAAGTGTTTCAGCTTGTATAATCTAGGGTAAAAATGGCCTGAGAGTCTCTCCACGAAGAAATCGGGTGGCAGGAATAGAGGAGATATCCTGGTATGCAAGCGATGAACAACGATGACATGAATTCGTTGGTTGGCAGATCACTGGGCCACTTCCGTATCGTCGAGCGCATCGGCGCTGGCGGAATGGCTACCGTTTTCAAAGCCTACCAGCCTACACTTGATCGCTATGTCGCCGTCAAGGTACTACCTGCATACCACGCGCGTGACCCCATATTTGTGAAGCGTTTCGCACAGGAGGCCCGCTCGGTTGCGAAGCTGGCGCATCCCAACATTGTGCAGATTCACGACTTTGGTGAGCAGGACAACATCACCTACATCGTCATGGAATACGTCGAGGGGGGCACGCTGAAAGATCGCTTGAAGCAGCGTCCTTTGACGGTACCGGAGGCAGTGGACTTCATGATCCAGGCTGCTGAGGGCTTGGATTGCGCACATCGCAACGGCATCATTCACCGCGACGTGAAGCCCGCCAACATGCTCTTGCGCAGAGACGGCCATCTCTTGATCTCAGACTTTGGCATTGCCAAAATACTTGAAGGAACAACCAATCTCACACGTGTCGGCACCGGCATCGGTACCCCGCAATACATGTCACCGGAACAAGGGACGGGTCAAGCAGTAGACCGCCGCAGTGATATCTATTCTCTGGGCATCGTGATGTTTCACTGCTTAACGGGCCACGTGCCCTTCACCGCGGAAAATCCGGTCAGCATCACCGTCAAGCATCTGAACGAGCCATTGCCAGTGCAACGACTGCAGATGGCGGGTGTGCCTACTCCTATTGAGCAGATAGTGGTCAAGATGACGGCAAAATCTCCGCAGGAGCGCTATCAAACAATGGAAGCCCTGGTTGCAGCCTTAAAGAGCGTACTCATCGAGTGGCCACGCACTCCATGGCCTGTATCGGGTTCTCTGCCCAATCTGTCTACTCCCTCGGGTCCATTGTCCGGACAAGGTCCGTTCCCAGCGCCTAGAGAGTCAGAACAACCTTCATCCGTAACGGTAACCTGTTTCCGCTGTGGTGCGACTAACCCAAGCTCGCGTCTCTTCTGCACCTCTTGTGGCTATGACCTGTCCGATAAGCCACCCAGCCCAGACCTGTTCCTGGGGCCCAATGGCCGTCCGGTGCTGGCCCGCCTGACCATCCAGAACGGCCAGATGGCCGGTCGCTCCTACCTGTTTCACCAGGTCATGACGACGATTGGTCGCACCAACGGCAACAACCTGATCATTTCAGGTCGCACTGTTTCTCGTCGTCATGCCCGCCTCTGGTTCGATAACGGTCAATGGTATCTCGAAGACCTGCAAAGTGCCAACGGCACCATGGTCAACAATGTGCGCATCTTTCAACAGCCGGTAGCTTTGAAGGATGGCGATGTCATCAATTTTGGTGATGAAATCGTGCTCTTTAATGTCGCGATATGATATAAGGAAGGATCATGCTGATGGGTTCTATCAATCCCGTCGTACAAGTAGTACAACAAGTGTTACTGGGTGGTGCTGTCAAACAGAACCATGCCCTGGAACACGCCACCATCGTATTGTTGAGTAGGAAATTCCCTGACGTGCGACTGGCAGGCATCTCATTTGCCGCAGGCTTTTTTGTCTTTGGTGATCTGCCAACCGAGGCCATTCTCCCTGCCGCACAAGAAGCGTTAAACCTGCTTCGTACCACCTCGCCCGAATTAGCAATACACGAGCGCTGCGGCACTAATCTCGCCGTATCGGGTCTATTAACCGGCCTCGCCGCCATGACCGTAGCCAGAATGCGCCGCCCGTATAATACCGCCAACAACGTCATCCTGGCATCGACCGCTGCACTCATACTCGCCCGTCCCCTGGGCTTAACCGTCCAGCGCTACATCACCACACAGACACCCAATGCTTCGATGACTATTGAAAAAGTGATACCGCTCACTCTGTTTGGGACACGAGCCCACTTTGTCAGTACCGATAATCCAGAGGCAGCAGGGCTGTTTTCCTGAAGGAGATGAATCATATGGACCGCAGCCGTTTCCTTGTAGAAACCTCCTGGCTGGCCGAGCACTTGAACGATCCGCATCTCCGCATCGTGGACATGCGTGGCTATGTGCGGACCGTGGATCGTAATGGTGTCCAGGATGCCTTGTACGTTGGTGCGCGTGATGAATATGAGCAGGGGCACATTCCCGGCGCGGTGTACATCGACTGGAGCAGGGATATCACCGACCCCGACGATGCAGTAGAGGCACAGATTGCCCCGCCTGAACGCTTTGCACAACTCATGGAACACCTGGGTATCGGTGATCAACACCTGGTTGTCGCCTACGACGCCCATCCTGCATCGCAGTTCGCCACTCGTCTCTGGTGGGCGCTCAACTACTACGGTCACGATCAAGTGGTCGTACTGGATGGAGGTCTGCCCAAATGGCGGCGTGAAAACTTGCCCATGGTGGCTACTATCCCCTCTTACCCACCTGCAACCTTCACACCCCACGTGCAACCGCAGTTACGTGCGACCGCCCAGGACATACTGGCGATGCTTGGTCAACGAGGCATCACCCTCATTGATGCGCGTGAGCGTGCACAATATACTGGTGAGCTGGTACGTGGCCATGGTCGCCCCGGTCACATTCCCGGCGCACTCAACATTCCCCGCGAGGAACTCATTGATCCCGCAACGGGTACCTTCCGCAGCAATAACGAACTGAGCCAGACCTTCTCTGCTGCCGGTGTCACGCCGCAGGAACACGTCGTCGCCTATTGCAATGGGGGAGTCGCCGCAACAACCATCCTCTTCAGCCTGGCGATGCTTGGCTATCCCGAGCTAACCAACTACGATGGTTCCTGGAACGAATGGGGCAGTCGCCAGGATTTGCCAACGGAACTGGCCTGAGAGAGAATAATCGCATTTGCACGAGCATAACTTTGCAGAAGAACAGCACGACCTCAACGAGATCATGTCGGCCTTCGGCGTAAATGAGTGGAACAACCTGGGACCCGCAGATTCGGCACATACCGGACTGCTCAGCTTGCTGGTCGAAATTCAGGGACAACGCTACATCCTCAAAGAACGCTCGCAAGGTTTAATAGAGGAAGACAGCGGTCATCGCTATCGCTTCCAACGCTTCCTGCAACAAGCGGGCATCCCCATACCCGCGTTATGGTTGACAGCCCAGGGAGAGCCGGTCGTCACTATGGGCGAAGATCCCTTTGAGCTACAACAGTGGGTCGATGGTCAGCGCTTCACAACTGATAACCTCGCATGGGTAGCCGCCGCCGGAACACTGTTGGGCCAACTTCACCAGGCCTCGCGTCGCTACCCTGGGCCTCAGCATCGCTGGCCGACAGAGGTACAGCCGGGAGGACTGGTACAGGGCTGGCTCAACCTGGCGCGGAGCAAGGCTGAGCAAACTGAGATACAAGCCATAGCCGCAGCACTCTCCAACTGGGTCGACGAATGGGAAGCTCTGTTGCCCGCTGCAATGATGTCGATTGGTGCGTCGCGTGGCTTGCCGGAGTTTCACATCCACGGGGATTATCATGCCTTGAATCTGCGTTTTGGCCCCCAGGGTGTTCACGCAGTGCTGGGTCTGGATGCATCCCGCTGGGAGAAGCGCATCATCGAACTCGCCTACGGCCTTTTCTATTTCAGCGCTCTCGAATGGCAGGCCGATACAACTTTCACATGTCCACTCGTCAAACGCGGGTTCGATCCTGAGCGTGCACATTGCTTCTTGCAGGCTTATGGTGCCGTCTATCCTCCTGTGCCTGGTGAAGCTGCTGTGCTCGCCGATGCGCTGATGTTGGTCGCCCCGATTGTCACCGTTAACGGCCCCCTTGAAGATATCTTCTTCGCACCGGAAGGTGCGGAGGAGCCGTTGATCGAGGATGTGATGGAACGCCTGGCCTGGGCCTCGTCGTTTCCTGCGTGGCTGAACCGTGTGAGGCGTTCGCTTCCCGAGATGTGGGGGTGAAGGAACGGCCAGTATCTCTCAGAAGTGTGCATCCATCACCTGACATAATAGGCATACGCCTCTTGCAGCAGTGGGCAATTGACAGCATGCTCGTGGGCGCGGCGCAGCAGCGGCCCAAAGAGAGCCTCTCCTTCATGAGACCGGTGGGCCCAGACATCGCGTGCGAATGACGAATCGGCCAGGGGGTCAAAGCGTTCTGCTACCCCCAGGCTCACCCCAGCGGCGTCAATGGGCATACTGATGCCACATGCACGTGCTATTGTGGCAATCTCTTGCGCTATCGCCCCCCAACGGGCGCGTGCAGCAGCATCTTCACGTATCATCCCAATCGGCTGATGTGACTGAGCATTCACAATCGAAAATGGGACCAGGAAAAGCTGCTTCATCCACATGCGTCGCCGAATGTCATCTACCAGGTCCGCCTCGACATCGGCGATGCACAGCGCATCTACAAGGGGCTTCAGTATCCTGGCATGTCTTGCAGGCAGCAAGAATTGCCCCACCCCTGACATCACCTCTATCACTCCGGGTGAGGCAACGCTCGCGCTCACATACAGCACCCCCATCGCCGCTCTGTCGGGACCGAAGGTATCACTGATTGCGTCGTAGGCAGCGAAACCGTTTTGTACACTGACCAGCAACGTATCTGCGGTGACACGTGGCGCGATCTCCTCTAGCAGCGCCGGGATATCGTAGGACTTGGTCGCCAGCAGGATGATGGGAGCGAACTGTTGCACATCATTCAGCGCTGCACTTGTGATGGGAGTGTAAATACGCCGTTTGCCATCCGTGAGGATGGTCAACCCGACCTCGCGTAGTTGCCGTAATGCTGCACCTCGCGAGAGCATGCGTGGCCGTATACCGCCACGATAGAGTGAAGAAGCCAGGAATCCGCCTGCTCCTCCTACGCCAATCACATCTACTGTTGAGTCTCCCGTGCTCATAGTCCCTTCCTCATGATGCTACCGTGCGTGGCTATCATAATAAGATCCCTGAGTACTCCATAGGCCGTCTGTAATGTCGTAGAGGCGTGCTCTACCAGCGTTATGGTTCCCATGGCTTCGGTCTCTAGCGAGAGAACGCTGCTAGTCCCCTGGCCCACGCGCAAAATATCTTCTCTATTAATCTTACATGGTCGAACCGCTGCGGTCAATACCGCTGATCTCCAATTTGCCTGGCTCACCAGGCGAATTGGAAAACCTGCCAGCGAAGCGGCGCGAATCTCCTCGCGCTACGTGATGCCAGGAACGGCAGAAATGCCTGCGCGACATGCCCGTATCCTAGCAGTAGCAGGCGCAATGCTGGAAGCGACGCAGAGAGAGAGGTTTCGCTCATAGGCTGGTGCCTCAATAGTGTCCCGTGGTCTGCCTTCATGGAGAGAGTTGCCCCTGGTCTTCTGATGCGATGACAGTAGGAATATAGCCAGGATGATAAGCACGATCAGCATCACGATGAAGAGAACAATCATTATGATGGTTGCTCTCTGACGCTCACCCGTTTGAGGTCTAGACGAATTGCTCCCTGGGGCAGACGAACCCTTTCTAGGAGACGAGTTCTGTAACGGTGGTGTCGGTGGATGAGCTACCTGTTGCCTGGGAGCATGTGCCTGCGTGGCAGGATGTGTCGGTACACGCGGTCTGTTCTGCGATGCAGGCGGGGATGGAAACGTAGGCGGCTTGGCGTCCGGCAATGACGGTGTGCCCGTCATAGGTGCATGTGACGAATTTTGCGCTTTCGGCATGATCATCATTGTCTGCTCTGTCGAAATGTCATGCACTGGCGCTTTGTTCTGTGCTGATGGATTGTTACTCTTGCCCTCGGGTTCTGTTTCTAGCCTGGTCGCTGTATCTGCCTTGGGCTTGTTCGTCAGGGAATAGCCACAGCGCGAACAGAAGACTGCTTGCGAAGTCAATTCAGCGTCACAGTGTGGGCAGCGCGGAAGAGGAACAGATGACGGCTTCGCAGTAACCGGCGGTGAATTGGTCGGTGCACTTGTCGGTGCCTGTTCCTGCTCTTCCTTTTCCCTGGCTTCCTGTATAGTTTCAAAGACCAGGGGCAGATCGGGCTGTGTGCTATACGGACTCACTTCACGCGCAGGCTTGGGTTGCTGGGTGGATAACGCTGCGAGCACGTCTTGCAAATCATTGCTGAGCTCTGCGACAGATTGATAACGCCTTTCTGGTCTCAGCGCCATCGCGCGCTTGATGATGCGGTTGAGCCGGTCGAGCAGTTCCGGCAGCAGTTGGCCGAGCTGTGCCAGGTGTCGCGAGTGGCGTGGTGCCGGTTTTGCAGGCCGCGAAACACCCAGGCGAAATTGCCGTGCAGCGCTGGCCTCTGCACTCTCTTCGGGTGGATTCTTGTCAAGGAGTTCTTGCAACGATGGCAGATCAGGCTGCCCTTGTTGTAGGGCCTGATTACGTGTGGAGACACTCGGCGGCTCCTGGGTGGTCAGAGCAAAGTAGAGTGTAGCGCCCAATGCATACACATCGGAACGAACATCGGTGCCACTTCCGCCCGGATACTGCTCTGGTGGGGCATAGCCTGGCGTACCCTGGTGCCGGATAAACAGGAGCGTGCGTGCTCCATCCGCCGTTGCTTTCGCATTGCCCATGTCTACAAGCACCGCTGTCCCATTAGGGGTAATACGAATATTATCTGGCTTAATGTCGCGGTGGATCACAAATGGCTGCTGGCTGTGCAAGAAATGCACAGCATCACAAATAGCGAGCATCCACGTTAAAATACGGACGAGTGGAATGGCCTCATTGCGCCCGCGTGCGATACGAATGTAATCGGTCAGATCGCTGCCTTCAATATAGCTGAGTGCCACGTAGTAGCGCCCACGCTCATTAAACGATTCCTGAAAGGCAGGAAGATTCGGATGGTGTAACCCACTCAGTACACGCGCCTCATGCTCAAGCTGCTTCTGCCCGCTGGAACCGGTCACCAGATATTCTTTAAGGGCGTACTGTTGGCTTGTCTTCAGGTCTACTGCTAAATAAACATGTCCAAAGCCACCGGTGCCCAGCGGGCGTTCGACACGGTAGCGTCCACGCAGTATTGTGCCCGACGGAAGCGTTTCCATCATGACGGAAGGGTCTCCTCGGTTTTCTTCTTACAACAGAGTATAGGCGAATAAACGCTCTAGCACAGTGATCTACGTTACATGCTATGTTGTTTGCAAGCCCTGCTCTGCATTATATCACGAACTCGGGAGACTTGCGATGGGTAGCCATCTTTGTTCTTGCTCATCTTAGGCAAAAAATACTCACTGCTGGTCATGCT
>WNFT01003074.1_pt1 | contig 16803 bp, 14 predicted proteins | sample 5400191 | NCBI WGS metagenome assembly WNFT01 (sample SAMN13153359, study PRJNA577476) | soil metagenome | isolation source: 80 cm saprolite under Madrone tree | place: USA:California | collected 2016-06-14 | reverse complement strand
ATGCGCGTAGATTAGTTCAAGCAATTCGTCGTACATCGCTTCAGTTTCTGCTTTCTTTCCGCTTCGCAGCGCCTTCGCCGCGCAATGATGCAGGTGATTCTTCATCAGGTTGCGCGCGACGCCGCGCAACGCTTCCTGCGCGGAAGCAACTTGCGTGATGATGTCCGCACAATAGCGGTCTTGCTCCACCATTTTTTGCAAGCCGCGGATCTGCCCCTCGATGCGGCGAAGGCGATGCTGATTGGCCTCCTTCAGAAGCGGGTCGACGCCGATGGCCTTGCGTCCGCCTGCCCCGGTATCGCAAGCGCAATTCGCTGCGGACCCACGCCCGTTTTCTCGACCGGCCTTCCGAACGGTCTTCTTCGACGTGAGAAGCATGATACCCTCCACCCCTATATATACCCCTTACCCCTATCTGTGTCAAGAGCCCACCGGCATGCCCGCCACGGCGTTTGCCACGGCTGCTATACTGCATGCCATGACACTCGTGGAAATCACCTATGAATTGCAGTCCCCTTTGACGGAAGAGCAGTTGCGCCACCTCGGCCAATTCGCGAACACCTATGGATTGCGAAGCTTCCGCGTGGACGAGGCCGCAAACCGGTTGTCGTTTGAATACGACGCATCCCGGCTGCGCGAGACGCAGGTGGTCCATGTGTTGGGTCAGGCGCGCATCGCCGTGAAGGGCAAAGTAAATTGATCGGAATTTGCTCGGTTAGATTGAAGGTCTATTAGGTGCGACGCCGAACTCAAGAGTGAGCTCTCGCGACGAGCAAATCAGTCGGGAAAAATCTCCGCCGGGCCGCGAAAAAAAGAGGGGCCCCCGCTTGGGATCGGGGGCCCCAGAAGGCGCGTTTCAATTGCTGGCGTCGTTTTCACACCAGCGCGTGGGGTCATCCATCCTAGCTTCCCTCTCAGAGGCAGGTGGGAACGATCTGCAAAAAGTGACAAGCAAGCCCCTTCCCCCTCGCTTGCCGCTCTTCACGTCTCGTCATTTGAAACGCGCCCACGCCATTCTCCAATGCAAGGCAGCCGCCAATGTGATGTATGACCAAAACTTAAATAAGCGCTCTATTATGTTTAGATTACGATTAAAGAGAGCTCCCCCAGATGGGCCAAATCCGCACCTGTAGTTCAATTTGGAACTTTCCTCCAGACTGAATCGGAACGGGCGCCTTTAGGAAGGATTTGAACGCTACCCAGTTCCAGGACCCTGGTAACAAAACTCCCGGACTGACGGGGCTATCGGTTTTTCCCTCGCCCCTCCCCAGAATGTATTGATGCGCCGCTCCCTTCGCGAAATCATCCTGTGGCGGCGTCCCCTCGGTAGGCTCTCCTTCCTTGGAATCATTCTGCTGGGCTGCTCGCTCGGTCTGCTCGCGGATACCTCAGCCATGCTGCGACGTGTTCCCGCAGGCGGATGCTACTGTCATTGTGCGGAATCGCACCTGCGAGGCGGGTGCGTGAAGATGTGCGATTCGAAAAGGTACGCTTCGCGCTGGTGGGCAAAAAGGTGCGCGAAACCGCACATGCAAACGCCGGCCGACAATTCTCATGCGGGTCCCAGGTTTCCGCATCCGGGCCGCGCGGAGCACGCAAGGCTCTGAAGGCAGTTCCAAGTTGTTTGTTTTAAGTACTTAGTTCGGCCACGGAATCTAGCGAGTGTGGGTTGCCACGGGCGCTGGGGTGACGGGCTTAGGTTCGGGGCCAGGCTGAGCGAGGAGCTTCGCGAGAATCTCAGGGATTTCGAACACGGCGCGGTTCTCTTGCGCTGCTACATTTATTCGGAACTCGGCGAACGCGGCGGGGTCGAGCATGCGCTTCACGCCTTCGGCCACATCTTCAAAGCTTTTCAGCACGATACCTACGCCCTTTTCTTTCACCCACTGCGCGTTGTAGCGCTCTTGGGGCAGCGTCCACGCGTTGCATTCGATCAGCACGGGCAGCTTGCGCACCATGGCTTCGGCGATGCTGCCAGGGCCGGGCTTGCCGATCAGAAAATCAGCCGCGCGCATCAGCTTGTGCACTTCTTTGGTGAAACCGATGACGTGCACCGGGAACTTCCATTGGCGCGCGCGCAATTTCGCCGCCAGCTCTTCGTTTTTTCCGCAAATCAAGATCAATTGCAGCGGCATACCGGCGGCATCGAGTTTTTCCGTAATGCCATACATCACTTTGGAGCCATGGCCGCCGAAGAGAACGATCGCGGTCGGCAAGCCGGGGCGCAGTTCTATTTCTTTGCGCAATTCCAGCGGGTCCGAATCATCTTGCTCATAAAAATCCGGACGCAAAATCATTCCTGAGGTTGGAAAAATGTGAGCGTCATCGTGGCCCAAGGCGCGCGCTTGTTCCACGGCTTTTTCCGTGCCGGCGATGACGAATTGATCCTTGATCGGCTCAATCCAGAAACGAGGCGGAAAACTCAATCCAGAAACGAGGCGGAAAATCTGCCAGGTCCGTGATGATGGTGACAAACGGGCGGCCGGGATAGACCTTCGTCCAGCTTTCGCAAATCTGGCGGTTGAAATGGGGGATGACCGAAACGAGCAAGTCCGCCGGCTTTTCGCGCCAGAATTTTTCAAGAAGATTCACGAGCGGCCGGTGAAATATGCGTATCGTGGTTTGAAGAACGCGAAGAAGCTGAGTGCTGCCAAGCGTCCAGCCATTCTGCAACAGGATGTTGTACTGCTGTTGGATGCGGATGCCGGTGAGCTTGCGCAAAACGTCCAAACGGTCGGTCAGGTCCTGGAACTGGATTAGCTCGAGTTGCCAATCGGGGTGCAGTTGGGCAATCACGGTTCGTAGAGCGACCGCAGCATTACGATGTCCCCCTCCGCCGTCGTGGAAGACGACATGAACTTTAGGCATTGGGGGAGATTGTGCCATAGGTGAAGGGGTCCGCACCAGAGCACACTCCATGCCATGTGGATAAGCCAATAAGATATTTGTGTTCAATGAGTTCCATGGCGACATTAACCTAGGATTCGCCACCTCTTTACAGGCTGTTCATATCAGTGAACGACAATGGAACCATGTGCTGCGACCTTCATGTGCATTCGATCGCATCCGGAAGGTTCAACGTTCCCGGGCTGGACCGCATTTGCCGGGAGTCCTATACCGACCCCGCGGAAGTCTATGAACGGCTGAAGCGGATGAGCATGTCCATCGTTACCCTAACCGACCATGACTCCATCGAGGGCGCGGAGGCCCTGAGGCGGCGCCCGGACTTTTTCTTGAGCGAGGAGGTCACCGTTGGGATGCCCAGCGGGACCGAGATGCACATGGGCGTCTATGGCATCACGGAACGAGACCACGTGGAGATTCAGCGGCGCAGAAACGATTTCATCGCACTGCTGATGTACCTGACCGAGCGTAAGCTTTTCTTCAGCGCCAATCACGTTTTCTCCGGGTTGACGGGCCAGCGCAAAGAGGAAGATTTCCAGTGGTTTGAGTCTTACGTTCCGGCATTCGAGACGCGCAACGGGCAGATGTGGCCGGAAGCAAACGAGAGCGCGGCGCGGCTGGCGGCGCGGCTCGGAAAAATCGCGATTGCGGGCAGCGACTCGCACACCATCGCGGGCGTGGGGCACACGTTCACGGAAGTGCCCGGAGCGCGAACGGTGAATGAATTTTTCGCCGGGCTGCGAGCAGGCCGCGGACGCATTCACGGAGTACATGGGAGCTGCGGCAAGCTGACGGCGGACGTGTTCAGCATTGTGCGGTCACTCTTCTGGGACAAACCGTGGACGCTGGCGATGTCGCCGTTCGCGGTGCTGGTGCCGGTGTTTGCCGCGGGCCATTGGATGAACGAAATTCGTTTTTGCCGGAAATGGTCCGCGGTGATGGAGCACGGAAAAAAACGCGGACGGATGCTGTGGGACATCGATTCAAACTTCGAGGCCAACTGGGCAAGCTGAGGCAAGCGGTGGACGAGACCTCCAATTCGTCAAGGCAAGCGAGGCGAATGGCTCTGCGTGTGCGGGCGATTTGCATGCGAGAAATCTTTCTCGCTTATTTGTGCATCCTTCTTAACGAGAGTGCTTGTCTGTTTCCGGCGGTTTGGGTGAGGTAAGGCGATGGCAGTCTCGCGCAATGTCTGGGGATACATCGATCGGCGCGATCACCGGCTGATGCAGCGGATGAATCGCTGGCGCGCGCCGCGATGGATCCGCATCTGGATGATCGCCGCGACGCGTATGGGCGATGGCTGGATTTGGTACGGCCTGGGGATGATGCTGTTTGTTTTTGGGGGCCCCCAGCGTTTTTCGGCCATTGGCGCCGCGGGGTCTGCCGCGATTCTGGGTATTTTTGTTTTCAAGGCGCTGAAGAGATTGAGCCAGCGGCCGCGCCCTTGCCAGATCGAACCGCATTGCTGGTCGAAAGTGCTGCCGCCGGACAAGTTTTCGTTTCCTTCGGGGCACACAATGACGGCGTTCTCCATCGCGCTAGTGGTGAGCTACTTTTATCCTTCGCTCGAAGGCGTGCTCTTTTTCCTGGCGCTGAGCATCGCGGTGTCCCGGATTGTGCTGGGCATGCATTTTCTGAGTGACGTATTAGCTGGAGTGGTGATGGGTGTGGCGCTGGGTTGCGCTTCGATCACGGCGTTCGCGTCACTTGGTCTGATTTAAAATTCGCGCGCAAGAACTGCCGGCCAGCTTTCCCTTCGCACATTTGTTCCGCGAAGAATTTGAAAATACCGAAACGATTCATCACATCGCTTCTGTTTGAAGGACCATGCACGGTCTGAACCGCGGTATATTTAGGCCAGATGGCCGAAGCCACCCAAGCCTCTCCAAGTATCCAGAGTCGACAACATTCCAATTCCAACATGACTTTTTTGCTGCAGGTTTCGCGACCAGGGCTGTGGAGCACGACGGCTTTGTTTTATCTCATGCCGCTGGGCCGTGCGGACATCCTGCATTCCGGCAAACTCTGGCTGGGATTATTTTTCGTTCTTTTCCCGCTCGGGGTGCTGCTGTACGGCGTCAATGACATTGTCGACGCAGAGACTGATGCGCTGAACCCGAGGAAGGGCACGTTCATGTTTGGTGCGCGCGGCGCGCGCGAACAGCTTGCTGTTTTGAAGTGGCACATCGTTGTTGTGCAGCTACCTTTCGCGGGGCTGTTCTACTACTTTATCGGACCGCGCATTTTGTGGTGGTACGCGGTACTTCTGCTGGCCGTGGGAATCTACAATGCGCCAGGCATCGCATGGAAAGGCCGACCTCCTCTCGACGTAATGATTCAGGCAAGCTACCTGCTCGTTTTTGTGCTGAGCAGTTGGCTGAACAACGTCCCGCAACTCCCGTGGCAGACTTTTTTGTTCGGCGCGCTGTTTGCGATGCACTCCCATGTTTTCGGCGAGGTGATGGACATCGAACCCGACCGTTCGAGTGGTCGGCGAACGACAGCGACGTCAATTGGAAGAGTGCCCGCCAAATTCTTGATTGCGACTTTTTTGTGCATTGAGACTGTTCTGGTGTGGATCTATTTTCGCGACTGGATCATCACGGGCTTCCTGGCCATCGGTGCGCTGTGGTTCTTGTTCGACGTAACTTTACTTTGGAAAAGCCGGGCTTACACTCCGAGACAGATGCGTCTGTTCCTGTGGGGCTGGAACGGTGCCGCCATGTTGGGAATGTTCTGGAATTGGACTCACGGGACGCTAACGCACATGCGAGCTAACTTCTAGTTAACAATAACTGCACCCCCTCCCCTGGTTTTTTGCAAATGTTGCATCTAAAGGATTTAGCGTTTCTGTAAATGATTTAGAATCTACACTTGCGAACATTTCTGTAAGTGTTGATTCTAAAGGGACTTACGTTGCAGTAAAATTGTGCAAAGATGGCCCCTGCTCGTTGTGCATATCCGTTTCCAGTTCCCACCGCGAAGCCGAGGGTTCGTATGAGTTGCGGGAACTTTGGGTGTAAATGCAAAACTGCGGCAGACGAAGCTGCCGCAGTTTGCACAGATCACAGTTTGACCTAGAAACATTATAGCACGCGGGATGGGGCGGGTCCGGAAAATCTTCTAGAGGTAGTGTGCCGGTTTCGGAGTTTGCGACTAATCGGGGCACTTAAAGCCCTATTCTTCTGGACCAAAATGGAGTTTGTTGGACAGAGTAGAAGTCGGTACAATCCAATCGAAAAATTAGATTCGCCGGGTCGGCGAATGCCTCCAGCACGCATCACAGAACAATTACGCGTGTAGGGAAGTGCATGAAGGAGGTAGAAATGCAACCGCGCTGGAGTCTTTACCTGCTCGCGTTTGCTTTATTACCAGGCCTGTTGGCGCGGCCTGCGGTATCCCAGGAGGTCCGTCCGCCGGTTGAGCTCTCGCGACCCAGTGCCGTAGGGAGCTGCGACACCGGCTTTCATACGTTTGGAAACTGGCCCGTTTGGCTCGTTGACGAGGCCGCCGAGCCCATCGTGGCAGTGAACCCGATCCATCCGAACAACATTGTAACTGCTTGGATCCAAGGGCCGTTCCAAGACATCATCGCGGCTGTCTCGTTCGACGGAGGCCAGAGCTGGCAGCAGGTTCCAATCCCACTGACGACTTGCTCAGGCGGGCCTTTCAGCGGCACGGGCGATCCGTGGCTTTCGTTCGCTCCCAACGGTGCCCTATACGTGGTCGCGGGAGCGGGACATACCCTTGCTGATTCCGGAATCGTGGTCATTAAGTCCGGCGATGGCGGCTTGCACTGGTCGGCTCCGCTTGTGGTGCCCGGATCGTTTACCAAGGACTCGCATGCCTCCCTCACCGCAGACCCAAAGGACGCGCGATTCGTTTATGCCGTCTGGAACAACCTCGGCACGGCTGTATTTTCGCGCACGACTGACGGCGGTCTGACCTGGAAGCCAGCTCGTACCATCGTCCGGAACAACGTTCCGCAAAGTTACGTTCAGTTCAGCCAAATACTTGTGCTGCCCAACGGCACTCTCGTGGACATTTACGATTTCCGTAAACAGCAGCCCGACAAAACGCGCGTCATTAACCTACAAGTGCTGCGTTCCACGAATCACGCCCGAACTTGGTCGGCCCCAAGGAATGTGGTCACCATGACGCCGCTTCACAGAGCCGATGGGAGCCCGGTCGTCGACCCCAAGACGGGACAGTTCGTGTCCGATGTAACCAATGCGTCTTTTGCCGTGGACAGGCGCAATGGCAACCTTTACGCCGTTTGGGGGGACGGTCGGTTCAGTAACTTTCAATATAACGACACTGCTTTTGCCATGTCGGCGGATGGTGGCTTGACCTGGTCCGCTCCGATCCGAGTTAACCGGACCCCGCTCGACATCCCACCGGCGAACCGGCAGGCCTTCTTTCCCTCCATCGCCGTGGCGGCGGATGGAACGATTGGCGTGTCTTACTACGATTTCAGGTTCAACGATCCCAACCCTGGGTTGCCAACTGACCGCTGGCTGGTTCTCTGTCATCCATCTTCCGCCAAGCCCGCAACCAATGCCGCCAACTGGGGCAGCGAGGTTCGGCTCACGGATAGCTCGTTCAATATAGAAGCAGTCGTTGCGAAGGTTTTCAAGGACCGCTTCTTCCTAGGAGATTATTTCGGACTGGCCACTGCCGGAAACGATTTCGTGTCCGTTTTCATTCAGCCGGACCACGACAATGTCACCAGCGCCTTCTTCCGCAGGGTCCGGCCGTAAGAGACAAGTATCGCCTGCTTAATCTTGATCACGGGATCGAGAGCAACAAGATAAATTCACATGCCGATTGCGATGGGCTACGCCTTCTGGGCTTGGCGGCGGAGGAATGTGGGCACGTCGAGGTCGTCGGCGGGAACGTCTGGGCTGACATCGCGGACGTTATTCGACTCGGGGTTTGTAAGTACAAACCCCGAACCCCGCTGCTGGACCTGATGAACGACGTTCGGGAGTGTCTGCTGCACCGGCGGCTCATCCATAATTTCGCGGCCGGCCTTCCAAGTTTTTGGCAGGAACGATTCCTTCTGATGGATGTTTTTCTTATTGACGTCCTTGAAGCCCGCGGCAATGACGGTGATCTTGACGGAGTCCTTCATGTTGTCGTCCTGAACGGCGCCGAAAATAATGTTGGCGTTTTCGTGGGCGGCCTTTTGAATGACGCTCGACGCTTCATGGACTTCATGGAGCGTGAGGCTGGAGCTGCCGGAAATGTTAATGAGGATGCCCTGGGCGCCCTGGATGGAATTGTCTTCGAGAAGCGGGCTGGCGATGGCGCGGTTGGCGGCATCGACGGCGCGGTTCGTGCCGGTGGCAACGGCGGTGCCCATGACGGCGTAGCCCTGGCCATGCATTATTGCTTTCACGTCGGCAAAGTCGCGATTGATGATGCCAGGCACGGTGATGATGTCCGAGATGCCCTGAACGGCCTGACGAAGAATGTCGTCGGCGATGCGGAAAGCGTCGAAAAAGCTGGTGCCGCGCTCGACGGTTTCCATCAAGCGCTCGTTGGGGATGACGATGACGGTGTCAACGGCGCCGATGAGCTCTTGAAGGGCTTGCTCGGCCTGCATCATGCGGCGCTTGCCTTCGAAGGTGAATGGCTTGGTGACTACGGCGACGCTCAAGGCGCACAATTCGCTGGCGAGCGAAGCGACCACGGGCGCCGCGCCGCTGCCGGTGCCTCCGCCGAGGCCGGAGGTAATGAAAATCATGTCCGAGCCTTCCAGCGCTTCGATGATTTTCTCCGTGTCTTCGAGGGCGGCTTTGCGGCCGACCTCGGGATTGGCGCCGGCGCCGAGACCTTTGGTGAGCTTGGCGCCGAGTTGAAGCTTCACGGGAGCTTGCGAGAGCTTGAGCGCCTGCAAATCGGTGTTGGCGGTAATGAATTCCACGCCTTCGAGCTTGGCGCGAATCATGCGGTTCACCGCGTTACAACCGCCCCCGCCCACACCGATGACTTTGATCTTCGCCGGCTGCAGCTCCTCGCTGAAACTCATCCGGATGGCCGCATCTCTTGTTGTCATGTCGTTCACCAATTTTCTCCAGATTCGCTGGCGGCTCTCGGGCTGGGTCACGAGGCGCCGGCGAACATGGCTTTCAATTTTGATACAAGATTTCCCGCGCGGTGGGGCGCGGAGCGTCGCGCCTTTGCGCCACACAAAACGAGTCCGACCACGGTTGCATATTCCGGCTGGGCCACCTGTTCGGGCAGTTCAGCCAAACCCTTCGGTTCCGCGACGCGCACCGGCAAATGAAAGGACTGCTCGGCAAGTTCCGCCAGCCCGTGGAGGCGTGCACCGCCGCCCGCCAGGACGAATCCGGCGGGGATCTGGCCGTCAAGCCCGGCGCGCTGCAAATCGTCGCGAATCAGGGAGAGCAATTCCATGGCGCGCGGCTCGATAATGTCCGTAAGCATGTGCGCGAAGATGGTCCGCGGCGGACGGTCGCCCACGCTGGCAATCTCAATGGAACCGTTTCCGGCCATGAAGGCGGACGCGGCGCAACCGTGGCGGCGCTTGATTCTTTCCGCTTCGGGGATGGGCGTGCGCAACCCGACGGCCAGATCATTGGTGAAATGATCGCCGCCAATTCCAACGGAACTGGTGTGACGGACCACTCCGCCGCCGAAGACAAGCAATTCCGTGGTGCCGCCGCCGATGTCCAGGAGGCAGCAACCAAGATCGCGCTCGTCCTGCGTGAGGCAAGATTCCGCAGAAGCGAGCGGTTCAAGGACCGTATCGCTGATGAGGATGCCGGCCTTGTTTGCGGCGGTGACGAGATTCTGCGTGGCGGCAACGGAGGAAGTTACCAGATGGACATTGACTTCCAGCCGCTGGCCGATCATACCGACGGCGTCGCGTATGCCGTGCTGGGTATCGACCATGAATTCGTGCGGGAGAACGTGAAGGACCTCGCGGTCTTCGGGAAGGGTGATGTTGCGGGCGGCATCCACAGCGCGGCGGACATCTTCGCGCTCGATGTCGCGCGGACGGTGTCCGAGGGTGATGCCGCCGCGGCTGTTGACCCCGCGGACGTGGCCACCGGCTACACCGATGAGCGCTTCTTCCACCGGCACATTCGCGACGCTTTCGGCCTCTTCAACGGCGCGACGGATGGAACTCACCGTGGAATCAAGATTGACGATGAGGCCTTTGCGCAAGCCCTTGGACTCGGCCGCACCGAGCGCCAGGAATTTGAGGAGTTCGCCTTCGATCTCGGCGATCAGCACGCAGGTTTTGGTGCTGCCGATGTCCAGCCCGATCAGGTATTTGTCTTTCTTCGCCAAGCCGCCGCTCCTGCGATGAGTCTATTTTTTCCTTGCAGTGGTAATGCCCGGACTGGTGTCGGGATTCACGACCACTTGCCGCGAATACTGCAAATCGATGGACTGCACGTGGCCGGCATTTGCCTGCCACTGCGAAAAATTGTCCACCAGCATTTTATATTTGCCGGTGAATTCGGTAGAACCGAAGTGAATGGCGACGGCCTGCGAATCAGTGGCGCTCGCGAGCCCGGTCATCACCACGCGCAAATCCTTGGGGGTTGAGAGGTCGACCTCGCTGACGCGATCGGAAGAGCCGCCGCGCACCAGTTCGATGTCCTTCATGAATTCCTCGTAGGTTTGCATGCGCTTTTCGCGCTGGTCACGAGGCAAGTCTTCGGAAACGCCGCTGACGATGGGGAAACGGAGATCTTCGTCACGGGGACGGTCGAGGATGACGCCATGCGCATCAATCAGCGCCAGTTCGTTTCCGTTTCGCAGGAAGGCAACAGGAGTGCGCTCGGTCAGCTCGACGCGAAGGCGATTGGGCAGGATGCGCTGCACGCTGGCGGATTCGACCCAGGGAATCTGCTCCAGTTGGCTGCGGCGCGCGTCAAGGGGGATTTGCAAAACGCTGCGGTTGCGGTCGTGGACAAATTGCTGGAGGACCGCTTCACGGCCCACGATGTGATTGCCGCTTACTTCGATTTGATCGGGCTTCAGCAACAGCATGCTGGGTGAATACAAAAGAAACTGCATTCCGTAAAATGCCACGGTCATACCGGCGACGCCGACAACGCTCAACACCAGCACGCGGCGATAGAATGGCCAGCCCCGTCCGCTAAATTTTTTCCGGCGGATTTCGACAGGCTTCTGGCGGCGCAGGTAGCGCGGTTCGTCCTCGGCAATCAGCTCGGGCCGATAGGAATCGGCATCGGCGGCGGTGGCGTTCCGTTGCATGGCTTTCAGGCGTTCCAAACGACCACCTCGTTCTCGAGTTCAACACCGTAAGTCTTGTGCACGCGTTCGCGAACGTCGGCAATCAGCGCGAGCATGTCCCGAGCTGAAGCGCGGCCCGCGTTGACAAAGAAATTGGCATGGCGATCGCTGACCCGGGCATCGCCCACGGAGAGTCCCTTGAGTCCCAGTTCATCAATCATGCGGCCTGCGGAAGCACCCGGAGGGTTCTTGAAAATGCAGCCGGCGCTTTTCTGCCCAAGCGGCTGACTTGAACGCCGTTTTTCGTTGCAGATACGAATCCCTTGAAGAATATCTTTGAACAGTTTGGAGGGTAGTTCCAGTTTCACCGAGAGCATCATATCATCAGGCGCAAAAGAAGTGTGCCGGTATTCGAAGGAAATTTGATGGCCGCGGAGGATTTCAATCTTGCGGGTGGCCGCCCGGTAGAGCTTCACTTCGCGGACGTAACTGCCGATTTGCATGCCGTAAGCCCCGGCATTCATGCGCAGGGCGCCTCCGACAGTGCCTGGGACACCGATGAGTCCTTCCATCCCGCCCAGGTCGTTTTTGGCACAGAAGGTAATCGTGCGGCCGAGGTCTGCGGCGGCATCTACATGGGCAAAGTTGCCTTCGAAGACGACGTCGGGATCGGGGCAAACGAGCTGCAGGATCACCCAGGGCAGTTCTCCATCACCGACAAGCAGGTTGGAGCCGCCGCCGAGGAACTTGTGCGGGATGTGGTTGGCGTCGAGCAGATTCAGTAGATCGGGAATGCGTTCGTGATTCTTGATGCGCAGCAAATCTGTCGTGCCGCCGATGCCGAGGGAAGTGAGGCCGGCGAGTGCGGCGCTTGGCTGCAACTCGACGTGGAGTTCAGCGAGCCGAGCGACGATATTGGGATCACTAATGCGCATGATGTGCCGGATGCTCCGCTCCCAAGAGAGCCATGAATTCGTTGCTCGCCCGGCTGATACTGCCTGCGCCGATGGTCAAGATAGCGTCGCCGGGACGCCCTTGCTTCAGCAGGTACTCGATGCCCGCCTGCATGGAGCCAAAATAGTGGACATTTTTGTGGCCGGCCTCGCGAATAGCGCTGGCCAGGGTCTCACTCGTTACTCCGGGGATGGGCGGTTCGCTGGCCGGATAGATGTCGAGCAGCGCGAGAATGTCCGCTTGATTGAATGCGCGGCAGAATTCGTCCCATAAATGCTGCGTGCGGGAGTAACGATGCGGTTGAAAGAGCACTAGCAAGCGATTGAACTTGCAGCCGCGGGCCGCTTCGAGCGTGGCTCGAATCTCGGCGGGGTGGTGGCCGTAATCATCGACCACAGTGATGCCGTTGACCACGCCCTTGACGTCAAAGCGGCGGCCCACGCCCGCAAATTTGAAAAGGCCTTCGCGGATCAGATCAGTGGGAACGCTTAAGTACAGTGCAACTGAAGCTGCTGCCGCTGCATTGCGGACATTGTGCATGCCCGGAGGATGAGTTAGTCGGAAGAGACCGAGATCTTCGCTTTTGTAGGTCAGGCGGAACTCGCTGCCCAAACCCTCGAGCTTCACATCACTGATGACCAGATCGGCCTGACTCGACGTTCCGTAGGTAATGATGGGACGCTTCACACTAGGAATGATGGCCTGGACGTTGGGTTCATCGATGCAGAGGATTGCCGCGCCATAAAATGGCACGCGGTTCACGAACTGGATGAAGGCGTCCTGAATATCTTCGAGCGAGGTGTATTGGTCAAGATGCTCGCGATCGATAGTGGTCACCACGGCGACAACCGGGGCGAGCATCAGGAAGCTGCGGTCACTCTCGTCCGCCTCCACGACGAAATATTCACCTTTGCCGAGCCGCGCGGTCGTGCCGGCCTGGTTTACTTTCCCGCCGATTACAAACGTGGGGTCAAGATGCGCGGCTGCAAGGACGGAAGCGACGATTGAAGTGGTAGTCGTCTTGCCGTGCGCGCCGGCCACGGCGATCCCATATTTCAGGCGCATCAGTTCGGCAAGCATCTCCGCGCGAGGGATCACGGGAATTTTCATTTTGTGCGCTTCGATGACCTCGGGATTGTCCGCTCGCACGGCAGAAGAGGTCACCACAACGTGCGCGCCATCCGCATTCGCGGCTTTGTGGCCTTCATAGATGGTTGCGCCCAGGTTTTGCAGCCGCTCCGTGATGGCCGAGGGCTTGACGTCCGAGCCGGATACGGAATAGCCGAGCGTCAGGAGCACTTCGGCGATGCCGCTCATGCCGATGCCGCCGATGCCGACCAGGTGAATGCGCTGAAAATTGCGAAAAGAAACCATCATGGATTTGCCCTCGGAGAATTTGTGTGCACGTTAGCAGCCTCTTCGATGAGGTTGACAATGTCGCGCGCGGCAAAAGGGCGGGCAAGTCCGTGCGCGGCGATGGAAAGTTTTTCGATCTCCTGGGGCTGGTCGAGGAGAGAGAAGATCTCGCCAGTCAGTCGTTCGGCGGTGAGCTCCGCTTCAGGAATCAGGCGGCCAGCGCCCGCGCGGGACATCTCCTGCGCGTTGTGCAATTGGTGGCTATCGGTGGCTCGTCCGAAGGGAATGAAGATGGCGGCTCGTCCCGCGGCGGCGATTTCCGCAGCGGTGATGGCGCCCGCACGGCAAACGATGACATCGGCCCAGGCAAAGCGCTCGGCCATGTTGGTGAGGAAGGGGACGACCTCCGCGTTGATCTCGCGGCGCGCGTACGCGGTGCGTACCGCGTTATAATCGCGTTCGCCCGTCTGGTGAACGATGGTTAGTTCGCTTTTGCGCGCGGCAAGCCGGTCCATTGCATCGACAAACGCCCGATTGACCGGCAACGCTCCCTGACTGCCACCGGTGATGAGGAGACGAAATGGTTTACCGGCTCTCCGCGGCGTGATGGAGAAAAACTCCGTGCGCACCGGGCAGCCCGTGACGATGGCCTTTGCCCCCCACGTCCGTGCAGAAACTTCATACCCAGTGGCAATTCGTGTAGAAATTCGCCCAAGCACTCTGTTCGTGAATCCCGGCTCAGCATTCGGTTCAAAGATCACATTGGGTACGCGCGCCAGCCAGGTGGTTAGCAGCATCGGTCCAGCTGCGTATCCACCAACGCCAAACGCGGCGACGGGCCTGTGTTTGCGGAACACGCGTCGAGCGTCAAGCATCGCGGGAGCGAGCATCGCCAAATTCTTGAGAAGGGTCGCGCCGCCCTTCCCTTTCAAGCCGGCTACCCGCAGCGTTTCCAACGGCAGCCCCGCCTGCGGCACCAGCTTCATTTCAATTCCGCGTTGTGTTCCCACCAGCACGACTTCCCTTTCGTTTCCTCTTGCAAGCCATTCCCGCGCGATCGCCAGCGCCGGAAAAACATGTCCGCCCGTGCCGCCGCCTGCAATCAGCAGTTTCACTTGGCTGGTCCGCTCCTCATGCTTCGGCCGCCCGTTGCGAGATATTTAGAAGCACGCCGGTGGCGAGCAGCATGACCAGCAAACTCGAGCCGCCATAACTAATGAACGGCAGCGGAATCCCTTTCGTCGGCACCATGCCAAGCACGACCGCAAAATTAATCAGCGCCTGGCTCAAGACCATGGCTGTAATTCCCAGCGCGAGCAGCCGCCCAAATGCATCCGGCGCGCCGAAGGCGGCGCGCATCCCGCGCCAGCCATAAACCACGAAGAGCGCAATCACAAGCATGGCGCCGATAAAGCCCAGTTCTTCGCAAATCACCGCATAAATGAAATCGGTGTGCGCTTCCGGCAGATAAAAAAGCTTTTGCTTGCTCTCCATCAAACCCACGCCGGTAAATCCGCCGGAACCCACGGCGATGAGCGACTGCAACAATTGAAATCCGGCGCCTTGCGGATCGGAGGCGGGATCGAGAAACGCCAGCAGCCGCGCCTGGCGGTAGGAAACATGCGTGATGAGGAAATACAACGCTGGCAGAGCCGCCACCGCTCCAACGGCTATCCACTTCCAGGAGAGGCCCGCGACGTACAGAACGGCCGTGGCGATGAGAACTATGTCCACGGAGGTGCCGAGGTCTGGCTGTAGCAGAATGAGCACCACGCAAATCAAGATCGGGCCGGCTGCGGGAAGAATCGTTTGCAGAAAATCTTCTTTGCAGAACTCCATCGATGTCTTGCCCCGGCGCTTAAGGCCGAGGAACCACGCGAGATATAAGATCACTGCCAGCTTCGCCAGCTCTGACGGCTGGATGCCCACCACCGGGCCGAACCTGATCCAGCGATGCGTGGCATGGGACTTGTCGAGAAACAGAGTTCCGACGAGCATCAGCAAAACCGCGCAAACAACCGGGTAAACAACTGCTGGTTCACGCAGCTTGCGGTAATCCGTGCGCATGAGCGCGAACATGCCGAAGAGGCCAATCAGGAGCCACGCAGCCTGGCGCGCGAGGAACAGATAGGAGTGGCCGAACTGCTGTTCGGCGGTGACGGCGGAGGCGCTGAAAATCATTACGGCGCCGAGCAGACACAACACCAACGTCACTCCGAAGAGCCAGCGGTCGGTTTCCAGTCGTCTGGGCACGTTTGTTTATCCTCTCCCCGAAGTGGTGCCGGCCGCTTGCCGCTCCAATTGATGCACTAAGTCTTTGAAGGCGCGGCCACGGTGTTCGTAGTTCTCAAACTGGTCGAAGCTGGCGCAAGCGGGCGCGAGAAGCACCACGTCGCCGGGGCGCGCGGCGTGAGAAGCGATTTCCACGGCGCGTTCCAGCAAACCGGCGCGCTCGATGGCCACGCTGCCGGTGATCTGTCTTTCGATTTTTTCCGCCGCGGCACCGATCAGCAGTGCAAGAATGGCTCTTTCGCGCAACGGCTTCTGCAGCGCGGTGTAATCGCTTCCTTTGTCTTTTCCGCCGAGAACGATCAGGATTCGCCCGGGGAAGGAATCCAGGGCCTTCAACGTGGCATCGACGTTGGTAGCTTTCGAATCGTTGTAATAGCGCACGCCGCCGATCTCCGCGACAAACTCGAGGCGATGCTCAACGCCTGCGAACGAGCGCACGCCTTTCGCGATGGCCGCAGGCGCAGCCCCCGCGAGACGGGTTGCCGCTACGGCCGCCAGGACGTTTTCGACGTTGTGCGCGCCCGCCAGTGGAATGTCATGGAGGTTCAAGACGGTTTCTTCATTGCCGTCATCGCGAAAGACAATTTCGCTTTCCCGCACGAAAGCACCTTGGGCCACGCGCTGGCTCCGGCTGAACCAGTACACTTGTGGCTTCGCCGGCGCCAAAGGCGTGGTCGCCGGATCGTCCGCGTTCAACACCGCGCTGTCTGCCTGCGTCTGATTCTCAAAGATGCGCGCTTTGGCGCGGCTATACTCTTCGAACGTGTGATGCCGGTCCAGATGGTCGGCCGTGAGATTCAGAAACACGCTGATATTGGGCCGAAAGGTTTCGATCAGCTCCAATTGAAAACTGCTCAACTCCACGACGGTGATGGTGTTGTCGCGGGTCTGCTCCACGCGCGAAATCAAGGGAGTTCCGATATTCCCCGCAAGAATGGTGGGAATACCGGCGTTCCCTAAAACGTGTTCGATCAAGGAAGTGGTCGTGGTCTTCCCGTTCGAGCCCGTGATGCCAATCAAGCGCCCGTGCCGGAAACGGTCCGCCAGTTCCACCTC
>WNFT01002166.1_pt1 | contig 16803 bp, 10 predicted proteins | sample 5400191 | NCBI WGS metagenome assembly WNFT01 (sample SAMN13153359, study PRJNA577476) | soil metagenome | isolation source: 80 cm saprolite under Madrone tree | place: USA:California | collected 2016-06-14 | reverse complement strand
ACGCCGCACCGCGCGCATCCTAGCACGGCGCTCTCCGCGGCCGGGGTTCGGTGGGGGCCTACTGGAAATACCCGGCCACGTCCAGGACGAAGTGCACGGATCCCGAGGGCATGCCGCAGAGCACCGCTATGTCGCCCGCCGCGCCCACTCGGACGATGGCCTGGGCGGAGCGGGTCTGCCCGGCCACGAAGTTGATCACGCTCGAGACCGGCGGCAGCTCGTCCCCGGAGAAGAGGCGCAAATGGCCCGGCCCCGTGGAACCCACGACGCCCACGTTGACCGCAAGGGCCCGGGCGGTGGAGGGGATGAAGCACGTTCCGCTCACGCTGAAGCTGCGCGTCTGCCCCGCCACCAGGGCCGGACCGCCCAGGGGCCCGTTGGGATTGCGGGTGTCCACCAGCCGGCACGGCTCGAGCGTAAAGAAGGCCTCCGGCCCGCTGTCGGTCGAGAGCTCATAGGTGGCGGTGTAGGTCGTCGGCGTGGCGGGCGTGGTGACGCCGTGAGTGCTCGCTCCTCCGTCGGACCAGGTAGAGAAGACGAAGGTCTGGGTGGACATGAGCTGCGACGTCGGAGCCTCCACCGTGAGCACCCAGCCCTGCCAGGAGGTCACGGTCTGGGGACCCGTGAAAGGCGAGGCGTTGACGCTGATCGTCAGCCCGGCCGGCGAGGTGGCGAAGGTGAGGTCGACCTTGATCGGCTGTATGGCCCCGGAAACCGTCGCCGTGGCCCCGCTGAGGTCGGTGGCGGTGAGCTGGATCTCCAGGTAGCTGTCGGTCGCGGCCAGGAGGTCCTCCGGCGTGGGACCGGTGAACGTGATGTCGTTGCCCGTGATCGGACCAAGGAAGGGATGGGTGTGGGCGGCGTGATGCCGGATGACGGTCCAGCTCAGGCGATTGTCGGGGATCGTCCCCTCCTGGGAATCCGTGGCGTGGCCATGCAGGGTGATGGTCTGGCCGACCGCAAACGTCGCCCCCGTCACGGGAGTGTCGATCACGGGAACCGGCGGCGTGTTGCCCGGCTGCACTTCGACGCCCACCGGGAGGGAAGGGGTGCCGTGGTTGTCCTGGGCCACCAACACCGCGGTGAACGTGCCGGCCGTCGTGTAGGTGTGCGGGATGGTGAGGGCGGACGTCGAGGCCTCGGGACTGCCGTCGCCGAAGTTCCAGACGTAGGTCAGGGTGTCCCCGACGTCGGGGTCGCTGCTGCCCGCGGCGCTGAAGGTGACGCTGAGGGGCAGTGGCCCGTTCAACGGGTTGCCCGACGCCACGGCGGTGGGTGGGTCGTTGCCCGCGAGGTTGTAGGAGACCCGCCGGACCTGGCCGCCCGACCCGTAGGTCGTGTAGTAGAGCGCCTGGGTGGTACCGAAGGGGCCGAAGGCCAGCGAGGTCGCGCTGCTTCCTCCCAGGAGGGTGTCGAAGTCCACGGCCGGGCTGAAGGGCGTGGAGCCGGGAAGCCGGAAGATCCAGCCGCAGACGTAGTCGGCGAACAAATAGGTGCCGTCGTAGGCCGCCGGCCAGATGCCGTTGGGCACGAAGGCGCCTCCGGTGATGGAAGCGCAGCCGTTCGCCGAGCCCAGGGCGATCCGGCCGTAGTCGAAGACGGGGTCCACCATGTTGGGAGGGGGCGGGTTGCACAGGCCGCCCGTGCTGTTCGTCGTCGTGCCCTCGCGGCAGTTCCAGCCGTAGTCCGCACCCGCCTGGCCCAGGTCGATCTCCTCGCGGGCGTTCTGCCCCACGTCGTTGATGAACAACCGCGTGCCGGCGGCGTTGGGGTCGAAGGCGAAGCGGAACGGGTTCCGGAGCCCCCAGGCGAACGTCTCCTGGCACTTGTTGCCGGGAGTCGTCCGCCCAGTGAGCGCGCAGCGCGCCGTGCCGGCCCCCTGGAACGGGTTCCCGGGCGGGATGCCGGTGGTGCCATCGGGGTTCACGGCGATGCGCAGGATCTTGCCCGTGAGCACGTGCTGGTCGCGGCTGGCGTCGTTCCCGCCCCCGCAGCCTCCCCCGTTGTAGTCGCAGCCGCCGTCCCCGATCGTGATGTAGAGGTAGCCGTCCTTCCCGAAGCCCAGGTCGCCCGCGTTGTGGTTCCCGGCCGGCGAGGGCATCTCGTCGATCAGGACCACCTCGCTGGTCGGCGAAACCGTGTTGCCGGTCATCGTGAAGCGCGACACGCGGTTCACGGGGCTGAGCGCGGGGGCGGGCGAGCCGTTGACCACGCCACAGCCACCACCCGGCTTCTGAAGCGTGTAGTAGAGGTACACGAAGCCGTTGCTGGCGAAAGCCGGGTGTACCGCCACCCCGAGCAATCCACGTTCGGAGTTCGAGCAGATCTGGGTCGGGGGGATCGTGAGCGCGGTGGCCAGGAGGGTGCCGTTCTGGGGGTTGTAGACGCGCAGGGTGCCGCCCTGCGAGGTCACCAGCATCCGGCCGTCCGGCGTGAAGATCACGTCGGTGGGCTGGGAAACCCCGGTCACCGTGGCGTCGGTGAACCCCGCCGGCACCGCCGCCCAGGCCGGGGAGGCGAGGAGGGCTCCCACCACCAGCATCCACACCCGCCGCCGTCCCTTTTCCTCGACCGCGATACTCACTGGAAGTACCCCGACACGTCCACCACCACGTGGACGCTCTGCCCCGCCGTGTTGTTCCGCAAGGCCATGGTGCCGCTGCCCGAGGAAGCGAGCCTGACGACGGCGTTGTTGGCCCGGGTCAGTCCGGCCGTGAAGTTGATCGTCGACGCCAGAGGCGCGGCCACGTCGCCGGGGAACAGGCTCACGTTGCCGGCGGCCGGCGGGCTGGCCGCGGTCACGTTCAGCGCCACCGCCTTCGCGGCGCTGGGGATCCCGCAGCGGCCGGCGACGACGAGGACACGCTCGCTGACGGGCGGCAGGGCCGGGCCGCCGTAAGGCCCCGGCGGGAGCTGGCTCGCGGCGAGGCGGGTGTCGAGCAAGCGGCACGGGGGAAGCGTGTAGAAGCTGGTCGCACCGCTGTCCGCCGGTACCGTGGGCTGCCAGCCGCGCTGGACCACCTCGAAATCGCCGGCGGTCAGCGGCCACGTCGGTCCCGGGACGACGTCGCCCGGTGGAGCGTCCCAGCGCGGGTCGTAGGCACCGGTGACGTACATGTTCGTGCCGTTGTCCGCCACGATCAGGCCGTACGTTTTCATGGCCTGGGCGATCTTCTGGAGCGGAGCGGAAAACCCGGAGATGTTGGTGCTGGCCTTGAGGCGCAGACGCGCGCCCATGGGCAGGGCGTCGGAGCTCGAGCTGTTGCTGGCGGTATGGGATGCGGGATACACGTGGCCATTGGTGTTCTGGACGGTGAACCGGAAGGCGTGGCGGATCGGGTCCGGGCCGAACACATCGTCGTAGCGAACGAGACCGGGCAGGATGGCCAGGCCGGCCGCGTCGGCGCTGGTCCAGCCCTCGGGACGGCGGCCGTTGCCGTCGAGTTGGTAGATCGCGCCCGAGCCGGCTTGCCAGCCGCTCCCGTTCCAGCAGGTGTGATACAGCTCGAACAGGATCCGGTTGTCGCCGTCGACGAGCAACATGTGGTCGTCGTTCCCCGAGCAGCCGCTCGGAGTGCCGCCCTCGATCCACTTCGGCTGGGTGCGCGCTCCCACGGGAATGGGGTAGCCCGGCGGCCGGCCCGGCGCTCCGGCGTCGCTCTGGTTGCCGAACTCCACGAACGTCACCGGCTCGAGCGGCTGCGTGCCCGGGACCACCGCGTAGACCATGCCGTAGATGCCGTTTTGCGAGCCGTCGCTGCCGCCGAAGTCAGGGTGCAGCGGCAAGGTGCCGTTGATGAAGTTGATGAAGTTGGCGCTGTTCGGGTCCAGGGGGGCAGCGCTCACATCCACGTTCCACCAGTTGTCCGGGGGGAACAGCGGCAGCGGCGTCGGCAGCGGCGCGGGCGGCTGAGGGGCTTGCGCGTAGGCCACGGCCGGCCCGAGCGCGAACGCCAACGCCAACGCCACCAGAGCCGGCCCGACCTGGCACGACCAGACGCGGCCTGCGAGATCCATGGTCCTCACCCGATGACGCTTGAAGGTACAGTATGTGGGTGCCTCTCTTGGGCCCACGGTGACCGGGCGCACAGGTCCGGGACCCTCCCCTTATCAGTCCTGCCCTTAAGGGTTTGCCCGCGCGAATCCCCGAGAACGGATTCAGCAATTCCCCGAGCCCGGTTTGGGTAGCCGCCTCATTGTCCCTTCTTTTCCATTTGCTACCTTATGGCCGAGCACTGGTTGACCTCGCGCAGACGGCAGGGGCAATGAACCGGATTTGACGACTGCCCTCGGGAGGAGCGGGATCAAGTTCAACCAGGCGACCAGGGGTCCATCGGCGATGGAAGCTTTCGCGCGCGGCACCATGTTCTCCCGGGACGTGCTCGGGATCGACCCTGCCGCCGTCACCTCGCGGATCGAGGCGGCGCTCCGCGAGCAGGTCCTCGGGACGCTGAAGCGCCGGGGGGTGGTGGTCGGCCTCTCGGGCGGCGTCGACAGCTCGGTGGTGGCCGCCCTCGCGGTGCGCGCCCTCGGCCGGGACAAGGTGCTCGCCCTCTTCATGCCCGAGCGCGACTCCTCTCCGGACGCTCTCCGCCTGGGCCGCCTCGTCGCGGAGGCGCTCGGGGTGGAGACCGTCCTCGAGGACGTCGCCCCCATGCTCGCGGGCGCGGGCTGCTACGCCCGGCAGACGGCGGCCGTGCGCCGCCTCGTCCCCGAGTACGGGGACGGGTGGAAGTGCAAGATCACCCTGCCCTCCATCCTCGAGAGCGACCGGCTCAACGTCTTCCAGCTCACGGTGGAGAGCCCGCAGGGCCAGCGCCGGGCGGTGCGCTTGACCCTCGAGGCCCACCTCGAGCTGGTCGCCGCCACCAACCTGAAGCAGCGCGCCCGCAAGACCATGGAGTACTACCACGCCGACCGCCTCCACTACGCGGTGGCGGGGACGCCCAACCGCCTCGAGTACGACCAGGGCTTCTTCGTGAAGCAGGGCGATGGCGCGGCCGACGTGAAGCCCATCGCCCATCTCTACAAGACCCAGGTCTACCGCCTCGCGGAGCACCTGGGCATCCCCGGGGAGATCCGAAGCCGGCCGCCCACCACCGACACCTACTCGATCAGCCAGACCCAGGAGGAGTTCTACTTCTCCCTCCCCTACGACCGGATGGACCTGTGCCTGTACGCGAGGGACCACGGGGTTCCCGCGGGCGAGGTGGCTCCCGTCGTGGGCCTCACCGCCGAGCAGGTTCAGCGCGTCTTCCGGGACATCGACGCCAAGCGGCGCACGACCAACTATCTCCACCTGCCGCCCCTCCTCGTGGAGAAGGTCCGCGAGGGCTGAGCCATGTGCGGGATCGCCGGCATGGTGGCCCTCCGGGACGGCGCGCCCCCCGCCTCCGTCGACCAGCTCCGGCGCATGGCGGCCTCCCTCCGCCACCGCGGGCCCGACGAGTTCGGCATCTATCGGGACCCCAGAGCGGGCCTCGCCCACGCCCGGCTCTCCATCATCGATCTCGCCTCGGGGCAGCAGCCGCTCTCGAACGAGGACGGCACCCTCTGGGTCGTCTTCAACGGCGAGATCTTCAACTACCTCGAGCTGCGCGCCGAACTCCTCGCCCTCGGCCACTCCTTCCGCACCCGGAGCGACACCGAGGTGATCGTCCACGCCTACGAGGCCTGGGGCGACCACTGCTTCGCCCGCTTCAACGGCCAGTTCGCGATCGCGCTCTGGGACGCGAGGGCGGAGTCCCTGGTCCTCGCCCGGGACCGCCTCGGCGTGCGTCCGCTCTACCTCTGCGAGCACGGCGGCCGGCTCTTCTTCGGAAGCGAGGTGAAGGCGATCCACGCCGCCGACCGCTCGATTCCCCGCGCCCTGGATCCGGTGGGCCTGGACCAGACGTTCACCTTCTGGTCGGTGGTCCCCCCGCAGTCCGTGTTCCAGGGCATCGAGGAGCTCCGGCCGGGGCATGCCCGCACCTACGCCCGCGGCGCCTGGCGGGAGCGGGCCTTCTGGGAGATGGGGTTCCCGCAAGGCAAGGAGGGGGCCTTCGCGGGGACCTTCGAGGACGCGGTCGCGGAAGTACGGGCCGCCCTCGAGCGGGCCACCAGCCTGCGCATGCTGAGGGCCGACGTCCCGGTGGGAAGCTACCTCTCGGGCGGGCTCGACAGCTCATTGGTGGCGGCCCTGGGGCTGCGCGCGAAGGGAGAGCGGTTCCGGACCTTCTCCCTCCGGTTCGAGGACACCGAGTACGACGAGACCGAGCACCAGCGGGTCATGGCGCGGCGGCTGGGGAGCGAGCACCGCGAGGTGGTGGTCTCGCACCGGGACATCGCCCGCGTCTTCCCCGAAGTGGTCGCCCACGCGGAGCGTCCCATACTGCGCACCGCTCCCGCCCCCCTCTTCCTGCTCTCGCGCCTCGTGCGGGACGAGGGGATCAAGGTGGTCCTCACCGGGGAAGGAGCCGACGAGTTCTTCGCCGGCTACGACCTCTACCGGGAGGCGAAGGTCCGGCGTTTCTGGGCCCGCGAGCCGGGGTCCCTCCGTCGGCCGCGCCTCCTCGAGCGGCTCTACCCCTACCTCGCCCGCTCGCCGGTCCTGCAGGGGTCGATGGCGCGCGAGTTCTTCGGCCGCGACCTGCACCGCTGGCGCGAGCCGGGCTTCTCCCACGAGCCCCGCTGGCGGACGACCGCCGCCCTGAAGCGGCTCTTCTCGGACGAGGTCCGCCGGGCGGTGGGGCCGCGCGACGCGGTCGCCGAGCTCCTCGCCTCCCTGCCCCGGGATTTCCCCCGCTGGAGCGACCTGGCTCGCGACCAGTACCTGGAGGTCCGCACCCTCCTCGCGGGCTACCTGCTCTCGTCGCAAGGCGACCGCATGCTCATGGCGCACTCGGTGGAAGGCCGCTTCCCCTTTCTCGACATGGACGTGGTGGCGCTCGCCAACTCGCTCCCCCCGAGCTACAAGCTGCGCGGCCTCGAGGAGAAGCACGTCCTGAAACGCGCGGCGGAGGGGCTGGTTCCGCCGGAGATCCTCGCCCGCAAGAAGCAGCCCTACCGGGCCCCCGACGCGCAGTGCTTCTTCGGGCCGCAAGCACCCTCCTGGGTCGCGGACGCGGTGAGCGAGCAGGCGGTCCGCGACGCCGGGGTATTCGATCCGCTGGCCGTGACCAGGCTCTGGGCGAAATGCCGCGAGCGGCACGACCGGGGCCCGTTCTCCAACACGGACAACATGGCGGTGGTGGGCGTCCTGTCGACCCAGCTCCTCCACGAGCAGTTCGCCCGGGAGGCCCCGGCCGAGCCGCTCGCGCTCGAGGTCAAGACCATGGTGGACCGACTGATGGAGGCCGCCCCGGTCGGCCTCCCATGAGCTTCCGCGAGCCGCACCTCCTCCACGACTACCTGATCGAGTCCGCCCGCCGTCTCCCTTCGAAGGGGGCGCTCGTCTGCGGAGGGCAGCGGCTGACCTACGGGGAGATCGACGCCCGCTCGAACCAGCTCGCCCGGGGCCTGAGGCGGCGCGGGGTCGAGCGCGGCGAGCGGGTGGTCGTGTTCGCCGACAACGGCCCGGAGGCGGTGGTCGCGTTCTGGGCGGCCCTCAAGGCCGACGCCGTGGTCTCGGTGGTGAACCCCCAGACCAAGGCGGACAAGCTCGCCTACCTCCTGAACGATTGCCGGGCCCGCGCCCTCGTCACGGAGGCGCCCCTGGCCCGCGTCTTCCTCGAGGCGGCGCGCCGCTCGCCCCTCGAGAGCGTGATCGTGGCGGGAGGCCCCGACGACGGCCTGCTGGGGCAGCTCCCGGGCGGCGCCGCCTGGGGCCCCGTCCTCGAGGCGGAGCCCGCGGACCAGCCTCCCGCCCGCCGGGGCATCGACCTCGACCTGGCCGCGATCGTCTACACCTCGGGCAGCACGGGCGATCCCAAGGGGGTGATGCTCACCCACCGGAACATGCTGACCGCCTCCCGGTCGATCGCGGAGTACCTCGAGATCGTGGAGGACGAGGTGATCCTGGGCGTCCTCCCCCTCGCCTTCGACTACGGCCTCTACCAGATGATCATGGCCTTCCGCGTGGGGGCGCGCCTGGTCCTCGAGCGCTCCTTCGCCTATCCCGCCCAGGTGCTGAACGCGGTGGTGGAGGAGGGAGTCACCGGCTTCCCGGGCGTGCCCACGGTCTTCGCGATCCTCGCGGAGATGAAGGACCTCTCGCAGTACGACTTCTCGCGCGTGCGCTACGTGACCAACACCGCGGCCGCGCTCTTCCCCAAGCACATCCGCGCCCTGCAGCACCTCTTTCCCCGCGCGCGGATCTACTCCATGTACGGTCTCACCGAGTGCAAGCGCTGCACGTACCTGCCGCCCGGGATGATCGACCAGAAGCCCGGCAGCGTGGGCATCGCCATCCCCAACACCGAGCTGTGGCTGGTGGACGAGAACGACCGGCGCCTGGGGCCGGGCCAGGTGGGCCAGCTGGTGATCCGGGGGGCCACCGTGATGTCCGGGTACTGGGAGAAGCCCGAGGCTACCGCCGAGAAGCTCCGGCCCGGACCGCTCCCCGGCGAGAGGGTGCTCTATACCGGGGACCTCTGTCGGCTGGACGAGGACGGCTATCTTTATTTCGTCGGCCGCATGGACGACATCATCAAGTCCCGGGGCGAGAAGGTGGCCCCCAAGGAAGTGGAGAAAGCCATATCCGACGTCGAGGGAGTCAAGGAGGTCGCGGTGATCGGCGTCCCCGACGACCTCCTCGGCCAGGCCGTCAAGGCCTTCGTGGTGCTGGAGGAGGGGGCGGCCCTGAGCGAGAAGGACCTCATGTGCGAATGCCAGAAGCGGCTCGAGGCCTTCATGGTCCCCAAGCACATCGAGCTGCGCCGCGAGCTGCCGAAGACGGGGACCGGCAAGATCCGCAAGACGGGCCTGTCCTAGCCCCTTTGACGCCGCGGCAACAAAGCGGCTAATCTGCTCGCCTCTCGCCTGCACAGGAGAACTCGATGAGCCACCGCGGCAAATCCGACTCCGAAGACCGTCCCTCGGTTCCCCGCCGGACCTTCCTGGCCAGCGCGGCCGCCGTCACCGCCGGATTCACCATCGTCCCGCGTCACGTGCTGGGCGGCCAGGCGACGCCTGCCCCGAGTGACCGGCTCAACATCGCGGGAATCGGCGTGGCCGGAATGGGAAAGAGCAACCTCGGCCGATGCGAGACGGAGAACATCGTCGCCCTGTGCGACGTCGACTTCGGCAAGGCGGACGAGGTGTTCAAGAAGTACCCCGACGCCAAGCGGTACAAGGACTTTCGCGTCATGCTGGACGAGCAGAAGGACATCGACGCCGTCATCGTGGCCACCCCCGATCACTCCCACGCCGTGATCGCCATGGCCGCCATGGAGCGCAAGAAGCACGTCTACGTGCAGAAGCCGTTGACCCATTCCGTCCACGAGGCCCGGATCCTGACGGAGGCCGCCCGCAAGCACGGAGTGGCGAGCCAGATGGGGAACCAGGGACATTCGGGAGAGGGCATTCGCCTGCTGTGCGAATGGGTCTGGGACGGCGCTATCGGTCACGTTCGGGAGGCGCACGCCTGGACCAACCGGCCGGTGTGGCCCCAGGGTGTCGAAGTGGACCGACCCACGGACACCCCGGAGGTTCCTCCCGGCCTCGATTGGGACCTGTGGCTCGGCCCTGCCCACCCCCGCTCCTACCACCCCACCTATCATCCCGCCAAGTGGCGCGCCTGGTGGGATTTCGGAACGGGGTCGCTGGGCGACATGGCGTGTCACATCATCGATCCTCTCTTCTGGGCGTTGAAGCTGAAGTATCCCGGCAGCGTGGAGGCCAACATCTCGACCTACTGGCAGGCCTTCTTCGAGGAGGCGCCGTCGAAGCACGAGACCTATCCCCGATCCTCAATCGTGCGCTTCCGGTTTCCCGCTCGGGACAAGATGCCCCCGGTCGATCTGACGTGGTGGGATGGCGGGCTGATGCCGGCTCGCCCCGCCGGGCTCGAGCCCGGCCGGCGCATGGGCGACCCCAATGGCGGGATCCTGCTGATCGGAGACAAGGGCACCATCGTGGCCGGCTGCTACGCCGAGTCGCCGCGGCTCGTTCCGGAATCCAGCATGAAGAAGTACAAGCGGCCCCGGAAGACCCTGGAACGGATCCCGGAGGGGGCCGACGGCCATGAGCAGGATTGGATACGCGCGTGCAAGGGGGGCAGACCCGCAAGCTCCAATTTCGAGTATTCAGGCCCCTTGTCGGAGACGGTCCTGATGGGCAACCTGGCGGTCCGGTTCCCGGGCCGGGAGTTGTTCTGGAATGGCGAAGCCATGGAGGTGACCAACGACAAGGATGCCAACGCTTACGTCAGGCGGGAATACCGGGAAGGCTGGCACCTGTAGAGTTTTGAACCTTTCCCCGCCACCGCGCGTCTCACCGACAACGGCAAGGAGGGGCAGGTATGTCCAACGCATGGCGGGCGGGGCTCGTGCTGGGAATCGTGGCGGCGGCCTCCCCCGGCCGGGCTGACGAGTGGTCCCGGCAGTACCCCCTGAAGGGCCGGCCCGAGCTGCACGTCACGACCGATGACGGCAGCGTCCGCATCGAGGCCGGCGACCGGGCGCAGATCGAAGCCCGGGTGGAGACCGTCGGCTGGGCCATCGCTCCGGACGGAGTGACGGTCAGCGAGAGCCAGACCGGCGACCGCGTCGACATCGAGGTGCGCCTGCCGCACCGGCACTGGGACTTCGGCATCGGCCATCGGTCGGTGAAGGTGACTCTCCGGGTCCCCCGCGCGGCCGACCTCGAGGTGCGTACGGGCGACGGGAGCATCGAGGTGGAGCCCGTCTCCGGCCGCATCCGGCTCTCGACCGGCGACGGGAGCATCACCGCCTACGGGCTGCAGGGCGACGTGCGCCTGCACACCGGGGACGGGTCGATCCGGGCCACCGGCCTGGACGGACGGCTGGAAGCCGACACCGGGGACGGACACATGAACGTGCAGGGCCGCTTCGACCTGGTCGACCTGCGGACGGGCGACGGGGGGATCGAGGCCAAGGTGGAGCGCGGGTCGAAGGTGTCCGGGGCCTGGTCGCTCCGCAGCGGGGACGGCGGCATCACCCTGCGCCTGCCCGACGACCTGAGCGCGGACCTGGACGCCCACACCGGCGACGGGAACATCGACCTCGACCTGCAGGTGACGGTGTCGGGCACGATCACCTCCTCCACGGTGCGAGGCAAGCTCGGGGCCGGCGGACCGCCCCTCAAGGTGCAGACCGGGGACGGCTCGATACACCTGCGGCGGCTGTAGAGCCGCCTAGCGATGGTGGCGAGGGGACGGCGGCCAGACGCAGCGGCCTTTCTGCTGGCCGCGGCCCTGGTCGCGGCCGGCGATGACCGGGTTCGCGCCGGTACCTGGGGCGGCCGGCACATCGGGATGGAGGTCACCGAGGGTGGCGCGAGCGTCGAGTACGACTGCGGCCAGGGCGCCATCCACCAGCCGCTGCTCCTGGACAACGAGGGTCGTTTCGACGTCGAGGGTGACTACCTGCAGGAACGGCCCGGGCCCCAGCGGGAGGGCGAGGAGCGCGACCGCCCGAAGGCCCGCTACGCGGGTCGGATCACCGACCGCACCATGACCCTGACCGTCACCCTCGTCGACCGGAAGGAGACGGTCGGAACCTTCACCCTCACCTACGGTCGGGCTCCCGTCCTTCGAAAGTGCCTCTGAGGCGCGCGCCTCGGCCTATTTGTCGTCGTGCCGGTCGTGGAGCACCCGCACCTTCACCGTCTGCCTTGACGTGTTCCCGAACCCGTCCTGGCAGGTGATGGTGATGGTGTAGATCCGCTCGCGCGCGTCTCCCGACCGCTCCGCCCGCAGGCGCACGTGATGGGCGTCGAGGATCTCCCAATCGGGGTCCTTATCCTTGTCCTTGTCCGGGCCCTTGCCGCGACCCTTGTCCTTGCCGCGGTCGTCGTCGTTGTCGTCGTCGCGGTCCTTGTCCCGGATCTCCATGACGGAGACGCTGAGCGCGCAGGACGGAGCGGTACAGTTGTCGGTCGACGTGTACAGGACGGTCACGTCCACCAACTTGTGGTTCGGGGGCCAGAGAAACGGTTTGTCGACGGAGACGCCGATGATCGACGGGGGCGTGCTGTCCACCACGGTCACGGCCTGGGTGGCGATGGACGCGTTGCTGGAGGCGTCCGTGGCGGTGTAGGTGAGCGTCGTCGTCCCCACCGGGAAGAAGTTGCCGGCCGGCACCCCGCTGCGCGTGATCGTGGCCCCTCCGCAGTTGTCGCCGTCGGTCGCCGTGCCCAGGACGGCATCGGCTACGAACGTCCCGCAGGACGCGGCCCCCGGCCCGGTGGATGCGGTTAGGGGAGGCGGGGCGGTGATCGACGGTGGCGTGTTGTCCACCACGGTCACGGCCTGGGTGGCGATAGACGAGTTACCCGAGGCGTCCGTGGCCGTGTAGGTGAGGATGGTCGTCCCCACCGGGAACCGGTTGCCGGACGGCACGCCACTGCGGGTAATCGTGGCCCCTCCGCAGTTGTCGCCGGCGGTCGCCGTGCCCAGGACCGCGTCGGCCACGAACGTTCCGCAGGACGTGGCCCCGAGCCCGGTGGATACGGTCACGGGGGGCGGGGCGGCGATGGTGGGCCCCTCCGTGTCGTTGACGGTGACGGTGCGGCTGCAGCTCGGACCCGCGGTCGTGGAGCTGGTCACGGTGGTGTTGCCGACCGGGAAGAACGCGCCCGAAGCCGGGCTGCTCGTGACCGCGCCACAGCTCCCGGTGGCGACCGCCGCCTCGTAGCTCACGGCGGCGCCACACTGGCCGGGAGCGTTCGCGGCCACGATGGTGGCGGGGCCCGGGCAGGTGATCGTGCAGGGGAGGCACTCCCCGCCGCCGTCGAAGAGACCTGAGACCGTCGCGCTGTAGCTGGCGCAATTCGTGTTCTGCACCGCTTCGTGAAGCACGAGGTCGAAGGACTGGCCCGCGGGAACCCGGAAGGCCCAGCTCACGGGGACGCCCGTGATCCCCCGGCCGTCTCCCACGAAGTTCTGGCACACGTTCGCGGGGACGAAAGCCCCCAGGTACGCCTCCCCGAACAGGTTGGCCCCGCAGCCGGACGTCATGCTCACGGTGACGCACGCCGAGACCGTGCTCGGGTTCGTGAACGAGTACTTGTCGTACCGCCGGGACTGGACGGTGGTTGTTCCGGGGCAGGCTTTCGGAGTGGCGCAGCTGCTGACCACGCCGTTGAACAGCACCCGCGGCCCCGTCCAGATCAGATCCCCCACCCCGATGCTCCCGGTGATGGTCGGGAACGTGCACGTGGGCAGGCGGAACGGGAAGACCTGGCTGCCGCTGGCCGAGGTCACCGCGAGGGCGAAGTCGATCGGGGTGCCGCACACGAAGCCAGGGGGCGTGCTGACGTCGAAAAACACCTGGTTGGCCACGGTGCCGGCGGCCGGGGCGTCCGGATAAGGTGAGTTCGGTTGCTCGATCGTCACCCCGGAGGTGGAGCTGGAGAGCATGGCCGAGATGCCGGTGTCTTTCGAGCACCCGACGTTCTCCAGGGCGACGGTCAGGCTGTTGCATTCGTTGAAGTCGATCAGGCCGTTGCCGTTTCCCCCGGAAACGGTACTGGCCTTGAACGCCAGACGGGGCAGCCCGCCGAGCGCGGCGTCGAAGACGGCGGTGCCGCCGTCGTCGACCATCACGGTGCCGGTCAGGGAGGCGCCGCATCCCCGGCCGAAATCGGAGGCGGTCACGCTGTAGGTCCCGGGGGGCAGCCGGATCGAGTAGGTACCGTTGGCGAGGGTGAGGCCGGAGTGCCCGTCGGATACTTCCACCAGGGCGCCCGGGATCGGGGCGCCGGAGTCGGCGAACGTGATGGTTCCGGTCAGGGTCCCCGCCGGGGGAGGCGCGCAGCCCGGGTCGACCTTGAAGCTGCCGATGCGGGTGAGCCAGCCCACGGTGCTCGTGGCCTGGCTGGCCGCCGTATAGTACTCGTTGGTATACCAGAACGTGCAGTCGTCCACGGGATCCAGCACCAGGCCGCTGTAGTCGCCCCAGCGGTTCCCCAGGCTGAGCTGCACCCCCGAGCCGGCGACGAGCGTCTGCTCCCCCTGGAACAGGCCGTTGGGGGGATCGCTCGCGAGGCGCGCGGCATAGCGGATCGAGGGGAAGGTGCCGAGGCTCGTTACGCTGTAGCCCACCGCCAGGTTGCCCTCGTGGTCCATGGCCGCGCTGCCCATCCAGCGGGAGTTGCCGTCGCTGGGACCGAAGGTCGCCTGTTCGACGATGCCGAAGCTGCCCCCGGGAAGGGGACGTCGGAGGGTGTAGTACCGCACGCCCGCCCGATACGTCCCGAGGGTTGCGCCCGAGCCCACGTTGACCGTGTGGTTGACCACCAGGGTCTCGTGGTCGCCGAAGCTCCGGTACTGCAGCCGGTGCATCAGGCGGTCCGACTTGGAGTCCAGCGCGTTGGCGTCGGTCGCGGGCGGCGGTTGCCGGATGTCGCGCCGGTCCGGAGGCACGGAAGGGCGGGAGGCATCGAAGGGGGCGACCGCGAGGGGCGCCTGGTAGGTGCTCTCCGGCCGCTCCGTGAAGGTGGAGTTCGCCGGGTTGGCGAAGTCCGCGTGGAAGTCGAAGAGCCGCAGCCCGTCCTTGGGATCCCCGAACTCGTCGGCCGTGAAATAGACGAAGGTGTTTGGTCGGCCTGCGGGAGGCGGGGTGAGGCCGTCGAGGTCGGAGGGGAGCATGCCCGCGAGGCCCTCGGGATGCGAGGCCAGGTTCAGGTTGAAGTAGATGAGGCTGGCGGTCGGATCGCCCACCAGCATCTTCGCGCGGTGAAACGCGAAGGCGCCGGTGCCATCGGAGGTTGCTCCCCCGAGCGGGAACTGGTTGGTCGTCATGTAGTAGCCGTCCGGCCAGACCCCGATTTTCGGATAGTCGGGGAACTCGTTGCCGGGGGTAATGAAGTCGTAAAGGTAATAGGCCCCCGTCGGATCGCCGGTCTTCGAGATGGCGATGCACTCGTGGTAGGGAGGCGCGCTCTGAGCCGTGAAGGCAAACTGGCTGATCAGCCAGCGGTCGGCCAGGGGGTCGTAGAGAACGATCCCGTCTCCGTTGTTGTTGGTGGCGCAGATCCCTCCCAGGGCCGCATAGAGCTGGCTGATCCGGAAGGGAGGCGTCAAGGGGGTACCTGACTTGGTGAAGACGCGAACCAGGTTGTTCACGAACTGCACGTAGTGCCCCGGTCCCACGTCGCCGTTCGTGTCTGGTGGAGAGACTCGGACGCCGTAGCTCACGAAGTTGTCGGCGCTGCTGACCCCCTCGAAGCTGAGAAGCGGCGGCGAGATATTGGGGGTCGGCGCCGAGCGTTGCACGACGGGATCGTCTTTCGCCGGCATCAACCCCAGGGACCGCAGCCGTCCCAGGAGACCGGGCGGCAACACGGTGCGCAACTGGCGGTTCTCGGCCGCTTCAGCCTCTTCCATTTCCTCATCCCGGTCGACGGTGGTCGCCGGGGCGGCCGCGACGTCGCGAAGGGCCGGCGACTCCGCGAAGCTCGCGGCCGTCACCGCCACCGGCCCCGGCCCGTCCTGGGCGTGGGCCGCGGGTGAGGCACCGCCCCCGGACGAGCCGAGCATCAGGGTCGCCGCGCTGAGAGCGAATCGTCGAGAACGCGTGCTCAAGGAGGACCCCGCGGAGCCGGAATCTCCGCCGAACGAGACCCTGTAGGAAAAACGGGACGTGCCACCCCTCGGCTTCGCCGACGGGCTCAGGAGGGGCCGGCGTCATACCGAGGGATTTGCGCGAGAGGCTACGCCCCCAACCCCGCGCATGTCAAGGACTTTCCCCTTGTCTTGTCGCAGTCGGCCCCGCCGGAACTTTCGGATCGAGCTCGTTCTGGAAACGAGTCGCGAGGGCGAGGGGTCTCAGCCGGCGGTTGAAGCCTGGGACGTCAGGAGCCGCTCTCCGACTTGGCCCGCTCGGCGAGCTCCTTGTGCCCCCTCAGGATCGAGCACCAGTCCTTGTGATCCTCGACGGGCATTCCGCATTCGACGCAGACTCGGATCCTCTTCTTGGGCTGAGCGGTGTCGCCGAACAGCTTGGCAAAAAGGGACATTCAGGCCTCCCGCTTCCTCATAGACGCCGAACGGGGGGAAAGGGTTGCAAGGAATCTGGTCTTCCGGGTGCTACCCTACGCCCCCGACCATCCGGAAGACGCGGGAGGTTCGATAGATGCGTCGTGGGCTATGGCTCCGCTTCCTTTGCTTCGTGGGCGTCGCATCCTCGTTTCTCGCCGCAGTTTCCGTCGCGGAGGCCGGCCACCGGGCGTTGAAGACCGGCTGGTGGCTCCAGTCCTCGGCAACCGTGGCCGAGAAGGGAGACGTCCTGTCGCGGCCCGGGCTCAAGACCGAGGGCTGGCAGGCGATCACGGTGCCCAACACGGTGGTGGGGGCGCTGGTCGAGAACGGGCACTTCCCCGACCCCTACTTCGGGATGAACCTCCGCTCGATCCCGGGCACCACCTACCCGATCGGGGAGAGGTTCACCCTGCTGCCCACTCCCGCCGACAGCCCGTTCCGTCCCTCGTGGTGGTACCGCACCGAGTTCGAGGTGCCCCGGGCCCAGGCGGGGCGCAGCTTCGCCCTGCACTTCGACGGGATCAACTACCGGGCCAATGTCTGGCTCAACGGCGCCCGGGTCGCGGGGTCGGACGAGGTGGTGGGAGCGTTCCGCCGCTACGAGCTCGACGTGAGCGGACGGGTGCGCCCGGGGGAGTTGAACGCGGTCGCGGTCGAGG
>WNFT01005255.1_pt1 | contig 16805 bp, 18 predicted proteins | sample 5400191 | NCBI WGS metagenome assembly WNFT01 (sample SAMN13153359, study PRJNA577476) | soil metagenome | isolation source: 80 cm saprolite under Madrone tree | place: USA:California | collected 2016-06-14 | reverse complement strand
AGACATCAAGAAGTAGGAACTGGCGAGAATCGACGCTCCTACACTATTGATTGTTGGAGACCGGGACGCGACCACTCCCGAGCATACATTGGAGCTGTTCAGATCGATCAAAGCCGCACAGTTATGCGTCATCCCCGGCGCCACGCATTTCTTGTTGTCGGAGAAGGCAGCCCTCGCGAACAAAGTGATCGTGGAATTCCTGAAGACGACCGCGAACGGAAGGAAATAAGCTGGACCACTGAATCCAGGCCAGCCCTCGCGAGGATCCGATAACATGCGAGAAGTTGTTCTCTCGATGTTCCTCTCGCGAGATGGGTTCGTTGTTAGACCCAGAGTGAAGATGGATTGGGTCATCAACACCCATGATAACGATCGAGGAAGATGTCAAAGTCATTAAGTAGGAACCAGCCTAAACATCGCCATTCCTAGAATCATTTGCAAGGCGCTCCCGATCGAGACGGCCGGACGATTCATGTGTAGACAACTGATGGAGAGATTCTTCTGCGTCCATCCTCTACAAAAAGAGGGGTTGGCAGCTTCTAGTTTCTCGGGTCGGAATCTCTCTCCCCTAGGGGAGTGAACCATGACGGACCCCACCATGCTCTCATCGAATCTTTAGCCCAACCGAAATCATCCTATGGGCTGTTGCACTTTACTATTCGTCTAGTATTCTCAGCATATTTCTTGGCTGATTACGGGCAGCATGGCGCGTTTGCTCGCTGAACGTAGCCTTGTTCCGCAGAAGCACTGTCAATTGTCGGTTCTCCCTCCGGTACCGGCCCAAGTATATCCCCACGGACAACAGTCCACCTAGAGAAAAACCGAGAGCAAGTAATGAGATCATGGACCCAGGAAGGCTGGGGCAAATCAAGCATCCTCCACCACTTACAGGTCTGTTGCTTGGTGGTGGGCTAGGAGGCTGTGAAGGAGGAGTGGGAGGGGAGGCGACTGTTATCCCTTGAGATTCCGTCAAAGTATTTCCTGAATAATCCATGGTCGTTAATATCACAGTATAGTTCCCTATTTTTGTGTAGGAGTGCCCAGCCGTAGCACCAGTCGTAGTACCTCCATCACCAAAATTCCACGAATATGAGTAAGGACCGGTCCCCCCAGAAGCAGTCGCTGTGAAAGTCCCCATGGTGCCTGTAGTAAAAGTGCCGGGGTTTTGAGTGAAGCTGGTCGCCAGGGGTATCGGTGGAATCGGCCCTCCAGCGGCCACATTCAAAGATTGGTGTACAGTGACGCCTACATTCGCCGAGTCAGTAACGAACAGGGTGATCATGTAGGACCCTGCTTGATTGTAAGAATGCAAAACAGTTGACCCGGCCCCTGTGGCTCCGTCGCCAAAACTCCAATTGAACGAGTATGGGCTGACCCCTCCGGAAGCTTGTGAACTGAAAGAAACTGCAGTGGAGGTTGTGGGAGAGGAGGGCAGGGAGGAGAAACTGGAAGTCAAAGCCGGAGGGGGCGGTGTATTGTTAATCGTGATCTGTCGGGAACTCGAAGTTGTTCCGCCCTTCGAGTCGTTGATTGTGAGGATCACGCTGAAGATAGCAGCGTTGTTGTAGGAGTGTGTTGGATTGGCGATGCTGGATGTAGTGCCATCCCCAAATTCCCACGAATAGGAGTAAGGTGAGGTTCCGCCGATGGGACTGGCCGTGAAGCTTATCGATTGATTTGTATTTGGCCCGGAGGGAGCAAAGGTGAAGCTTGCCTGTAGTGGACTATTCGCTGAGAATCTCCACGCAGTCACGGGGTGGATTTCCCATCCTGAAAAATCATGCCATGCATCTGATACATGTGCGTCATCCCAGTACGCAAATCCCTGAAGGTCAATGGTAGCTCCATCTTTTGGTGTCGGAGGGGCGATGCCTCCATTGGTCCAGTACATGTCGATCTCCGCGTGGGCCTGGTCCATCGTAAATGGGAAGGTGCTGGGACAGTTGGGGCTTAGGATCGCGTCACAGATATTGAACGAGACGTCGCAGACTCCTGAAAAGACGGTGCCGCACTCGTCATTGCTCAAAGGCCCCACTTGGACCCCGTGAATCTCTACCAGAGTAGGAAGCACCGTTCCGTTAGAAATTGTGACGCTGCACGGCGGGTTGGTCGACCTTTTCGAGTAAGGCCACGCCGAGGAGGAAAGGCTTGTCCCAGCAGGATTCGCTCCTGCGAGCGGAAGTGCTCCGCCACTATAGTCGGCTCCTTGGCTCGGAGCGGTCTGCGTTGGATTCGGTAAATTGCCCACGAATTGTTCAAGAGTTAGAGGGGCCGCGTTGCAGGATGTGGCAGGATTCCATGAGGCTGAAGTGGCCTGGATGGTCATAGAGGAACGAAGAGTAGTGGACTGGTATCCTGATGCTCCGATGAAGATGGCTAGGAAGGACAAGGCAATGGCTTCGGTCGCAATTCGGGCGAATTTATCCAATTGGTGTAGCCTCCCAATTTTCGCAGCAAGTTCGTCACGGGACTCGACAATCTTCGTGACGCCTAGGAGAACCAGACTCTATGTTGTGAGCGAGTTCTCGGGCGACCAAGTATATCCTAAATATGCTAGAAGTCTTGCATAGGCAACGTCGAACCAAGACTTCTCGGGTCTTGTACATGTGCCCATTGTAGCGTGGATTGGCGGTAAGGGCCACGTTTGACCCTAGTCCTAGACTGAACAGAGACCGGGTCATGGTGACATTGTGAGTGCAGATGAAGAACGGCTTCCGGCCACTGTCACGATAAGTCACCGCTAGGTTAAACAGTCTGGAAAACCAAGCAGACGCAGGATAGAGACAGGACTACAAAGGAGAATGCGACATGACCAAAAAGGCTAGAAAACAGCGGCTAGTAATCGTCGCATTCGCGCTGGTACTTATTGTAGTATTTGCTGCGGCCCTCGCATTCTACAAGTTGGGCATTCAGAACACAGGTCCGCCGCCCATCCCAGGTACAGTAGTACTTGACGCCAAAGGGGTCCTCGTATACGATTCCGAGTGGCATCCCAACCTTCAGGCAGGAGCGAGCTACAATTTCTCCTTTGTGCGTACTTCCGGCCCAGGGTACTGGGTGAAGGTTGGACCTGATCCCACTGGGAATCCAGCTCTTTTGCCAAAAACAGATATTACCTCCGACGCGACCAGCCTCGCACGGACCTTTACAATACAGGCTTCCCAGAGCTACTGGATCGAACTGTCGAACCTAGGAGATGAGTATAATCATACTGACTATCACGTCACGGTCACTGTTGCATAGTTTTTCCAAACAATTAATCTTCTTACCGCTACCAGATGATTATCTGCACTGGAAATAGGACTGCCCGTAATTATAACGTTCTCAGTGTCATCCTCTTTGTCGCTTCTGGTCTTCTCCTGGCCATGCTGACCATTTATCCGATTACTGACTTTGCAGTCCTAGGCTTGGGGGCCTCGGGCATCGCGACGAACCTGAACGCGATGGGGCGGATGATGAAGCTTGGCCAGATCGAGGACACAACTCAGAGGAAGGCCGAAGCCAGAAAGACGATCCGAACATTCAACTTAACAAGCATCGCGCTCTTCGCTGCCTCAGCAATATTCTTGGCTGTAGGCGTCTACTATTTCGCTACGGACTTTCTAGTCCTGGGTCTGGACTCGTCGGGAATCGCGACAATACTCTGGGCTATTGCCCGGAAAGTCCAACTGGATTATCTGCTAGAAGACTGACGTTAATGGAAACCTGGCAGCTCAACGTCTTCATCAAGCTATTCTTGCTGTCCATGTTGGTGCTGGTCTTCGCTGCCTCTTTCACCGGACAACGCTTTCTCGCCCCCTTCATCTTCGCGTCTATAGCCGTGGGCCTTGCGGCTTACCTCCTAGGCCTGGTAATGGTATGGATGCGGAAGAAATAGTTCCCGAACTCTCATTCTTGCCGTAAGAACATGCAGGAAGACTTCCATCTTTTACCCGCAAGACTTGTCGTCACGTATCTACCAAGGCTGGATAGTTTTCCATCGCTGAAATAGTTATTCTTCAGACATGCTCTTGGACCCCTTGCCAGTGCGTTGATTACACCTCGGCTATCTCCAAAGACGCTCGAATGTTTGATTTTCATTTTCAGAACGATCCTTTACGCAGATTGATGCCGTATTCTAGGTAGGCTTTGAAGCACATGCTCATGTGTGTCCAGCCTTCGCAGTTCTGGTATGAGCCTCGAAGGCCTGCTTCTGTTGGTCGCCATTTGCCCTCGACGATCTTGACGAGCGTCTCGTTAGCGCTTAGAGGCTCAAAGCTCATCTCGACGAGAGTGTCGTACCCCGCGCCTGCTGGCATCTGACCAGTCTTAGCTTCGTATACCCCCTCGCTAGCTTCCCACGAGAATTGGATCAGCTTGTTCCTCACCACCTTCTTCACTTTGACAGGGAAGGGAGGAATCTTGATCCCGTTGTCTATGAAGCTCCACATTACAGTCTTCCCTTCGTCGAGCGGACCGTCGGCTCCGCCAGTTGTGAAGTATTTGCTGAGCTTCTTGGGGTTGTAAACGGCGTCGAATACTTCGCTTACAGGTTTCTGGATCTTCGTCTGAACGGTGAATCTGAAATCCATATTCAATCCTGACGGACGAAATATGTTATATATTTATAACACTTTGCGCACTAGTCCAGAAGTGACCGTAGCATGCCACTCGAACCGAGGTATGATCTAATCTTCAGGGCGCTCTGCAATTCTAGGAGGCGCGAAATACTCGACCTCCTGAAGAACGGAGGAAGAACGACGGGAGAGCTTTGCGAACACTTCAAGCAGCTAGACCGGTGCACCGTTATGCAACATCTGAGCGTTCTCGAAAGGGCGGACCTCGTTATCGTGAAGCGGGAGGGGCGTCTTCGCTGGAACTACATTAACCCGATACCCATCAAGGAGCTACACGACCGATGGATCGGAAGCTACGCAGAGAATGCGGTTGATCTGCTAGCTCGCATGAAACGCGAAATAGAGGAGCCATAGCCCAGGATGTCATTACAAGGTTTTTCGAGCACCTAATATTGCGCTTGCCCCTCTCACTCGAACCACACAAGGAGATTTGATGATGAGCAACCGAAATCTCCCGACCGAGTTTTTCAGTCTCTCCACTCCCGTAATCGCTGATGCTTGCTTACGTGTCAAGGTCCCGCTACGGGCCGCCCCGCCCGTCATCCGCCCACTGGTGCGGGGTATGCGCGTCGCGGGTCGGGTGTTGCCCGCTCACCATCGAGGTAGTGTGGACGTCTTCCTTGAGGCGATGAAGAAGGCGTTCCCTGGAGACGTGCTGGTCATCGATAATGAAGGTCGAACTGACGAGAGTTGCGTCGGGGATCTGACTGTTCTCGAGGCGCGAGCTTGGAGTCTTGCGGGACTTGTCGTGCGGGGCTATCATCGAGACACGGACGAATTAGTAAAGATAGGGTTTCCAGTATTTAGCTATGGATCCTGTCCCGCCGGGCCTCGTCGACTTGATCAAAGAACGAGCAACGATCTATCTTCTGTTCAGTGGGAGGATGCTGCTAAGGCGATATGGAAAGTCGAACGAAGACAGGCCGAACTGATTCAAACAGGAAAGAAACTTTCTGTTCAGTTAGACTTTGATTCATATCTGACGAAGCGCGATTCCGATCCCTCCTACACTCTCCGGCGACATCTTCGAGAACGGGGCGGAGCCGTCGAGGAGTAATCACTTACAGGAAACGAAGCTATCTTCCGACAAGAGCTTGAATAATCGATTCTACGCCACTCGTTGTCCTCCCCGAAATACGGCAGCTATCAATCTGAGTCCACCAATATTCTCCAAAGGGTTCGAATCGAGCAAGACTAGGTCCGCGATTTTTCCCTTCTCAATCGTGCCGCGTTCCGTCTCGCCGATCAGTCTTGCTGCGCTTGAGGTAGCAGCCAGGAGCACATCGTCTGGTTTCATCCCGCATTCGACCATTAACTCCGCTTCTCTCGCGATTCGACCGTGACGGGCTGCTCCGCCTCCGGCGTCAGTTCCTAAAGCTATGGGAACGCCTGCTCTGATGGCGCCGCTAACCGCGGAGCGCGATCCATTTCGGAGATCCTCGGCTCGTTTCTTGCGTGCCTCTGGCCAATCAACTGCGCGAGAATAGTAGAGCATCGCGTCCCACACTGACATGGTCGGAACAAGGTACGTCTTGTTATTCGCCATCGCTTCGAGATCGACCGTCTCTAGAAACATCCCATGTTCAAGCGAATCAACTCCTGAGCTTGCCGCTATTCGACAACTGACTGGGTCGTTTGCATGACATGCAATCTTGAAACCTGCTTTGTGTGCCTCTTCAACCGCTATCGCAAGGAGTTTCTCATCAAACGGAATATCCTGGGCCCCTTTCGGCCGTGCTCCTTCGTTCCAGCCTGCCAGCGCCACCTTGATCAGGTCTGCGCCAGCTTCAATCTCGGTTCTAATGGCCTCTCGAAGTTCAGCGGGCTCGCCGAAGTGTCTGGCGAAAGGAACGTAAGTGTCGCGATGGGCGATCCAGGTCCCTGCGGCTCGAATATTTGGGGCGTGGATCTCGCCTGCCCGTGCCTTGTGGGCCAGCCTAACGCTAACGCCTTGAGGTGCGCCCACGTCACGCGCCGTGGTAACGCCGCTTCGTAAGCTTGACTCGGCTAGTTCGACTGCGCGCATCGAGATCTCGGGAAGCGGGTCCGTAAATCGTGCGATCCATTCCGGGCCCCCGGGACCGCTGTAGTGGACGTGACAGTCTATGAGCCCCGGGATCAGTGTGCGTGCTCTACCATCGACGACTCGAAGCGTTGCCCGGTTGCCCTGCCATTCTCGTGCAGATCCAAGCCAGTGAATTAGTCCGTCGCGGACTTCTACTGACATTCTGGACTGAGAGGCGGAACCCGTCCCATCCCAGAGCTGAACATCGTCAATCAAGAGGCGCAATTTTCACCCTCTCCTTCTTTGTGAACAGCGTCTCTCGGCTTGCCCAGCAACAATCTTCGTGACCTTACCTATCAGTTGAGAATCGTCGAGTCGCTTGCATGTTTGCTCAAAGCCAGGATTGGGTCCAGTCCAACGAATCTGATTTGGCGAACGGACTCGGGGCTCGTTCGTCCTTAGGGTCGCGAGGTCACGGAACAACAACGCCAGCTTGAAATTCTCCCGAAGAGTCTCGGCAAGACGATCAGCATTTCGAACTTTAACTTTCCAATCCATGGCTGATCGAGGGATAGCCTCAAGATGTCTGTAAAGATCGACGATAGCGCTGGCAGACTTCTCACCCCATCCTGTAAGACCCGGGTAGCCATCTGCAGTGTCGCCGACTAGGGCGAGGTAGTCGGGGATCGACGTCGGTGAGACGCCAAATTTCTCTCGGACCCCTTCCTCATTCCGAACGTGTCGCGCTCGACGATCCATTTGGACGACACGATCGTCTCTAACACACTGTGCTAGATCCTTATCGGGAGTGCAGATGTAGACACGTGAAACCTGGGATAGCCTGCTCAGGGACGCCGCTGCGCCAGCAAGAGCATCATCAGCTTCCAATTCGACCATGGGCCAGACTACTACTCCCATTGCTTTGAGAGCTTCTTCCAACAGCGGAAACTGAGAGAGCAGGCGCGGATCCACGCCCTCCCCCGTCTTGTACCCTGGCCACAGATCATTGCGAAACGATTCGATAACGTGGTCAGTCGCCACGCCGATGTGAGTAATTCCTGACTCAAGCATCCCGACAATACTGCCCAAAACCCCACGTGTTGCGGCGACTTCCTCGCCCTTCGCGTTCGAGTGCGGAGGCATCGCGTAGAAGTGGCGAAACAGCTCGTAAGTGCCATCGACCAAATACACCTCCAAACTCAGTCGAGCCTTCAGGGTATGTTCTGATCAATTGGATGTATGCTTCGAGAGAAAACCTAGCAACAATTCGTTGAACTCCTCCGGCTTTTCCAAGTGTGGGAAGTGCGCAGCTCCAGAGACTACGGCGATTTCGCTTCTGGGAATCGACTTTCCCAGTCGGTCGACTATCGCATGCAAGACCTTCGGGCTGTCTGTGCCGTGGATTAGGAGAGTCGGTGCAGATATCTTGGCTGCTTCTTCCCTGCCGAAGACAGGTACCTCAGCCATGAGTTCTCCTACGGTCTTCTCGTTTTGCTTCGTCATTCTTTGCACATCTTGAGGAAGGCGGTCGAATGCCCCATGCCTATTCATAATACCGTCAAGATTGAATCTCAACGCTCCGTCGAAATCTCCCCGTTGGAATGCCTTCAGAGAAGGGTCCAATGAACGTTGCTGAAACAAAGCAGCGGATATCGCTATCGAAGGATGCGTAAACAGTAGTCCCAGGAACTCTGGCCGGTTTTTCCGATTCTTCAAGAGCATCGTTGAGACTGCTGGTTCGATCAGCGTCAGGGTCCGTATCAACCTCGGACTAGTTGACGCGCAGTAAGCTGCGACGAACCCACCATAGGAGTGTCCCACCAAATGGATAGGGGAAATCCCCAATTCCTCGACCAAGCCAACAAGGTCAGCCGAATTGTTCTCCACCGTGCTACTCTGATAATCCATAGTGTTCCTGTTTGGCTGGGCTAGACGCCTACTGTAAGCAACCACGTGATATTTCTTCGAAAAAGACTCGATTTGGCCGTTCCAAGCACGATAGTCAGTCGGGATCCCGTGGACAAACAGCACGGGCTGACCTGTGCCGGCCTCCACGTACGCCAGCGTAACTCTACCAACCTCGACATTTCGAAGCGCCATCAGCTACAATCTCCCGCACAACCCCTTCGTTTTGAGAAGTGCATATGATGATTTCCTAATCCTTCCAGATTGGTGAACCTGGAAACGAAAATAGGTCTTAGTAGCGGACCGCTATTCTCTTGACCCATGACTCGAATAGACATCGCCCGGAGCAACGAACTGGGAGCAGGATACTCTACGAAAGGAATTGTCCGAAAGAAAGCTTTCGAGTCCGAGAACGCTATCGTCTCTCAGTCACAAGTCCCCCCGGGAGTCGTCTCCGAATGGCACCATCACGGTACGCATCACCTATATGGTTATGTCGTCTCTGGTAGCCTTCAACTCGAATATATCTGGGAAAGACGGGAAATCGCTGACCTAAATGCCGGAGACTTTTTCCACGTTCCACCACGATTAGTGCACCGAGACATCAATCCAAACAAGAACCGCGAATTGTTTGTGATCAATATTCTCGTTGGTAGCGGTCCAGCAGTCGTCAATATTGAATCGCCTAACGGGGAGGCTTAGATGATTCAGCTACGACCGAGCCAGGTCGATCTCAAGAGATTGAAGGAGCCGTTTGGAGAATTACTCCCGGGCGATCCGGCGGAAACAATGCCAGAGTTGAATTCAATTATTGGCCGAATTCATCCTAGAAAAGTTGTCGCTGTTGGAGACGTTGTCTCGCGAGAAACTGTTGCAGCGGGAATAAAGGTGGACCTTAGAATAATAGATCATACATCGATGCGGAAGCCTACAGCGCCCTTCAACCCAAGGGCCAAGACAACTTACCATGTGAGGAATCCCGCCGGAGTCATCACCCTCGAATCATGGGAGGCAATCAAACGGGCTATGAAAGATGAGAACGCTCTGATTCTCGTCGACGGAGAAGAGGATCTTCTTGCACTACCTTGCATTGCGGAGTCTCCGAACAATTCCCTTGTATTGTACGGCCAGCCGTCTCAGGGTCTGGTTGTAGTAGACACGAATTCCACGACTAGCCGGGAGGCTAGCCTCATACTTCAACGGATGACGAGAGAGGAAAATGTTTGAAGATAGTTGGCCGCGATTCGTGTTGTCTCTGCCGGGATGAACTTGCAGCCAGCCTATCGTGAGTTTATATCACATCTTGTGATGTATCCGAGCATATCTTCAGACATGCATTTATTTCAGAATATGTCCCCCCACCATGAAGTATAAGAGCAGAGTCCTAATCCAACCTACAATAATCGAGGGTGGAATAACGAGGCAAGACCGAGACATCTTTGCTGGCTCCAGCAACACGCAAAGATGCTCTGCCCAGGTCTGGCCGAGCCCCGAGGCTGCGAATCTCAAATTTCCGAACTAGGCGTGGCATCCAAGAAGATTGAACCCTATACGCGTATCTGTGATTGGCGGTGGATATTGGGGAAAGAAAGTAGTACGCGAGACTCTGGAGATTGGTAGGAGGACTGGTTCGAGCCAGCTCCATTCGATCGTCGACAACTTCCCAGAGTCTCTCGCCCAGTGCCAACGAGAATTTGGGCCTGGCCTCGACTATCGAACAGACTACCACGCACTTGCCAGCGACCCTTCTGTAACAGGGGTCCACATCTGCACGCCAAACAGCACCCACTTCGAAGTAGCCTCAACATTTCTTAGACAGGGCAAACACGTACTCGTCGAAAAACCCTTGACGTTGAAGACTGAGGAAGCTTACGAGCTCGTGAGGCTCGCAAACGAGAGTCGGTCAGTTCTCTGCGTCGGACATATTCATAGGTTCAACAACGGTGTCCGGGAATTGAGACGCGTTCTCTCCGAAGGGGGTCTGGGAGACGTGTACTACTTGCGTCTGAGATGGACCGCGCTCATGAATCCTCAGCTACAGAGAGAAGTCATAACCGATCTTGCTCCCCACCCCTTCGACATTTGCAACTACCTGCTCGACGCGTGGCCCGATAAGATTGCGTGTAAGGGACGAGGCTACAGGACAAAGCAAAACGAGGAGGTAGCGTTCATAACCGCGGACTACAAGGGAGGCCTAATTGCCCATACCGAGATCAGTTGGCTCGACCGCGATAAGCGAAGGGAAGTCACAGTTGTCGGAAGCAAAGGAATAGCCCGCCTCGACTGCGTCGACCAGAAGCTCGAACTTGAGCTATCGAGCGGCCGACAAGAGATCCCGGTCTCCTCAAGCAATACTCTCGGAACCGAAATAAGCCACTTCTACGACTGCATCCGCAATAACCAAAGCTCGACCCCGTATTCGAACTATTCCGACGGAGTCCTAGGTGCCAGAGTAGTCTCCCTCCTGGAGGCTTCACGCGAGTCAATGTTCCAAGACCGCACCATCCCAATACAACTCCCAATGATCCCGGCAATCCCGGCCAGACCGGCCAGATGAAACCCTCAAAATATTCCATAATCAAGAAGGCAAAGCTAGGCCGCGACTCGCGCGTCTACCACCAAGTGAACCTATACGGTTGCACGATCGGGAAAAATACGAAGATAGATTCTTACGTGTATATCGAAGAGGGCGTTACGATTGGGGACAATTGCAAGATTCGGCCCTTCGTCTTCATTCCAACAGGAGTAGTCATTGAGGACAATGTCTTCATCGCGCCAAACGTCACATTCACCAACGACAAACATCCGAGAGCTCACGGGAAATGGACCCGGCTCAACACAAGGGTCAAAAAGCACGCATCAATCGGCGCGGGAACCACAATAAACCCGGGAGTCCTGATCGGCGAGAATGCTCTGGTAGGAGCTGGCTCCGTCGTCACCAAAAACATACCCGACAACGCCATCGCCATTGGCGTCCCCGCAAGAGTAGTTGGCTCTCGGCCTCCACCGGACGAACCTAATACCCGATCCCAGAGCAATAGAGTTAGAATTGTTCGATGAGACGTGTTGCGATAATTCCGGTCTTTCGAGAAATCGGCAAGATTGGAACTGTAATCGAAAGATTCACAGCTGAATCCGTGGACGAAGTCTGCCTTGTCGTAGACGACCCCGACGAAACGATCCGAAAGGAGATAGATGAGGCTCGAAAGAGAGCTCAGGTTCAGATCACGATTATCGAGAACCCTACGAGAAATGGTATAGGCTTCGCGATCAAAGAAGGATACCGACACGCGCTCTCCCTTGGGTTCGACCTGATCGTCGTCATGGCAGGTAACGGCAAGGACGATCCTAGGGAGATCCCTCGGTTGACGGAACCTATCACTCAGAACGGGTTCGACTATGTTCAGGGGTCAAGATTCCTCCCTGGAGGAAGAGGCGAGAAGACGCCTTTCTTGCGGGGAATCTTTACTCGTCTATTCCCGTTTGTCTGGACATTTCTCACGGGGGTCCGATGCACCGAAGTCACTAACGGGTTCAGGGCTTACCGAGCTTCGATACTGGAGGATTCTGAAATCAACGTCTGGCAGGACTGGCTGAACGGGTACGAGCTGGAATACTATCTTCACTACAAGGTCCTGACGCGAGGCTACAGATTTACTGAACGGCCGGTCTCGAAGATCTATTCCCATGCGAAGCGTGAGTCCTACTCTCACATATCACCGTTGAGAGATTGGCAACAAATAGTCGGGCCAATAGTCCTACTTCGACTTGGAGCCAGACACTAAAATTGACCCTAGTATCTCAATATCGACCCATAGTAGTCGAAGCCGCAAGTGTCTCCGACTCAGAGATATTGAGAGGTTACGCGGAATTCTGGAAGATACCTTATCAGGCAAAAACTGAGCCGAACGAGGAGCACACCGTCATTACAACCAGTAACGGGATGGCACTGATCGGTGATGCTCCAGTCATCGTCTCGCCCGCTGGGAGAGAGGGGGCTGAGAAGATTGCTCGAGACCATGGACTTACGTTGAACTCAAAGAACGCCTTGATCAGCCTCCCTGCTAGACGTGACGTACGAGTCTCGCTGAGAACGGACCTCTATGAATTTTCCGGACCCGATCTCGATCCTATCCTACGATCCGGAGATATCTCGATCCTTTCGAAGATCCGTGGAGCAGACATCTATGTCTTGGCGGTAGATCTTGTTGGCGAGTATGTTAGAAGGGTCATCCGAGGATTCGAAGACAAACCGAGCAGGAGATTCTGGCTAGCAACCAAGCTGCCCTTCTCGTACCAGTCAATACCGCGATCCATTCGGAACCGATCTTTCCGATCCTCCAAGGGAACAGACGAAATCACCGAGGACAAGTTGGGCCCGATCGAATGCCTTAGGACAATATTCTTAGCTAGCCTAGTCTTGTCTTCGGGTCCTATCCCTCGCATTGCCTTCTGGAAGCGTGGAAAATCATACGCCTTAGCCGTGACCCATGACGTGGAGACCAAAGCCGGGCTTGAGACGGGAGCTCCCAGGCTTCTTGCCGTAGAACGAAATCTGGGAATCCAGTCCACCTGGAATGTTCCAAGCGCCCGCTATCCGCTGCCGACCGGATCGCTAGACATCCTGACAGAGACGGGAGAAGTTGGCGCACATGACACGATGCATGATGGGAGACTCATATTCTTGGGCTCTGAGGCGAAGATCCAGCGGCTGAAGGACTGCAAACAGAGATTGGAAAAGTTGACAGGTCGAGAGACCCGCGGGTTCCGATCCCCACTTCTACAGCACGGCGCAGATTTGGCTTCAGCTACAGCGAAGGCAGGTTACGCGTACGATTCTTCGTGTCCATCGTGGGAAATCCTTTCCCCAACATCGCTAGGCGCTCATGGCGTCGGCACCGTTTTCCCCTTTGAGATTGCTGACACTTTGGAGATTCCTGTCTCGCTTCCTCAAGATCACCAATTGATCAGGGTCGCGAAGCAAGAGCCATCGGCTGCCGTCGACTTGCTCTTGCGACTCTCCAAGTGGATGCGGGGTTTGGGAGCTCCGTGCGTCTTGCTTGTACATCCCGATTATGAATTTGGAACTGTAGATTACGAACCCGAGTATCTACGACTCCTCCAGAATTTCGCATCAGACCCTGAGTGCCAAATCATGACGCTCAGTGAGATGGGAGCGTGGTGGAGGCACAGAGCATCCGCCTACTGGGACATTAGAGAAGGCAGTGCTACAGTCTTATCTCCAGATACTGAAAGCCCGTCCAAGGACCTCCAAGCCGAACTTGTGACCAGTTACGGAGTAGACGGCTTCACAGTGGACATTCTCTAAAGAATCCCTTTGTCCCGCTATGGACCAGAACCAACATCGATCATCATTCGGTCCGGTGAGCCAAACTGATAGTGCAAAAGTGTCTAATGCTGTCGAGACATGTTATCCCCCGAGTGTGAAGGTACCGATCACTGCTCGGCAATGCCTCACAATGCAAAACCGCGAGACTAACCAAAACCACCCATAGACCATCTCCCAAAACTTAGCCCCGAGTGATACCTGATCATCGCACTTGCAAAACACAGATTGCACGGCTTGATATACGTGGATATCCACATCGTACCGGAGACTCCCCCGAGCTTTGTTATCCCTTAGCAAGGCAATCGTTAATTACTCTTCTCTGGTGAGGATTGTTCGTCGAGCGATGGAGATGATAGTTGTCTTCAATCCCGCCAACCATCGGGAATCTGTGAGACAGATTTGGAGGGGTGTATTCCTAACCCTTCTACTTGACCCCCATGGGGGTTCGCCGAAAGTGGTGGCCACGGGCGCTTCGAAATCCAACCTTTTTTTCAGTAGAATGTTTGGCGCCAGTGCGGAACCGAGATTCGGCCTTACGCCCAAAGGACAGTCTACCTTCTAGCATATCCGCGCACGCCATACGAGCAGCTCCTTCCTGAAAGTGAGGTTTGAACGATAGTAGCATTAAGGATCTCGTGGTCGCGACGGAACGGGCATTCTGGACTGTCAGCACACGCTACAGTCCACTTGAAGATCGGCTCAAGAACTGAGACAGTTTGCGTCCGGTTCAAGGATGCCTTTGTGAATCTTCTGACTATAGTTAGTCTTGCCGGGGAACTCGCTCAACAAAAAGAGTCTGGTTCTCTGCTCCGACCCCGAACGAATCCCTTGCCGAGCGCGTAGGGAAACCGAACCGACAAAATGAGGATTGGAATAAAATGAGCGTAGAGCATAGTCTGAAAAAAATAGGATTACCTTTACTACTGGCACTCTCAGTGTTGAGTGTTGCCCTTCTAATATCGCCGAGGCCCGTCTCGGCAGCCTCGACGGGATCCAACTTCGACCACGTCGTAATCATAGCTATGGAGAACCAGAACTATGCTAGTGTAATGGGTACTGGGCTCGGAAGCACCAGCGCACCGTTCATAACGAGTCTCTTGCCTCATGGCTCTACCATACCTCTCTATCATGGCTACGGTGCAAACGGACGGTCAATAAGCGGCTGTTCGGCTGGTTGTTACACGGCTCTGATCTCGGGTTCCGACCAGGGCATTTCTGACGGATACTCATGTTGCATCAACGCTCCGACTCTGATGGGAAGTCTACAATCTGCCGGGCTCACTTGGCAAGCCTATTGCGAGGCTGGTTGTCCGAGAGGTAATGATCACTTTCCTTTCACCGGCTTCACTAGTACCTCCGGCAGTGCAAACATCTTCACTTCAAGCTCAGTCTCAACAACTACCTTTATCGCGGCGGCAAACGTAGCCAACCCACCGAACTTCCTCTGGTACACTCCAACAGACAATCACAATATGCACGATAATTCTGTCTCGACCGGTGACTCTTATCTCAATGCTTTCCTTGTAGGATCTGGCACACTGGCCAGTCCATCTTCAGGTTCTCTATTGGCGAGTAACGTATTCCAGTCCGGAACGAGAACTCTCCTCATTCTGTGGTGGGACGAATATGACCCGGCTCCAATCCTATTCTATGGTGGAGGGGCAAAGAACGCGCATATTTCGTTAGGAAACAATTATGACGAGTATTCCGTCCTCCGACTGCTCGAAGACAACTGGGCGCTGTCGACTCTGACATCGAATGACGCGGCAGCGACCGGGCTCACAGGAGATATCATAGGCGCGAGCATTCCACCTGCTCTGTCAGCGAGCTTCACCTACTTGCCCTCGAACCCAATTGTAGGTGCACCCGTAACGTTCACCGCGACCGCCACAGGCGGGGCTCTACCATATACTTACTCTTGGAGCGGTGCAGTGGCCGGATCTGGGTCAACGGTTACATCTACGTTCGCCGCGACTGGATCCTACAATGCAACATTGACCGTGCGGGATAGTGCCGCAAACGTCTTCACGACCAGCCAGATTTTCACGGTTAGCGCCATCTTAAGCGCTAATACGTTTGACTGTACCAACTGGACCTGTGGTAACTTCCTCTCTCCAAGCACATTGTCAGTCGCACCCAACGGGACTGCTGAGATAAGTCATAGTAACCCCAATGTCTGCGACTGGACTAATAGTTACTATGATAGTCTGATCAGAGGTACCCCGCCTCCGGCACAAGGCCCGTCCCAGGGCACTGCCCTGCCCTCAAACATAACATCGGTCTCGGTATCCGTAGACTTCCTAAGCAGAAACCTTGGCGCTACATGCAGCGGGCCTTCCGGTCCTGGGCCGCATTACAATCTATTCATGTCTCTCTACTTCAAGCTCGCCTCTACAGTGTCTGCCTGTGGAACCTATTCTGGGAGTAGTTGGCTTGACACTCAAGTTCGAGTGCAAGACACCGGAGGTGTTGATGCGCCTATTGGCACGACCACAACATACGGCGGAGGAAGCGACCCTGGAGTGGGTGCTTGCGGATATAGCATAGCTACACTACAACTGGCCGCAGGTGGAAAGGGTACACTTACTGCAAATGTCGCAGCTCAATGTGCTAATGCCGAAACCGCCTGGGGCATTCCTCTCAGCAATACATGCACGTTAGTGGGTATAGAGATAGGCTCAGAGGGTTACGACTTTAGCACCATCAACACAAATTGGTACAACATCACTCTGACCATCGGCACATCCGGAACCTCATTCACTATCTCAGCCACTTCACCTAGCGGAGTCAACGTAGGCCAGTCAGTCATTTCAACAATTACAATTACGGCACTGAACGGCTTCGTAGGAATAGTCACTCTCGCTGACACTGTTCCTTCAGGTCTGACCTGTGGCTCACTTAGTCCAAGCAGCGTTAGTGGTTCAGGCAC
>WNFT01003297.1_pt1 | contig 16807 bp, 14 predicted proteins | sample 5400191 | NCBI WGS metagenome assembly WNFT01 (sample SAMN13153359, study PRJNA577476) | soil metagenome | isolation source: 80 cm saprolite under Madrone tree | place: USA:California | collected 2016-06-14 | reverse complement strand
CTCCGGGTCCAGGGGGATCGCGGCGTCGACCCGGGCGAAGACGCGGCTCGTCTGCGGAAAGCGGAGGCCGACGCCGGCGTCGTGCTTCCAGCCGGTGGCTCCGGGCGCGCCTCCCCACAGGGCCCCCCCGTCGTAGAACGGGATCACGACCGGCGCGAAGCGCGAGGGCGGCATGAAGGACCACTCGGCGACCGCCAGCACGAAGTTCGCGCCCCCGAACTGCTTCTCTTCGAATCCGCGCAGGGTGCCCAGGCCGCCGAGGAAGAAGCGCTTGGGAAGAGGCGGCTGCCCGTGGCTCAGGCCCAGGTAGGCCACGGTGTCCAGGGCGTGCCGGGCGAGGAGCGGCCGGTGGAGCCGGACCCGTCCGATGAAGCGCGTGAAGTCGAAATCGCTGCCGAGCCCCGGACGCGCGATCTCGTAGGTGGCCTCGGCCCGCACGCGCTCGGGCTTCGGGGCGGGGCTGGCGTAGAGGCTCGGGACGAGGAAGGACTCGCGCTCGGAGCGGCGCGTCGGGTAGAGGTCCCCCCCCGAGGCGAAGCGGACGGTGCCCACGATGGACCGCATCCGGCCCTCCTCCACGGGCGGGTTGGGCTGGTCGCTCCCGGTGGCCACGGGCAGGCTCGTGTAGCCGTCGCTTCGCCAGGAGACGCCGACCTGCGCCTTCCGGCCCAGCCGCGCAAAGGCATAGGCCTCGTGCCCCAGCCGCCGGAAGAAGTCGCCCGCTCTCCTGGTGTTGTAGACGCCGCCCGGCTCTTCCTCGAGGCCGTAGCGGCGGAACGCGTCTTCGGTGTCCGTGAGGTCGTGGTACGCGTAGCCGAGGGTCAGGGGCTGGCCGTGGCCGAAAGGGCGCTCGACCCCGAGGACGTAGCGCACGTTCTTCGCGCTGAAGCCGTAGGCGGCGCGGGCCCGCAGCCGGAGGTGGTTGTACGACGAGGCATCGGTGAGGGCCACCTCCGCGGCCACGCCCAGGGAGATCCCGTCCACGCGGTTGTAGCGGCCCGACGGGCGAGGCCCCCACGGCCCCACGTCGAGAAGCGCTGTGCGCCGGCGGAGGTGGAGGACGAGCCGGGCGCCGTCTTCCCCGGGCTCCACCGTGTAGGGCGGATCACCCGCCGTCCTCACCGTGCCTTCCGACGCGTCGTCGAGGCGGGCGATGGCGGACCAGATGTCGCCCTCGCGGAGCACCCGCCCGGGCTCGAGACGCATGGTTTCGAGCACGCGTCTTCGGGCGGCTCCCTCGAGCCCCTCCGTCACCACCTCGCGGAGGCGTCCCTCGTCCACCTCCAGGACCAGCCGGCCCGACGACGCGTCGAAGCTCGCGCTCACCCGCGCCGCGGGATAACCGGCGATCCGGTAGCGCTTGGCCAAGCCCTCCGCGATGACCCCCGGCTCGCGCACGAGCGGTTCCCCCGTGCGCACCCTGATCATGCCCAGCACGGCCTCGCGGTCGAAGGTGCTCGCCCCGCGGATCTCGATCTCCTGGACGGAGGGCGGCGGAGCCTCGGACGGCGCCTGGAGCGCGACCGCCAGGACGAAGGAGACGAGGCTCGTCATTCCCGCTTCACCACCGTAGCCTCCCGTCCGACTCTACATCCAGGTGCGCCGGTTGTCGTAGTAGACCGGCTTCTTGTCGGGGTAGCGGGCCTTGTAGCGCTGGTAGCGCTCGTGCAGCTCGCGGTAGCGGCGGTCCGAGATCCCCATCTGCCGGTGCGGGTAGTCGATGAGCCAGCGCTCCACCTTCCAGACGTTGCGCTCGGAGAGCCGCCAATCGCAGCCGCCCAGCTCGCGGAGGTCGGCCACCGCGAAGCCGGTGACCCGCCCGGTCAGGTCGACGTAGGGATCCGCGTAGCTCAGCGCGAGCTGCCGCGCCGTCCGGAAGACGGGCTTGCGGCCGTGAAGCCCGGGGTCGCGGGAGCGGGCCACGGAGCCCCAGCGGCCGTTCATCCGGAAGGCGAACAGCACGTGGTCCAGCTGGTCGATCGACTCGAAGCTGAGGAGCAGCGGCGGGTAGCCGTGCTGCTCGAGGATGGTGGCGGCGGCGAGCGCCGCCTCCAGGCAGTGGGCGGTGCCCCGCCGCACCACTCCCCGAAGCGACCGCAGCGTCTCTCCACCCTTCTCGTAGTTGTAGGGCAGGGCGTTGAGCCACCGCTGGACCTGCCGCGGCGTACGGCATGCCTCGATGACGGCCTGCTCTCTCCGGGTGACCGGGAGCAACGGACGGCGCGCGAAGCCGGATTCACTCCGGCGGGGGGTCAGGGGGGGGCGACGCAGCACCCCCCCGCTCAAGGACGCGCGGGTGGGGCAGGCGGGCGTCCGGACCCGGCTTTGGACTGGATCACGTTCATGGCCAGGGCCAGCATCGAGCCCACGTCGGACAAGTTCGAAGGGATGACGAGGCTGTTGCCCGCGCGGGCGAGCTGGCCGAACTGCGTGATGTACTGCTCGGCCACCCGGAGCTGCACCGCCTCGAAGCCGCCCTCCGCCTGGATGGCCGCGGCCACGGAGCGGATCCCCTCGGCGGTGGCCTTGGCCACCGAGAGGATCGCCGACGCCTGCCCTTCCGCCTCGTTGATCTGCTGCTGCTTCTTGGCCTCCGAGGCCTTGATGACCTGCTGCTTCTGCCCCTCGGCGGTGTTGATGGCGGCGTCGCGCTCGCCCTCGGACTGGAGCACTACCGCGCGCTTCTCCCGCTCGGCGCGCATCTGCTTCTCCATGGCCGCGAGGATGTCCTGGGGCGGAGTGATGTTCTTGATCTCGTAGCGGAGGACCTTCACTCCCCAGGCCTCCGAGGCCTTGTCCACCTCGGTCACCACCTGGGTGTTCACGTACGTGCGCTCCTCGAAGGTCCGGTCGAGCTCGATCTTGCCGATCTCGCTCCGGAGCGTCGTCTGGGCAAGCTGGATGATCGCGAACTGGTAGTTCGAGATCCCATAGGAGGCGCGCTCGGGGTCCATCACCTTGAGATAGAGGATTCCGTCCACCGCCACCTGCACGTTGTCCCTGGTGATGCAGACCTGCTCCGGGATGTCCATGGCCTGCTCCTTGAGCAGGTGCCGGTAGCGGATCACGTCGAAGAAGGGAACCAGGATGTGGAAGCCCGCGTCCAGCACCCCCGCGAAGCGCCCCAGCCGCTCCACCACGAAGGCGTGCTGCTGGGGGACCACGACCGCGGTCTTGGCCACGATCCAGAAGATGAAGAGGGCAAAGAAGAAGACGACGATGAGCAGGGCCTGCATGATGATCCTCCCTCAGACCCGGCCGCTGCCGGCCGGGCGATCCTTCATTCCGGCGCCAGCCAGAGGGTGAGGCCCTCGATGCGCTCGATCCGGCAGCGCTGCCCCTTGGCGAGGGTGGCCGACCCTGCGGTGCGCGCGGTCCAGGAGGTGCCCCGCATCTCGGCCTTGCCCGCGCCGCCCGGCGCCACGTCCTCCAGCACTACCGCGACCTCCCGCTCCATCCGGTCCACCGTCTTGCCGCCCCCCACGAGATTGAAGCGCCGCATGAGGGGACGGCGGAAGAAGGCGATGCCCAGGACGGAGAACCCGGAGAAGAGAAGCCACTCCAGCCAGGGCGGGCCGGCGAGGCCCAGCGCCGCCAACAGCCCGACCAGGATCGCGGCCAGGCCGAAGAAGAGGGCGAAGAACCCGCCGGGGGTGGCCATCTCCCCCGCGAGCAGGCCCAAACCAACGAGGACCCAGACCCACCAGGGCATGATCATCCTTCCTGAGTGCGGGCAAGGCTAGCACAGCGAGGGCGAATCCGCCCGGGCGCGACTCAGGTCCATGAACACGACCCACTTGCAGCTCTTCCACGCGTAGAGGTGTGGCACCACGAGACGCAGGCCGAGAACCATCGCGTGGGTGGCCTCGGTTTTCGGGTGTGCGCGCGCGCTGCCGCAGCTCGCGAAACGCCACGCCTTCCCAGAGGTTGTCGAACGTGCTCCAGCGCGTGACGCAGTGAAGGTCCGAGCGGCCGGCACCTCCCCCTCGTGGAGAACGGGCCACTTGAGGGTAAGGGATTTGCCGGGGGGCAACCGGCCCTCCTCCTTCATCTTCGCCTCGAAAAGGATGCGTTCGTCGTGGTGTCTCAAGTACTTAGCCAGCAAAAGGATCGCCTCCGAGGGAGGCTCGGCGGCGTCGGCACGACTCGCCCTGGTAGGATAACAGGCGATCTGTCGTGGACAAGATCGTATCTTTGGTATACACTTTTCGCCAGAAAAGGGCTCCCCGGCCGCGACTCCCCCTCTCGAGCGCGGGGCAGCTTTGGGGAGGTTGGTCTGTGACTCAACTGGCTCCGCTTGCCCCATCCCGCATCCTCGTCGTCGACGACGAGCCCTGCATCCTCGACCTGCTCGAGACGACCCTCACCGCGGCCGGGGGGCTCGTCACGACGGCAGTCGACGGCCGGAGCGCCCTCGCCGCGGTGGCGGCGGACCCACCGGACCTCATCCTGCTCGACATCAAGATGCCGGGCATGGACGGCTGGCAGGTGTTGAAGCACCTCGCGACCTCTCCCCGCACCGCCCGGATCCCCGTGGCCCTCGAGACCTCGGCCGAGGACTACGCAAGCCTCGACCACGCACGGCGCGAGGGGGTGGCCGCCTTCATCTCGAAGCCGTTCCGCCTGCCGGAGGTCGTGGAGACCTGCCGGCGCATCCTGGGGGGAGCCCGACCCCTCCAGGGCCTGACCGCCCAGGAGGATCCGAGCGTGCCCGTGCAGGTCCGCGACGCCTCCGGCAACCTGCTGATGATCGGCCGTCTGCTGGACCTCGACGCTCGGGGGGCGCAGGTCGATCTCTCGGGGCCCATCCCCCTCTCGCAGTCCGTGATGCTGACCCTCCTCGAGGAGGGCGAGGAGCGCTCCCTCCCCGCCGTGGTGCGGTGGGTCAGCTCGCTGGGCGGCCGGTATCAGCTGGGCCTGGCGCTCCGGCCCTCGGCCCACGGCGTCTAGGATCAGCGCCGGGCCGGCGCGGGCATCGCGAAGCGGGAGTCGTCGAGGGGGACGTTCACCTCGATCTTGTCGAACCTGAACTTCTGCGGCTCACCGCCCTTCCGGGGCCCCACCTCGATCGCGTACGGGAACACGAGCCCGGCCACCGACCGGTAGTCCCCGACCGTGGTCACGAACTCCTCCTCCTTCCCATCGAGGGTCCGGCTCTCCTCGATCCGCACCACGAGAAAGGTCCTGGCGTCGAGGTACATCGTGCGCGCCGGGCCCTCGCGCGCGCGGACCCGGATCTTCCACGTCTCCTTGCCCCCCAGGCCGGTCTCGCGCCCGAGGAGGTCGACCACGTAGCCCTTCGCTTCGGGGTCGACGAGGGGAGACAGGTCGATGTCGGCCTGCTCCCGGGCGTCCCGGGCTTCCTCCGGGGACATGGCCTGCGCCTGGTCCAGGCCGGGGACGGGAAGGATCATCCAGGCCTTCTGGCCGTCGTAGACGCGCACCCCGGTCCTGCCCTGGAACAGGAACTCGGTGCGCATCCGGTTCGGCCGCTTCAGCTCGAGCACCAGGGGCGCCTCGACGTCGGGCAGGCTCATCCGTCCCGTGAGGCGCAGCGTCTGGACGGCGTGGATCCGGTCGCTCCCACCCCGGGCCTGCAGGTAGCGGGCGAGGACCTGGTCCACGGTTTCCGCGGGGGCCGTCCCCGGGAGGCCGAGGAGAGCTCCCGACAGCACGAGGACGAGCCGGGATCGCATCGGGTGTCCTCGGCTCCGATCAGGACCCGAGCGGACCGTACACCCGCTCGAAGTCGCCCGCGGTGTGGCTGTCGCTGCCCCGGGTGAAGCGCAGCCCGGCCGCCTCCCCGGCGCGACGCACCGCGTCGATGAAGGCCCGCTCGCTCTCCCGGGAGAACTCGCGGGGCGAGCAGGCGTGGTACGGGTACTCGAGCTCGACGGCATCGAGGCCGAGCGCGCGCCATCCGGCGAGCCGGGCCGCCACCGGCAGCCCGGCCTTCTCGTAGTAGCCGGGATGGGCGAGGGCGGCCCAGCCGCCCGCGCCGTGGATGAGCTGCAGGACCTTCGGGAAGGCGGGCTTCGGCACCGCCACTCCCGCTTTCACGCTCTTCCGATACCAGGCGTTGGCCTCCTCGTAGGTCGCAAAGTGGCCCTTCTCGAGGATCGCGTGGATGAAGTGCGGTTTCATGAGGGTCTCCCGGCCGGGGACGAAGATCGCGGCTTCCGCGATGGTCCCCGCCCCCAGGAGCGCGTTCACGATCCCGATCTCGCGCCGCGCTCGCTCGGCCCGCGCCACCCGCACCGACCCGAGGTGGGCCGCGAGCGCGGGATCGTCGCCCGCGAGGTCGAAGCCGAGGACGTGCACCTCCAGCCCGTCGAGATCGGCGTCCATCTCGATCCCCACGGTCAGGGAGAGGCCCAGCCGCTTCGCCTCCCCGAAGACGGCGCCTCCCTTCCAGGCGTAGGCCCCCAGGGCGTCGTGGTCGGTGATCGAGAGGTGGGTGATCCCGTGGCCCTTCGCACGGGCGAGAAGGGTGCTTGGATCGAGCTCGCCGTCGCTCACGGTCGTGTGCAGGTGGAAGTCGGTTAGCATTCAACCTCACTATAGCAGGGGGCCATGATCCACCCTCCCGCGAGATCGCCTTCGCGCCTGCTGGTCCTGGCCCTGCTCGCCGGGGGCCTCCCGGCCGGGCCCGCCGCCGCCGATTCCTACCCCAGGCAGACGGCGGTGGACGTGCTGCACTACGACGTTGCGGTCGAGCTTCGGGACGGGAGCGACCTCCTCGCGGGAACCACGCGCGTCCGGTTCGAGGCCCTGCGGGAAGGTGTGGACCGTTTGCAGCTCGACCTCGAAGGCCTCACGGTGGAGGCGGCGAGCTCGGGCGAGCGGCCGCGGCCGTTCCGCCACGAGAGCGGCCGCCTGGAGGTCGAGCTGGAGCGGCCCCTCGCCCGGGGCGAGATCGGAGTGGTCGAGGTCCGGTACCACGGGCGACCCGAGGGCGGCCTGCTCATCGGCCGCAACGCGCACGGCCGGCGGGTGGCCTTCGCCGAGAACTGGCCGGACCACGCCCACCGCTGGTTCCCCTGCCTCGACCACCCGTACGACAAGGCCACCGTCGAGGTCGCGGTCGTGGCGCCCGAGCGCTTCGACGTGGTCGCTCCCGGGCGACTCCGGGAGACGCGCGCGCTCCTCGACGGCCGCCGGCTCACTCGCTGGAGCCAGTCCATCCCCATCCCGACCTATTGCATGGTCATCGGAGTCGCGGAGTTCGCGGTCGAGCCGGCGGGGGTGGTGGCCGGAGTGCCCCTCTCGATCTGGGCCTATCCGCAGGACCGGGCGGCGGCGGCCCGGAGGTTCGACCGCTCCGCCCTGGTGCTCCAGTTCCTGATCGACACCGTCGGGCCCTACCCCTTCGAGAAGCTGGCCCAGGTCCAGTCCACCACCCGCATCGGAGGGATGGAGAACGCGAGCGCGATCTTCTACGCGGAGACCGGCTTCCAGAAGGAGCCGGTCACCGAGTCCCCCGTCCCCCACGAGATCGCTCACCAGTGGTTCGGCGACTCCGTGACCCCCGGCGATTGGGACCACCTCTGGGTGTCGGAAGGCTTCGCGACCTACTTCGACGCCCTCTTCTACGAGCGGCTCGAGGGCGCTCCCGCGCTCAAGACGCGCATGGCCCGTGCCGCCGAGCCCGTGAAGGAGTTCCACCTGAAGCGTCCGGCCCCCATCATCGACCCGGACCTCGCCGACATCCCGAAGAAGCTCAACCCCTTCAACTACCAGAAGGGAGCCTGGGTCCTCCACATGCTGCGACGCCTTCTGGGCGACGAACCCTTCTTCCGCGCCGTCCGCGCCTTCTACCAGCGGCACGCGGGAGGCAACGCGTTGACGGAGGACGTCCAGCGGGTCATGGAGGCGGAGGCGGGCACGTCGCTGGCGACCTTCTTCCGGCAGTGGTTCTATCAGGCGGGCTTTCCCGAGTATCGCGTCGCCTGGCGGTGGGACGCGCGAAGCCGGCAGGCGGAGGTCACGTTCGAGCAGGCCCAGGCCGGGGACCTCTTCGACACGCCGGTGGAGCTTTCCTTCGCGGTGGGCAACGCGCAGGAGCGGCGCACGGTGCGGGTGGCGGAGCGCCGGCAGACCGTCCGGCTCGACCTTCCGGGACGGCCGTCGTCGCTGGTCCTCGACCCCGACGGCTGGCTCCTTCACGCCGCCGCGGTGAGCGGCCCCTGATAGTATTCCTCCGTTGTGATCGAGGGCCCTCACCGCCGCTACAACCCCCTGCTCGACGAGTGGGTGCTCTGCTCCCCCCATCGGCTGGAGCGGCCGTGGCAGGGGCAGACGGAGTTGGTGGCCGAGGAGCGGCTGCCCGCGCACGACCCTTCCTGCTACCTGTGCCCGGGCAACTCCCGCGCGAACGGCCAGAAGAACCCGGCCTACGCGACGACCTTCGCCTTCGACAACGACTTCCCCGCGCTCCTGCCGGAGGGCCGCGACGAGCGGATCGACGAGGGCGGGCTGCTGGTGGCGGAGACGGCGGGAGGCCGCTGCCGCGTCCTCTGCTTCTCGCCCCGCCACGACCTCACCCTGGCGGAGATGGACGCGCCGGCCATCCGGGGCGTGGTCGAGGCCTGGGCGGGTGAGGTCGAGGCCCTCGGGCAGGACGGGCGGATCCGCTACGTGCAGCTCTTCGAGAACAAGGGCGCGCTCATGGGTTGCAGCAACCCGCATCCGCACTCCCAGGTCTGGGCCACGGGCCACGTCCCTCTCATCCCGGCGCGCAAGCTCGCGGCCCAACGCGCCTATCTCGAGCGCCACGGCCACGACCTCCTGGGGGACTACCTCACGCGGGAGCTCGCCCACGGCGAGCGGATCGTCTGCCGGAACGAGCACTGGGTGGCTCTCGTCCCCTTCTGGGCGGTGTGGCCGTTCGAAGCGATGCTGGTTCCGGTCCGGCGCGTGGCCGACCTGCCCTCGCTCCGTCCCCACGAGCGCGACGCCCTGGCCGACGTCCTGCGGCGCCTGGTCGTCCGCTACGACAACCTGTTCCGCTGCTCCTTCCCCTATTCGATGGGATGGCACGGCCGACCCCACGACGGGGGCGAGCACCCGTACTGGCGGCTGCACGGAGTGGCCTTCCCGCCCCTCCTGCGCTCGGCCACCGTCCGCAAGTTCCTGGTCGGCTTCGAGCTGGCCGCCGAGCCCCAGCGCGACCTGACCGCGGAAGCGGCGGCCGCCCGCCTGCGCGAGCTGCCGGAAGAGCACTACCGGAGACACGCATGACCCGCGACGGGGGCTGCCGCGAAGGGATCGACCCTGTCCTGCTCCGCCGCGCCGAGCAGCGCTTCGCCGAGCAGTTCGGCACCCCCGGCCCCCGCCTCGCGGTGGCCCCCGGCAGGGTGAACCTCATCGGTGAGCACACCGACTACAACGACGGCTTCGTCCTGCCCATGGCCATCGGCCGCTGCACCGCCATCGCGTTCCGGCCGCGGGCGGACCGCCGCCTGCGCGCCCACGCGGTGGCTTTCGGCGAGACGAAGGAGCTGGAGCTGAAGGCCCTCGCGCCCCCGGGGGGCTCCGACTGGCTCTCCTACGTGGCGGGCGTGGCCTGGGCCCTGGCCGAGGATGGCCTCGAGTTCCCGGGGCTCGACGCCGTGGTCGACGGAGACGTGCCGATCGGGGCGGGCCTGTCGTCCTCCGCCTCCCTCGAGCTGGCGGCCGCGCGCGCCTTCGCGGCCGCGGGCGGCCTTCCCTGGGACGCGGTGCGGATGGCGAAGCTCGGCCAGAAGGCCGAGAACCGCTACGTGGGCATGAACTGCGGCCTCATGGACCAGTTCGCGGCCGCGGTCTCCCGGCCGGGGTGCGCGCTGCTCCTCGACTGCCGCTCGCTCGCGGTGGAGCCGGTACCGTTGCCCGCGGGGGCGGCGGTGGTGGTGATGGACACCGGGGCGCGGCGGGCCCTCGCGGGCAGCGCCTACAACGACCGGCGCTCCGCCTGCGAGGCCGCGGTGGCCGGCCTCAAGGCCCTCGACCCCGGGATCCGCGCCCTGCGCGACGTCAGCGCGGAGCTGCTCGAGCGCGGCGCGCCCCGCCTCGATCCCATCGTGCTGAAGCGGGCGCGCCACGTGGTGCCCGAGAACCTGCGGCCGCGGGAGATGGCCGACGCCCTGCGCGCGGGAGACCTCGCCCGGGCGGGCCGCCTGATGAACGACTCCCACGCGAGCCTCCGCGACTTGTACGAGGTCTCCTGCGCCGAGCTCGACCTGCTCACCGACCTCGCCCGCGCCCAGCCGGGCTGCTACGGGGCACGCATGACCGGCGCCGGCTTCGGAGGCTGCGCGGTGGCCCTCGTCCGGGAGGGCGAGGTCGCGGCCTTCGGTGCGGCCGTGCTCGCCGCCTATCGCGCGAGGGTCGACCTTAAGGCGGCCTGGTTCGCCTGCCGACCCATGGCGGGGGCGCGGCTCCTCGACTGAACACGCGGAGGAAGGCCATGGTGCCGCTCGACGAGCTCCTGATCCCGATCGCCCTTTCCGCCCTGCTCGTCTTCGTCGCGAGCGCCCTCGTCTGGCTGGTCCTCCCCCACCACCGGAGCGACATGAAGCGGCTGCCCGACGAGGCGGCGGCCCTGGAGGCGCTTTGCAAGCAGGCCCTGGGGCCGGGCGTCTACCGCTTTCCCTACGCGTCCGATCCGGCGGCCGTCTACGACGCAGGGTTCGCCGCGAAGTTGACCCGCGGTCCGGTGGGACTGCTCACCGTGACCGCGCCCGGGCCGTTCTCGATGAGCCGGGCTTTCGGCCTGTCGCTCCTCTACTACCTCGGGGTGTCCGTGTTCGTGGCCTACCTCGCGGGCCGCACCCTCCCCGAGGGGACGGCATTCCTGCACGTCTTCCGGGTGGCGGGAACGATCGCGGTGGCCGCCTACACGTCCGCCCTGCTGCCGGGATCGATCTGGTGGGGCCGGCCCTGGAGCCACACCCTGAAGGACATGGCGGACGGCCTGGTCTACGGGCTCCTGACCGCCGGGGCCTTCGGCTGGCTCTGGCCGCGCTAGCCCCTGTGACGCAGCCCACCGCGGGGGCGCGGCTCGCCGGCTAAGCTCGTGCGGTCATGCCCCCCTTCGGGCGCCTCGGGAGTCTCCCCAGCGCCGTCCTGGCCCTCGCGACGGCCGCCCACGGCGTCCCCCTCCTGGCCGCCGACGTCACCGTGACGGTGGACCCCAACGCCGACCGGCGGCCGATCTCACCGCTGATCTACGGCGTCAACTTCGGGAGCGCGGCCCAGGCGAGCCGCCTGCACTGGCCGGTACGGCGCTGGGGCGGCAACGCGGTGACCCGCTACTCGTGGCAGGACGACATCAACAATCGGGCCAGCGACTGGTTCTTCTACAACATCGAGAACGCAAACCCGAACCCGTCGGAGCTGCCGAACAACTCCTCCTCGGACTATTTCATCGACGAGACCCGGGGAGCGGGGGGCGAGGTCCTGCTGACCGTCCCCACCATCGGCTGGACGCCCATCGACCGGACCCGGCGCTGGGGCTTCTCGGTCGCCAAGTACGGCCCCCAGCAGCAGACGGAATGCTCGGTCACCGGCAACCCCCCCTGGTGCCAACCCGACGCGGGAAACGGGGTGAAGCCGGACGGGACGGACATCACGGGCAATGACCCCGCCGACACCTCGCGGGTCGTGGGCCCCGGTTTCGTGACGGGCTGGATGCAGCACATCGCCTCGCGGGTGGGGAGCGCGGGGGCGGGGGGGGTGAGGCTCTTCGCGCTCGACAACGAGCCGTTCCTCTGGCCCTACACCCACCGCGACGTGCACCCCCAGAAGACCTCCTACGACGAGTTGTGGCAGCGCACGCGCGACTACGCGGCCGCGATCAAGGCCCAGGACCCGAACGCCAAGGTCCTCGGCCCGGCCGACTGGGGCTGGTGCGCCTACTTCTTCTCCGCTCTCGACGGTTGCGGCCCCGGACCCGACCGCGCGGCCCACGACAACCTCGACTTCCTCGATTGGTACCTGAAGCAGGTGGCCGACCATTACGTCGCGCAGGGCGTCAAGCTCGTCGACTACCTGGACGTGCACTACTACTCGCAGGCGTCGGGGGTCGCCCTCTCCGACGACGAGTCGTCCGCCACGTCGGTCCTGCGCCTGCGCACGGTCAAGAGCTTGTACGACCCCAACTACCTCGACGAGTCCTGGATCAACAGCATGGGGATGGGGCCGGTGAAGCTGATCGCCCGGTTGAAGGCCTGGATCGACGGGCGGTTCACCGGCCCCGCGGCGGGGGCGCGCCCCAAGATCGCGGTCTCCGAGTACAACTGGGGCAACGATGCGGGGCCGAGCTCGACCCTCGCCCAGGCCGAGGTTCTGGCCGTGTTCGGCAGGGAAGGAGTGGATCTGGCCACGCGCTGGGTCGCACCCGGGGACGGGACCCGGGTCGAGGACGCGTTCCTGCTCTACCTGAACTACAACGGCGCGGGGGGCGCGGTCTCGGGAGACAGCGTGCGCGCCACCACCACGAACGTCGACCAGGTGGGCGCGTACGCGGTGCGCAACGGCAGCACGCTCTACCTGCTGCTCTTCAACAAGGACACCGCCCAACGCATCGTCGCGGTCAACGTCGCGGGGGGCCTGACCCAGTCCGCGCTCCTCTACCGCTTCACGGCCGACAGCCGGCTGGCCTCCGCGGGCTCGGCGAGCCCGGTCGCGGGCGCCCTCGACCTGAGCCTGCCCGCCCGCTCGGCCACCCTGGCCGTCACGCCGCTGACCGCGGCGCCTCCTCCGGCCACGCAGTTCTACACCGTGGCGCCGTGCCGGGCCGTCGACACGCGCACGATCCCGGCCGGGCCGTACGGGGGGCCGGCCCTCTCGGCGGGCGCCACGCGGACCTTCGGCCTCGGGGGCCGTTGCGGCATCCCGAGCACGGCCAATGCCGTCTCCCTGAACGTCACGGTCACCGGATCGTCGGCGGCCGGCAACCTCGCCTTGTTCCCCGCGGGGGCCGCCGCCACCACCTCCGCGGTCAACTACTCCGCCGGCCAGACCATCGCCAACAACGCGATCGTCATGCTGGGAGCCTCGGCCGGGCTGGCCGTCCGCTGCAACCAGGCCAGCGGCACCACCCACGTCATCCTCGACGTGAACGGCTATTTCGAGTAGAGCCGGACGGGAGCGCCTCCCTCGAAGCCGCCCAGAACGGTGTCTCCGCCCGAAGTGCGGTAGAGTTTCGGGCTGATGCGCACCCTCGTCCACGACGCGCGCCTCGTGGCCCCCATGGACGATGCGCGCACCCGGTTGCCCGGCGGCTGGGTGCTCGTGGAAGACGACGCGATCGTGGCGGTCGGCCCTCCGCCGGTACCCTGGACGATCGAGGCCGGGCGGAGGATCGACGCCCGCGGCAAGGTCGTGCTGCCCGGCCTCGTCAACACCCACCATCACCTGCCGCAGGTCCTCACCCGCAACGTCCCCCGCGTCCAGCAGGCCCCGCTCTTCCGCTGGCTCACCGAGCTCTACGGGGCCTGGCGCGGCCTCGACGCCCAGGCGGTGGAGGTGGCGGCCCGGGTGGGGCTGGGCGAGCTGCTCCTCACCGGCTGCACGACCACGGCCGACCACCTCTACCTCTTCCCCCGCGGCCAGGAGCGGCTGATCGACGCGGAGATCACGGCCGCGCGTGACCTGGGGATCCGCTTCCAGCCCAGCCGGGGATCGATGAGCCGCGGCAAGAGCCAGGGCGGCCTTCCTCCCGACGACTGCTGCCAGGACGAGGAGACGATCCTGGCCGACTGCCGGCGCCTGGTCCGCGAGCACCACGACCCGCGGCCCCGGGCCATGACCCGCATCGCCCTGGCTCCCTGCGCCCCGTTCTCGGTGAGCGATGACCTGATGCGGCGCACCGCGGAGCTCGCGCGCGAGCATAGCCTGCGCCTCCACACGCACCTCGCGGAGACCCTCGACAGTTCCTGCGGCGGCTCGGCTGGCTGGGCCAGGACGTCTGGCTCGCCCACTGCGTTCACCTGGGCCCGGAGGAGATCAGGCTCTTCGGCGAGACCGGCACCGGGGTCGCCCACTGTCCGTCCTCGAACTTCCGCCTCGGCTCCGGCATCGCCCCCGTGCGCGCGATGCTGGAGGCGGGCGTCCCCGTGGGCCTGGGCGTGGACGGCTCCGCGAGCAACGACAGCTCGAACATGCTGGCCGAGACCCGGCAGGCCCTGCTGGCCCATCGCCTCGGCCACCCGCCCGAAGATTGGATCACCGCCGAGGAGGTCCTCTGGATGGCCACCCGAGGTGGGGCGCGCTGCCTGGGCCGCGAAGACGTCGGCAGCCTCGAGCCGGGCAAGGCGGCCGACCTCATCCTGATCGACACCCGGCGGCTGTCCTACGCCGGCGCGGGCAGCGACATCCTGGCCGCCCTCGTGTTCACGCCGTTCCCGGAGCCCGTGGACACGGTCATGGTCAACGGCCGGGTGGTGGTGGAAGCGGGCGAGCTGGTCGGGGTCGACGTCCCGGCCCTGGTGGAGCGCGCGGAGGCGATCTCGCAATCGCTCCTCGCGGGCGCCGCCTGGCCACCGGTCGGCGCGGGGAGGGCCTGAGTCGTGCTCGCCCACGGAATCCGCAGCTACCACCGCCCCACGCGCCTCGAGGACGCCATGAGCCTCGCCGCTCAGGGCGTGGTGCCGCTCGCCGGGGGGACGCGCCTGCTCGCTTCGCCGGTCGAGGTGCCGAACGTGCTCGACCTTTCGGCCCTGGACCTGATGGGGATTGAGGCCGAGGAAGGGGACCTCCTCCTGGGCTCCATGGCCACCCTGCAGGACGTCATCGACTCTCCCCTCACCTACGCCGGCACCGTCGGCCTTCTGCCCGCGGCCTGCCGTTCCCAGTCGGTCTCGCGGATGGTCCGCGGGATGGCCACCCTCGGAGGCGAGTCCGTCCAGGGCGATCCCGACTCGGAGGTGGTGGCGACGCTCCTCGCCTTGAACGCCGTCTACGTGATCGCACACCCCGACGAGGTGCGCGAGAGCCCCGCCCTGCGCTTCCTGAAGAGCCCGGCCGAGGACCTGGCGGGGGGCGGAATCCTGCGCTCCATCCTGATCCCGGGGACTCCGCACGGGGCCGCCCTCGAGCGCGCCGCCCTGATGGCCGGCGCCTCCCCGCTGGTCGCGGTGGTGGCTACGGTCACGTTTGCGGGCGAGAACTGCATCCGGGCGCGCATCGCGCTGACCGGGCTCACGACCCGCCCCGCCCGGGTGCTGGAGGCGGAGTCCCACGTCGAGCGCACGCCCGGCGGCGACACCGCCCTGAAGCGGGCGGTGGAGCAGGTGGTGGCCCGCGCCCCGTTCCGCTCCGACGGCCACGCCTCCGCCGCCTACCGCCGCGAGGTGGCGGGGGCGCTCACCCTGCGGGCGCTGCGACGGGCGGTGGAGAGGGCCCGTCAGCCCGCCGACCGGACGTTCCCCCGCCTGCGACCCCGGCTGCCCCACCGGGCGCCCACCGCGCTGCCCTACTTCACCTCGGGCCGGATCGAGATCACGGTGAACGGCCGGCCCCTGCGGGCCGAGGTCGAGGCGCGCACCAGCCTCCTGGACTACCTGCGCGGCGAGGGGCTGCTCGGCGCCAAGACGGGCTGCGATACCGGCACCTGCGGGGCCTGTTCGGTGCTCCTCGACGGCCGGCCCGCCAACGCCTGCCTCATCCTGGCGGTCCGGGCCCAGGGTAGGAGCGTGCAGACGGTCGAGGGGCTCGGCTCGCCCGAGGCGCTCCACCGCGTGCAGGCCGCCTTCCTGGCGGAAGGCGCCGTCCAGTGCGGCTTCTGCACGCCGGCCATGCAGCTCTCGGCCAAGGCGCTGCTCGACGCCGTCCCCGATCCCACCGAGGCCGAGGCGCGGGACGCCCTGGCCGGATGCCTCTGCCGCTGCACCGGCTACGCGAAGCCGGTGCGAGCGGTGCTGGCGGCGGCCCGGCGCGGATGAGCGTCAAGCACGTCACCGGCCACGGCACCTTCGCGGGCGACCTCCGCGTCCCCGGCCAGCTGCACCTGCGGGTGGTCCGCTCGCCCCATGCCCACGCCCGGGTGTCGCGGGTCGACGCCTCCGCGGGGCGGGCCCTGCCCGGGGTGGTGGCGGTGCTCACCCACAAGGACGCGACGCCGCTTCCGTCCGCCCCGCGCGGGCGGCTGCCCCTCGAGGAGACGGTGAGGTTCGTGGGCGACCGGGTCGCGGTGGTGGCCGCCGAAGACGCGGAGCTGACCCAGCGAGCGGCGGACGCGGTTCGCGTCGAGTACGAGCCGCGCCCGGCCGTCCTCGATCCCGAGCGGGCGCTTCGCCCCGACGCTCCCCTGGTCCAGGCCCCGGCCGCCGGCAACCCGACCAACCTGGCCGCCCGGGTCGAGACCGCCCTGGGCGACGTCGACGGTGCCCTGGCGGGGGACGTGCGCGTGTTCGAGGCCACCTTCCTCGTGCCCGCCGCCCCGGCCTCTGCCCTCGAGCCCCATCATGCGATCACCTGGCTCGACGAGGACCGCCGGCTCGTGGTGCGGACCTCCACCGAGTCGCCCTTCCGGGTGCGGCAGACCCTCGCCGAGACCCTGGGGATCCCCGCCGCCCGCATCCTGGTGGTCCAGCCCCAGGTGGGGGGAGGTTTCGGCGGGAAGTCCGACGTGGTCGCGGAAGACCTGTGCGCGCTCGTCACCCTGCGCACCGGGCGGCCGGCGCGCCTCGTCTTCTCGCGGGAGGAGGAGCTGACGGTCGCCCCGGCGCGTCCCGCCCAGAGGGTGCGCGTCCGGGTGGGGGTTTGCGAGCGGCAGCTCGTCGCCCTCGATCTCCACGTTCTCGCGGACGTGGGAGCCTACGCC
>WNFT01015761.1_pt1 | contig 16811 bp, 11 predicted proteins | sample 5400191 | NCBI WGS metagenome assembly WNFT01 (sample SAMN13153359, study PRJNA577476) | soil metagenome | isolation source: 80 cm saprolite under Madrone tree | place: USA:California | collected 2016-06-14 | reverse complement strand
CGACCTCGCCGGCGCGGTCGGCGAGCCGCAGCGACTCCAGCAGGCGCAGCGTCTCGTCGCGGTAGAGGTCGCGGACCGGCGTGAACGCGTTCCAGCCGCGCCCGCGGTGCGACACGAACGCGGCCTGGACGTTCTCGTAGACGGTCAGCTTCGCGAAGATGTTGGTCCGCTGGAACGAGCGGCCCACGCCCATGCGGCAGAGATCGTGCGGCGGCACGCCGGTGACGTCGCGCCCGTTGAGCACGACCCGCCCAGTGTCGCAGCGCAGGTGGCCGGTGATCAGGTTGAACAGCGTCGTCTTGCCGGCGCCGTTGGGCCCGATGATCGCGCTCACGCTGTGCTTCGGCACGTCGAACGAGACGCGCGAGACGGCGACGAAGCCGTCGAACGACTTGGTGAGGTCGCGCACCTCAAGCACGCCGCGGCCTCCAGAGCCGGCGCCCGAGCAGCTCGAGGGCGCCACCCAGCCCGCCGGGAAAGCCGAACAGCAGCACGACGAGGATGGTGCCGAGCACGAACGGCCAGTACTCGGTGTAGGAGACGATCTGCTGGTTCAACAAGATCAGGGCCAGCGCGCCCACGCTCGGCCCGTAGAACGTCCCCATCCCGCCCAGCAGCGTCATGATGAGGACCTCGGAAGACTTGGTCCAGTACGCGAAGTCGGGGAAGACGCCGCGGTTGAAGATGCCGAAGAGGCCGCCGGCGAGCCCGGCGAAGGCGCCCGCCAGCACGAACGCGGCCAGCTCGTAGCGCCGCACGTGGACGCCGATGAACTCCGCGCGCTCGGCGTTCTCGCGGATCGTCGTCAGCATCCGCCCGAACGGCGAGCGCACCACGCGGTGCAGGATCCAGAGGCACAGCGCCACCAGCACGACCGTGACCAGGTAGAAGTGGTCGCTGGTCCGCAGATCCCGCACGAGCGGCAGCGTCCCCATCCAGGCGAGGTCGGGGTAGGGGACCTCGGGCATGCCCTGCTCGCCGCCGGTGACCTCGTTCCACTTGAAGCAGATCGCCCACACGATCTGCGCGAAGGCCAGCGTGAGCATCGCGAAGTAGATGCGGGTGAGCCGCACACAGAAGAGCCCGAACAGCAGCGCGAAGGCGCCGGCCAGCACGCCGGCGGCGGGGAAGGCGAGGAGGAACGGCACGCCGAGCTTCTTCATGAGGATGCCGGTCGTGTAGGCGCCGATACCGAAGTACGCGGCGTGGCCGAAGGACACGAGGCCCGTGTAGCCCACCAGGAGGTTGAGGCTGGTGGCGAAGAGCGCCCAGATGATCACGTCGTTGGCGAGGAACGTGTAGAAGCGCGAGCCGACCGCCGGCACGAGGAGCGCCGCCACCACGACGAGGGGCGCCCACGGCACGCGCCTCATCGCAGCGGCCGTCCGAGCAGGCCCCAGGGCCGGACGATGAGCACCGCCGCCATGAGGGCGAAGACCGCGAAGATCGAGAAGCGCGGGAAGAAGAGGATGCCGAAGGAGAGCACCTGGCCGTAGATCAGCGCGCCGAGGAACGTCCCCCAGAACGAGCCGAGGCCGCCGATCACGACGACCACGAACGCCTCGACGATGACCTCCGTGTCCATGCCCGGCGTGGTCGCGCGCATCGGGCTGATGAGGGCGCCGCCCAGGCCGCCCAGGAACGAGGCGAGCACGAAGACCCACGTGTAGAGCGCGTCCACGTTGACGCCCAGCGCGCCGAGGGTCTCGCGGTCCAGCGCGGCCGCGCGGATGTAGCGGCCGACGCGCGTGCGCTGCAGCACCACCCAGAACGCGAGCGCGATGGCCGGGCCGAGCAGGATGATGAACAGGTTGTAGTGCGGGATGATGGCGCCGAAGACGTGGATGGCGCCGGTCAGCTCGGGCGGCCGGCTCACCGACTTCTGCTGGGTGCCCCAGAGCATCTTGGCGGCGTCGCTCAGGATCAGCGCGAGCGCGTACGTGAACAGGAGCTGGTAGAGCTCGTCCTTGCCGTAGAGCCGACGGAACAGGAACCGCTCGATCAGACCGCCGAGCGCGGCCACGACCAGCGCGCCGCCGAGCGCGGTCAGCCAGAAGCGGCCGCCGCTCACGCCCATCCACTGCACGAGCTGGTAGGTGGCGTACGCGCCGAGCATGTAGAAGGTGCCGTGCGCGAAGTTCAGCACGCGCAGTACGCCGAAGATCAGCGACAGCCCGGCCGCGATCAGGAACAGGAACATCGCGGCCGTGAGGCCGCTGACGCTCTGGGCGAAGACGAACGACGGATCCGGCAGACCCTAATCCATGAACTTGGTCGGATCCACGTAGGTCACGGGCTTCATGATCGCGAACGGGTACTTCGGATCCATCACCGTCTTGCCGTAGAGCTGGCCGCGGTTGGCCTGGTGGTCCTTCTCGCGGATCGTCAGCGGCCCCACCGGCGTCTCCACCGTCAGCCCGAGCAGCGCCTTGGCGACCTTGTCGGAATCCGTGCTTTCGGCCTTCTTGATGGCCTCGGCCAGGAACTGCATGCCGATGTAGCCCTGGATCGCCCACGACGACGGGTACTCGTCCTTCAGGTACCTGGACAGCCGGGCGACGTAGGAGCGGTGCGCCTGCGTCTCGCCCCAGTAGAACGCGTCGTACGAGTTGCCCCAGATGCCGACGGGATAGTCGGCGCCCATCGACTTCGCCGTCTCCGGCGTGGCCGCCTCGCCGACGCCGATGAAGTGGTACTTGAGCGCGTCGAACATGCCAACGGCTCTGGCCTGCTTGGAGTAGGTCACGAAGAAGCCGCCCCAGATCGACGAGAAGACGGCCTCGGGCTTCTTTGCCATCTGGGCGTTGATGAACGGGTTGTAGTCCTGCTCGCCGAGCTTCGGCCACTGCTGATCCACGATCTCGACGCTCGGCTTGATCTTCTTCAGGTGCTCGACGAACGCCTTGGTCACGTCCTGGCCGTACGCGTAGTCGAACGACATCGTCGCGACCCTCTTCACCGGCCACTTGGCGACGATCTCGGCCGCGCTGCGGCCCTCGATGGTGGTGGTGGAGGCCACGCGGAAGACGTAGGGGTGCAGCTTGTCGGGCGCCGTGAGCTGGTCGGTCTTCGGAATCGGCGCGATGAAGACGATCTTGTTCTCCTTGGCCACCACGGAGACCGCCGGCCCCTCGGCGGAGGTCAGCGTGCCGACCAGGAAGTCCACGTTGTCTTTCAGGATCAGCTCGCGCGCCTGGCGGACCGCTTCGTTGGCGTCGGCCTTGGAGTCGCGGGTGATCAGCTCGAGCTTGCGGCCGAGCACGCCGCCCCTGGCGTTGATCTCCTCGACGAACATCATGGCGCCCTTGGTCGCGGGCTCGCCGAACAGCGCGGGCGGCCCGGAGAGCGGCATCGGCATGCCCACCTTGATGGGCTTCTGAGCGTCCGCCGCCGGCGGCACGAGCAGGGCCGCGGCGAGCAGGACGACGAGCAGCGTGCGTCGGTGCATGGAAGCCTCCTTGATGATCAGAAGACCGGAAGACCCGGAGTCGTCCGGCGGATGCGATAGAGCGACGTCGACGCGGTGACGAACAGCGAGCGGTAGTCGTCGTCGCCCCAGGCGAAGTTGGCGGTGCGCTCCGGCGTCTCGAGGATCTCGAGCAGCCGGGCGTCGGGATCGAACACGTGGATGCCGCCGGGCCCGCAGCAGTAGACGTTGCCGGCGGAGTCGAGCTTCATGCCGTCGGGGGCGCCGGGCTTGTCGCCCTTGGTCTCGGCCCACAGGCGGCCATTGGTGAGCGTGCCCTTGGCAGTCATGTCGAACACGCGGATGTGCTTGCGAGCGGTGTCGTTGATGAAGAGGCGCCGCTCGTCCAGTGAGAAGCAGAGGCCGTTGGGACGATCGAAGTCGTCCACGAGCAGCTCGGTCGTCTTCGGGTCGGGGCCCACGCGGAACACGCCCTGGAACGACAATTCTTGTGGGCGCTCGACGCCGTAAAACTTCGCGCGGCCGTATGGCGGGTCGCTGAAGTAGATGCCGCCGTCCGACTTGCACACGATGTCGTTGGGGCTGTTGAGCTGCTTGCCCTGGTAATGGGTGGCGATCGGCACGATGCGCCCGTCGGTCCCCGTCCGCGTCACGTGGCTGCTGGCGTGCTCGCATGCGAGCAGGCGCCCCTGGCGGTCGTAGGTGAGCCCGTTGGACATGTTGCACGGCTTGCGGAAGGTCGTGACGCCGCCCTTGGCCGACCAGCGCCGCATGTGGTCGCCGGGCATGTCGCTCCAGAGCAGGAACTTGCCCGCCGGATGCCACACCGGCCCCTCGGTGAAGAGGAAGCCGCCGCCGAGCTTCTCGAACGCCGCGCTCACTTCTTGCCGGGATTGCCCGCCACGTACCAGTCGGGCGGCGTGACCTCGTTGAAGACCACCCAGACGGCCTGCGGCGGGAGCTTGCAGACCTCCGTGATCGTCTCCGTCACGCGGCGCGCGATCTCGTCCTTGCGCTCCTTGGGATGGCCTTCGTAGAGGGTGATGTTGACGAATCGCGGGCAGTAGGGCGACAAGGCGACTAGCGAAGGACGAGCACCGCGACGATCGGCCTGATGACGAGGCCGAGCACGAAGGCGAACGCCATGAAGCCCAGCAGGAACTGCCACGAGCGAAGCGTGTCGAAGCCCCAGATCCAGCCGCTCACGGCGGCGCACACGAAGAGCGTCAAGCCGCCGACGAATCCGAGCCTTCCGGCTGAATCTCGAGACAACGTCAATCGCGCGTGGCAAGCCGAGCACGTCAACGTGCTCCCGCTGACGAGCAACCGCCACCGGGGATACCGCGCTCCGCATCGCGGGCACATCAGCTTGCCCATCCTCAGCGTCGCTCGCTCCTCGAAGCGCGCCGCCGCTCCCACAGGACGAACGAGGCCACCGCCAGGATCAGCAGCAGCGGACCGTAGACGAGCGCCGCCCACCCGCCCAATCCCGGCCCATCGCGGAGGACGGCAGCCGTGAACGCAAGACCGAACAGCAACGACGGAGCGGCCACCGCCCTCTCTCAGGTGGGCGTCGGGCCGCCACCGAGCGCGACCAAGATCACGCTCAGTGAAGGATCGAACGCCGCCAGGACCAGCGCCGAGATCGCCGGCCCCAGGGAGGCCGCGAGGTCACAGGTCAGCGCGAGAAGAATCACCAGGCGGCACGTCGCCGCGATCACGGCTCGGAGATTTCGAACCGTCAGCCCGGCGCCACGCGATGGCCCGATAGCGATCAGCGCGAGCACGACCGCGAACGGCGCGAACAAGCCGAACAGGGCCAGGCCAGGAGCAATCGGCAGCGTGGTGAGCGGAAGCGTCGCGAGGCTCATGAGGATCACGCATAGCAAGGCCGCAATCGTTCGACCAAACCCGCTCGAGAGCCGGGGCACCCGCATATCGGATACTGAAACAGGCTCCATCGCTCCTACATCCAGCGGCGCACAGATGAGCGTGATCCCATCTCCGCCGACGACGCGAACGGAATCGCCGACCCGAAGTGGCGGCGTGTTCAGTCGAGCCCGCCAGGTCTCGCCGGAAACCCGCACACGCCCCTGCAACAGTCGACCGTTCGGATCTCGGTCGATCTCGAGAACGGTGGCCGCCTGTCCGATTGGATAGATGTTCACCTCCTGCCTGAAGTCCGCTGCTTCCGGCAGGAACCGACAGGCGCTGTACACCCCGATACTCACGAGACCTGAGATCAGCGCAGCGGGGACGACGTCCATGCCTCAAGAGTGGCACACCTACAATCGAAAGCTGTCATCCGTTGTAGTCGCGCCATCGGCGGCACAAATCGCGCGCGGCCTCCGCCCAGGTCGGGAACTCGAACGCGAAGCCCTGCTGCACGAGCCGGCCGGGCACGACCCGGCGGCTCTTGAGCACCAGCTCGGTCTCGCTCCGGAGCAGCCACGTGCCGACCTCCAGCATCCAGGCGGGGGCCGGCAGGCCCAGCCGCATCCCCCACGCCTCGCGCAGCGCGCGCATGAAGTCGGCGTTGGGCAGGGGATGGGGCGCGGCGAGGTTGACGGCGCCGTCGACCTTGTCGTGCTCGATGAGCCAATAGACGGCGCGCACGAAGTCCCGGTCATGGATCCACGAGACGTACTGCCGGCCGTGGCCGGCCTGGCCCCCGAGGCCGAAGCGCACGAGGCGCAGCAGCAGGTCGAACACGCCGCCCCGGTCGGGGCTCATCACGACGGCCGCGCGCAGCGCCACCTTGCGCGTGCGTGGCGTCGCCGCCGCGTCGAGCGCGCGCTCCCACGACGTGGCCACGTCGATGCTGAAGCGCCACGTGTCGGGCGCTCCGGGCTCGGCGCCGCCGAGGATGCCCGTGGCCTCGTCGTTGGGCGCGTCGTAGCGGTGCGCGTAGATGGTGGCGGTGCTCATCTGCAGCCAGACGCGCGGCGGCCGCGCGGCACCCGCAATGGCCTCGCCGACGACGCGCGTGCTGTTCACGCGCGACTCCTTGATGGCGCGTCGGTTGGCCGGCGTGTAGCGACAGTTCACGCTGCGCCCGGCCAGGTTGACGACCACGTCCGCGCCCTCGAGCTCGCGCGTCCACGGCCCAAGGCTCTCCGCGTCCCAAGCGGCTACGCGCCACGGCGCCCGCTGCGGCGCCCGGCTGAGCACCACGACCTCGTGGCCGTCGCCGTGGAACGCGCGGGCGAGGATCGTACCGACCTGGCCGGTGCCGCCGGGGAGGAGGATTTTTACGAGGAATTCTCGAGCCGCGACGATTTGAACGGCCTCGCGCCTGGCTTCATAGCCGCCATATTACGCGCGGCGGTCGCGGATCGGGTCAGTCACAATTGCCGAAGCAGCTGACCCTCCATACACCATCGACATCGCGTTGCAGGAACATCTCGCCGCTGTCGCGATCGTCCGAGACGTTCCGTGTTCGATAGCGTGCCCGATCTCCCGAAACGACTGGAGGCGTGGAGCGTACTGCGAGGGAATAGAGAAAGCTGCGGGCTAACCCCGGCATCTCGGGCGCGTTGAGATCGGGCGATTCCTTGCCGCGAATGCTCGAATGCTCCAGGAGTCTCGCCTCGTCGAGATCGCGACGCTCCAGTGCGGACCAATAGGCGACCCAGAGGCGCTGCGCGTCCTCGGCGGAAGGGGGCTCGACTGTCGGCTGTGGCCGATAGGGAAGGCCGCAGCCGAAGCAGAAGAATCGCCAGACGCCGTCCACGTCACGGCGTAACACGATCTCGGCTCCGGCGAACGGGAACAGCCCGGAGCGCGTCGGTGCTGCGGTACATCGGGTACGGAAACTGGCGCGATCACCACCGACGAGCGGTGTCCGCGGCTCGATCGAACACAAGGTCAAGAACGAGCGCGCGTCGGCCTGGACCTTCGGATCGAATCCCTCAGCAGAGGTACGCAGGGTGCTGTGGACCGTGCGGTTCCATTCGACGACGTCGCCGCGCTCGACGGCCGACCAGTAGGCGTTCCACACACGCTCGGCGTCCTCGGGTGAGGGGAACGTGGTCATCGTTCGGGTGGCGCATCCAACGGCGAGAGCGAGCGCGGCGGCCAGCGCGCGCCATGAGGAGCGCATCAGTAGCGCCCTCCGACGGGCGGCGCCTGCGAGGCGCCGAGGATAGCCTTCTTGATGGGGCCTTGAACTCTCGGGTCGCTCGTGATGGCGATGTGATTCGTCCCCGTGATCAGGATGTTCTCCGCGCCGCCGATCTCGAAGCCTCGGATCAAGATGAGGTAGCGACGCTCCTGGTAGTAGTTCGTCAGCGGGAGCCCGGGCGGAATGGTCGTGCTCGGATCGACGAACGGATCGATTGTGAAGACGCGGTCGGGTGTGATGCCGAGTCTCAGCAGCTCGAGGGCTGCCTTCACGGCAGCTTCACCGCCCTTGCTGTGACCGATGATGTACACGGGCCGCCCCGCGCGGGCGGCTTCTCGCGCCTTCGCTACCACTTCGTCGATCTGACCGCTGTTGAATATGATTACATCACCGTTGATGTCCAGCGCGGTCGCGAGATCGGTCATGCCCTGATTCAAGATCTCGCTCGAGCCGCCGGGCCCGGATGACGCCAGATTGCCGTAGATGATGAATTTATCGAGTCCGAACGGATCGATCGCGTTGATCGGATTGTTGAGCACGTAGGCATAGCGGTTGGCGCCGAGTCGCAGGACGAGATCCTGGCTCAGGAACCGATGGAGTCCCGGCGCGTAATAGCGCGCCCGGTAGTATAAGAGGCCGGTCTCGTCGGCCTCGCGAGCGGTGAAAGTGAGCGGATTGTTCGAGGTGGCGCCGCTGGCCGTCCACTCGCCGAAGGGGGCATAGGAGTACTGCGTCGTTACAGCGCCGGCGGCGTTGCTCGTGCCGATGACGGTGCCGAGACCATCGGTGAGATAGACCTCGTCGGCGCCGCGAGCGATGGGCGAATCGAGGCCGAGGAGTCGCAGATACGGCAACGTCACGCCGTCGCGGGTCTCCGTCGCGACGTCGGGGCCGTCGTAGAGATACTGTGTGGTCGCGCCGTTCACGGTCTTGCGGACTCGCCGGCCGAAGACGTCATAGCTGAACGACGCCTCGACGGTGGGTCCCGTCAACGCCACCAGGCGATTCCGGCTGTCCCATTGCAGCGTGCTGGTGCCGGTGTCGTCCGTGATTGAGGTCGTGTTGCCCTCGGCGTCGAACGTCAGCGCCGCACGGCCGAATGCCAGCTGCCGATTGTGGTCATCGTAGGCGGCTCCGTCGATCGCCCCCGGCAGGAGGCTCTGCGCGAGGCTCCCTCTGATCCTGGTCACGTTGCCGCCCGCGTCACGCGCATAGATGAGGTCACCAATGACCGTTGGGCCACGGCGGTACCTGAGTCCCACGAGGCGGCTCGCCTCGTCATAGGCGAGCTCTTTGACGATGCCGTTCGGGAGTGTGACCGTCGTGAGACGCCCGGCGTGGTCATACTCCAGCTCAACGATCTGGCCGCCGGTCTCGACGCGCGTCAGCTGGGAGGCCGCGTTGAAGGCGTAGGCCGTCGGCGTCGCCCCTGTGGCGAGCCGTTGCTTGCGCCGGCCGAGCGCATCGTAGCCGTAGCTCACGGCGCCGAGGGCGGTCTGCACGCCGGCGAGCCGATCGAGTCGATCGTATTCGTGGACGACGGTGCCCGCCGCCGAATCCGTGGCGGCGACGGCGCGGTCGGCGGCGTCGTAGGCGAACGTCGTTACGCTGCCGTCGGCATACGTCGCCCCGACTCTGCGATCGAGCTCGTCGTATCGATGCGTCGTCGCACGTCCGTTTCGATCGATGTGCATGACGAGACGGCCGCCCGTGTCATAGCCATAGGTCTCGGTCACGCCCTGCGGATGCGTTCGCGCCACCAGGCGATCCATGACGTCGTAGGTGTGCGTGATCGTGCGCCCGAGGGCGTCGGTTACGGCGATGAGGCTTCCGTTGCCGTCATAGGTCATCCGCTTGACGGCACCGAGCGCATCGGTGATCGCGATCAGACGATTGAGATTGTCGTAGCTGAACGTCGTCGTCCGGCCGCGAGGATCGATCTGGCTGGTGAGCCGTGACGCCCCGTCGTACGTGAAGGTCGTCGTCGCGCCAACAGGATCGGTCGTGGCGACGAGTCCCCCATGGGCGTCGTAGGAGAGCGTCGTGCGGTTGCCGAGCGGGTCGATGATGGCCCTGACGTCGCCGGTGGCATCACGGACGAGCGTCGTCTGCATTCCCGTCGGACCGGCGACGGCGGTCACGTTGCCGCCCGCGTCGTACGAGAACGTGGTCGGATTCCCGAGCGGGTCGGACACGGTTGTCGGAAGGTCGGTGGCGACGTCATACGTCGAACGACGGACATTGCCCAGCGGGTCAGTGATGGCGACGACGTTGCCACGACCGTCGTAGGCGAACTCCGTCCGGCGACCGAGGCCGTCCGTGATCGCGAGGAGACGATTGGTCCCACTGGCGTACTCGTACGTCGTCCCCAGGGCATTGGTCTCGGAGACCGTCTGACCGAAGGCGTTGAATCGATAACGCGTCGCCCGACCCAACGGGTTCGTGAGCACGGTCTCCGTGACGAGCGCGCCGACCACGGAATAGTCGAACGCATAGACGCCGCCATCGGCCTGCACTTGTCGCGCCACGCGACCCTGCACATCGTATTCGTTGGTGAGGAAGACGATGTTGCGGGGATCGGTGACGGTCGTGATGCGGTGGTTCGTGTCATACGTGTAGCTGGTGCGGCCTCCAGCGGTATCCGTGACGGTCCGGATCCGGCCGGCGGTGTCGTAGTCGTACTCCACGACGCGACCGATCGGATCCGTGATCGATACGACGCGGCCGCTCGCGTCGTAGGCCAGCGTGACGCCGCGTCCGGCCCCGTCACTGATGCTCGTGATCCGGTTTTGCTGGAAGACCTGCGCGCGCGTCAGCGTGATCGAGTTGCCGTTACGGTCGGTGATCGCCGCAAGGCCTGCGAGGTTCGCGAACCCCGAGATCCGCTCGAATCGCCGAACGATGCCGTCACGGGACCGCAGCTGAAAGACGAAGTCTCCAGGCAACGAGGTGATCACGGCGCCCACCAGGGTGGGATCCGTCGTGTTCTGCCACTGGCCCGGTCCGCCCGGCGCAAAAACCACCTCGCTCTGATCCGGACGGATGAGGACGAGGGTTGCACCTCGGCCGAGCAGGGCCGTCTCGTACGGGTCAAGCGCCCAGCCGATGCCGAGGATCCCGGCCTGCGCGCTCTCGCTCCGGTAAAAGCGCCCGACATTGATGGGCAGCCGACCCGGCAGCGTCACGTCGGTCTTGCTCACGGTGAAGCGGCCGGTTGGCAGATCGACGGGCTCGCCGCCTGTCGCGCGATTCGGCTGCCCGCTGTCGACCTGGTCGTTCGAGGGACGCGATGATGCCCCGTGCCATGCCAGCCGGGGCAGCCCGAACCCCGGATCACTGACGATCTGACGGCCATCGTCGCTGGTGGCCCCCGTGCCCCAGACATTCCAGCTGCCGATGGACAGGTCGAAGTAATAGAGGTCGGCCGTCGTGCCGGGGGCGGCTCCTTGCGCATTCGGAAAGGAGATCGGAAGCGGATTCGACGGCACGGCTCCGCCGGGATTGATCGCGAACAGCAGCGGGAACGTGATCCCGGGTGGGAACGGCATCGGGCTCCGATCGATCGGCACGCGCGTGATCACGAGCTGACCGACGGGATTGCCGTCGGGCCCGATGATGCGCGTGCCCGGCGGGATCGTGACCTCGAGCCCGGGGATGCTCGGCGTCGTTGCTTTCACGTCGCGTGTCGTGAACCCCGCGCCGTCGAGCGGCAGGTTGATGGCATTGGCAGTGTCGAGCTTCGGCAGGTAGATCGTGAACGGCACGCGCGTGGGACCGGAGACCGCAACGTCGATCTGCACCTCCACGATCGGGAACTGCGCCTCGGGCGTCGACGCCGTGCGTCCGTCGACGAAGAGCATGTTGGGACCGACCGGCGGCGCCAGGAGGACGAAATTCCCCGCGACGTCGGTCGGGACGAAGGCGCTGCCTAGCGCGACGCTGACGCCGGGGATGGGCTGCGGCAGCGACTCCGCCGTCATGATGCGCCCGGTGACGGCGTGTGTGTCGCGCGGAAGCACCTGCAATGAGACCGGCGCGGTGCGTGTGACCACGCGGCCGTCGACGGACGAGGAGCCGGTCACAGTGAACGCGTACGTGCCTGTCGCGACGCTCGTGTCCACACGGAACGTCAGCGGCGTGCTCGCGCCGGGCGCGACGAACGGCGCGCCGAAGCTCGCCGTAACGCCGGCAACGGCTGGCGCGACGCCGACGGCGACAAGGCTGCTGAAATTACCACCGCCGGTGGCAGCGACGTGGGCGGAGCTCTGATCGCCGGCGATCGCTCGCAGGCTGGCCGGGTCGACGGTCAAGGCAAAGTCGCCCTTGAGCGTCACCGTGAACATCCGACTCGCAAAGCCGCGTGTCGTGGTGATCAGGAGCGCACCGGTTGCGGCGCCGATCGGCACGGTCGTCGTGATGACGGTCGGCGAGATCATACGAATCGCCGCCGCCAACCCGTTGAAGCTCACGGTTGTCGCGCCGGGTTCGAAGTTCACGCCGGTGATCGTCACCAGCGTGCCGATCGTTCCGCCGGACGGCGAAATGTCGGCGATCGACGGTCCGAAGCGCACGCTGAAGGTCCGGGCCGCCGGCGTCGGATCATCGTTACCGGCGAGGTCGCGCGCCTTCACCTCGAGGGTGTGCGCGCCCTCCGTCAGGCCGGAGAGCGCCGCCGTCGTCGCATCGCTGAACGCGGTCCATGCGCCGCCATCGAGCCGCCAGCCGAATGCGAGGCCGCCGGCGGGGGTGAGGTTGTCGATGCCTGTGAACGAAAAGGTCGCGATGGCCACGGCGATTTCCCCGCTGGGACCGCCGGTGATCGTCGTGTCGGGCGGCGTGTTGTCAATGATGACGACGCGCGTGACCGTGCGAGGGTTGCCGGCCCGGTCCGTGGCGCTCGCGCCGAGCGTATGGCTTCCGTCAGCCACGGTGGAGGTATCCCAGGCTGCCGCGATCGAGAGCGGCGAGGCGGGCGGCGCCGGCGTCAGGGTGGCGACCAGGGGTTGCCCGTCCACCGTCAGGCCGAGACTGCCGACACCGTTGGCATCGGTGGCCTGCGCTTGGACGAGCGCCGTCAGGCGGACGTGCGCGTTCGCCGGCGGCGTGGTGAAGAGCAGCGCGGGCGGCGTGGCGTCGTGGGTGACCGTCACCTCGGTCGGCGCCGACGTCAGCCCGTCGCCGCCATGACCGGTGGCGAAAGCCTCGAGCGTGTTCGGCGTATTTGCGGTCAGCCTGACGGCAACCGAAAACGCGCCGGCGCCGGAAGCAGGGCCGCTGGCGGCGATCGTCGCAGCGTCGACGAATACATCGACGCGTGCGCGCGCCTGAGTGGTGCCGGTCACCGCGAGTGTTGCTTGCGTGGTGAACGCCGGCGTCGTCAGCGCCGGCCGCGCGGGCGCCGCGAAGCGGAGCACGCGTCCGGCATCGCCATCGGCGACGTAGAGGTTCCCCGCCACGTCGAAGGCGAGCCCCTCGGGCTTGGCAAAGTTTTCCGCGAACAGAGTGACGCGGGCGTCCGGATGGAGCTTCGCCACCGCCCTTCTGGATCGATCGGCGGCGAGGGTGACCTCTTTGGTCGTGAGGTAGAGCGCGCCGAAGCGGTCGCGCGCCAGGCCCAGCGGTTTCGTGAACTCATCGCTCGCGCCGATTCGTTGCGGCGGGCCCGCGGCGCCGCTGGGCAGGATCGCGATCTCGAAGATGACGCCGTCGGCCCTCGGATCACTTCGGAGCCCGGTCGTCGCTGCGTAGAGCGCCTGGTGGTTGACGGCGATACCTTGCAGCTGGCGGAAGCCGCCTGCGAAGACCGAGAGCGTGCCGTCTTCGCGGACGGCGAGCCACCGCGGCTGCTTGACGCCGGACACGAGCGTCGTGAGCGAGCCGTCTGCTTCCACACGAGCCACGCGAGCGGCCCGCTCCTCGGCGATGAGCAATCGACCGCGTGGGTCGAGCGCCAGGCCGACGGGGCGCTCGAGGCCGGTGGCCACGGCAACACGCGTACCGTCGGACGCGATTCGCCACACGATACCGCTTGCGCGGTCGGCGACGAACACGTCGCCCGCGGCATCGACCACGATGCCGCGAACGTCCACGAAGCCGTCGGCCAGTGTCTCGAAGGGCGCGAGCGCGCTGACCGATTGCTCGGCCGCCGCACTCGGCGCGAGCCCGGCGAGCGTGAGGACCAGAGCGACGAGGGCGCGTGTCATCGCTTGTACGGCGCCCGGCGGAGACGATCCATCTCCTCACGGCTCAGCGGCCGCGCGCCGTCCACCGTCGTCACCTGCTGCGATACGCCGTCCTCGTCGACGATCCGGTCCCACCGGTAGTCGATCGGCTGCTTGAACTCGGACAGCTTTGGATGCTCGCGCGTGGTGAAGAGCCCCAGGCCGAGCGCGCGCGGGTTGCCGTGACAGGACTCGCACGAGCGTGACGCCTTGACGACCGTGTGGGGCACGATCGGGTTGTGGGCGAAGCCGAGCTTCTTGAAGTCGTACTCGAGCCGGCCCGCCGGATCGACGTAGGAGAAGAGCGGCTGGGCACGCGGCACGAACGGCACGACCCGGCCGCGCCAGTTGACGCCGAGGATTGGCTCGGGGTCGGCGAACCGCACGCCCGCGGTGAGTCGGAACCAGCCCTGCTTGCTGTGGGCATTGGCGAGGCTGTCGAACGAGACATCCACCGGTTTCGCGTGAGCGGTGTAGTCCATCTTGATGTGGCATCCGTAACACGTGGGTGCCCACGCGGTGTGACAGGTGAAGCACTCGGTCTTCGCCAGGTGCGTCCGCTCGTGGCCCGCCGGCTGTTTCGGCAGCGCCGCGAGCTGCGGCACGACGTGCGTCGCTCCCGTGATCTTGCTCACGAGCGTGACGAGCCCCGTCGGATTCGGTCCTGCCGGCGAGAAGACGTTGCGCAGGCGCCGGCCCTGCGACGTGACGCCCGTCGCGATCCTGTCGGGCGTGCCGTGGCACGTCTCGCAGCGGATCTCGACCTCGTAGTGGCGCTTGGCGTAGATCTGCCCGTCACCGTGGACTTCGCGCTCGGTGTGGCAGTCGATGCAGACCATCCCCTTCGTGAAGTGCACATCGGGTGTCTGCTCGGAGTAGGCGTGGCCGTGCAGGAGGTCCTGATCGTAAACGAAGGTCTGCTTGCCCTCGGGCGGCGCCTCCATCATCCCGCGGAAGTTCATAGCCGCGCGCGAGCCGCCGTTGTGGCAGGTCGCACACTGGGTGATCGGTACCTGCCTGGTCAGCACGTGCCGCATCGGCCGCCCTTGCTTCGTCCTGGACACGGCGACGTCGCCGCCCTGGTAGCGGCCATCCTCGGCGTAGGGCATATGGCAGGCGGCGCAGCCCGTCGCGCGCATGTTGCCCTTGAGCGTCTTGGGCTGCGTCCAGAGGTGGCAGGAGGTGCACTCCTTGCGCAGGAGATCGAAGAAGACGTCGCCGCCCTCCTCGAACGTTGGGAGAGGCTCGAGGCGCGCGACGGCGCCCTTCGGCAGCGGCTGACTCTTGGGCAGCGACACGCCCGGGATCGTCGCCACCGGCGCCATGCTGAACTTCACGTCCTCGCGCGTGGACTGCAGTCCGTTCGGGAACAACGTCCCGCTCTGGGTGCCCGAGCGGTGCGCCATGATCGACGACTTCACGCGGGCGACGATCGCCTTGTGGCAGGCGCCGCACGTCTGCTCCACCACGCGCAGGTCGCTCGGATTGGCCCACATGCCCGTGTGGGCCTTCCCCGCGTCCTGCGCCGTCGCGTCGCCGCGGTGGCACTGCGTGCAGGTGAGCGCCTTCTTCGGGTGCGCGTCCTCGATACCGCGGTGGCACGTCGTGCAGCTGGTCGCCGGCGCGCCGATCGCAGCGCGGGCGCCGACCGTGACCGAGACGAGACCGGTGAGCAGGGCCATCAAGGTCAGGTACCTCATCGCGTCAGTGATCGACGAGCAGGGTGAAAGTCGCCGAGGCGCTCACGACGCTCGGCTCGTTGGTCGGGATGGTCAGGCTCGCGGTGGCTGACGAGGACGCCGCGGTTCCGCCGAGCGTCGCCGTCACGGACGAGACCGTGCCGACGAAGCCCTGGACGGTCAGGGTGACGACGGTCCCGACCGGAATGTTCGCGGCGGTGATGGTCACGGGCACGGGGTTCGTCGTGCCGGCAGGCAGCGTGATGTCCGGCGTGACGAAGGAGCCCTGGGCGACGCCGGGTGTCGCGACGCCGGCGATCGAGCTGATGCGGAGCGTCGGAGCGTTCGCGAGGACGGCTGGATTGGGTAGCGAGGACGAGATCGTCGTCGGCGGCACGGCCACGAAATTCAACACGGCGGTGTTCGTGAACGATTCGAGGCGCAAGCGCCCGGCGCTGCCGGCGCCGTTGAAGAAGAAGCCGCCGGAGCCGCCGAAGAACCCGCCGATGCGGTCGCCGCCGTTCACGTCGATCGTTCCGTTTCCGCCGACGATGTTGGCGACCAGCCTGACGGCGCCGCCGCTGCCACTACCACCGAACCCGGCGGATGGATTGGGGCCGGTGGCACCGTTGCCACCGCGCGCGCGGATTGTTCCGGACAACGTGATGGTCGTCGACGACGCGATGAGCAACGCGCCGCCGCCGCCACCACCGCCGAAGCCGGTCGCGCCGAATGCTGCGCCGCCCCCGCCACCGCCGGATCCGCCGCTGATCGGCAACAGTTCCGCGGTGCCGTAGGCGCCACCGCCGGCGGCCGTAACGGCTCCGGCGCCGCTGGACGAGCCGCCGACGGCGACGTGACCGCCGCCGCCCCCGCTGCTGCCGCTGTTCGCGCCGCCGCTTCCACCGCCGGGTCCCAGGCCTGCGCCGCCGGTCGTGGAGATGACACCGTTGGCGCCGGTCCCACCGTCGAAGCCGCCCGGGCCGCCAGCGCCGCCGTTGGGGCCGAGCAGCGTGCCGGTGAGGCTGCCGGCGCCGCCCGCAGAGCCGCTGACGTCCATCGTGCCGGCGATGATGACGTCGCCCTGAGCGAGGATCGTCACCGGCGTGTTCGTGGCGTTGCGCGTGAAGCGGAGGATCACGCCGCCGGGGATGTTCACCGTCGTGAAATTGAAGACACCGCTGGCCGGAAGCGTCAGCGTGAGGTGCGCCGACGGATTCAGCGCGCCGTGGGCGCCGGTGCTGCCGCTGTTGAACTGGGCGTGCGCCGGGTGCGACGCCAGCACGACACTCGCGACGACGAGCGCGGTTGAGGTCCGCATCACTCGGTCCTCCTCACGGGATCGTGAAGACGTTGCCGCC
>WNFT01005519.1_pt1 | contig 16829 bp, 18 predicted proteins | sample 5400191 | NCBI WGS metagenome assembly WNFT01 (sample SAMN13153359, study PRJNA577476) | soil metagenome | isolation source: 80 cm saprolite under Madrone tree | place: USA:California | collected 2016-06-14 | reverse complement strand
ATGCCAGCGCCGGCCTCGATGCCGCCACCCACGCGGCTGCGAGCGTCGCCGCGCGGGCGCCGGATTCTGTGACCGCGAACAGCGCGGCACGTGCGCGCTTCGCTGCTGTCCTGCTCGCGTATCCGCTCCGCGATGCGACGCTGCGGGTGTCCTTCGGGAGTTTCAGCCGCGCCGACGAGGTGACCGTGACATCGGAGGCCTTAGTCGACATTGGATGGGCGGGGCTGGTACTTCCGCATCGGTTGGAAGTGCGCGCGCGAGCGGTCGATCGACTGGAGCCGTGGCGGACCCACCGGACGGCGGCATGACGCGAGCGCAGCGTGGCCAGGTGATGGCGTTCATCGCAGTTGCGCTCGCGATTGTCCTGATGCCACTTGCGGCCTACGCCATCGACGTCCGGACGGTGAGCGCAGCCGCCGCGGCCCTGCAAGAGGCGACCGCGACGGCCGCCCTGGAGGCGGCGCAGCAGCTCGACGAAATCGACTTCCGCGCCGGCGGCGTGATGACGATCGATGTCGTCGCGGCGGGAAGGGTTGCTCGGGCGGTCCTCGCCGCAGAGGCGCCCTCCGCATCGGTGAGCTCAGTAACGGTCAGCGGCGCGGTACTTACCGTCGCGGCGGGCGAGCTGGTCCAACTTCCGGTGGATTTCTTGCCGACTCGTATAGTCCGCCTCGAGGCGCGTGCCTCAGCGACACTGACCGGCGGCTACGACAGACCGAGCAGCCTCTTGCCTAGAATCACGCAATGAAGCGCGGGCCTTACTAGAGATGCTCGACGAGAAACGGCAAACGCTTTCGCTAGCTGAATGGGCGACGCTTGCAGCAGCCGCGATGCACCGTTGGCGGGGACGCCGCAAGTCCGCTGCAGTCTGCTGATCGAAAAGCGCCGGCGCAGGTTGGATGTGCGGCGCCCGAAGACTTGATCTCAGATCACGATAGGTGGTGCGCGAGCGTCTCGCTTAGCGATTCGAGCGGAACCCTGTACGGGTCGAGCCGACTGGACTCACGACTGCCGGCTGGGCGGAAGTTCAGCTCGTAGTACCGGCCGACGCTGGCGGCGACGGAAGGCAGGACGTCGGTTGGTATGACCAAACACGTTTCGTGGAAACGGCGCTCCGGCACTATCCAGGCAAGCGCGACGAGCAAGGTCGTCGGTTCGCCCACAAAGTTGGATCGGTTCACCAGGATCCTTTGGCGTGCGTGTGGCTCGGTGAGCTGTCCTGTTTTGACCTGGATCCCGAGGGTCGCTCCCGTCGCCAGGCGGCGGACCACGATCTCGGCGGTCTCGTTGTCTGGGAATGGACGAAACAGGCCGCAGTCCTCGAGCATGGCGACCCGGCGGCAAACCTCCTCCTCGCCCCAAAAGCCGAAGACTCGGTCCTCGTCGGAGACCGTTTCCGCTTGTAATGCCGCACGCTGCGCAGATGGCCGGGCCCCGACTCGTTCGGCAAGATGGTCGAGAACCACCAGGTCCTCTGTCCACTTGTGCCCCGGGATGGGATGAGTGGGCACATCCGCCACCAGCAAAGTGCGACCGCGATCTTCGATCCGAGCGGCCTTCTTCTTGAAGGTCGAGGAGTCAGCCACCAAGGCAAACGGGCCGAGGAGGTCGCCGTCCAGGTGCACGCCGATGACCAGCTGGTCATCCGTGAATAGATGGTTCTCGTAAACGGCGATCGGAAACTCCACGTTGTGCAGAACCGTCTTGGTCTTGACCTGCACCGCAATAAAGGCACCGTCCTCGAGCCTGTGGACCACAGCGTCGATGCCACGATCGAGCATGGGCAGAAAGATATGGAGGCTCCCGCCGGATTGTGTGATCAGGTTCGCCCAAACCAGAAACTCGCCTGCCTGACCGATGGCGTCCTGGCTACCGTACGGCCAGCCGGCGTCCAGCTCGCCCACCGGATTGACTAAGACAGGCTCAGCAGTGGCTTGCCGTTGCCAAGCAGCAGTTTCTGAAGCACCGGTTCCGGGATCTCTAGCGTCGCCAGCTCATCCAGGCAGCGCTTCGGTTGGATGAACGGGTAGTCGCTCCCGAACACGAACTGGTCCTGTAGCCGGCCCTTCAGGTCGCGCATCACCTCGCTCGGGATATAACGCGGCGCCCAGCCCGAGATGTCGATGTAGATGTTCGTCTTGTGTAGCGCCATCGCCAGCAGCTCCGTGTGCCACGGATAGCCGAAATGGGCGGCGATGATATTCAGGCTCGGGAACGATGCCGCGACCGCGTCCAACCGGATCGGTCGGGCATAGTCCAGCCGAATGCCCTGCCCGCCCGGCTGGCCGGCGCCGATGCCGCTGGTCCCGGTGTGGAAGAGCACAACAAGGCCGAGCTCCTCGCACTTCTCGTAGAGTGGCCAGAACGTCTCGTCGTCCGGTGCGAAGGCCTGAAGCGAGGGATGGAGCTTCACGCCCTTGAGCCCGAGGTCGGTGATCCTGTCGAGCTCGGCGACGGCGCGGTCGCCCTTCAGCGGGTCGACGCTGCCGAACCCGGTGAATGATTTCGGATGGTCTTTGCAGGCCTGCGCGACCAGCTCGTTGGGCACGCGCGGGCGGCCCGTGGCGGTTTCCGCATCCCACGCCAGCAGCACCGCGAGCGCGTCGAGGTCCTCGTAGTCTTTCGCGAGCTCTTGCAGCGAGCGCCGCACGACCTTGGATCGAAAGTATGCCTCGGCCGCTTCCACGTAGCCCTTCATCGACGCGTCGAGCCACTCGGGCGTGGGCAGGTGAACGTGGAAATCGATGGCTTTCACGGAGGGCCCGATGATAGTTGCATGCAGGCGACGCTGTTGGTGCTCGCGGGTGGCGAGAGCCGCCGGATGGGCCGGCCCAAGGCCTGGCTCGAGGTGGGGGAGATCACGCTCCTGCGCTGGATGATCGAACGCCTGGGGCCCGCGTTCTCAGAGGTGGTGGTCTCTTTTGCCGAACCCGAGCAGGTGGAGCGGCTGGTGCCCTTCCGGCTGGTGTTCGATCGCAAGCTCGCGGCGGGGCCGCTCGCGGGCCTCGAGGCGGGATTGACCGCCGCCCGCCACGAGGTCACCTTCGCCGTCGCCTGCGACATGCCTTACGTGTCACCCGAGGTGGCTGCGATGGCCGTCGCCGCTGCGCGCGGCTGCGACGCCGCGATGCCACGTGTGAACGGGCGAGCCGAGCCCGTTTGCGCCGCCTACCGGCGCTCTGCGCTGCCGGCTGTAACTGCCGCCCTCGACGCCGGGCGCCTTGCGGCAGCGGACCTGGCCAATCACCTTGATGTCACCTGGCTCGAGGGCCTCGACCCCGAACTGTTTCGAAGCCTAAACACGCCCGAGGACTTCGAGCGATTCCATGACACTTTCCCGACGCAGCGATAATGACCTTCACGTGAAGATCGTCGTCACTGTCAAGCAGGTCCCCGACCCGAACTCCGCCACCCTCCTCGAGCCCGATCACACGCTCGCGCGCGATCGGGAGGTCGTCCTCGATCCTGGGGACGAATGTGGGATCGAGGAAGGGCTGCAGCTCAAAGAGGCCCACGGCGGTGAGGTGATCCTGGTTTCGATGGGCCCCGAGCGCGCCAAAGACGCGATCCGCAAGGGCCTGTCGATGGGCGCCGACCGCGGGGTGCTGATCAGCGACGCCCAGCTGTCGGGCGCCGACGCGCTCCTCACCGCTCGCGTTCTGGCGGCCGCGATCAAGCCCGAGCAGCCCGACCTGGTCATCTGCGCGACCGAGTCATATGACGGCAGCACTGGGATGGTGCCGCCAATGCTTGCCGAGCTGCTCGGTGTGCCGCAGCTGACGATCGCCAAGAAGGTCGAGGTCGACGGATCGACGGTGAGGATCCACCGCCAGACGGCGGACGGCTACCAGGTCGTCGAGGCTTCGACGCCGGTTTTGATCACGGTCACGGCGGGCATCGCCGAGCCGCGCTACGCGTCGCTGAAAGGGATCATGGCCGCGCGCTCGAAGGAGATCAAACAGGTCGGGCTGGGCGAGCTCGGAGTCGAGCGCGGTGAGCCGGGCGAGACGATCGAGGGGCTGGCCGACGCCGAGGCCCGCAAGGCCGGCGCGATCGTCCAGGACGACGGCACCGCGGTCGACCGCATCCTGCAAGTGCTCGCCGAGGCCAAGGTGGTCTGAGAGTGGCGAAGGTCTGGGTCTACGCGGAGCTCCACGGGGGCAAGCTGCAAACGACGGCGCTCGAGCTCATGGCCAAGGCGCGCGGACTGGGTGACGTCGAAGCGATTGTCCTTGGTGTGGGCGCCAAGGCGGCCGCCGCAGTCCTGGGCAAGCACGGCGCCAAAGTCGTCCACGTCAACGAGGACAAGGCGTTCGACGACTTCATCGCCGAGCCGGCCGCGGACGCGCTGGCCTCGCTGCACGAGCATCAGCAGCCCGACCTAATCCTTTTCGCGTTCACGCCCGACTCGCGCGACATCGCAGGTCGCCTCGCCGCGCGCCTGGGCACGGGCGTCATCTCCAACGCCGGCGACGTGGCCGCGGCGGATGGCGGTTTCGTGGCCAAAGTGCCTTACTTCGGCGGCGCGAAGATGGCGTCGATGCGCGCCAACAGCAAGCCGGCCATCGTGCTGGTGCGCCCGAAGTCGTTCGAACCTTCGGAGGCAGGCGGGACCGCGGAGATTAAAGAGCTGGCCGTTTCGATCGGCGACGGCTCCAAGCGGGCGAAGATCGTCGAGCGGGTGGCCGAAGCGTCCGAGAAGGTCAAGCTCGAAGACGCCAAGGTCGTCATCAGCGGGGGCCGCGGGATGGGTGGGCCCGACAACTTCCCGCTTCTCGAAGCGCTGGCCAACGCGCTCGGTGGAGCAGTGGGGGCCAGTCGCGCCGTGGTCGACGCGGGCTGGGTGCCGTACTCGATGCAGGTCGGCCAGACCGGCAAATCCGTGCGACCTGGTGTATACATCGCGGTCGGCATCTCCGGCGCCATGCAGCACACGGTCGGGATGAAGGCGTCCAAGGTCATCATCGCCATCAACAAGGACGCCGAGGCTCCGATCATGAAGATGGCCGACCTCGGCGTGGTCGGCGACGCGCTCAAGATCGTGCCCGCGCTCACCGCCGCGGTCAAAGCCAAGAAGGGCTAACGGACCGAGAAGAGGCCGAACGCCTCGCCGCCGAGCGCGTCGCGCTCAGGCGTGAGCGCGACTTCGCGGCGGCGGACGCCATTCGGGATCGCCTGCGGGCGGGTGGCTGGGAGGTGCTGGACAGCGCCGACGGCAGCCGGCTCGAGGCGCTCGAGCCTCCGCCTCGATCAGGCGCTCCGCCGGTCGCACGCGCCGTCACGCTGCTGACGGTAGTGCACGGATGGCGGCCCGACGTCGAGCGCTGGCTGCTGTCGGTGTTCACCAACGTCAAGGCGGATTTCGAGGCGGTGCTGGTCGACAACTCGGGCGATGTACGCATGGCCGGATGGCTGCAGTCGCGGGCCGCGGAGAGGCTGCGTGTCGTGACCCTCGATCCTCCGCTGGGTTTCGCCACCGCCGTCAACGCCGGCATCGAGGCCGCGGCCGGCGAGGTGGTCGTGCTCTTCGATCCGGGCGTCGAGCTCACAGGCGATGCCGTCACACCGCTGATGGAGGCACTGGCGGATCCGACGGTGGTGGTGGCGGGACCATATGGGCTCCGCGGCGCGGGCACCCTCAAGGAGTTCGAAGAAGACGCGGGGCCCGAGGTCGACGCGATCGAGGGTTATTGCATGGCCTTCCGCCGCTCTGACGCCCAGGGAGTCGGGGGCTTCGACCCCAAGTTCCGCTTCTATCGAATCGCGGACATCGAGTTCACCTTTCGCCTGCGCGATCGGGGTGGCCGCGCGGTGGTCGTCGCCGGCTTGCCCATACGGAGGGGCGAGCACCGCCTGTGGGAAGCGGCGTCACCCGCGGAGCGCGACCGGCTCTCGAAGCGAAACATGTACCGCTTCCTCGATAAGTGGGGATCCCGCCGCGACCTGTTGATCGGGCCTCAATAGAATTGGCCATCGTGGGCGACGAATTCTCGGCCGAGGTTGCCGAGCTCAAGGCGCGCCGCAAGAAGAACCTTGGCATGGGCGGTCCCGAGAAGATCGCCAAGCAGAAGGAGCGCGGCAAGCTCACAGTCCGCGAGCGCCTCGGCCTTCTTTTCGACAAGGACACGTTCGTCGAGCTCGGCCTGCTTGCGCACCAGCAGCCGGTTCGAGGCGGCGAGTTTGATGCGGACGGCACGCCCGCCGACGGCGTGATCACCGGGCACGGCAACGTGGACGGCAGGCAGGTCTGGGTGATCGCCTACGACTTCACTGTGATGGCCGGGTCGATGGGCGCGATCGGCGAGCAGTTCAAAGCCGCCCGGGTCCGCGAGCTCGCCCTGCGCTACCGCAAGCCCATCGTGTGGCTGCTCGACTCGGCCGGCGCCCGCATCCAGGAAGCCGCCGGCTCCACTTTCGCGGGCACTGGCTACCTGTTCTACGACCAGGTCGTGATGTCGGGGGTCATCCCCCAGGTCGCGGCGATGCTGGGCCCATGCGCGGCGGGCACCGCCTACATCCCGGGCCTTTCCGATTTCGTCCCCATGGTCAAGGGCACGTCCTCGATGTCGCTCGGCGGCGCGCGGCTCGTCAAGGCCGCCACGGGCGAGGACGTCACCGACCACGACATGGGCGGCTCGCAGGTGCACTGCTATGAGTCTGGTGTCGGCGACAACGAGGTTGAGGACGACGCCGAATGCATCGCCGCGGTGCGCCGGTTCCTCTCCTACCTTCCCTCCAGCAACACCGAGCCCCCTCCGTACCACGACACCGGTGATCCCCACGATCGGATGGTGACCGAGCTCGAGAAGATCGTGCCCACGAATCCGCGCGCCGCCTACGACGTGCGACGGGTCGTGAAGGCGATCTTCGACCACGACTCGTGGTTCGAGATCAAGCCCACCTGGGCCAAGAACATAGTCGTCGGGTTCGCCCGCGCCGGGGGTCACGCAGTAGGCGTGGTCGCGAACCAGCCGATGCAGAAGGGCGGCATCCTCGACTCGGACGCGGCGGACAAGGCCGCCCGCTTCATCCGCATGTGCGACGCGTTCAACGTGGCGCTCGTGTACCTGATGGACGTGCCGGGATTCCTGGTCGGCTCGCAGGTGGAGAAGGAAGGGATCATCCGACACGGCGCGAAGATGCTTTACGCGACGTCGGAGGCGACCGTTCCGAAGATCACCATCGTCATGCGCAAGGCCTACGGCGCCGGGTACTACGTGATGGCCGGCAAGGGCTATCAGCCCGATGTGATCGTGGCCTGGCCGTTCGCCGAGATCTCGGTGATGGGGCCGGAAGGCGCGGTCAACATCATCTTCAACAAGCAGATCGAGGCTTCCGACAACCCCGAGGAGACAAGGGCACGGATGATCGAAACGATCAAGGAGCAGATCAGCCCTTACGTCGCCGCCGGGTGGGCGATGATCGACGACGTGATCGATCCAGCCGAGACTCGCCGCGTGATCGTGCACGGAATCGAGCAGGCGCGCGGCAAGAAGGTCGACCGGCCGTGGCGCAAGCACGGCAACATCCCGGTATGAAGATCCCCACGAACTCTGAGGCTGCGCCGTGAGTTCGCGGGGACCCCTCAGCAGCAAGACGGTCATCTCGGCCGCGCTCACCGGTGTCCTGGCGACCCGCGAGCAGTGCCCGGCCATCCCATATCCGCCGAAGGAGATAGGCGAGGAGGCCCAGCGCGCCGGCGAGGCGGGCGCGGCGATCGTGCACATTCACGCACGCAGCGCAGACGGTGCGCCGGATTGGAAGCTCGAGACCTTCGCAGAGATCTTCGCCGAGGTTCGCGCGCGAACCGATGTGATCATCAACTTCTCGACGGGCGCCATCGGCATCCCGCCTGAGGAGCGGGTCGCACACATTCGCGATCTCAGGCCTGAGATGGCGGCGCTGAACATGGGCTCGATGAATTACGCGATCTACTCCGAGAAGCGCAAAGCGTTCTATCACGATCACGTTTTCGCCAATCCGTTCAGTGACATCCAGTTCTTCCTCGAGGCCATGAAAGGCGCCGGCGTACGGCCGGAGATGGAGTGTTTCGACGCCGGCCATATCGGCAACACCCGGCCCCTCGTCGACATGGGGGTGCTCGAACCTCCGTTTCAGTTCAGCCTCATCATGGGAGTGCTGGGCGGCATCCCCGGCACGACGCGACACCTGATCGACCAGGTCGACGGGTTGCCGGCGGGATCGCACTGGCAAGTGATCGGCATCGGTCTGAACCAGTGGCCGCTCGTCGCGGCGGCGATCACGATGGGCGGCAACGTTCGGGTGGGTCTGGAGGACAACTTTTACATCGAAGGGGGGACGATGGCGAAAAGCAACGGGGAGCTGGTCGAAAAGGCGGCGCGCCTGTGCGGCGATCTCGGCCGCGAGGTCGCTTCGGTCGCCGAGGCGCGGACGCAGCTCGGCCTCGACCCGACGCCGCGACCGGCGCTCATCCCCTCGCCCCATCGGGGAGAGGGGCGCGGGTGACCGAGGTCAAGGCGGAGCTCGTGGGCAGCGTCTGGAAGATCACCAGCAAGCCGGGGGACAAGGTCGCCGAGGACGACGTGCTCCTGATCCTGGAGTCGATGAAGATGGAGATCTCGGTCACGGCACCCCGCGCTGGCACCGTCCACGAGATCCGTGTCAAGGAGGCCGAGGTGGTAAAGGAGGGCCAGGTGTTGGTGGTGCTGGAATGAGCGATATGCCCGTGCGAGTCAAGGTCCAGGACAGCGCCAGCCAGGTGATCTATACCGACGCGGTGCTCATCAACGGCAATCCGCTCGGCTTCGTCCTCAACTTCGGGCAGTGGGCGCCTGAGGATCCTGGGCTCGTGCGCATCTACACGCGGGTGGGGATGAGTCCCAACCACATGAAGCTCCTGTCTCAGCTGCTGGTGCAAAACATTGCCGCGTACGAAGCCAGGTTCGGAGAAGTTGTGGTTACCGAGGATCGCGCCGCGTCGGCTCACAGAATCGGGTTCGACGCGGTGGCGCAACCGCCAGCACAGACGTCGTAGGCGATGCCGAAACCCGCCCAGCTCCTCCTCCAGCACCAGCGCCTTTCCGACCGCGAGCGAGTGCTGCGCGACAACATCGAGCGCATCGAATCCGCGCTGGAGTCTGACCCGGAAGTGGTGCAGCTCGAGGAGAAAGTCGAAGCCGCGCAGGCGGCGCAGCAGGCGGTCGCGGCGAGGCTTCACGAGTCGGATCGCGCGCGCGAGGATCACCGGAGCCGGCTCCGCTCGCGGGAGAAGGAGCTGATGAGCGGGCGCATCCGCAACCCGACCGAGCTCATGCAGATGTCCGAAGAGGTCAAGCACATGAAGGCGCGCTTCGTCGAAGAGGAGGATGCCGAGCTCCAGCTGATGGAGGATGTCGAGATCGCCGACGACACGATGAGCACTGCCACCGCCGAGCTCGAGGCGGCACGCGCGCGGGCCGCTGCGGAGGCGCCGGGATTGCGAGCCGAGCTGGACGCATTTCGCTCCGAGCTTGCAGAGGTCGAGTCCGCAAAGGAACAGATCTGGGCCGAGGTGCCACCGGCGGCGCGCGCCGCCTACACGCGACAGCGGGTGCAGCCGGCGGTGGCCGTGGTCCTCAACAACCAGTGCACCGCGTGCCGGGTCGCGGTTACGTCGAGGGGCATGCAGATGCTCCGCCAGGGGGACGAGATCGTGCAGTGCGAAAACTGCGGCCGAATCCTGGTGCTCGCCTGACAAGGGTTTTGCACCTCTACACGGATGGCGCGGCCCGCGGCAATCCGGGCCCGGCCGGCCTGGGCGTCGTCATCGAGGACGACCAGAAGGTGCGGCTGCGCGGCCTGCACCGGTACCTCGGCACGGCCACGAACAATGAGGCCGAGTATCACGCGCTCATCGAGGGCCTCAAGGCGGTCGCGCCCTGGAACCCGGACCGGCTCGAGATCTTCCTCGACTCGAACCTGGTGGTGGAGCAGGTCAAAGGCAAGTACAGAGTGAAGAAGCCGGAGCTACAGAAGCTCAACGAGCAGGCGGTGGAGCTCCTGAAGCAGTTTGGGGACTGGACCATCGCTCACGTCGAGCGCGACCGCAACCGGGGCGCCGACGCCCTTGCCAACCGGGCGATAGATGAACATGTCGAGCGCGTTAACAGGACCACGACGCCTGGGTAGAATTCTTTCGGGCCGAGGCGGACGGGCGACCGCCGGCGAAGTAAATAGCGTTGGAGGAAAGTCCGGGCTCCACAGAGCAGGGCGCTGGGTAACACCCAGTCGGGGCGACCCGAAGGAAAGTGCCACAGAAAATTACCGCCGGGCAGTGCGTGTCTCCGGAGACGAGCTGTCAGGTAAGGGTGAAAAGGTGGGGTAAGAGCCCACCGGCGGCCGGGTGACCGGCCGGCCAGGCAAACCCCGCCCGGAGCAAGACCAAATAGGAGGGCGTTCACGGCGGCTCGCCGAGCCCTCGGGTATCGGTCGCTAGAGGCGCCGGGCAACCGGCGTCCCAGACAGATGGTCGCCGTCCCGCAAGGGACACAGAACCCGGCTTACGCGCCGTCCTCGGCCCCCACCCGTCGTATTGAATTCAGTTTCGTCGCGAAGTACGTTGTTAGAGGGAACGATCAGGGAACAGCTGGTCGAAAAAGCAGCGGTGGAAGGCGACTTACAGTGTCCCCTTCGTCCAAAAGTGAGTTCACGCCGCGCCTTGGTCAGCATGCGGAAGGCGCAGTTGGCATGGAGCACAGTAGCGATGCCTACTGTGTCCTCCTGGTTTCCGCTATCGAGCGAACCCCGCAGTCGGCTGCCGCCCAAGCGCTTCAAGCCTGACGACGCACGGGTCAGGACCGTGAGGTCCTTGACCGCGATCCTGTCGAGCATGTTCTGGTTCAGGAGCAACTAGATAGGGGTCGGTGTCACGCCTTAGCCAAAGGTGCAGTCGAGGGTGACCTTGGCGAGGGCGGTCTCGAGAACGGCGAGCTCCTGGTCGTCCAGCTTCGTGAGGAATAGATCGGAAACTCCGCGTATGTGGACCGGAGCTGCGACTGTCAGACGGTCCAATCCGGAGTTTGTCAGCTGGACCACGACGCCGCGCGCGTCGGCGTCGGCGTGGGCACGACGAACCAGGCCTTCGTGGAGGAGCCGGGTGACGCGCCGAGTCATACCGGAGCGTGAAATGAGGGCCCGGTCCGCCAGCTCTGTCATCCGCAGCGAACCTCCAGCGATGGCCAGCTGAGCCAGCACGTCGAAGTCGGCCAGAGCCAGACCGGTCTTGCTTTCCAGATCGGTCTCGAGCTGGCGCAGAAGCGTGGCGTGGGCCCGGAGCAGGGCGTCCCACGCCCGCAACCCGCGTCCCCCTGGCACCTCTTTCGCCAGGATCCGATCGAAATGAGCGGCGGTGTCCGGTTTCGAAAGTACTTGCATATGCAATCACCAGGAGCTAAGATACTTGCAGTCGCAAGTATATCGTCCACGGAAGGAGATTGCGGGTGATAAAAGAAGTCGAACTCGACCCGGATGGATCGCTGACCCGGCGGTGGGGCACCAGGGCGAATGACGGCCGAGTGAAAAGAACCATGACCGCCCTCGAGGCGAACGGATTCACGGTCCTCAGGGCGTCGGACGCCGCCGCGGCAAAGCGGATTGTACTGGCCCTCATCCCAGACTCCTCCCCCGTACACCAGGGCGCCTCGCAAACGCTCGACGTGTTGGGCATCACCGACGAGATCGAAAAGTCCGGTCGCTACGGTGCACTCCGCCCGCGGATCTGGAGCATGAATCGCGAGACCGAGGCCGACGAGATCCGCCGCCTGGGCGCGGCGCCGGATGTCATGCTCGGGAGCGTCCACGCGGTCACCGAGACCGGGTCGCTGCTCGCGGCTTCCATGAGCGGCAGCCAGCTCGGACCTTATGTCAGCGGCGCCGGACGAGTCATTCTCGTCGTCGGCACGCAGAAGATTGTGCCCGACCTCGAGCAAGGTCTGCTCCGCATCAATGAATATGCGTGGCGGCTCGAAGACGCCCGCGCCCAGGCTGCATATGGCATACACAGCGCGGTGAACAAGGTGGTCATCATCAATCGGGAGATCACCCCGGGGCGGATCACGGTGGTGTTGGTCGACGAGGTGCTCGGTTTTTAGAATGGCCCGGACAGAAACCCGGGAGACTACATCAGCCCCAGTAATCCCTGAATCGACCCTGGGCGTCGGGATCATCGGGGTCAACCCCGCCTGGGGCTGGGCCGTTACCGCCCACATCCCGGCACTGCGCGCGCTGCCGATGTACGAGATCAGGGCACTGAGTGCGCGCAGCCCAGAATCGGCTCGCGCAGCTGGCGAAGCATTCGGGATCAAGGCAGTGTTTCAAGACCCCGAGAAGCTGGTGATCCAGCCGGACATTGACGTGGTCGCGATCACCGTCAAGGTGCCGCACCATCGAGAGCTGGTCTCCGCGGCACTTGCCGCAGGCAAGGCCGTCTACTGCGAGTGGCCGCTCGGCCGCGATGTCGACGAAGCACGAGCGATGGCAGCGCTCGCTGCCGAAAAAAGGGTGCGCACGGTGGTCGGGCTGCAGGCCCGCCAGGCCCCGGCGATCGAGTTCGTCCGACAGCTGCTCAGCGACGGATACGTTGGCGAGGTCCTCTCCACCACGATGGTCGGGCTGTCGGTTGTAGGCGGAGCCCTGGTCCAGCCCAACGCCTACATGCTCGACAAGAAAAACGGGGCCAACTTACTGACGGTCGCCTTCGGCCACAGCCTGGACACCCTCAACTACGTGCTGGGCGAGTTCGCCGACCTGTCGGCGGTGTCGGATATTCGCAGGCCGCTGATCACCCTCGAAGGGACGGGGGAGAAGATCGTGAAGACGGCCCCCGACCAGGTCGCGGTGATCGGCACCCTCACGTCCGGGGCGACTGCCAGCGTTCACATCCGTGAGGCGGTGGCCGGCGGTACCGGTTTCCTATGGGAGATCAACGGAACCGACGGAACGCTGCGCATCACCGCTGACGCCGCGCTCCCTGAAATCTTTCCATTGACCGTCGTGGGAGCTCAGGGGCGGAACGAACTCGCCGAGCTTGGAGTCCCTAAGGCGCTGACACAGAAATGGCCGACGCTCACCAGCCTGGAAGGAGCGCCTGCCTTCAACGTCGCTCGTGCTTACGCCGCGTTCGCGGCAGACTTCGACAACGGGACTCACACCGTGCCGGACTTCGCCGACGCCGTCCGGCGCCACGAGGTGATCGCCGCCATCGAAAGGTCCGCGGTATCAGGAAAACGCGTGAAGGCGTGAGGCCCAGAGTTCAAGTCCCGACCCCCTCGACAAAGTCCTCTTATCTGAACTGGCCAACCAAAAGGCTGGTTGTCGACGGCACACGTCATCGCTCGAATCTGATACTCGCGCTGCTTTCCGCGGCGCAGTTCATGCTGATCCTGGACATCGCGATCGTCAACGTGGCGCTGCCCTCGATGCAGCGTACTCTGGGTTTGTCGGCTGAGAACATCCAATGGGTGGTCGGCGGCTATGCGCTAACGTTTGGCGGCTTTCTCATGCTGGGCGGTCGGCTGGCTGACGTCGTCGGCCGGCGACGCATGTTCTTGACGGGTTTGGTCCTCTTCATCGGGGCATCGATGCTGGGCGGATTCAGCCAGTCCGGCGGAATGCTGATCGCCGCTCGCGTGATCCAGGGTTTTGCCGGCGCGTTGGTCTCGCCGGCGGCACTGTCGCTTCTGACAACGACGTTCAAGGAAGGCCGAGAGCGTAATCGTGCGCTTGGGATGTGGAGTGCCATGGCTGCCGGCGGAGCATCCGCTGGCTTGATTCTTGGAGGCCTGCTCACCCAGGAATTGAGCTGGCGTTTCACGCTCTTCGTAAATGTGCCATTGGGTCTCGCCGCGGTTTTGCTGTCTCCAGTGCTGCCGGCAGATGCTTCTCGTGGTAGAGCAAAGGTCAACCTTGACATCCCCGGGGGGGTGAGCTTGACCGGCGGCGTCCTCGCCCTCGCGTACGGCGTGACCGAGGCGACCGGGCAAGGCTTTGTCTCCGCGAACGTGTTGATCGCTCTGGCTCTCTCTGCCGCGCTCCTGATTGCATTCGTCGTGGTGGAGAAGAGCAGCAGCCAACCCCTTCTGCCGGGTCGAATGCTGAGGCTGGGATCCGTGGTGGCGGGCAACTCGGTGGCGGCGCTCGTGTCGGTCGTGATGATCGGCGCCGTGTTCTTCAACTCGCTGTATCTGCAGGAGATCCTCGGATATTCACCGATCCAGGCAGGTCTTGCCTGGCTGCCCCAAACGGTACTGATCATGGTCGTCTCCAACATCGGCGCCCGGATTGCGACGAAGCTGGGGGCCCGAACCCTGATCGCACTCGGAACTCTTGTGCTGGGGGCGGGGATGCTCCTGTTCCTGAGAACCTCCGCCGAAAGCGACTACGTCACCGTGCTCCTACCCGCCATGCTGGTTACCGGCATCGGCGTAGGGCTTGCCTTCGTCAGCGTTACCATGGCCGCCACATCTGGCGTTCCCGATCGGGATCAGGGAATCGCTTCCGGTCTTATTGGCACCGCCCAGCAGGTGGGAATGGCCGTGGGACTGGCGATTCTGGTCAACATCGCTGGGTCGGTCACGAGGGTGTCCCTCCCGCAAGGTCCAGGTGCTGTTATCGCCGGATATCACGCGGCGTTTGTGATCGGCGCGGCAATCAGCTTCCTGGCGGCGATCGTCGCGCTCATTGTGATCAGGCGTCCCTCGGCGCTGCCGGCAGCCGGTATGGCGGAAACGGTGTTGCCGCGCCCGATTCAGCCACTCACCGCCGCCGCCCAGAGCCAGCTGCTCCTGGCAAGGTGCGGACCTTTACTTCCACCGGACTGCGTCGAAGAATGGATGGCGAACCGCACATCAAGCTGAACACAGCTGAGGAGAGGTCATGACCACTGCGATCATCGGCGTTGGGAACATCGGCAAGGCCGTAGCACAGGATCTCGTCAATGGAGGCGAGGAAGTCGTGCTCGCCTCTCGCAAAGAGGCGGACGCTGCGGCGGTTGCGGACGGACTGGGCTCGCGGGCCACGGCTGCATCAACCGGGAAGGCCATCGATGCGGCTGATGTTGTCGTTCTGGCGGTCTGGCTGGATGCCATGAAGGAGGTGATCGCCGACCACGGTGCCGCGCTTGCGGGCAAGGTTGTCATCGATCCCTCGAACCCGGTGGCTTTCAACGACAAGGGCGAGGTCAGTCGGACGCTACCCGACGGTGTATCCGCAGCCTCGGTCATCGCTGGACTGCTGCCATCCGACGCCCACTACGTCAAAGCATTCGGAACGATCGCGGCCGCTTCACTCGCCTCCGAACCGAATCGATCGCCACGGAAGGTGACCCTCTTCTACGCCACCGATGACGAGCAGGCGGCACGAGCGGCCGAGCGGCTGATCTCAGCGGCCGGATTCGAACCAGTCAAGGCCGGCGGCATGGAGAGTGCCCTGCGCATCGAGATGGGCGGGGACTTGCACCAGTACGGCGGACTCGACGGGAAGTTGCTAGACACCGATGAAGCCAAGGCCGCGGTGACAGCCGGCGCACACCAATCCGCATGACCCGCACCTGGCGGTGGCGGCCACTGATAGGGGTGCCACAGCACACATCGAACAACGCACCTCACCCGCAAGGCCATCCGGCGTGGAGTGTTCGCACTGTGGCCCATCTCAAGGCGGCCATTGAGCTTCTTCCACGGGTGGAACGACAACAAGCACCTCTTTACCTGGGTGAAGCCCGCCGACAAAGGTACATATAACTCCGCTCAGGTAAATCGCCTTTGTCGCCGAGCGCGCCATAGCCCGTCATGCGGCTCTTCCTCATGTCTCGCCAGCGGGCCTGATCTTCGGCTGTAACGGTCCTCAGAGTGACCGAAGCCCCGTCCACAGGCGCCAGCTCCAGCCGTTCCGCTGGAAGGCCCCCGCCGAGCATCCACGGGATGCTTCGCGCCTGGCCGTCGGCTGGCGATCCACCGTTTGGGGTCAGTCTGACCACATTTCAGCCGGCGCCGCGTGGTTGGCCTTTTCAGGCCCGATTCCCCGAGGTGCTGGATCCAGGATTCGCCGCCGGGTTGTTGGGCGGGCCCGAGTCACAGGGACCGCCGTGTGGCTTGTGATTCGTTGGCGCTCAAGCTCGAAGACCCCGGACTCGTGATGCCGGCTCGGAGGCCGTGGTCATGGACGAACTCACGCAGAGCGACGACGGCCTCATCGACCCGGGAATCGGCTACGTCCAGGAGAGGGACGGCCTCCCCGTCGAATACGCTGGGTGGGTTCGCATTGTGGGAACTTAGGTCCACCACTCACTCGGAATCGACATGTGTGCAGGAATGGGGATGTCGCGAGGTATAGCTGGAATATTTCGTGCGGGCTGGTCGCGCTTCCCCAGCGACATCGGCATGCTCCTGGCCAACCGTGAGGTCTGAATCATGAGCATGGACATACTCTTTTGGGCCTTTCTCGCCTCCTACGTGATCCACATCGTCGATGAGACCACGATGAACGGCGGGTTCATTCGATGGTTCCAGGCGAGTTTCTGGCCGACCTACAGTGCACGGATGAACTTCTGGTTCAACGGCGGCGCCGTCTTGGCGATCGCCGCCAGCAATCTGCTGTACGACCTGCTCGGCGGGCATTGGGTCATCCTGGCGCTAGTCTGGCCCAGTGCGTTTGCCCTCCACGGCATAACGTTGCACCTCTATTGGACCATTCGGCAAATGAACCTATCCCCGGGACTAGTGACCAGCGTGATTTACTGGATCATGGGGTACTTCTTCGTGAGGTACGGCCTGTTGGGTGGGCAAATCGCTTCCACCGATTTCTGGATTGGCACG
>WNFT01002158.1_pt1 | contig 16837 bp, 17 predicted proteins | sample 5400191 | NCBI WGS metagenome assembly WNFT01 (sample SAMN13153359, study PRJNA577476) | soil metagenome | isolation source: 80 cm saprolite under Madrone tree | place: USA:California | collected 2016-06-14 | reverse complement strand
TACCTATCGCGGGCATAGCGCTTCAGTCCAAGCCGTGACGTGGTCACCTGATAGCAGCACCATTGCCTCGACAGCCGACAATGTCCAGCTCTGGAGCAGCCTCACCGGAGAGCATATCTTCACGTACACGAAACATTCCACCTCAATCGTCCAGCTAGTGCAAGCGGTGGCATGGTCGCCAAATGACCGCTACATTGCCTCCGGTGGCATGGAAGGAACCGTACAGGTGTGGAATGCCAGGCAGAGGCCGGGAACTGGGCAGTAAAACTACCGAGCTCCCGGCTTAACTCATGGATAGGGCGCGAATTGCGGTCGGATCTACCGTCCTGGCGCCTGGTACGACTGCGCACCCGCTTTGCGCATTGCCTCCATAGTTTGTTCGGTGGTAAGCAATACAGTCGTCTTGACGGCTTTGACATGGCCTGGCGAGATAGCGGCGAGGACAGCCGCCGTGACAGCAGTCTCATTGGGCATCTCAGAGACGAACACGCCATCATACTCACCAAAGGCGTAGTAGAAGGATACCAACCGTCCTCCGAGCTTCTCGATAAGCGCGCGGAGAACGTTCTCACGGTTCTGCGGATTCTTGACGAGTGCCGCCCAGGCGTCGGACGTGTAAGCAAATTGCGTCATGTAGAGAGGCATCGCTGGCTTCTCCTTTCTGTCAGAACGACTCAAGCTATAACGGAGATTCTTGATAGTGTACCATGTGCCACAGCGGCGGTTGAAGTGATAGAGACAGAAAATCTGTCGCATATACGGGTTGTAATGCAGTACCGTTTCTATTCTACGCCCGCTGTCAATTGTGGCTGGCGTTCCTGCTGGGTGGCGCGGGTATGCTATACTTGGTAGCGAGGATGCGCATGGATGTTCAGCACTGGATTGTCTCTGTCACAAACGCGAAGAGTGTCTCGTCTCATTTCCGATTGAACGAGTTAGCTTAATTGATGTTGAGATGGAGACAAGCATCATGAACCATAACACAGAGAATGCCCGTGTCGTCGTCATAGGGGGTGGCCTGGCCGGCCTGGCTGCTGCTACCTACCTGGCGAGGGCCGGGCGAGCGGTGACGCTCTTCGAGAAAGCGGGAGTGGTTGGCGGACTGGCAGTGACCAAACGGCACGGTGAGTTCTACTTTAACCGGGGGGCACATGCCCTCTATTACCAGGCGGAGGCAGGCGAGGTCTTGCGAGAACTGGGGGTGCATTATAGCGGACGGGAACCCTCTCTTTCTATGGCCTGGGCTGTTGAGGGGAAGCAGCTCCACCTTTTGCCGACCTCATCCCTTGCATTGATGCGAACGACGATCATGGATGTGCCTGCAAAGCTGGAGTTAGGGCGTTTACTCGCCACCGTCCAACTTTTGGACCTGCAAACCCTTCGCGGTGTGAGCTTGCAGGAGTGGCTGGAGCAGCAGGTGCATCACCCGCAAGTACGCCAGTTCTTATCCGCCTATGCACGCCTGACGACCTATACGAATGCCCCACAGATAATGGATGCAGGCTTCTTCATGACACTGCTGCGCAAGATTCCTAGAGTTCTGTACCTGGATGGAGGATGGCAGGCCCTGGTGGATGGGCTGAGACAAGCTGCAGAGCAGGCCGGAGTACAGATTGTGACCAGCTCCAGGGTGGAAGCGATTGAACATGAAGAGCATGTTCGGGGAGTGCGCCTGGCGGGAGGTGAAACTTGCCAGGCTGAGGCGGTGGTGATGGCGATGGACCCGGCAGGTGCGTCGGCGCTGGTGGATGGCGGAACACATGCCATACTGAGTCGGTGGGCGCAGGAGGCGGTGCCAGCTCAGGCGGCCTGTCTCGACGTGGGACTGCGGCGTCTTCCTCGTCCACGAAGCCTGTTTGCGCTTGGCTTTGACCAGCCCGTCTACTTATCAGTACATTCAGCGTTTGCCGAACTGGCACCGAAAGGTGGGGCCCTGGTTCACACCGTAAAGTACCTGCGCCCAGGAGAACCGAGTGATCCACGCAATGATGAGCACGAACTGGAAGCATTGCTGGATCTAGTGCAACCAGGATGGCGCGCTGAAGTGGTCGAACGCCAGTTTTTACCGCATCTGAATGTAGTGAACGCCGTTATACAGGCAGAACAGGGAGGGTTGACCGGACGTCCCGGCCCGGCGGTTCCTGGTATCCAGAACCTCTATGTCGCAGGCGATTGGGTAGGGCCGTTGGATCAGTTATCTGGAGCGAGCCTTGCCAGCGCTCGACAGGCTGCCCGCATGATCCTGGCAGCTTCTGTGGTCCGTGAGGCGTATGAGTATCCTTTGAGGTCAAAATGAAGCAGGATACTGTTTTTCAGACATACAGGCCACTGTTGTTTTCGATAGCGTATCGTATGCTGGGCAGTGCCATGGACGCTGAGGATTGTGTGCAGGAAGCATTTTTGCGCTGGCACCGAGCGACTGAAAACACAGAGGAGGAGGCAGTGCGATCGCCCAGAGCTTTTCTCTGCACTGTGGTGACGCTGCTCTGCATTGACCAGTTGCGTTCGGCGCGTGCGAAACACGAGGCCTATGTGGGTGTGTGGCTCCCCGAACCGCTCGTGACGGCGTATGAGCCTGATCCTGGGGCCGATATGGAACTGTCAGAGTCCCTTTCGATGGCCTTTTTACTCCTCCTGGAACATCTCTCCCCTGTGGAGCGTGCAGTCTTCCTGCTGCACCAGGTGTTTGACTACGAGTATGCAGAGATCGCCAGCATTGTCCAGAAGAGCGAGGAGAACTGCCGCCAGATCATGCACCGGGCACGCCAGCACCTGGCGGCTCGGCGCCCGCACTATGATGTTTCTTCCACGCAGCGTGAACAGTTGATGTCTCAGTTCACCCAGGCGTGCTTCGATGGAGACATGGATGGTCTGCTGAAGTTGCTCGCCGAAGATGTCATCCTGCACTCGGATGGCGGTGGCAAGGTACGCGCAGCGCTCAATCCTATCTATGGACCGAGCAAGGTAGCTCGCTTCCTGCTGGGAGTGTCGCCCAAGGTGCCGCCTGGCATGGTCTGGCAACGGGCGATGGTAAACGGTCAACTGGGGATAGTGAGTTATCTCGATGGAGCAGCATATGTTGTCATCTCTTTTGCTATTGCTGGGGACTGCATCCAGGAGATTGATATGATCGTCAATCCTGATAAGTTGCAACATGTGCCCCTACTTGTCTGATAGGAAATACAGCGCGAGTAGGAACAGGTGGAGATCTGGCTGAGAGCCCCCCAGGCTCTCTTGCCACGCAAGGGGTGCCACTACACTGCCCGATCGCGATTGCCAAATAATGCGCGGTGAACGTCCGTCACAAGCCGTTCGGGAACGCCAGGACGCCCACGTACGCAGGCCTGGTGCAATGGCGAGGCACGGGTGATGACAATATCGACAACAGGCTGGAAACCGACGAGGGCCAGTCCACTTTGGGAGGCCAGGTTATCGGTGTCTGCGCCGATCCATACGCGATGCAGCCCCGCTTTATGTAGTTCACTCAAGATGTGTGCAAGCAGCGCAGGGTAGAGACGCAGCCCACGATATGCTGGAAGCGTTGCGCAGTCCCAGATGTACGCTTCGCCTGCTTTGAGGTGAAAGCTCAGACCTAGCTCGCCAATGCCTTCTTCGTCAAAGGTTACCCAGCCGTAGGTGGCGAGTTTGCCCTCGATTCTGCCGCCGTAACAATGGCATCCTCTGGTGAAACGTTGCAGGACGCTGGTCGGGTCGTCAAGCCCCATGACCTGTGCGAGTTCCTGAACTGCCGCCGGGTCGACGCGCATGAATGCTGCTGGAACTCGCGGGACAGGGCCAGCCGGCAAAGGCCCAGCAAGATTCAGCATCCAGAAGGTGCCCTGGGGCTGCGCATCGGTCTCGGCGGGTGAGGTCATGTGAATGCTTCCTCTGAAACTGCTTCTCTAAAACTGCTTCTCTAAAACTGCTAAACGGCAAGCGTTGCCTATATCCTGAAGAACATGTGCCGGACCTGGTCGATGACCTTCGGGTCGCCACTTGTCTCGCCCCCTGGGAAGCGTTGGAAGGTGGTAAGCACGAAGTCGGATGCGTTTTTGAAATGGAAGACGGCTTGCACGCCATCAAGGTTGTCGACAGGCTTGTAGGTGTAGGTGCCGTCTTTGACCGTTACCCGCCACTGACCACCCCATTCACCATCGATGATGATGCCGAACTCAATGTCCAGGTCTTTGACTGACTCCTGGTCTACTGTGACTTGCATGAGAATGAACATGTATGGCACGAGTACACCGGCTGTGCGTTCGTCGAGTTTGGCATCTTTCTCGCCTAGACCCCACTTCATATCCCAGGTGTGGACACCGTAGTCCATGATATGGAAGGCTGGATAGAAGAGGGTTGGCAGGGGACCCATGTAGGAATGGGTGACGTTAAAGCCTCCCCACTCGTCGGCTGTCAGGGAGTCGAAAATAGCAAGCATATTGTCGGAGTCGGCTTTGAGGCGAGCGATGGCTTCGTCGCGTGGCAGGCTGCGGAATGCCTGGGCATTCTCGTTGAGGCGTTCTCCCATGATCAACAGGCCAAGTGCACCTGCTGCTTCGCCCTTTTTTGCCATGTCCCAGCGCGATAGGTAGCCTTCAGTGACGTCAATCATGTGGCCGACGATGTCACGCACTTCCCATTCGGTGCAGCGAGTCTGGACGTTCCAGTTTTTGGGGTCGTCAATGACATCGAAGAAATTGGCACGCTCGGTGCGCACTACATCGAGTACAGTGTCCTTGCCACTGTAATCCATCGGGTTAACTGGCATAGTAATCTCCTTATCAGCTTTTACTAACACATCTTAGATTGGAATCGTATGCTCTGGGACACCTCCCTTCTGTTAGCAGGCTGCCCTCAGCAGGGTCTCGATCTGCGCGGAGTCGGTGATTGGCTTGGGATTGTTTTGCACAGTGCGGCTGTGCAGAGCTAGCTGCGCCAGGTTCGGCCTACATGTGCTGACAAGAGAGAGTATACGGGGAGGGCGTCACTGGAGCGTCAATGAAGAGGCAAGTGTTTCTCATTGCTAGATATTGCACTCGTGAGACGTAAAATGAAGTTTAATAATTTCCTCTCTATGAAAGCTAAGTTCCGGCTGGATGACTCGAACGTGATTACCTAGCTCTATGATGATGGTTCCTGCACATGGGCATCCCTGCTTAGAACCGAGTACTGGATAGCCTGACTGATCAGCCTGGACTTTCAATTTCTGGAGAATCTCGTGGCTGGTGGTGAGTACTGATTTCTGGCATTGATCTGTCGCTTGTGTGCAGAGTACTCTTATATGTGGGCGTTTAGCAAGTGCAGTAAACACATGCTTATGCGGGTGCTGGTACTGTTTGTACCCTTCGGAGCCTACAGAGATAATCATAATCGAAGGTTGGATGCTGTCGATAAGCTTCTCTGCATCAGCATTTTTCCACGCGCCATGGTGAGGAAATTTGAGGACATCGCTTTGCAGATCGGGATGATTCTCCTGGAGAAATCGCCACCCTTCTGGTTCGATATCACCTGTAAGAAGCGCACTAGAGTTGGATGCCTCGATATGTAGAACCACAGAAGTATTATTGAGTCCTTTATTTTCCAGAGCTCTGTAGTCAGCCGCATAAGGATGGAGTAGGTGAAAGCTCTTGATCAATGTACCCGTAAAAGGCAACTGTCCAGCCTGAACTTGTAGAGGTGCGTATTTCAATTTATTCTGTCTGCGCCAATCAATGAGTTTCTGTAAAGCAGTAGGCGGGCCTTCATAACCGACAGAGTGTTGATCATCATCGTGGAGCAGTTGCTGCAAGTTTTTCTGGTTGAAGACTTCGTTAAATGCGACGACCTCACAAGGTTTCATCCTGGGCACTCTATGATAATTTTCCAATAAGCCAGCGACTCCACTATAATGGTCAGCGTGAAGATGCGTAATGATGATCCCACGCAAATAGATGATCTCTTCTCGCTCCAGTAATCTAAAACCGCCTTTGGGTTGACGCAATCTACAACAATGGCTTCATGTGTCTCTGGACTGGTAATCACAATAGTGTCGGCCTGCCCTACATCAAAGAATGCAATTCTGATGGATGAGAGAGGTTCAAACGATTCTGTTTCGGTCATCTTCGTGCAGGAGTTTTGAGAGTTCTACAAAAAGGTCCTCTTCGCTCATATAGGTATAAGGTTGAGGACGAAACGTCCCCCAATCGGCGTTGCTTGGGTCAATGTTGCCGTCATCGAGATAAACATCTGGAATTTTTGTGCGAAATGCTACTCCTGGTCGCAGCATCCATCCGGGCATGGATGGCATAATCCGCACTGTTTGTAGTTCGTGAAATCCTTCCATCCATAATGTGATTGTTCCTTCTTCGGCCTGAACGCTTCTAACCACGCCACTGAGATTCCATGTAGCCTTGGCTTGATCGGGCTGAATATCGAGTGTGACCTGCGGCTTGCTATCCCATTCAGCCACCTTGCGTAAACGCTCAAAAGTAGCGTCATCAAGGCGATAGGCCGCTTTGAGGATAGCATCTATCATTTGTGTTGTGTCTTGCGGTGCTTCCTGGTTATCTGAAGCAGCCTCTTCGAGCTTCCAGACCGCTTCGGTAAGAATTTGACAATCATGCTGGCTTAAATATTTAGGGAAAGGAATGCTATTCATGACTCGTTTAAGGATTGCGGGACTTTTGAGATGTTCGACAATCCAAGCGTTGCTGACATCCCAGTTCAGTACTGCTGCTAACACTTCACAAGTAACTCCCTGCTGTTTCGTGAAGGCGTGGGGAACTACCACCCAGAAACTGTCGGACGGGTAATGATGTTTTCGCTCAATAGCAAGTTTGTTGCGTTTCCCCCAAGTTGTATCCGGGTCATATACTACTAATACTTTCATATCCGCAAGAATCTCCTCTTTGTCTTGTTTAGGATTCTTGCTTTTTCGAGGCTCTTCGAGGTCATTAGGATATAAAACTGTCTCAGCTGGTGTATAGTTAATAACGAATGGGCGTGGCATCACGTTTTTGACACCCGTGAGCCACGGAACTTTCTTGGGAAAAGGATAGTCTACCCAGCGTCTATTTTCAGGTTTTCCTCGACTGGCTCCCTTAACAACTTCTGCAACTTCTTGTAAGTTTACGCTGTGAGAGCGTACAACCTTCCATGTATACTCTGGCAACACGATCTGATAATCCATAACATAGGTATTGGAAGACCCAGGTGATTTATGTGCATTTCTCCAGGCGGATTGATCAATGAAAAGACTGGAAGCCGTAAAGTTAAACACTCCTGATTCTATTATAGTTTTTAAGGTTAGCGGCTGTATGGTGCGCAGCCTTGTGGGATTCTGGTGGTTACTAGTCTTTTGTGCAAATATGACTACAGTTCTTGCCGTAGCACCTGAGAACACTCGTACTGGTAACTCCCAAAGTTCAAGAATATCACAGTGATCAAGTAATAGCTTACGAAAAGCTGTTGATGCTAAGGATGAGGTGAAGGAACGGGGCATGAGCATCGCTAGATAGCCATTGGGGGCTAGTCGATCAATAGCATGCGCGAGATACTTATTAGCTTCTTCGTACCAACTCTCTGTGCCAGAGACGGACGAATCCTGTATAGAACCAAATGGGGGATTGCCAACAATGATACCTGGCCGGTTTGTTTCTAGCCATTGCCACTTCAGAGCATCACCATGATCTATGTGCCAGCTATCCTCCGAAGTAGAGAGCAATAAACCCAAACCGGCCAGTTGAGATGTAAAAGGATCTAAATCATTTCCATGCAAAAATCTTCGTAGAGAAGATGGCATATCACTCAATCGAGAAAGACATTCATGCCCGGCTATCAAAAAACTTCCCCAACCGCAAGTCATATCTACTACATGTCGTTGCTGGGGTGGAAGATACTCTATCGGAATGTTTTCCCAAATCTGTCGTGTGAGATATAGTGGTGTATCATAGCGTCCCAATTTCTTTCTCTGCTCTTTACTGAAAGCTGCTGCATAGATACTTGTGAGCATCTCAGGCACGAATCCAGCATATTTTACTTGCCGCAGTACCCAATATGCTTGCTCTGCGGCCGATTCATATGCTAGAAGAAGCTCGGGTTGGAAGTAGCGGCTAAATCGTGAGTAAGCTCTCTCGAAAAGCTGTCTCATTGAAACGTCTTCAAGGCGGGTATTATCACCCAGTACTCCTGTATCCGCTAAAATGATGGCCCCCAAAAGTTGTATGGCAAGAGAAGTAAGTGCTTCATCGGGTATAGCCATATTTTGTAGTCCTGCATATTGACGAAGTCTGTTAACTGCTTGGGCAAAGTGATCCACTAGCAAGAGTCGTGTGATATCAGCCGCCCAGAAGGATAACTGTACAGGTTGTATTTCGCGAAGAATAGGTAAAGTGAAAGTATCACGACCAAGTTTCACATCGATAATGCGTTGCGGCTCGAGATCAGGTGCATACTCACCAAGAGCATCTGCGAGCTGATCGTAGGGAATACCTGACAGAATGGGAAGCGGCTCTGGCTGACTATTCTTGACAGTACTCGCCCAGAAAGAAAAACGGTCATGGCGGTGAATAATATGAAAAGGCGCTGCCGATTCGGCCAGGATCGATACTATAGCCTCATCATTTAACCCATTTACTGCATTGTAGAGTGTAAAGCTAGCATACTCTCCTGGATTACGGTGGATGGGATGCGCGAACGCGAGCGCGTTGAGTTTGATAGGGGCTTTCACACTGGCAGAAGAAAAGCTGTACTGCTCTAAGATAGCATCTCTAGAAAAGCCACACTTCGTAATACTATCAAGGGCAGCATTGTATGCACCTGTTGGAAGAGGCGCGTAAGCAAGTTCAGGAATTTGAAATAGGTTTGAGCTTTGCATTGTTTTCTTTTATTCTGCACAACGGTACAAAAAGCATTCACTGCCCCTGTCAGGGCACTAGCGGGTTAAGCTTATCTGAGCGTTACTATTTTGTGCTATAGTATGTTCTGTCTCCTCTCTCAAAATGTCCAGATAAATCCACATTACTTGCTGTCCACCCGGATCAAGAGTATCGAGAATGATGCGTTCGCCTCCTCTTACTTTACAAATGGCAAGAATGGTATGCGAGCCGTGAACAAGAACGGCTTTTTGTAGGCTGTGGGGATCACCCATAACATCGCGCAGCCTCGTGATAGCCTCGCGAATCTTCTGCAAAGACCAGCCATGATTCATGAGTTGGCGTACAAAGCGCAACTGCAAAAGGTCGTCGAAACTATAGCGCCTGCGTGTTCCTGAGCCACGGGCCTGCTGCACACTTGGTACGATAATCCCTTGCCTTGCCCAATAACCAATCTGCCGCACAGTGAAACCGCTTAATCTTGCAACTTCACGTGTTGAGTAAGTGTGATTTGCTGCATCTTCTTGGCGCATCAAAGAAAACCTCTGATGTAATCATACCCGGCCAAAAGAACAAAGTCAATCTTTTTTTGTTGTTTTGATAATTTACAACTTTACACTCACGCTCAGCGCCTCTAGCTCAGCACGAGCACCCTGATGAGCAAATGCTTTGCGAGCCTCGGTCAGAAGTGCGTGTCCATGGTGACGACCCGGCGAATAACGCAGTAACGTTTCGCCCCAGGCTGCCTGGGTGCGTGCCCTTTCCAGGGTGAGGCCGAGATCGGAGGCGCGTTCCAGTGTTTTAGCGAAAGAGGCGTTCGCAGCGAGCCAGTTGTTGTGGGTGGCTAGAAGACGAGCGTGTAGACGTTCACCCTGCATGAGTAATAACATGCGACCGTGAGCGCGTGCGGTCTGTAGGGCTGCTTCGAGGTGAGGCTCCGCTTTGGCGATACGACCTCGGAGCAGCAAGGTTTCGGCCAGCCAGAGCTGGATACGTGTCCGCAAATGCCAGTAGCCTCGTTCGGCGATGAGCGTGAGGGCATCTTCGAGGAGCGCGGTCGCTGCTTCGAGGTTGTGCTGACCCCGTGCGGCGAGTGCGAGTCCAGCTCGGTGGCCTGCTTGTCGTTCGAGATTACCCAATTCCTCTGCCAGTGTGAAACCCTGCTGGAATGCCTCGGATGCCTCTGCCCATTCGCCCAGGTAGAGATGAATTTCACCTTGTGTACTGGAGAGGTGCAAGAGTGCATCGAACATTTCATGCGCTTCAGCCAGCGTATGGCCCTTTGCTAAGGCGCGCTGGGCAGCTTCGAGTCGGAAGAGAGGTTGGTTAAGCGCCATGCTACCAGGTCGTGGGTGGTCTCCGGTAGGGTGTATAGCGCACGCCAGCGTAGCCAGCGACCCAGGTCGAGGCGCAGGCCTCCGGCAACCGGGGTGAGAATGGTTTCGGCCTGCAACTGGGCGATCATTTCCATGAGGAGGAAGGGACTGCCGCCCGAGCGTTCATATAGCCATGAAACGAGCATGTTTGTGGTCCAGTCACCAGAGGCGGAGTAGATGCCCAGGGTGTGGGTGAGTGTCTTGATGGCCTCCGGTGTCAAGGGGGGAAGAGAAAAGAGGTGCACGTTGCCGCGCCGACGGCCCAGGGAGACGAGTTGCTGCAAGTCAGAGAGAGCTTCGGCGCGTTGTACGGTTCCTACCAGCATCACCGGCAAGTTGTGAAGTCGTGTGGCGAGGAAGCCAAAGAGGTGGAGTGTCGCACTATTGGCCCATTGCAAGTCATCAATGGTGAGCAGCAGTGGGGTGGTTCGGGTGAGGATGCGGAGGGCCTGCAAGATGCGCCACGAGAACTGCCGCTGCTCACCTGGATCGATTTTGTGAGATTGCGAGAGAAGATCGGTTAAGTCGCCGACGTCGGCCTGCTGAAATGCTTCGATGAAGGGGCCGTAGGAGAGCAGGTCGTCGAAGGGGGAACAAGAGCCTTGCAAGATGATCCAGGGGGATGGTGGCAATGTATTGATGAGTTCATCTAAGAGGCGGCTTTTGCCGATGCCGTCCTCGCCTTCTACTAAGACGGTGACGCCCTGACCCATGCTTGCGTCCTGGCTGATGTCAAGCAGTTTCTTGAGTACGTTGCCGCGTCCAACGAAGGGTAGTGTCGTTTTCTTTGTAGCTTGAGGTGTCGTTCTACGTCGTGCTCCCAGGGCGGCGGAAAAAAGAGCCTGAGTTTCAGAGGAAGGTGTGAGACCGAATGCTTGCCGCAGTTCAGCCTCGAACTGGTGATATTGGCGTAATGCCCGTCCAATGGCTCCGGTACGTATGTATAGCCCTATCAAGCGCTGCTGTGCTTCCTCGGACAGTGGATCAAGCTGGGTCATGCGCTGCGTGTAGGTGATGGCTTCGTCCCATAACTGCCGCTGTTCAGCCCATGATGCCAGGCGCTGGAGTGTGCTGAGGTAGGCCTGGCTCAGTTCGCTCTCTTCATTGCGCATCCATTCCTCGAATAAAGGTGCGTCGGGAAGATGAAAGCCTTGCAGCAATGGCCCGCGATACAGGGAGATGGCTTCAAGCAATGCGTTTTCAGTTCCTTCTTTGAGTAGTCGGCGAAAGCGTGCAAGATCGCATGCGTCGTGGTCCAGCTTGAGGTAGACCAGGTCGTCGTCTCCACTCAATGCCTCATCGCTGCCCTGGGCGTGCAAGGCCCGGCGAATGTGGTAAAGGCTTGAGCGAAGCGAGTGACGTGCATTGCTGTCGGGTGACTCACTCCAGAGTAAGGTGGCAAGGTGGTCGCGTGTATGGGGTCGCCCGGTGGCGGCGAGGTAGTAGAGGAGCGCTCTCGCTTTGTGGTTGTGCAGGACCAGTGGTGCTCCTGCGATGTGTGCTTCAGGTGCGCCAAGCAGGCGAATGGTGAGTTGAACTGTGAGATCATCAGCCATTGGTTCCCTCACGTTTCCGCAAAGTGATGAGGTGTACTCCTGATGAGCAGTATACCATGTGGGGGTGGAGATGGGTAGCTATTATTCCCTTATTTACCGAGTTGGCATGCGATTGTAGACGGCTAGCCAGTTGGTAGCGATTTCGATCTGGGCCTGTTTGAGCGAGATGGCTCCTGCGCACACCTGGTCATGCAGATAGTTCTCGACTTTGTCTTTTTCGTGGAAGCCTGGCTGGGGACTGGCAGCCTCGGGCCACAGGTTCGCAATGTCGTTTGAGCCGCCCAGCTCCAGGCTTACGAGATGGTCGACTTCAAATTCACCAGCCGAGTGGCTGACGATACCGTACTCAGCAAAGACTTGTCTCTTCTCGCTTTCCGGCACGTTACGTACCGTCCGGGCGTATCCTGGCTGGCAAATGGCGTCCTTTGTTCCTGTCGCCAGGAGAGCGCCGGGGGTACACGCAGGATCAGGCAGAGGACCGCGAACCATACACCCAGACGTTTTGGTTTGCACTCCCCAGTTCGGCTCAGCACCCGTTGGGGTATTCCCTGAAGGAGGATTATTGCCAGAGGGGTTATTGCCCGAAGGATTGTAGCTAGAGGGGCCAGGCGTTTGAATCACCACATTACATCCACTGAACACTGTAAGTAAAGCCGCGATTACGATCAACCGATAGGGGTATTTCATCATAGCTCTGCTCCTTTACCGTGCGTGTGGTAGACGAAAGCCTCACTCAGATTGTAGCACTAGCCAGGTGTGATCAAACAGGTGTGTTTGTAGATCGGCTCGTTCAATCCAATAGTAGAGCATGCCGTTGTTGCCCCAGTTCATGCCAGCATGTTCATCAGAGTCTATTTGAAGGAGCAATTGCCAGTCCATTGCGCCCTGCGACAAGGCTGCCGCACGGGGATCGTTCACATCGGTCACGCCGTGAGAGGTAAGCTGGCACTGCAGGCGCATATCATCCTGAATGGTGTCAGGGTGCCCCAACAATCGATGGTGGATAGTGGCATGGTCGGCTGGACTGGGAAATGTGGAGAGCAGGGTCTCGTATTGGTGCTGCTCAGCCTCTGTCCAGTCGCAGTTGGGTATCTCAAGCTGTGGTTGTTGAGATAGGGTGATCTCGCTGGCAAAGCTGATGGAGCATGCGTGAAACTGGCTGGAAGCCGGAAGCGTGGCAGGTGCAGGTGTGCGCTGCAGCGCGGGAAGGTTGTCATCCACGAAGATGACACACCAGCCTCCACGATCCGCGGGGTCTGCTCCATACGTTTGTTGTTGTGCATCGTAGAAGAACCAGAGCATGCCGCTGTGTGGCAGCAAGTTGTTTGCATCATATGGTGCTATGTCACCCAGGTGTATTTGCGCTATGAAAGATTGCGGCAAGCCTTTCCATGCCGGCCAGGTCACCCCTACTGGCAGATCAGGAGCTCCGCCCAGCTTCGAGGCTCCAATATGTAAGGCGGACTCATCGACGGGGGTAGTGTACAGCCGAATCGAGGCTTTCGATATCAGATCGAGGTCTTTTACCAGGCGTGGGAGCCCTGCCGCGACGAAGGCGGCTTGAACACCAGCTTTGTCCATACTACCGATCTCCATTTTCTGGCAAGCAAGCACTACTGCCTGCCTGCGTTTCCCGCTTTGCTGTTTAGACGGCAACACTTTGTATAAAGTCACAAGCTGTTTTTGTAAGAGGAGAGCTTCTTCTCGACAGGTTCTGTTTTCGTTTTAGCTCTGCTTTTCACACGAGAGGGTACAGAACAGACCTGGTCGATGTTTCCGCATTGCTGGTTGAATGCTTGCTGGAAAGCCAGCCGTGCACGATGAATGCGCATTTTCACTGCGCTCATGCTTATCTCAAGTGTGTTGGCAATCTCATCGTAGCTCAGATCATAGAAGTCACGCATCAGAAGGAGACGGGCTTGCTGGGGATCGAGTGTGTGTAGGACTTGCTGCAAGCACTCCCGCAGCTCAGCATGGAGGATGCTCTCCTCCGGTCCTTCCATTGATGGAAGATGGAGCCTCGCTGTGTTTCCCCCTTCGCCTGGTACAGCCTGGCTATAGGGCGTGATCGAAACGGTGACTTTGCCCTGGCGTTGGATTTTGACGAGTGCATCAAAAGCGCTGTTGGTGGCGATGCGATAGAGCCAGGTCGAAAAGGGTGCCTGCTGCTTGAACGTGTGGAGGCCCCTGTATGCTTTGACAAAAACATCTTGCGTGATATCTTCTGCATCTTCTCGGTTACACACCATGCGGTACACCAGCCCATACATAGAGTGCATATGGCGTTGCACGAGCACCTCATAGCTGAGCGAGTTACCTGGCAACTCGCTCTTGCAGCGCTCAACAAGCTCTTCATCAGTCAGGGCTGCAAGCATTTCGGGAGCGTGGTAGTCCTTTTCCATGCAGGGCCTGACTTCAGCATCTGTGGGCCAGGGAGATGCATCCCCTCTCACAGCAGCAAGCTCTTCAGTTTCATTGTGAGTAAGAAGATATGGCTTCACCTGTTTTACTCCTGAACAGTAAGTCATATAACAAGAAAAAGAACATGGGGCGCATCACGATTTCGTGCAGGTGACAACGAGTAAGTGAGTAAAACGGCGAGGAACTAATTGGCATTGGCTCTCAGCCTCCATTTTCAGTCCATCCAGGTATGTAGCCATTATACCGCGTGACAGGATGCTGCGCAATGATTGTATAGAGCGATCCGCGGTGACTTTTTTTAGCTGCAAGCCGTCTAATATGTTGCTAATAAGGAATCATGATCCTATTGGCGATGTCAGAAGGTACTTCATCAGGAAACAAAGGAGGTTTTCACTATGGCACTCGCAACCCTGATTCTAGGCGCGGTTTTCTCTACTACTCACCTCATTGTCTGGCTGATTATTGGTTTGATTGCTGGCTTCCTGGCGACCAGAGTGATACGAGGTCCCCACTTTGGAATCATTGGTGATATTGTCGTTGGCCTCGTCGGCGCATTCCTCGCTGGACTGCTGTTAAACCTGCTATTGCCTAATACTACGCTTGGTTTCATTGGTGAAATTGTTGCTGCCTTCATTGGGGCGGTCGTTCTGCTGGCGATCATACGTTTCATTGCCAGGCAGACAGGCCGTTCAGCGAGGTAGCTGTTCACGCGCAGAGCCCCAACATGTAGTGGCAGCCCTGTGGCTGCCAGGACCATCTACGGCTCTTCGAGCCAGCCGTGGGCTTCGCGGAAATTGAGTCCCTGTTGTGTCGCTTCCTCGCCCGTCAGATAGGGCAGGAGATGACCTACGAGGGGCTCTTTTGCTTTGTAGCGGCGCAGGTTGTCCCAGGCGCGCTCGCTCATCAGGCGCAGGCCGACCAGTGGATTGCCCAGCGTCTCTTGCAGATATTGCCACAGACGTAATGCCCGAGCACTCTCTTCGGGTGATTGATGCTGGTGCCCCAGGTAGCGAGACAGGGCGAACTGGTCGTTATCGTTAACCAGACCTACATGTTCGGCCCAGAGCATCAGGCGCAAGCCGTAGGCCAGTTCAGCGTCGAGTGTGGCGACGTTCATCTCAGTGTCATCGCGCATACCTCGATTGTTGAGATTACCGGATCCGACAGTACTCCACAAGTCATCGATAATGGCGACCTTGGCATGGACATAGATGGGGCGGTAATGTACTCCATCTTCTTTGCGCCCGCAGGTTCCCAGGCAGAAGATCTGTAATCTGCCCTGCGATACAGCTTCGGGCGCTTCGGCTCGCAGGCGCGAGATGCCAGCATCGGTAAAGGCGCGGCCAACGTTGGGATGGTCGGGCAGTAGTATACCCACCGTTGCGCCGCGCTGGAGTGCCTCGCCCAGCTTGCGGATATTCTGTTCCATATCAGGGCTATCCTGGCCCGCGAAGGCAACGTCGAGGCCCGTATATGTGCGCAGCCAGAGGTACTGGTTTTCCAGGTAGGCGAAGTGCCGTATATTGCTGAGCGCGTTGGCATACAGTTGCGCAATACCCTGGATACCGCCAGGAGGTGAGAAGTTGTAGGTATGCGCTGGGATAGTGCGGGCGACCTGTACCAGGCTCCTGGTTTCCAATGGTGGGGCTGAGGGGTGTGCAGGTAGCAAGAGGTTGCTATCCAGGTGATGGCGCTCTACGACATCGTTCCAACGTTGGCGAAAGTTGTGCTCGACATCCCCTGCTGCTGGCCCTTCAATCAACGAATGAGCATCGTGCCAGGGGTGCGGGCTGGTATGCTCTTTGGTGCGGCGTAACGGTGAAGAGAAGGGATGCGATGGCGTATCCCAGCGGTCGTAATCTCCGTTGAGCTCGATCAGTGGGTCGACGCCACCGACGAAAGCGTGGGTGCCGTCGACGATGGAGACTTTTTGGTGCAGTGACTCGACAGGGTGATGGAGGATGCCACGCGAGCTATCATCGAGGATGCAGGCAGCTCCCACCTGTGTGAGTTGTTCATGAGCGGTTTTAGGACTGTAGTGTGCAAGTCCGGATATCTCGACAGTCTCCCACGGTAGCGCTTTGACTTCGACGCCTTTGCTCACTGCGTAGCCCAGGACTGCTTGCAGCGAGAGATCATGGGTACACCAGAAAGCGATATCTGCTTCTGTGAGTCCCTCGGCACGTAGCCAGGTGAGGAGCGCCTCTTGTTGGGGGCTGCCGTCGGGGCCTGCACGATGGTCTGGTCCACGCACCAGCTCCATGCCGGGGGTCATGCCCCAGTTTGCAAGATAGATGTAGCTGCGTGCCTTAAGAAAATGCAGGCACAGGGTGAGCATGGCCGTGCGTCCGTCGATCAGGTAGGTGACACGAGAGTCATTGTGTACGGGTGTATCGCCACTGGCCCACCAGTTGAGCAATGTTTGTTCTTCGGTAATTGACATACAGGCTTCCTCCTACACATATATTCTAGTCAGCACATCAATGAGTCCCAACAGTGTATGTACGATTGGGTGAGGCTGTTAGTTTCGCGGAGGTCTTGCATGATTCATTAGGAGAGCGTCTATATTCGCTCACGAGGTTGCAGGTTTGCTTCCTCAGACGCTGAGGAAGAAAAAGAGGTAGTGGAACTATGG
>WNFT01002146.1_pt1 | contig 16873 bp, 15 predicted proteins | sample 5400191 | NCBI WGS metagenome assembly WNFT01 (sample SAMN13153359, study PRJNA577476) | soil metagenome | isolation source: 80 cm saprolite under Madrone tree | place: USA:California | collected 2016-06-14 | reverse complement strand
CACGCCGCCCCCTACATTTATCGTTGGGTGTGATTAGCGCTGCCCCGATATTGGCCGATCCAGTTGGTTCTCGTCCATCACCTTTGTGGTTCCGTGAATGGCGGTCGCCCGCAGGGCTCCTTCGCCCCGCAGAGTTTACCCCGGCCGGTCTTCGCGTCAGGTTTCGCTGACTTCTTCCAGCTCGACCTCGTGGCCCCAGAGACGCTCGATATGCGGCAGCACCATGTCGCGCTGGGTAATGTTGAGCGGCACTCCGCGATGCATACGATGGGCGAGGAACAGCTTGCGGTCGCCTTTGAGATTGGCGCCCATGACCTGAATGTTGGGATCGGCCGCGCCGATGTCGTATTGGCGCGCGAGAATCGAGCGCACGCGGCGGTAACCGCCTTCGTTGTGAATGGCCGAGACGGTCAGCGCCGGCGCTTCGGCCGCATCGGCAAGCGCGAAGAGGCGCATGTCCCGCATCACTTTGGGCGACAGAAACTGCTCGATGAAACTTTCATCGCGGTAATTGGCCCAGGCGTCCTTCAGCACGGGGCGCCAGTCGCCGGAGCCGGCGAAGGCGGGGAACCAGCTCAAGTCTTCATCCGTGGGCGCCTCGCAGATGCGCTTGATGTCCGACATCATGGCGAAGCCGAGTGCATAGGGATTGATGCCGGAGAAGCGCGCATCGTCGAAATCGGGCTGGAAGATGACGGCTGTGTGGCTGGCGAGAAACTCGAAGATCGCGCCTTCGGTCAACAATCCCCGATCGTAGAGCATGTTCAGGATGACATGATGGACAAACGTCGCCGCGCCTTCGTTCATCACCTTGGTCTGGCGCTGGGGATAGAAATACTGCGCCAGGTGCCGGACGATGCGCACGATCTCGCGCTGCCAGGATTTCAGCACCGGCGAGTGCTTCTCAAGGAAATAGAGCATGTTTTCCTCGGGCAGCTTCGGCGCTTCCTCAAAATCGTCTTCGTCCATGTCGAGCACGCGTGCCGGCGGCGGCGGTTCGACGCCGGCGGGAAGGGTGCGCCACAGCTCGCTGTAATCTTCCTCGGCGTGGGCCTCGCGCTTACGCTGCTTTTCGAGCACGCGCGCTCGGGAGGGCCGCGGCGGCCGGCGATAGCGGAAGACTCCCTGCTCCATCAGGGCGTGGGCCGAATCGAGCACCAGCTCGACGTCGTTATGGCCATACCGTTCCTCGCAAGCCGCGACATAGCGCTTGGCGAACGCCAGATATTCGAGAATGCTTTCGGCTTTGGTCCATTGCTGGAAGAGGTAATTGTTCTTGAAGAAATGGTTGTGCCCGAAAGCCGCGTGCGCGATGACGATAGTCTGCATCGTCATGGAATTCTCTTCGAGCAGATAGGAAATGCAGGGATTCGAGTTGATCACCATCTCGTAAGCGAGCCCGGTATGGCCGGCGCGGTAGAGGCCTTCTTCGCGAGCAAAGAGCTTGCCGAAGGACCAGTGGTGATACATCAGCGGCATGCCCATGGCCGAATAGGCATCGAGCATCTGCTCGGTCGAGATGATCTCGATCTGGTTGGGATAGACGCTGAGCTCGAGCTCGCCCAGGGCTATGTCTTCCACCGCCTTGAAGACGCGATCGAGCGCTTGAAACGACCATTCGGATTCGCTGAACAGCGGCGACGCCATCACGCGTCCTGTTTCTTGAACAGTTCGTGGAAGACGGGGAAGATGTCGGCCGGCTTGGCAATGCGCTTGGTGACGAAATTGCTCCATTCTTCCGCCAGTCCGCGATAAGCGCGCCACAACTCGGCGCCGGCTTCCTCGTTCGAGAACACTTCCATCTCGCGCTCGTCCAGAATCTCGATATAGGCGTAGTACTGGCAGATCGGCATGATCTCGGATTCCAGGAGCTCGACGCAGCGTTTAGCGTCGCCCGATTGCGTGTAGCCGTCGGAGGCCTGCGCCGCGTAGATGTTCCAGTCGGACGTCGTGTAGCGCTCCTTCTGGATCTCGAGCATCTTTTCTAGTGCGGTGGAGACGATGGTCCCGCCCGACTGGCGCGAATAGAAGAAGGTCTGTTCGTCCACCTCCTGCGCGTCATGGGTGTGACGGATGAAGACGATGTCGACCTTCTTGTAGCGCCGCTTCAGGAAAAGATGCAGCAGCACAAAGAAGCGCTTGGCGAGATCCTTCTCGCGCTCGCCCATCGAACCGGAGACATCCATCAGGCAGAACATCACGGCTTGGCTGGTGGGCTCGGGCTGTTCGACGAAGGCGTTGAAGCGCACGTCCACCGGATCGATATAGGCGACCCATTTGCGTTTCTTGTTGATGCGCTCCAACTCCGCTTTGAGCGCGACAAGCAACGCTTCATCTTTCTTGTCTTGTTCAAGGATGGCGATCTGTTCCTCGAGCGCCTTGACGTCGGCCAAGGTCGGACGTCTCAGCGCCAGCCTTCGGCCAAAGGAGTTGCGCATGGTGCGCACGAGGTTGATCAGATTCGGCGGGCCGCTAGTGGTGAAGCCTGCGCGTTTCCAATTGTGCGACTGCACCTCGGTCAGTGTCGTGCGCACCAGATTGGGGAGCTCCAGATCCTCGAAGAAAATGTCGAGAATCTCGTCCTGGCGCATGGTGAATTCGAAATCGTCCTCGCCCTCACCCGAGGTCGCGGCGTCCTTGCCGCGGCCGCCTTCGCCTTGAGGCGGTTTCTTGATCTGATCGCCGGGAATGAAATCCTTGTTGCCCGGAAGGACGAAGTCGCGGTTACCGCCCTTTTTGGGATCAAGCCGAAAACGCGGCTCGCGCGTGCCGTGCGTCGAAATGCGGATCTTGCGGTCCTTGGCGATGTCGGCGACGCCGGAATCCTTGAGGCTCTTCTGTACCGCCTCGCGAATCTGCGCCCGCGCGCGGCGCAAGAAGCGCTGGCGATTGGCCAAGCTCTTGCCCTTCGGGTTCAGGCGCCGGTCGATGAAGAAGGTCATGGCCTGTCCCGCGCGGCAGCTCCGCGCCTATCCCGCCTTGTTGACCCGCATGTACCATTCGACCAGTCGGCGCACCTGGCGCTGGGTGTAGCCGCGCGCCAGCATCCGCTTGACGAATTCGTTGTGTTTCGTCTCGGTGTCGCTGTCCTTCTTGGATTCGAAGGAGATCACGGGCAGCAGATCCTCGACCTGAGTGAACATCCGCTTCTCGATGACGTTGCGGATCTTCTCATAAGCGGTCCAGGCAGGGTTCTTGCCGTCGTGCTGGGCGCGGTAACGCAGCGCAAACTTCACGACTTCGTTGCGGAAGTCCTTGGGATTGGCGATGCCCGCGGGCTTCTCGATCTTGGACAGCTCGCCGTCCAGAGCATTCCTGTCCAAAAGCTGCCCGGTATCGGCATCCTTGAAGTCCTGATCCTCGATCCAGGCATCGGCATAGGCGATGTAGCGGTCGAACAGATTCTGTCCGTACTCGCCGTAGGATTCGAGATAGGCCTTCTGAATTTCCTTGCCGATAAATTCGGCGTAGCGCGGCGCCAGCTCCGCCTTGATGAATTCGAGATATTTCTTCTCGACGTCGTCGGGGAATTGCTCGCGTTTGATCGCCTGCTCGACGACATACATCAGGTGAACCGGATCGGCGGTGATCTCCGAATGGTCGAAATTAAAAGTCTCCGACAGCGCCTTGTAGGCAAAGCGCGTCGAGATTCCCGTCATGCCTTCGTCCACGCCGGCGGTGTCCTTGTATTCCTGGAGCGTCTTCGCCTTGGGGTCGGTGTCGCGCAGCTTTTCGCCGTCATAGACCCGCATCTTGGAATAGAGATTCGAGTTCTCGTGTTCCTTCAGCCGCGTCAGCACGCAGAAGCGCGCGAGCATTTCGAGCGTTTCGGGCGCGCAGGGCGCCGCGTCGAGCTCGCTCTCGCGCAAGAGCTTCTTGTAGATCTTGGTTTCGTCCGTCACGCGCAGGCAATACGGCACGGTGATGACGCAGATGCGGTCGAGGAAGGCTTCGTTGTGCTTGTTGGCCTTGAACAGCTGCCACTCGGCCTCATTCGAATGCGCGAGAATCACGCCATTGAAGGGAATCGGCCCCAGGGTCTCGGTGCCGATATAATTTCCTTCCTGCGTCGCCGTTAGGAGCGGATGCAGGACCTTGATCGGCGCCTTGAACATTTCGACGAATTCCAAGAGGCCCTGATTGGCGTGGCAGAGCCCGCCCGAGAAGGCGTAGGCGTCGGGATCGTTCTGCGAGAAATGTTCGAGCTTCCTGATGTCGACCTTGCCCACCAGCGCTGAAATATCCTGATTGTTGTCGTCACCGGGCTCGGTCTTCGCGACCGCGATCTGGCGCAGCTTGGAGGGATAAATCCGCGCCACTTCGAATTTCGAGATGTCGCCGCCGAACTCATCCAGCCGCTTTACCGCCCAAGGACTCATAACACCGGTCAGGCGGTGGCGCTCGATGCCGTATTTATCTTCCAAGAGCGCCGCCAAATCGTCCGAGCGAAACAGTCCCAAGGGGCTCTCGAACACGGGACTGATCTGGTTGCCCGCTTTGAGGACATAGATCGGGCGCTTCTCCATCATGTCCTTCAAACGTTCGGCGAGCGACGATTTGCCGCCGCCGACCGGACCGAGCAGATAGAGAATCTGACGCTTCTCTTCCAATCCTTGCGCCGAATGCTTGAAGTAGCTGACGATCCGCTCGATCGTATCTTCCATGCCGTAGAAGCCTTCGAAGGCGCGGTAACGCTTGATCGTGCGGTTGAAGAAGATGCGCGAGAGGCGCGGATCCTGAGCGGTGTCGATGAGCTCCTGCTCGCCGATCGCGGAAATCATGCGCTCCGCGGGCGAGGCGTAAAGCATTTTATCGTCCCGGGCCGCAAGCAGCCAATCCCTGAGACTCATAGTCTCCAGCTGTTCACGCGAATAATCGCGATTGAAGAGATCGAAAACGTCGAGATTACTCATCCTCTTTCGGCTCCTTCCGCCGGACGTCCGAGTTCACTCCAACATCATGTCGAATGCGTGGCATGCAAAACCGTCTCAATGCGAACAGCCTGACAGATTATTCATGAACCCATGCTTAACCGCCTATTTCGGCGCCGTTCACTTCTGCACTTCTGCTCGCCCGCGTTTGCTGGGCGCAATGTCATTCATTACCGGAAGGTGTACGGGGTTAGCCCGTCGCGCGGACCAGACTCGCGCGCTTATAGGGCCGCGCCGCTCATGCCCTCCGCAAGATTCGCGACCACTGATTTGCACACGGAGTGTAACGCGAGTGGCCTCGTTTCAGAAGGGACAGCGTCTTCACTCTTTGCCGACCAACGCGGCTCCCTACCGGTGAATTTCGACGATATGCACAAGGAAATTGCTTCAATGCTCGGTTTGCCGCAATAACGCACAGACCGGGCTGCCCGTTCCGTTTCCGCCGCGCCCTGCGGATTTTGCTTGCCAAGTGGCGCCTCCTGCCGCCAATCTTGAATCATGCTTTCGAGTCTCACCATCCGCAAAGCACGACCGTCGGATGCCGAGGCAGTGGCGCGGATTTACGTCGCTGCTTGGCGGGACACCTATCCTCTGATCTTGCCGACGAAGCTGCTCTTGAACATGACGACGGAGGGCCAGAGCGCGCGTTGGCGCAATGCAATCGCCATGGCAGCGCGGGAAGCCGTCTATGTGGCGGAGGACGACAAGGGCACGATCTTCGGCATGACCAGTCTTGGCCGGGCGCGCGATTCGGGCCTGGGTTATGACGCGGAAATCTACACGCTCTATGTCGATCCCATGATGACCGGCCGCGGCATCGGACGCGCGCTGCTCTCAGGGGCGTTTGCAGCTCTGGCGGAGCGCGGCCATACGCGGTGTTTGATTTGGGCCCATGCCAAGAATCCCGCGCGATTTTTCTACGAGGCAATGGGCGGAAAGCTGATCGCGGAACGAACGACCGCGATGCTGGGCTCACCCGTCCCCGAGGTTGCTTTCGGCTGGCCGAAGCTCGCACTCGCCGAAGCGAGCCGGCATTCCTAGAGAATTCCTAGGCTTACCTAGTTGCACACATCCAATTGCTTGTTGATCATGCACGCGGCGTCGTAGTCCTGCTGCGCTTTCACGTCCTGCTGGAGCGTGTTGAAGGAGAAGCCCCGCAAACGCAAGGCCATGGCGCGGTTGGGATCGCTGCCGTCCTTGTCGGCGTCGAGGAATGCAGTAAAATCCTCGATCGCGGCTTGATACTGCTTCTCCTGAAGACGCACACCGGCACGGCGGAAATGGGCGTCCGCATCGTCGGTCTTCAATTTGAGCGCTTCATCGAAATCCTTCAGCGCTTGCGCGTTCTGGCCCTTCTTCGTGTAAGCAAGGCCGCGGCTGATGTAATCGAAATAGAGCCTGGGCGACGGCTTGCCCGCTTCAATGACCTTCGTGAACGCGGCAATGGCCGCGTCGTTGTCGCCCTTTTCGAGCGCCGCGTCGCCGGCATCCTCGTCAGGGGTGCTGCTCGGCGGCGCAAAAACTGGCGCGGCGACTACGGCAGGCGCGGCGCTTGCCACGACAGCCGCCGGCGGGGGAGCGAGACTTGCCAGATCAACTCCGTCTTTGATGAAGAACAACACCCTGGTGCCTACTCGCTGCCCTTTGGTATCGATCATCTGCTCGCTGAAGGTGAGCGTCTTTCCGTTAGCCGACACAGTGCTGGTGCCCGTGATGACGGTCGTCCCGCGCCGCGCGCGGATATACACGATGGTATTGGGGTTGATGCGGTTAAAGGAGCTCGTATCGAACTCGGTCATGCCGGTGAAAGGGTGATATTTGCCGTCGGAGACGATAGTGGTCGTGGCCATCAGCGGTCTACCATCGGCATAGGCGCCTTCGACGTCGTGCTTCAAGTCTTTCCCCGCCGCCGCAAAGTTCAGTGTTATGCTTTTGTAAGGTAACGGGCCGGGCGTGGCGCGCGATCTTTCGGGAACGAGGTGCCAGATTCCGACGATGGGGTCGCTCTGCGCGATGACAATCTGCGGAAGCGCGGCAGCGAATGCCGCAAGGATCGCGATGGCGGCATGCCTCGCGAATGCGGAACGTGTAAAATTCATCTGGCCCTCCTCATTCTTGAACCCGTGGAGAGACGCTGCTTCATCTCACTGACCACGCAAAGAAACGGCCGGCAGCGCGCACTGCAGCAGATGCCGAAGTATAGAATTGCCGCCTTGGGATACAACCAGAAGCTGACCGGATCGCGCGGGCTTGACCGGTTGGCACGCCGGGCAGGCTCGGCCAAGCGAGCGATTTCGAGAGGAAATACCAGGGTTTAGGCTCACGCGGCGGGGGGGAGCCTCGCCCGCGAACGATCCCAATGCGGAGGCGGATGAAGGTAGCGCGATCCCAAGCATCCGCGATTATTAGGTTGGCGTTCTTGCGAGGGCAAGGGCGCAAATCCTGACATTGCCGCGAGTGCGGTGCCGGACCGCCCTACTTGCGGCGCGCGAGAATCCTCGAGCGTGCTTCGCCTAAGCGGTGCCCCGCATTGAGCGGCAAAAGCCGCACGAGCGCGGTAATTGCCTTGTATTGCGCGCCCGGGATGCAGATCGGGCGATTTTTCGTGACCGCGTCGTAACCCTCGGAAGCGACACGCTCGGCGGAGAGCCATAGCATCTTGGGGAGGTGATTCATCGCCGCGCGCGTGGCGGTGACGTCGTGAAACTCCGTATACGTAAATCCCGGACAGAGCGCCGTCACGTGCACGCCGGTGCCCTTCTGCTCGCTGTGCAGCGATTGAGAAAACTTGATCAACATCGCCTTCGCGCCGCCATATAGCGTATGGCTGGCCGAGCCGGGCATCAGTCCCGCCACTGACGCGACGTTCAAAATTCGTCCGTAACCTCGGTTCGTCATGCCCGGCAACAAGCGCTGCACGAGCTCGCATGGCGCCGTCACCAGCACTTGCAGGAAATCGCGTTGTGCCTCCCAATCTGTATCGCGATAATGGCCGGGTACCGCGTAGCCGGCATTGTTGACGAGGGCATCGATAACAACGCCGTCGCGCTCGAGCGCCGATACCAAGTTTGCCGGGGTTTCGCGGCGCGCCAGATCGGCGGGCATAACTCGCGTCTGCACGGCGTATTTTTCACCGAGCTCCTTGCCCAGCGCGATCAGCCGTTCTGCACGGCGTGCCGTGAGCACAAGATCAAAGCCGTGCGCAGCGAACACACGTGCCAGCTCCGCGCCTATCCCGGCCGACGCGCCGGTGACGAGGACCGTACGGCCAAGCCCCTCGCGCTCAGGCGTCATTTGCCTTCGCCGGCGCCTCTAAATCTTTGGGGCGGACGTAATCGATGAGGCGTCCCTCTCCCGGCTTGATGGAGCGCCAATCGGGCACGTCGAAGTCGAACACGGCAAGCGCCGCAGTGGGGAATTTCTGCGCCATACGCTGCGCGCGGGCACGCTCCGCCGCGGTTTTCGACTGCAATGCGAGCGCAATGGCCAATTGTTCAACGCCGGGATTGTGTCCGACGAGCATCAGCGGAGAAGCGTCGGTTTTCTGCATCCGCACCGCCTCGAGCAGGCGAGGCCAGTCGGCGAGATAGAGCGCGCGCTCGTAACGAATCTTCGGCTGGCGCTTCCATTCCGGCAGCAACACTTCCAACGTCTCTTTGGTGCGCCGGGAACTCGAGGACAGCACGAGTGCCGGTTCGTATCTCTTTTCGCGGATATGAGCAGCGATCTTGGGCGCCGACCTGCGACCGCGGGCAGAGAGAGGCCGCTCGTGATCGTCGACGTCCTTATCGCGATCCGATTTGGCGTGGCGTAGCAGCAGAAGTCGCAAAATCGGCTTGGCTCCGACGAATGAGCACGGAACAGTAGGAAGCCCCCAACTTCGTGGCAAGGGAAGAAGCAAGACTTTAAGGTCTGCCCGCGACTCGGCGCTACGTCGAAAGAAAAGCCCGGCCCTCTCAGGACCGGGCTTTTCCCCGAACACGCCCTCAAGCGGTGGAATTGTATTAGTGGTGCTTGTCCGCCTCGCGAAGCCGCGTCCTTACCGCCACCTACGAAAGAAAACGGTCAGGTTCGCGACTGGTTCCCCCGGGGATGGGCTGAGCGTTTCACGCTTCTTGACGGGTGAGAGCGCGGACCCTATCGCTTCAGCGCGAGGGGCAAGGCGACGACCATGGCGACAAACAAAAACTGGAAAACCTGGCGCCGGCAGACGCTGGCGGTGCGCGGCGGCCAGCGCCGAAGCGAGTTTCAGGAGACCAGCGAAGCGCTCTATCTTACCTCCGGCTACGCCTATGAAGGACCCGAGGAAGCGGAGGAGCGATTCAAGGGCGCGCCCGGATACACCTATACGCGCTACGCCAATCCTACGGTCTCGATGTTCGAAGAGCGTATGGCGCTTTTGGAAGGCGCACCTGTGGGGCGTGCGACCGCTTCGGGAATGGCGGCCGTGACCTCGACGTTTTTGTGCTGCCTCCAGGCCGGCGACCATGTGGTCGCGGCGCGCGCGCTGTTCGGTGCCATCCGCTTCGTCATCGAGGAGATACTGCCGCGCTTCGGGATCAAGAACACCATCGTCGACGGACGCAACTTGAGCGAATGGCGCGACGCGATGCGGCCCGAAACCAAGTTCGCGTTCCTCGAAACGCCATCCAATCCGACGCTCGAAATCGTCGACATCAAGGGGGTGTGCGATATCGCGCACAAAGGGCGCGCCCGAGTCGTCGTCGACAACGCCTTTGCCTCGCCAGCGCTGCAGCGCCCGATGGAGTTCGGAGCGGACATCGTCGTGCATTCGTCGACAAAATATATCGACGGCCAGGGCAGGGCATTGGGTGGAATCATTCTGTGCAAGGAAGATTTTCTCAAAGATCATCTGCAGCTTTTCCTGCGCAACACGGGGCCATGCATCAGTCCGTTCAATGCCTGGCTGCATTTAAAAAGCCTGGAAACGCTCGAGCTGCGCATGCGCGAGCATTCGCGCAATGCGGCCGAAGTCGCCGAATTCCTGAGCGGCGAGGACAAGGTCACGCGCGTGCTCTACCCTTTCTCCAAGGATCATCCCCAGCAGCGCCTCGCCAAAAAGCAGATGGCGAGCGGCGGAGGCGTGGTGACGTTCGAGGTCGATGGCGGGAAAAAAGCCGCGTTCAAGGTTGCCAAAGCGTTGAAGCTCGTGGACGTGTCCAACAATCTCGGCGACGCCAAGAGTCTGCTCACGCATCCCGCGACGACGACGCATCAGAGACTGAGTCCGGACGCGCGTCTTGCCGCGGGCGTCACGGACGGAATGTTGCGCATCGCGGTCGGACTCGAAGACGCGGCCGATGTGTGCGACGATCTCCACCAGGCGCTCGAGAAAATCTGAGGAGCTGCCCATGTCCGAGCATCACGCAACCATCGTCTGGCGGCGCAGCAGCGCGGATTACACGTATGAAACCTACAATCGCGCGCATGAATGGCGCATCGCGGGAAACAGCGTTCTCGCTTCGGCTGCCAAGGAATTTCGCGGCGATCCGACGCGGGTCAATCCTGAAGATGCTTACGTGGCGTCGCTTTCTTCCTGCCACATGCTGACCTTTCTCGCGATCGCGGCAAAGCGCAAATTGTCGCTCGATTCCTATCATGACGAGGCGGTGGGATATCTGGAGAAAAACCAGCAAGGCAGACTTGCGATCACGCGCGTGACCTTGCGACCGAAAATCGTTTGGTCGGCGGGCGTATCGGTTTCCACCACGGATCTGGATAAGATGCATCACGAAGCCCACGAGGGATGCTTCATCGCCAATTCTGTGAAGACCGAGATTATCGTGGAGCCCCAAACGTGACCAAGCCGCATTACGAAGAAGTCACGCGCAATATTCGCGTCGCGGTAGAACCCAATTTCCTCGAGGATCAATCCGAGCCCGAGGAAAGCCGCTATCTTTGGTCCTATCACGTCACGATCGAGAACAAGGGCGCCGAAACCGTGCAGCTTCTCTCGCGCTTCTGGCGGATTACGGACTCGCGAGGCCGTGTGCGCGAAGTGCGCGCCGACGGCGTCATCGGCGAACAGCCTATCCTCAAGCCGGGACAAATGTTCGAATACACCAGCGGCGCGCCGTTGGAGACGCCGTCCGGCTTCATGACCGGCACTTATAGGATGCGGACCGCGTCCGGCGAGAGCTTCGAGATCGGCATTCCGATGTTCGCGCTCGAAAGCCCGTACGAAGTGCGCCGGGTGCATTAACCAGAAATCGGAAACCAGAAGGTACGCGACGTCCTTGATTTCCGGCGTCCAAGTTCCGATTTCTGAGTTCTGATTGCCGACTTCTGACGTACAATCGGCCTCGGATTGGAGAAAATACATGGCCAATGGAAGCAAGCCGCGATTGAGCGTGGCCAAGCGCGCGGTGTCCGCGGGGCCCTCGCCCCAGCTGGGTTCGCGCCCAAGCCGCGCGGAAGCCGAGGAGGCGGTCCGCACCCTTCTGCGCTGGGCGGGCGATGACCCTCAGCGCGAAGGCCTGAGAGACACGCCGGCTCGGGTCGCACGCGCCTACGAGGATTGGTTTTCCGGCTATGCCGACGATCCGGAAGGCTATCTCGCGCGTACCTTCGAGGAAGTCCACGGTTATGACGAGATGGTAGTGTTGCGCGACATCCGCTTCGAGTCGCATTGCGAACATCATCTGGCGCCGATCATTGGCCGTGTCCACATCGGCTATCTGCCCGATAGCAAGGTAGTTGGAATCTCCAAACTTGCTCGCGTGGTGGACGCCTATGCGCGCCGCCTTCAGGTGCAGGAACGGATGAACGCACAAATTGCAAATTGCATCCAGCATGTGCTGGAGCCCAAAGGTGTCGCGGTCGTGATCGAGGCTTCGCATCAATGCATGACCACGCGCGGCGTTCACAAGCCGGGCGTGGTCATGGTGACATCGACGATGCTGGGTGCCTTTCGCGAGGATGCGCGAACCCGGCGGGAATTCCTCAACATGATCGGCAATCCCGTTTCCGGTGAGCGAAGCTGAGAGCCGAGACATGGCGGCCTCGTCATCCGTGGCGGAACTCCTCAAACGGTTGATCGCCTTCGACACGGTAAGCCGCAATTCCAATCTGAAGCTGATCGAATTCGCGGCCGACATCCTTGAGAACGCAGGCGCCAAGCTCCGCCTAACTCATGACGAGAAGGCCGTGAAGGCGAATTTGTTTGCCACTTTGGGCCCCGAGCGGGACGGCGGCTACGTGCTCTCGGGCCACACCGACGTCGTCCCAGTCGACGGACAAAACTGGTCCAGCGATCCGTTCGGGGCTGATATGCGCGACAACCGCGTCTACGGCCGCGGCGCGGCAGACATGAAGGGGTTTATCGCGACCTCGCTTTCACTGGCAGCCGAATTCGCGGCACTCGATCTGAAGCGACCGCTTCATTTTGCCTTTTCCTTCGATGAGGAAGTCGGCTGCATCGGAGTACGGCGCCTGTTGGACGATTTGAAAAAAGCCGGCGTCAAACCGGCGCTGGCGATTATCGGGGAACCGACGAGCATGCGCGTCGTCGCCGCGCACAAGGCGGGAGCCGTGATCGAAACCGTCGCCAAAGGGCGCGAAGGCCATTCCAGCGATCCTGCGCGCGGCGCGAGTGCGGTGATGATGGCAGGCGAATTCATCGGTTCGCTTGCATCGTTGGGCGAGGAACTGATGACGGATCGAGACGAGCACTTCGAGCCGCCCTACACGACGATTCAAGCCAACATGATGTCCGGCGGCACCGCGGTAAACATGCTCGCGCGCGAAGCAAAGGTGCTTTGGGAATATCGCGCCCTTCCCGACCGGGATATCGCTTCCATCATTACGCGCGCGAAAGCCCATGCCGCCGCGATCCTGCAGCGTTATCAAAGCGGGGCGCCGGAGGCGACCTTCGCGACACATATCCACGCTGACTATCCGGGCCTGGTGCGCGATCCCAACTCGTCCGCGGTGCAGCTTGCCTGTGCGCTATCGGGCAGCAATGATTTGCACGCAGTGTCGTACGGGACCGAGGCCGGCCTGTTTCAGGAGGCGGGAATTCCCGCGGCGGTCTGCGGACCAGGTTCGATCGTGCAAGCGCACAAGGCCGACGAGTTCATCGACCTCGATCAGATCGACTCTTGCGCCGCGTTTCTGCGCCGCTTGGCGCAGAGAGCTACGCTTAGCCGGTAACAGTTATCCGGCGGCAAACGATTCCAGGGGGAACTCGTAGACGGCGCCGCAGAATTCGCAGCGTGTCCTGATAACGCCGTCGGGGTCGGGCAGATCTTTCAATTCCTCCGTGGAATAGGCCCTAAGAACTGAGCGGATATTCTCGGCGCGGCACGAGCATTGGAAACGCAGTTCCTTGCTCGTGTGAACGCGGACCTCATCCTCATGAAACAATCGCCACAGAACGGATTCCGCGGTGATCGCCGTATCGAGCAACTCGTAGTCCTCGAGCGTCTTTACGAACAAAGAGACGCGCCGCCAGTCATCTGTCGCACGTTCCGTGTCGGCTTCCTTGCCGGGGACCGCCTGCACCATGAGCGCGCCCGCGCGCCAGCCGTGGCCCTCGCCGGAGCGGTAAATCGAGCCCGCGGCGAGGCGCAATACCGTCGGTAATTGCTCGCTTTGCGAAAAATATGTTTCGGCCGATGCGGCGAGACCGTCGGGAGAGAGAGGCACCAGGCCCTGATAAGTCTGGGCGCCCTTCTTAGGTTCGATGGTGATCGCCAGCGCTCCCTTACCGACGAGCTTGGCGAAATCAGGGGGACGGCCGGCGTCTGCAAATTCCTTGTCATCGAGGCGCGCATAGCCGCGCAGTCCTCCGCCTTGCGCTCCGCTACCGGCGAAATAATCCGTGACCAGGAGATTGAGCGGACCGTCGCCTTTGAGCTGCACGCTCAAGCGACCTTCGAATTTCAGGGCCGAACCCAAGAGCGCGGCGAGGCCCAAGGCTTCGGCCAAAATGCGCTGTCCGGCTTCGGGCAAGGGATGCGTACCGAGCGCGCGGCTGGAAACCGAATCGAGGCGAACCATGCGACCGCGCATGCCCACTTCGGAAAGATCGAAAGGCAACACGAAATCGGCGGAAGGCGCGGGCGTGTAATTCGCGGAGGGAGCCATAAGCCTATCTGTGCTCAACCCCTTGTTTATACAAGAGGGCTGATTGGCGCCCCTCTCACGCCAAACACCATACAAGAATTGCCTTTTGCACGTGCAGCCGATTTTCCGCTTCGTCGAAGACTACGGACTGCGGACCATCGATGACCTCGTCGGTGACTTCTTCGCCGCGATGTGCGGGCAGGCAATGCATGAAGATGGCATCGCGCGCCGCGCGCGCCATCATCGCCCTATTCACCTGATAAGGCTTCAAGAGATTGTGCCTTTTGGTCCCCTCCTTGTCGCCCATGGACACCCATGTATCGGTGATAACGCAATCCGCGCCTTTGACCGCTTCCTCAGGATCGGATGTGAACAGCACCTTGGCCTGGGCGCCGTCCGCCCATTTGCGCAGCGCCGGACGCGGCGGCAGCGATTCGGGCGAGGCGACGCGCAAGCTGAAGTCGAATCGCGCCGCCGCATGGACCCATGAAGCGCAGACATTGTTGACGTCGCCGGTCCAGGCGATGGTGCGGCCGCGGATCGGACCCTTCTTCTCCTCGAAGGTCATGACATCCGCCATGACCTGGCAGGGATGGGACAGTTTGGTCAGCCCATTGATGACCGGAACGGCCGCGTACTCGGCCAACTCCATCAGCATGTCGTGGCCGAGCATACGGATCATGATCGCATCGACATAGCGCGACAGTACGCGCGCGGTATCGGCAATGGTTTCGCCGCGGCCCAATTGCATTTCGGGGCCCGTGAGCATGATGCAGCTACCGCCCAACTCCTGCATGCCGACGTCGAAGGAAATGCGCGTGCGGGTAGAGGGGCGCTCGAAAATCAGGGCCAGGATTTTTCCCGCCAGCGGAGCATCGGCGTCTCGGCTTCCGCGCGAAAGTCCGGCGCGCGCCTTCTTGCGTTGGCGCGCAGCCGCGATCAGCGCCTTCAAGGTGCCTGAGTCGAAGTCGCACAAGTCGAGAAAATGCCGCGGCAAGGTCGAGGCCGGCTTGCGCGTTTGCGTGGCCCGGGAAACGCTCATACGGCTTTCCTTTCCGTCTCGAAGCTCGCGCAAGCCTCGTTCAGCGCGGCCATCGCTTCCCTGACGTGATTTTCTTCGATGTTGAGCGGCGGCAAGAGACGCGCGACGTTTTCCGTGGCTCCCACGGCGAGAAAACGGCTGTCGCGCAAGCGGGCCATGAACGCCGCGCCCGGGACATGGAGTTTCAAACCCAACAACAAACCGCGACCGCGCAATTCGGCAATAATTTGGGGATGTTCGGCCTGGAGCATGGAAAGATGTTGTTGCATCGATCCCGCGATCGTTCTTACGTGATCGAGAAATCCCGGAGCGAGCACGATGTCGAGCACGGCATTGCCAGCTGCCATGGCAAGCGGATTGCCGCCATAGGTCGAACCATGGGTGGCCACCGTCATGCCCTTGGCGGCTCGCTCGCTGGCGAGGCAGGCGCCCAAGGGAAATCCGCCGCCCATGCCCTTGCCGATCGCCATGATGTCGGGGACCACGCCTACATCTTCGTAGGCAAAAAGCCTTCCTAAGCGAGCGATTCCGGTCTGCACCTCGTCAAACACGAGCAGCAGCCCGCGGGCGTCGCAGAATTCGCGCAGACGTTTCAAGAAGCCCGGCGGGGCCACTCGAACGCCGACCTCGCCCTGAATGGGCTCGATCAGGATGCCGGCGGTTTGGGGATTTGTGGCGCGCACGACTGCGTCGAAATCTCCGAACGGCACGGGATCGAAGCCGTCGACCTTGGGACCGAAGCCCTCAAGGTATTTTGCGCTGCCGCCAGCGGCGATGGTGGCCAGCGTGCGGCCATGAAATGCACCGTCAAAGGTGATCAGGCGATAGCGCTCCGGCGCACCGGTGACATAGTGGTAACGGCGCGCCATCTTGATCGCGCACTCCACCGCTTCGGCGCCCGAATTGGCAAAAAAAACGGTGTCGGCGAAACTTGCGTCGACCAGCCGCCGGGCCAGTTTCTCCTGCCCCGAAATCCGATAGAGATTGGACGTATGCCAGAGCTTAGCGGCTTGATCCTGCAATGCGGCAACGAGATGCGGATGCGCGTGGCCGAGAGCCGAGACGGCAATGCCTGAACCGAAATCGAGATAGCGCTCGCCCTTCTCGTCGAATAAGTACGGACCCTCGCCGCGGGCGAAAGCAATGTCGGCCCGGTTGTAAGTCGGCAAAAGCGGCGAAATCACGACAATCTCCTTGAGAATCGAAAAGGCGAAACGCGACTTATATCTGAACTCGGAAATCGGAAGCCAGCTTCAGAAACTGGAAAAGCCAGGGCCGGAAGCCAGGCAGCCGGCAATCGATGACGTCCGATTTCGTTGTGGACAAGGCTTGGGGCCAAACGCGGACACCTTGTACACGAACTCCGGTCTGCTACGATATCTTGTGGTATGAGCTCTGGGGAGACCTATGGGTTGGACAGATGAACGCGTGGAACAGCTAAAAGCCCTTTGGACAGAAGGACTTTCCGCCAGCCAGATTGCTCGGGTTATGGGCGGTGTCACCCGCAATGCCGTGATTGGCAAGGTTCACCGCTTGGGCCTGGCCGGCCGCGCGGGCCCTGCCCGTGCCGAACGGCCGCGCACCATGTCGTCGCGGTCGGTGGTCCGGATTGCTGCCCCGGAGCCCGAAATCATCGAAGAGGATCCCGTCGTCCTGGAGGACGGCAAGTTCGCGACCGTACTGACGATCAATGACCGGATGTGCCGCTGGCCGATCGGCGATCCTGCCGAGAACGAATTCCACTTTTGCGGCCGCAAGCCCAAAGCGGGCTCGCCTTATTGCGAGGCGCATGCGCGAAAGGCCTATCAGCCTC
>WNFT01002144.1_pt1 | contig 16876 bp, 11 predicted proteins | sample 5400191 | NCBI WGS metagenome assembly WNFT01 (sample SAMN13153359, study PRJNA577476) | soil metagenome | isolation source: 80 cm saprolite under Madrone tree | place: USA:California | collected 2016-06-14 | reverse complement strand
TGATGGCCTGAAAAATAGTCGTGGGACGATCAAACAAGAGTTTGGCGGGCTTGGTCACAGCGCCGGAAACGACTACTTGTATTACAGAGCTCTCCAAGGTCACAACGACCTCGGCGTACTTGAGTTGAGCGCCATATAACCGGATTAGTTCGCTCTGAAAAGCCGCCAAAGTTTTTCCCGCGGCGGTTACCTCCCCGATCAAAGGCAAATTGACTTTGCCGTCGGCCTGAATTTTTTGCGTCTGATTTAGGTCGGGTGTTGGCGGAAATGACAGCTTGATCACATCGCCGGGAGTCAAAATGACAGGTGTCGATGCGGTCCTCTGCTCTGGGAATGGTGCACCTTGCTCGGTTTGGCAACTGCTGCACAGCAGCAGGGCAAGCGAAGCGGCGATACCGATGAGCAGTCGCCCTATTCGCAACAAGCCGGCCGCTGCGCGGCCGGCAGTGGCGTCGCACGAGCTCCGCCCTCCGTTCTCAATCAATTTACGATTCATATCTCTGGCGTTATCCTATAGCTTAGTTATCTACTGCATTGCAAGACAAACTCATCACTATTCACTCTTCACTTATCACCTATCACTTCCCTGGCCGCCGTAGGCTCGGCGAAGGAGGATCCGCTTCGGCCCTGCGCAGCCACCACAGCAGTAAAAACAGCGGAATGAGGGAAAGGACAAAAAAGGGCGGGCCACCGCGCCTGTGAAAAATGCTGTGGATCATCTCCGGCCCGAAGTGGACGCAGAGCAGTCCGATGAAAACGATGCGCAGTCCGTTGCGTAAGATTCCGAGGGGGATGACCGCGGCTACCAGCACGATGCTTCGCCACGGTGTTTTTAAGAACAAGTTCGCCGCCAATAAGCTCGTGATAAAAAGCACCCAGCTCGACCGGATCCCGCTGCATTCCTGCGCTACTTGGATAGTGATATTGGGCAGTTGAAAGAAAGCGCCATCGCGCAATACTGGTGTTCCCGAAATGTTGAAGAACATACTGGCGGCGTCCGCCGACGCCAGTTTAGAAGAGGTCTCTAGAAAATCGGCGACGCGGTCCGGCATTGGGACCATGAAAATTAGAAAAGCAAACGGAAAGGCAGCCGCGGCTATCCATTTGCGGCCCAGGAAGAAGAATCCTCCGGCCCCGACAAAGCAGACGAACGATAGCGCCATGAGCGCCAGATAATCGTTCTGGCTCAAGGGTCGCCCGAACACGTCAGGAGTCCACGCCGCGGCCAGGGGGATCGCGCCCACAATCAAAGGAATCAGCGCCCATCCAACCGAGAAAGTGTAATCCCTCGGGAGTGCGTGCCGGCGGATGTAGATCAGATAGGCAGATACGAAAGGGATCAAAAGAATATGGGAGTGGAGCTCCTCGCCCGCTGCATAAACTGCCAGAGAAAATAGTGGCTTGCCGAAAGCCGCGACTAAGAAAACGCCAAAGATCAAGAAGCCCATAGGCCCGCGCAGCCGGAGATCGCGCGGGTGTTGGCCGCTCGGCGGGGTTGGCGAGTGATCGCTGTGTCCCTCAACCTTTTCGCGTGAAAATTTTGACGCGATCATCTTAACTTCACATGGTCAGAGGGCAGGGGTCAGCGGCCTGGCTACAGTCCGGTCGGCAAAACATCGGCAAGCTCCGGAGGAGCGACATGTCTATAGCAGTGTTGACCGACAACCAAAAGCTCCGCTAGGAGCGACATGTTTACGAATCATGCAATGGGTTTGAAAACGTATCGCTCATTGTAGGCAATGTCATGACGCTCGAGAAATTCGACATATTCCTCCGACCTCTGAGGTCCTCGGAATGGCTTCTAAAAATTGAGGTTTAGTCCAGCGAAGAAATTGTTCTTTGAGTAGGAACTAAAAACCGAACCCGACTCGACCTCAGTATAGTGGTAACCCACGTCAGCGGACAGGCGGCGGTTGATGAAGTAATGAAGGGATGGCCCTATGTCGAGGGTGTCCTCCGTAGATGATGAGCCGCTAGATGATGAGCCGCCCCCGCTCTGGTTCCCGCCATGAACGTAAAATAGCGCAAGACTGCCGGATAACCGGCGGGTGAACCCGTAATTCAAGGTCAATCCCGTGCGGAAACTGGGGCGGGCCGAGGCCCCAGGCACGTCAGCCTCTTCAATAGAATATTGGTTGGTCCAAATGACGGAACCATTGCGGCGGAGGATGTAAGAGAGCGTACTTTCGAAATACGGACCAGGTTGAAACCCATTGCTCTCAGAAGAACGTAATTCAACACCCCCGCGGAAGGATCCATTCAGGCGCGGTGTGAACGAGTGCTCTAGCCCGGCGAGGAGGAAATGGGTTGTTGAGTTGAGCGGAGCGCTCTCATAATCGATGATGCCGTACCGATATTCGGCGACGCCGGTCGTCGCCGGCCACAGAAGATATCGGAATTGCTCGCTGAAGGTATGGTCCATGCGATTCTGGAATGATCCCGCAGAGCTATCATACTTAACCAGGCCGAAGGTATAGCTGGTGACAGTTGAGAAACGCGGCATCCACGAATAAGCGAGCGAAATTGTGTCAGTGGAATGAACGAAACTGCCGAGCTGCTGGTTCGATCCTAGATTGGTACTGAGGTCCGGTTGGGTCTGGTAAGAGGCGAAAACGGAGAGGCTGAGCGTCATTCGCCGGCTCGCTTTATGCGTGAGGGAAAGTCCCAAATACGCGTTGGTATCGTGATCGTGTCCCCCGGGGTGATCAAAATAATACGTGATTCCGCCTCCGGTAGCCAGGCTCACGAGCGTGCGTGGGGTGCCGAACGTGTAAGAGAGTGCAGCGGTTTCGCTGGTGTATAATGAAGAGGATCCCCCGAAAGACGATCCGTTCACATTGTCGTCGTACCCGCCGACGACCGAGAGTGACAGACTCATCCCCCGAGGTGGACTAAAGATGGAATTAGTCTCCGCAGTGGCCGCGATGGGAGTTCCATTCTCAGGTCTCGTCTCCAGGAGTGGTCCGGGAATAATTTCCACCACTTGCGAGTAAAGTTGCTGATTAAAGGCCAAAGCGACGCCGATAATACAAAGACTCTTTATAGCTCCATGGGGACGCATCTTCTGAATTGGATATTGGATGTTGGACGTTGGATGTTGGGCGTTCGATGTAGATGTCGGAACGCCGAATACAAGCTTGTATCTGCCGCACCATCCTTGGTCAACACATCCCCGCTGTGGACCGATATTTTCATTATTAGGTAGGTGGCTGAGGCGCTTCCGCGGATGTTCCCGGGTAAAACAAGGCTTTTCTACCGCTGCAAATCACGTTCGAACTGCTTTGACTTCTAACCACGAATGCACACCAATAAACACGAATGTTTTTTGCGGGCCTCGTAGGGTGCAACCTAAGCCTGCCCACCCGCGGCGGCGCGCCGCATTTTCTCCGTTCTCTGCGGTGAGATTCTGACTTCCGGGCTTCTGGATTCGTGTTCCTTCGTGTTCATTCGTGGTTGGGAAAAGGCCGTTTTGGGTCGGACGGATGGAAGAGGAGTTTCGCGTATAGATAGGCCGCGGTCTCGCTGATGACATCTTTGACGCCTTCGCTATAACGCCACCAGCGCCGCGCATCATAATCCGGATTCGGCACCGCGATGACACCTACTGTGACATTGTCGCCAAGAGCTTTCTGAAAAAGGAGGCGACTGCGGCGCGCATGCAGATCCTCGGTCACGACATTGATGCTACGAACAGACATGTTGTGTTCGCGAAACCAGTTCCGCAGCGCGACGGCTGAACCGTATGTTCTGTCGCGGTCCATGACGCGCGACGGAACCATCTGCACTGATTCGTTTGGAAGACCCGATTTTGTCAAGAGATCGGCACCAACGCTGGCCGATGTTTGATAATCATTGATATAGCCGCCGCTTCCCTCGACCGGCCCACCCGTCGTGAAAACCCGCTGATAGGAGCTACTTCGGAATTCTTCCACGGCCGCGCGGATCGCGTATTCATGGATCCATCCTTCGACCACAAGGACATCTGCATCAACACGATGGGTTGTTGCAAGAAAGGGATAAACGCCTTTCAAAAGGAGAGCGCCGGCCAGCAAAAGCGCAAAAGAAAGGATCAGCCGGCCACGCCAGGAAAGCGACCATCGCTCTCTGCGATCAAATAGCCCCCAGAAAGCGCGCCGCCACGCGGCCTGTTTCAATGGAGAAGTCCCGAAAGCGTTCGGGGTTGACGAGTCCTTGGATGTACTGGTCATCAGTCCCCTCATGAAGCCGCGCGTACGTTTTTCAACTCCCGCACGATGGAAAATAGGTTTACAGCCACCCGTCGAGAAGGAGTAGAAACGCCGATGTATGCGGCCCCAGCCAGCAGAGCGACCGGGCCGCACAGCAACAATTGCATCCATGGATTAGCGTCCAGAACGAAAGTGCGTGCAAGCCAGGCTGCGCCGCAAACTACTCCCCAGACAGGCAGATGCCGCAGGCATCCGATCCAAAGATCTTTCCTGCTCACCGGACCCCGCCGGCCAGCGATGTAATAGACAACTGGCAACTGTATTAGGACACACGACGCCGAATAAGATATCGCCACACCGGCGGGACCGAACGGCAGCCCGGCGACAAAAGAACAGAGGGTGACACTCGAGACGATCGAACTGGTAAGGACCCAGTCCTTCCCGCGTCCCTGGCTGGCAAACAGCCATGTGGACGCGGTAGTGAGCGGATAGGCTAGTGCCGCCATGGTAAAGCCAGCGAAGATCACGACGGCTCCCTCCCATTTTGGGCCAAGCACGGCCAGCGTCACCGGGTAGGACAATGCGAGAAGAAGGCCCGCGAACAGAAAGCCAATTAGCGCAATCGCCTCGAACACCTGAAGGAATGTTCGCCGATACCGGTCATGCTCTTCCTGTGTCCGCGACAACGCCGGAATCAGCACCGCATTGATTGGCGTGATGAATTGTTGCAGCGGCCGAATGAGGAGGATGCAGCCTCTGGAATACAGGCCAACCGCCGCGGCGCCGAAAAACCGCCCAATCAGAAGACTGTCTGCACCCCGGGAGAACTCGTACATCAAACTTCCTGCAGTAATATTCGCGCCGAAACTCAACAGGTGCCAGGTTTGAGTGTTCCGGGACGGTAATCGAGGCCGCCACCGGGAGATCGACCACGTCAGTACAAGCTTAGTGGCGACCTGCGTCACGTTGGCGCCAACCAGCGCCCAGTAGCCATATCTCGATAGCGCCATGCCTATGCCGGTCAGATACCCGGTAAGCATGGAAAGAACGTCGATCACGGCGATGACCCGGAAGCGCATCTGCCGGTTCAACAGCGCAATATGTTGAACCGCCGAACTGGCGAGCACAAAAGTAATTGAGAGCACGAGCGTGATGCCTACGAGTCGCGGTTCGCGATAGAACCACGCGACTACCGGCGCTGACGCAGCCACGAGCAGAGTAGTTATACCACCCACAGCCACGTTTACCCAGAACAGATTGGACACTTGCGCATGGCTGATGTCCTGTCGTTGTACCGTGGCCATTGAAAGGCCGGCGTCCTGAAAAATACGGAGGAAACCCGTGACAGTCGTAACCATGGCGACCAGCCCGAATTCTTGCGGCACGAGTAGCCGGGCGAGCACCATGATGTACCCCAGATTCAGAAAGAACTGCGCACCCTGTGCCGCCGCGGTGACCAACGCGCTGGAGATCGTGCGCTGCCTGAGATTCGTCAGTAGATGATCGGTCGATAGGTGTCTCTCGTTGGCATCGATTTCTTTGCTGGAATGATCTTGTGCAATGGTTTCCGCTGGACCTGCGCGATTGGCCAGAACCTCGCTCTCGGGGATGGAACTGTCAGTAATCATTTAGCCTCTGGAACGATCGATTGTCCGCAAGCTAAAGGCGTCATCAGAAGACAGAGGGCAGACGTCAGCCGCCTTTGCCCGCAGAATGGGGCTACGGCGAGCCAAGGAGACCAGAGGACGGAGGGCGGAGGACAGATATCAGAGGTTCGCCACGGCGAATTCGTCCTTAGGCGGATCAGTTTCTTAGGAGATTCGAATAAACTGTCGTTGTTATCGCGGCCACCTTATTCCACGAGTATCGCTCATTGGCGTACTCCTTAATCTCCGACCGGCGTCTTTCACGTTCGCGGAAGAATTCGCTCTCGAAGTACTTGGCGATCACCTTAGCCAAATCGGATGGATCTTGCTGCTTGAACACAAACCCAGTTTCGCCTTCGATAATTTCTTCTTTCAATGATCCTATATCAGCGGCAATCACCGGCAAGCCGAAGCTGTAACTCAAAAAAATCACGCCACTCTGAAATATGCGCGTATACGGAAGGACGAGAACGTCGGCCGCTTTGAAATAAAGTTCCGTCTCCGCGTCTGGAACATGTTCAATTCTTTCAATCACCCGCTCACGAACTCCGCGATCTATCATTAGTTGCACGATCTGGTTCCAATAAATCTCGTTCCACTTAGGTTTGCCCGCGATAATGAGACGGTAATTTCCGTCTCGCTTCAGGAGTTCGGTGAAGGCAGAAATCAGGTATTCCAGTCCTTTGTACGGCGCAATTTGTCCATAACAAAGCATCGTTTTGTCGCTGGCGGATATGCCTAACATTCCCTTCGCATCGAGAGTCGTCATTTCGGTATTCGGGACGGTGTTGTTGATCCCAAAAGGGATAACGCTCACTTTCCTTTCCTGAACACCAAAATCGGAAAGAAGTTCCTGTTTCATTCTTTCCGTATGGAGCAAAATATGGTCCACCAACCGATATTGGACTCTTAACGAGAACCGGTTTAGCCACGTATCGGTACAATCCCGTTTGCGGATGTTCACGTTGTGCGCTGTGAAGACGAGCTTTTTGCCGAGCAACTTATAGTACAGCATTAGCAACGTGCGATCGAAGAGCTCAAATTTGTTGTTCCACAGAATGTGGAAAACCTTTGGCTTCGCCGTGGCAGCGTACCGAATGAGTCGCCAATAATAAATCAGGATTCTATCAACTTTTCGCGCGAGATTCACGCCCGGATTCTGGTCTCCGCGCAAATTGAGGAAATTGACCAAGCGATTATTGCGCAGTTCCGGCAGGTTTAGGTCGTCGCTGCCGATAAAATCAACTGATAGGCCTGATGAGGTGAGTGCCGCTGCCAGGCCGAGCGCGTAAGGCCTGTCCGCGCCGCCGGTCAGGAGGGAAATGCCGATTGCAGATTGCGGAGTGCGGATTGGCGATTGCGGATTGCTGATTCCCAATCCTTGATTCTCGATCTCAGTCACTGTCCCCTTTTCCCTGACCTGGCTCATTTGACAGTAACGCGATTGGCAACTGGCACCGCCGCCTCGAGTTGAGCCACGACGGCACTTAGCACTTCATCCACAGTTATAGCCGTCGTTGCTCGGTTATCGTGCCCTCGTTTGTAAAAGAATTCCTCGAGAAGGGGTGAAACTATTTTTTTCTGGATACCATAATCGTGAATCTCCCAGGGGCTCGTACAGTTGAAGAGGGTCACGCATCTGGTCGCGCTGCCCAAGGCCAGGTGCATCGGCAAGCTATCGCCTCCAACCAAACACCGGTGATTCTTGACATCGCATAGATGTTCAAGGAGCGATGACCTCTTCGGAAGCACATTTACCGTCAACCCTCGGCCCTCAAGCTGGTGTTTCAGCTCATCGTAATAAGCCCATTTTTTCATCGGCCAGACCTCACCAGCATCGGCTGCAATTGCGACGTCGCCCGATAAACCGGTTTTGATCGGGCCTGGCAACAAGTACGGCTCGCCGCCAAAGCGCAAACCGAGCCCTTCAAAGATCAGCTCCTGATAGGTGCGCCGATTCTTTAACTTGAGCTTATCTGCCTGCTCTCGGCCGTAAGTGCTGATGAGACTAAGATCGAACCAGCATCTGGAGTTCTCCGTGTATTTCAATGGGCCGTCCGAATTGACATACGCACCGAAGATCTCGCCGCAACGCACGGTTTTCAGAAACCGTGCAACGTCCAGGGTGTCTTCCAAATTTATTGCGAGATCATAGTGTGCATCCAGCACGCTCTCGCGTTCTTCCCAGCAAACGCAACGCAAACTATCCTTCAAACCTTCGAGCAACTTTCTATTCGTCGCCGCCGTCAACCATGTTATCTCGCCATCCAACCGTCGCAGCAAAGGCGTGGTTCGCACTACATCGCCCGTGGCGCCAAGCTTGATGATCAATACCTTCATCCGGTTGAAAGGTTCCTCCTAAAGGCCTTGGGCGCGTGAATTCTTCAAGTCAGACACCTCACTCGGAATGTCGCGGAAAAGGAGTCTCTCGACAGCCTCCAGCGTAAGCACCGCATTGATCTCACCCACATAGTTGTTGCGACCGCGTATGTGGTCGCCCGCCATGCTCCCAAGAAAATCAGAATCCCAAAAGGGCATTTGCCGGGCCCGTGCGTCTGCAAGTTTGTCGGTTACGTAGCCACCGAGTTCTCTTCGAAGCCAATGGAAATAAGGCAAATATTTGTGCAGTTCCAAAATTCCCAAGCCCGACGAGACGCCTCTAAGCACCGGATCGAGCCGGGAAAGAAAATGGGGTAAGCCTTCGCTGTTGTAGTAGTCGATTTTAAAAGTGACCTCGGCAAAGAAACGCCGGGACAAAAACCGCAATCCTGAATTATCGCCGGCAAATCCACGATCGGTGGGAATTTCACTCAAGACCGCGCTGTTGGCTTTGACGAATCGTGAAGCTGGCAGCGGCGAGTTTTTGAAGTGTTCCGGCGTCTGATACGCGAGCGCAACCAACTCGTTGTCCAAGTAAGGTGTTCGAAATGTCACCTGAGACCGGCCCGCCGCCAGCCTTCCAAAAAGGTGCCAGGGTATCTCTCGGAAAGCCGCAAAAGTCACTGCATGCTCGTTGTCGTGGAGACGCGATTGTGCCGATGAGTTCAGAGCGGGGCGAAATTCTCGATTAAAGAGCGCCGGCGAAAGGCCAACCAATTTAAAAGTCGATGATCCTCTAAGAATCTCACTTCCGAAATTGCCGGTCAATCGCACCGGCGCCAATTGGCGCGCCCGTGCATTCAAATAAATTTCATGTGCGCCGAGTACGCCGAAGTAACCGTCGGTAACGTACACCGTTCGATTAGCCAAAGACGCGAAATCCGAAAAGAAGTCCTGGCCTATTCGTAGGATCCGGTGCTCCAGGCTGCATGCGCTTGCTACTCTGAGCGCCACACGTGCATCCAAAGTTTTTCCCGTCTCTCCGTCAAAGGTGTAGCAAATCAGTTTTCCATCCGGAGGCCGGCAGGCCATGATCATCCGCGTATCCAGGCCGCCAGTCAGCGAAATGCCGATCTTAAAGTCAGATTGAAAATACCGAGGCAAAATCCGTTTGAACGTTTCCTTTAATTCCGCTTCAAAGGCTTCGGCGGTGAGAGTGGGTTGTGACTCCCACGTTTCGGGAGAAAAATACTTTCGCTTGTGGCAGTTTCTGCTTTCGAAAGACCAAAGTGATCCGCCCGGCAGCAGTTGGACGCCTCGAAACAAGGTCTGTGACTCCAGTGTGCATCCGAAAGTTAAGAATTGTGCGACTCCTCTCTCATCAAACGCTCGCAGTTCCGGCAAAATTCGCAGCAACGCCTTGGCTTCGCTCGCGAAATAGGCGGCATCTTCGGTCTCATGCCAATAGATCCGTTCGACACCATAGCGATCATTGAAGAGAAACGCCTTGCCTTGTCTCTTATCAATCAAAAGCCCGCTAAAGAGGCCGTTCAATTTTCCAAAGAACTGATCGCCTTCCTCTTCATAGAAATGAACTAGCCAACTGCCGGTCGCTTCGTCTAAGTCATGTCCTCTTTGCGCGAGCTCGGCGCGGGTTTCGGGATCGACAAAGCATTCGCCGGAGAAAATGAGCGCGATGTCCTCTCGCTCATTGAAAAAAACCTGAGCCGCGGCAAAAGAGTTTTCGTGTGCTACCCAGCCACCATAGACTCCCATTTCTGGCACAGTGTAGATTCCTGACGTATAAAACGGCTCGTATTCCATAGAGGCGACCATGGATTTCACGAGTGCCTGACATTCCTCAGGCGATCTCTGACTGATGATTCCAGCTATACCGGGCATAAGTTTAGATGGCCGAGGACGGTCGTCTCGTTAAATGGTTAAAAGGTTACAACGTTGAATCGTTCGTGCAGGCACCAGAAGCCAGCCCCCGGCGCAAAGAGACCCCCCGGCGGAAGAGTCCAGGTTCGATGATTGCGCTCTGCGAGTGATTAATCACTTCAACTTTCGTAGCCCGATGCCTTGCTGTTGCAGGCGATTAGGAGGTCTCGATGTCCTGCGAAAATGGAGTGAACTGGATGCCTCAGACGAATAAAATCTAGTCCGCGCCCCGACGAACGACTAATAAGTTGTTGGCCTGGTTCCCACCGTCCGGCAAGACCACAAACGCGAACTCATACGTCGGGTATTGCTTGGAGTAGATCGTTTCGAGCCGATCGCACCACTCGTCGACGCGGTCCCACATAATATCTTCGCAGACGTAAATGCCCCCCGGACGAAGGTGATTGAGTGACTCTTCCAGGAACGAGACGTTCGCTTCAAAAGTATGTAGGCCATCCTCGATGATAATATCCACACCGGCCTGCAAATCCGGGCGCGACCATAGCTCACGGATAGACGACCGGTTAAGTTGATCGCAATAAAATGTCTTGATCCGATCTTCCTGAAACAGAATCCCGCGATCGATGTCAGCCCCGTACACAAGTGCGTGCGGGAAAAGCTCCCGCCATCCGCGAAGGGACGCCCCCGGTACCCCAAACACCCCCATGGTCGACGGCACATCTGGATTGTTGCTGCCCAATCCCAGCTCAAAGATCCGGAGGGGCTGGTGGTAGCGCCTCTTGAAGAGCGCCGAATACACCGTGCCGTAGTTGTGCGCGCGACCTTTATCGCTCCCGTACTTGGTCATGACGCGACAAAGCTTTGTCGGAGCCCACGCGTTCACCCTCTGGAGTCGCTTCGCAAGATGTGCCGGGGTTAGCGCCGCGCCGAAGCTGCGGATTTGTGGCGTGCGTTTGACGAACCAGGAAGTGATCAGACGAGGGACGTAGGACGAAAGACACCACCACCGAAATCGAACAAATTGCAACATTCTCGGGGAGAGCGTTCGGCGAACCAAGGGCCGGAGAAGACGTTTAATGGTATATTGTTGCTTTAATTCGATAGCTTTCATCTCCACTCTCAACGGGGTCAGGACCTCCTACAACGACGTGAGCTTATCATTGTTAAGGGGTTCTCACGGTCGAAGGCTTACTTTCTGCGGTGCATTGACCGATCTCCGCCTGAGGTGCTGCGCTGCCGTCCTCAAGATCACCACACACGCTCCAGGTGTAGCATTTTTGGAGGCCTAGTAGCCAACTTCCGGGGTGAACAGTCCGCCATCTCCGCTTCCCAGGACCAGCCGCTCCCATTAGCGACTCACGGCATATTTGCCACCTTCACCCACAACCCAAGCAAGATTCTATTTGTTCTAGCAGTACCCTTTTCACGGTGCGCGGGCAATTGCTAACAAGTTATCGCGAAAACGCGGAACCAGGAATAGTGGATATCCAATCCAAGATATAATTTGGAGGACTGGATTAATTGGCTGGTGGTGCATTTGGCAGAGCTCGATACGACAATCCGTAAACCCAGCCTTCTCAAATTGCCATTGAAGGTGATCACGGCTGTATTCAATCACGTGTCCCAAACTCCTGTCTTCCGGCATGCGAAAATGATCGTGAATGCGCAACCCAAAAGCAATATGCACGACGTTGCGTAAGCGATAGAAGTTTGGCGTCGAGCAAATTAGGATACCACCTGGCTTAAGTGCTCTCCTTAGTCGTTCCAACACAACATGACCCGGCAACGGTAGATGCTCAATAACTTCGGAGAAAAAAATAGTGTCAAATCGCGCCACAAATGGCTGCACAGATTCACATAGGTTCCACTGCACCGTTTCAATACCTTGGTCCTCCAAATAAGGGAACAGCGGCGACTCGAGATCAGCCACGTACGCACGATCATTCCATAGCTTCTTACATACCAAAGCCAACTGTCCTCCACCGATATCCAGCACATCCATCGGGATTGGCGGTGCCAAATCGGAAAATCGTTTGATGAGTGTTTTGAAACGCGAGCGGTAGCGAGAAGAATAATCAACTGGCCCCGAAAGCTCAAAATGAGCGTCACGTTGACAGATGAACTCTGCATATACCGAATCGAACTTTTTGGGATCCCATGCACGTGACATAAGAGGGACTATTCGTCAAAAAGGTAGGCTAACAATGTTGTGGGTGCAATTTTGGCGGCAGGAGGTCTGGCTTTGGACCTCGCCGCACGACCCAATGCAGGACCCGAGTAACGGCCTGCGCCTTCGCGTCCCAAGTTAGGCATTCTCGTACGTAAGCCATTCCTTGTCGCCGTAGCCGCTCGAGCCGGTCCCGATCGTGGGCCAGTTCCGTCAGAATCTTTTCCATCTGCGCCACAATATCATTCTCAGTCGTAAGAGCCACCTTGTACCCTACCTCTGGATGAACGATATCTCCGGGGCCGCCGAAGTCCGCGACCACAGGAACGGCGCCAGTGCCGAGGGCTTCGAAAACTACGCCTGCACCATTGTCGCGAAGAGATGGAAACACGAACACATCAGCAGATCGGAGGTGCTTGAGAACTTCCGCATGACTGAGCCAGCCGCAGAAGAGAACAGCCTTCTCAATCCCAAGCGACCTCGTCAGCTGCTCGAGGCGGTTCCGCTCTGGACCATTACCGACCACGGTAAAGCGGGCCAAATCGCTTCGTAAAAGGGGAGCAGCCGCGCGCAAAGCAAGATCACAAGCCTTCCGGGGAACCAAGCCACCAACGAAGATTAGCTCAAGTTTGACGCCGGGCCCCGGACTGCGCGAGTCACCGGAACATAGCGAGCGAGCGATGCCCGGCTCCGGGACAAAAAACAGTTTGTCGCTATACTCGGCAAACTCGGAATAGGTTTGGGACGAAGCGGCTATGATCGCTGCCGCGTGACGATAGGTAGCGCGAGCGAAAGGTAGATATCGATACAGATTCCGAAGGTTGGCCACCCATTCCTTTTGGTTCTCGAGCTGGCTAAAGCCGGGAGGCCAGGGCAAACCACCATTTAGCGGCCCGATCACGAAGGGTATAGGCCCCTTGCGCAGGAAGAAAGCGAAAGGACTCGGCAAGACCGGTGTCATGGGCATGATGCGCAGAACGACATCGAACTCACCCGCAAAGATGCGGCGCCGCAACTGTCGCCAGGCGTGCCATTCAAAGGCAAGAGAAAACGGATAGCTGAAAGCGGTCAACACCTGAGTGTCATAGTTATATTTGAAGATCCTCCGCAAACTCCAGGCAAAGATGCGCTCGAGCAATGGCATCCGGACCACCTCGATGGCGCGAAACGGCGCCTTTGCCCGGCGCACAGGGTCCTCACTGGGCGATCCAACGACCAAAGCGACGTCATGGAGTTGGGCAAGCGCTGCCGCATGAGAATAAGTGACATAAGGCATGCTGACTCCGTCCGGATTACAATCAGGCGCTAACAGCAAAATGCGTAATCGACTCATGAATTCTCCTTGTGAAAAAACGCTCTCTCAATCCCAGATTGGACGGAGTATTATGCTAGCACGTCGGCCGCGACCAAGTGCCGCATAGTTTCTTCATGACGTAGCCAACCACAGAACGAGACAACCTTCTCGATTCCAAGGGATCCCGCGAGTTGGTCCATCGCCGACGATGGTGAAGCGGGCCCGGCCCATCCCCAGGGGCGGAGCGGCCGCCCGCAAGGCAAGGTTAACAGCTTGCCCGGGGAGAGGCCCACGTTGCGATTTCCAAAGAGATTGACGTGGAGCGGGGAAGAGTCGAACATCCATCGTCGGGCTGAAACAGCACGCTGCTCTACCATTTGAGCTACCGCCCCATTCGCCAATAGGTGTTGTTAGCTTAACGAAGCTCTGCCCTCGCCAAACAACGAAGATATCGATCCAAGCCAACGCAAAAAACTCTCGTCCTCCATGCTAATCATGGATTAATACGATCCTAACGATGATCAACCGATGCCCACCCGAAGCGCCTCTAACAATATCTGACATCGCGCGACGACTTACCTGTTAGAGACTCAGAGCTACCCTTCTCGCCGCTCGGACTTGAACAAGCGACTTCTGAGTTTCTTCAGTGGATCCTTAATTTGTCTTGGAATAGCTTCCTTCCAATCACGATGAATACCGAGCTTCAGAGCCAGAGTTCCTCTGAAAGTTAGCGGTACAAAATATCGCGGCAACTTGATGCACTCAAAGCCACAATGCCGCTTGAAATCTGACAGCGAATTCTCGTTCCAGTAAGCGTAAACTAAATAGGGTAATTGCTTTGTCTCGCATTTCTCGATAACCTTGGCAATCAGCGCATTATTGATCGCCTTGTCGCGATGCTTTACCTTCGAGATAATTTGTCCCAGGACGCCGTATTTCCCAGCGTTTGCTAACATGGCAAAACCGACTAATTCGCCACCATAGTACGCTCCAATCAACTCCTCCCTGAAAAGAAATCGGGAAAATTGCCGCTTAACCGTTTCGAAATCCTTTCCATAATGCCAGAACTGCCGTCCCTGACGCACGGGTGTTTCGTTGAAGATATCTGTCATTCCCTGTACAAATGCATCATCATAAGAAGCTTCACGCACCTCAATGCCTGCCTTCTTGGCCTTGCGAACCATATTTCTGGTCTTATCTTTGATCTGTTTGTTCCACCAATAGTCAAAGCTCTTGATCGGAAGGACAGCGAGCGATTGCCACTCCGTGTGGTAATGGTATTTCGGTTCGACGTCAGGTAAGCGTTGCCAAAACGTGAAGATGTCAGCTCGAGTATCGGACTCGTTCAGCCCAGCGATCACCGAGGCCGGATCATTTACGTCCTCGTACCAATCGTCTTCAACGCTCATAACTCTAAGTAAGCCTCGAGTTATACAATAAGTCTGCCCGTTTATTTTTGCACACTCGAAGCTGACGGTTTTTCCGTTGACCTCCGTCTCCTTCACATAAACCTCGGCTGGCCGCGGTGGGTTCGAGGCAGTTGTTTCTAGCATACGGCGTGTCGATTATCCAACGATGCAATCAAGCGCTTAATGCGTATGGCGATGGGGATTGCATCCTATTCGATTGGGTTCCTCGCAGCCATTGCTCGAACATAACCAGGCTAAACAGGAGCTTATGGTTGTCTTGTCGCCGCGATCGGTGGGTTTCCAGAAGTTTCCGCACGGGCTCAGGTTTGAGCAAATGAAACATAAGTGAGTTTTCATCCATGAGCAGATCGGAAAGCTCGCCTTTAAGCGACGAGCGAAACCATCCGTCCACCACATTCGCGGCAAAGCCGCGCTTCTTCCGTTTGAGGAGACGCGGCGGCAGATAGCTCTGGCAAACCTGCCGGTGCAGCCACTTGCGGGTGCCACGCCGGATTTTGAACTTGGCCTCGAGCCGCTGCACGTATTCGACCACGGTGCGATCCAGGTAGGGCACGCGCACTTCGAGGCTGTGCGCCATGGAGAGTTTGTCCGCGTACATCAGCAGCTCATCCGGAAGCGAGGAGCGGATTTCAAGAAGCTGAAATCCACCAAGCTCGTCAGTGTGCTCCATTTGCGGCAGCAGTGTCCGCCAATACTCGACCAGTTGATGGCCCGGTTTCGCGGGAAGGACGTCGTCCCGAAAGAGTCCATCGATGGTCTCTGCCGGCGCCAAAGAAAAAACATGCTGATAGCGCGTCAGCCGGTGCTCGATTCCGAGTGAATGAGCCCCGCGCTTCAATGTTTCGTTGCGATGCAGACCATTGACGGCGAAACCGAGCGCGGAGCGGAGGCCGGTTGGCACTCGGCGCCACCAGTTTCCATAACGGACACCCAAATGCCGTTTGTAGCCGCCGAACAATTCGTCCGGTCCCTGACCGATCAGCGCGACTTTGACATCCTGGCGCGCACGTCGAGAGACGAAATACATCGGAACAATCGAAGAAGTCGCGATTGGCTCCTCCAGACATTCCACGATCTTTGGAAGCGATCGTTCGAATTCGACCCGGTCAAGCTTTACAGGGATGTGGCGAGCGCCCAAAAGAGCGGCCGTCTCCTTTGCATCGGCCAGTTCGTCATCGGCGAAAGTTTCGCCATAGCCTACGGTGTAGGCAGGCCAGGGGCCGCCTTGTTCGTTCATCAGCGCCAGGAGTAGCCCTGAGTCGAGACCGCCACTAAGGAGTATTCCTACCGGAACATCGCTCAAAAGATGCCGTCTGACAGCACCCCGATACAATTCCAGCAGTTCATGCGTAGCCTCCTCATCTTCTTTCGGAGTTGAAAAAGGAATTGGCGTGTAATTGTACCAGCGTTCTTCGTGGTGGCGGCCATCCTCGACAATGAGCATCGTGCCCGGCGCGAGTTTTCGGATACCCTCAAAAATGGTTAATGGAGAAGGTGTATAGCGAAAACGAAGAAAGAGATTCAGCGCGACTGGATCGACTTCAGGTTTCGAGTCTTCGGCGGCCAGGACCGCGCGGATTTCCGATCCGAAAGTCAGTTGTCCGTTTGCGATCCGGTAATAAATCAGCTTAATGCCCATGGCATCGCGGGCCACCACCAATCGGTGGTTTTTTACATCCCAAATGGCCAGACCAAACATGCCGTTGAGATGATTAAAAAGTTCTGTGCCCCATTCTTTGTAGCCGTGAATAATCACCTCGGTGTCAGAGTTTGTGCGAAAACGATGACCGCGATTTTCAAGATCAGCACGCAGTTCTTTAAAGTTGTAGATCTCGCCGTTGAAAATAACCCACACGGTCTGCTCGGCATCAGACATCGGCTGATGCCCGCCGGCCAAGTCAATGATCGATAATCGCCGGAATCCGAATCCG
>WNFT01003839.1_pt1 | contig 16877 bp, 19 predicted proteins | sample 5400191 | NCBI WGS metagenome assembly WNFT01 (sample SAMN13153359, study PRJNA577476) | soil metagenome | isolation source: 80 cm saprolite under Madrone tree | place: USA:California | collected 2016-06-14 | reverse complement strand
GATCCCGCAGTTGCGGGGCTGGTACGAGCGGTACGAGAAGGACGGCTTCACGATCGTCGGCGTGCACAGCCCGGAGTTCTCCTGGGAGAAGCCGTACGAGAAGGTTGTGGAGGCCACGAAGAAGCTCGGGGTCCGTTACACGGTCGTGCAGGACAACGACTTCACGGTCTGGAAGCGATGGGGCGTGCGGGCCTGGCCGACGACCCTCCTGATGGATCGAAAGGGGATCGTCCGCGACCGGCACATCGGCGAGGGCGACTACGACGAGACCGAGGCCATGATCCGGCGGCTTCTCGCGGAGCGGGAGTAAGCGCCGAGGTGTGGTCGCCGTCCGCACGGTTCTCGACGCTCGCGCTCCTGGCGATCGTGGCTCCCGCCACCATCGTGGCGGCGCTCGGCTACGTCTCGATCCGCCAGTGGGAGGCCTCGTCCGAGCTGCTGTACCGCGAGCAGGCGCGCGACATGGCGGCGATGGCGGCAGAGAAGGTCGAGATGATGCTCCGCCACGCAGAAGACGCCTTCCTGGACCGGCTGCAGGCCATCCTCGCGACGCGGGTGCCGCCGGCGCGCGCGGTCGACGAGCTGCTCGTCCACTCGCCACTGGTCCGCCGGCTCTATCTGGTCAGCCGGCGCGGCGAGTTGCTCTACCCGCGGACGTGGCATGACGGCGACGCGGCCGTCTTCGGACCGCTCATCGCCGAGGCGGCGAAGGGCAAGTTCGAGCGCGGCGGCAAGCGCGAGGTGGTCGCGGGTCACCAGATCTGCCTCGCGATGATCATGAAGCGCGGCGGTGAGCCGGTGCTGGCGGCCTTCATCCGCGACAGCGACGCCCTGCGCCGCGAGATCCTCGAGGGCACGCTCGGTGCGCTCGAGTCGTCGACCATCATCGCCGTCCTCGACCACGAGGGACGCACGGTCTACAGTCGCGCGCCGATCGGCGATGCCCAGCAGGTGCTCTCGGTGAGCTTTCGCGAGACGCTCCCGGACTGGCGGCTGGCGGTCTACCAGGCTTCGGGCGCAGCGCCCCGCCTGGCGGTCCGCCGCCAGGTCATGCTCCTCACCGGCGCCTTCGGGGTGCTCCTGGTCGTCATCGTCGCGGGGATCGTCACGACCTGGCGGCTGATGCGCCGGGAGACCGAGATGGCCCGGCTCAAATCGGACTTCGTCGCCAACGTGTCTCACGATCTGAAGACCCCGCTCTCCGTCATCCGGATGTTCGGGGAAACCCTCGAAATGGGCCGCGTGACCGACGAAGGTCGACGACAGGAGTACTACCGGGTCATCACTCGTGAGAGCGAGCGGCTGTCGCGGCTGATCGACAACGTGCTGGACTTCTCACGGATCGAGAGCGGGCGCCAGACGTACGAGATGACGCCGACGTCGGTCGAGCCGCTGATCCGCGGCACCCTCGAGGCGTTTACGTACCCGCTGGCTCAGCAAGGGTTCAAGGTCGAGGTGAGCGTGACCCCAGACCTCCCGGAGGTCGTGATGGACGCCGAGGCCGTCGGGCAGGCCCTCGCGAATCTGATCGACAACGCGATCAAATACTCGGGCGACGAGCGGGCGCTGACCGTGGATGCCCGGGTCGTGGAGGGGTGCCTCGCCATCGCGGTGACCGACCGCGGCGTGGGGGTCGCGCCGGCCGAGCACGCGAAGATCTTCGAGAAGTTTTACCGCGTAGGGCGGAGCGATACGCAGGGGCGCCGGGGCAGCGGTGTCGGGCTCGCGCTGGTCCGCCACATCGCCGAGGCACACGGCGGCGACGTCACCGTGGAGAGCACGCCGGGTGAAGGCAGTCGCTTTACGCTGCGCCTGCCGGTGGTACCGGAACGCAATGCCTAAGATCCTGATCGTCGATGACGAACCCGCGATCGTGCGCGGTCTGGAGGACAATCTCCACTTCGAGGGCTATCAAACCGCGTCGGCCACCAATGGTGAGGACGCGCTCGCGCTCGCCCTGAGCGGCGCGCCCGACCTCATCCTGCTCGACATCATGATGCCGCGGACGAGCGGGTGGGACGTCTGCCGCGCGCTGCGGGAGAAGGGCATCGACGTCCCCGTCATCATGCTCACCGCGCGGGGGGAGGAAGTCGACCGGGTCCGCGGGCTCGAGCTGGGGGCGGACGACTACGTGACCAAACCCTTCTCGCTGCGCGAGCTTCTCGCGCGAGTCCGGGCGGTGCTGCGCCGGCCGGGAGCGCGGGAGCGGTTCGAGGAGTTCGCATTCGGCGACGTCCGGGTTCGACCGCGTATTCGGCAGGTGTTCAAGGCGGGCCGGGAAGTCCGCCTGACGCGGAAGGAGTTCGATCTGCTCGTCTTTTTGGTCGCCCATCGGGGCGAAGTGATCACGCGCGAGCGACTGCTGGACGAGGTGTGGGGATACGAGCGATTCCCCACCACTCGCACCGTTGACACCCACATCCTCCGGCTCCGGCGGAAGTTCGAAGCCGACGCCGACCGGCCCGTCTGGATCCTCACCCTCCACGGCCACGGTTACAAGTTCGCGGCGGTGTGAGACACGGGGCCCCGGCGTGCGCGGCGCGCCTATCGACGAAGGAGACGCCATGCTGATTCGACGCGCACCTGCTCTGGAGCGTGATATACGCGAAGGCGTTCTTCGACCTCCGGCCAAGGTACCCAAATGAGCGCAAGTCCGCGCCGTACAGTTCGTCCAGCGCGGTCGGTTGTCGGTGGCCACAACTGGTCGCCGACGGAAGGCAACTGAAAAGGTCTCAAAAGATGCCACGAGGACCGGTCACGCGCGAACAGTGTCACCGGCGGCGCGGGCACGTCGCCTCTGCGCCACGCGATCAAGCTGGCGCGCTGGGCGGCGGGTTGTCCCCGACCCTCGACGTGGCGAACCAGCGCCCCGCGGCCGTCCGGCCGGATGCCAACGATCACGGCCAGCATATCGGGCGTGATGTTCCGCTTGTCGACAGGCCGGGCGCTGCCGGTCGCGGTGGCGATGAGTGCCTGCAGCTCGGTATCCCACGTGGCGAAGCAACCCTCGCTGTACTGAGCTGCCGCGGATCGTCGAGGCACGCCGCCAAGCACTTGGTCAGCCTGAGCTGGGTATCGATCCCCTTGAGCAAGATCGCGCCACCGTCGGAGCCCATTCACGTGCGAGCTTGTCTTGCGACGCGTCCGGTGCCTCAGTTCATTGCGAGGAGCGGCAGGGCGTTCCATACCTCCGCAACCCCACTGACTTTACCCACTGCATGCGGCGGCACTCACAGTTGTCCGGAAAGTTTGGGGACCGGCCGGCAACGTGTGAATCTAAGGGGTGCACGATTCTCCCGCTTACGGGGGCACCCTATGTCTCTTCGCTTCTTGCTCTCCGGCATGGCCATTCTCTTGATCCTTCCTGGTTGCAGCAGCACCCAGACCCCGGTGGCCCAACCGGCAAGGGGCACCGTGCCAACTAGCTCCCAGACCACGGTGGCCCAACCGGCAAGAGGCACCGCGCCAACTGGCACCCAGACCACGGCGGCCCAACCGGCAAGAAGCACCGCGTCATCTATCCCGACGAGCGCGCCCCCAGCCGCGGCGCCATCGCTCAACGGCATGCCGGAGGCCCCTGTCTGGAAACATGGAACCGAGTGGACCTACCGGTACGGGGGTCCAGCGGGCGGCGGCACCTCAGTCTGGTCCGTGGCCCGCGAGGAAGCCATCGACGGGGTCCCCCACTATGTGCTCAAGTCGGGCGCCCGCGAGATCTTCTACAGAAAGTCCGATCGTGCATCCAGTCGAGAGACCGTTGATGGCGTGATCGTGAGCAAGTACACCCCATCCCGCGTGTTGTACAAATGGCCCATGTCTGTGGGGCAGTCGTGGGAGCAAACCCTGTCCGAAGAGCGGCCGAAAGATCGCCAGAAGAGCGAGCGCGTGGACACCGTGACAGTGGAAGGCGAAGAGACAGTCACCGTCCCAGCGGGCACGTTCAAGACCTTCAAGATCGTCTGCCGGAACAAGAAGACCGGGACCATCCGCTACGAAATGTGGTATTCGCCTGAAGTCGGCCAGTGGGTGAAGCTCCGCGAAAACCTCGATTCCGGCCAGCGCGTCGGTGAGTTAATGGTCTTCAAGCTTCGGTAGCGGCTGCGCGCGTGTTGGCCAGGCTCGACCGAGCGTGTTACGCGCCGCGAAGAGGCAGGGTGAACGTGAACGTCGAGCCCACCCCCACGGCGCTCTTCACCCAAATCTGTGGCAGTGCTCGTCGAGGACGACCCTCAACTGACCCGTGGCGCGCGACGTTCTACACGACCGGGATGGAGCACTCGATTACGAGCGCGACAGCATCGGCGTGGGAGCCGACGCCGTGGCACGCGGTCCAGGGCGCGGCACGTGAGGCGCTCTCGAAGACCGCATCCTGAACCCTTTCTCACGGTGGACAAAGAACTGGGGGTCTGGGTGGAGAGGCGCCTGATGTCTGCCCCGTGGCGGAGCCGGTTATCAAGGAACACGCCGCGCAGTGAATCTTTTTGACCGGTGGGACCAAAAGGCGGAGCCGCGCGGAAGCTGAAGCTTCATGACGGGATGGGGACCTAAAATTCTGGTGGTTTGTTGCCCAAGACAGGGTAATACCCCTAGGGGGTATGCTCCCGTTCCGTCCCCGGCGACGGTCCCCAGGCCGTCACCAGGATAGTGCTCGGGGTACCCGACAAAACCGACGTAAAGATCAAGTCGGCTTGTGTTTACCGATGAAGCGGCGCTTAGGCAATGTGGTTCCGGGGGGATGACGAGGTACCGGAAGCTATCCGGTAGCGAACTTACCAGAGGTGCCCGAATCCGATTTATGTGATGGGGATGGGTTCTAGCGTGATTATCCGGTTTACCCGCGATCGGAGATGTGTGGCAGATTCCTCCAGAAACCGCGCCACGGGCGGACTGGGGCTCGCCGTCGAGTACGCGAATCGTCCCGTTATGGCTTCGGTCGTATCCCGAACGGGATTCGAACCCGTGTTTGAGTCGCGATCACGTTTTCGCCAACGCCATCGAGTATTTGTACAACAGCATGCGTGCAATGAAGCGACGCGACTAAAACACGCAGCCGGAACTTCCGCGAAATTCAGCCTGTAGCTGGTTCAAATCGCGCGCTGGAAATGCAGAATGCTACACGGCCCCGCCATGCCGTCCACGCGGCGCGGCAAATCAAGGAGGGGATGAAGAAGGACGCGGCGGCGAACGCGCCCCTGGCGAACGCGCATCAATTCACGGGCTATCATACCGGCGTGCCACCGGCATCCGGCGCCCAGCTCCCCCCGCTCCGCCCCTGGCAGCGCCTCAGCGTCCGCGTTGCCGGGCTCTTCGTCGCCGTCACGCTGCTTGCCGTCGGCCTCGTCGGCGAGGTGCTGTACGAGCGGCAGAAGCGTGAGACGGAGGCGACGCTCGGGGCCCTGCTGCTCAACATCGCGCGCACGGGGGCGTACCTCATCGATCCCGACCTGCACATGGTGGTCCAGCGGACGCTGACTCAGGAAACGAGCGCGTACTTCCGGGTGCGCCAAGCGCTTTCGATCGTGCAGGATGAAAACAGGATCGAGACCCCCGTGTATACCCTGACCGACTACGACGCCGAGAAGCAGCAGGCGCGCTTCATGGTCACGAGCCGAGGCCCGGGCGTGCCGGGGGAACCCTACCCGCTGGTCCCAGCGCTCCTGGAACCACTCGGGCGCGCGTTCCGCGATAACGTCGCCACGCACACGGCCGTCTACCATAACCAGAGCGGGACGTGGATCACCGCGTTCGCGCCCATCAGGAACGGGCCTGGGCCGCCCATCGCCGTGCTGGACGTGGACTATCCTGTGACGGTCTATCTGGTGCGGCTCGCCGCGGTACGAAACACCATCGTTGGCGCCTCGCTTCTGGGAGCCCTGGCCGCGCTGATCCTCGGAGTGATCGTCGCCCGCCGGGTGGCAGGTCCGATCACGGCCCTTACCGAGACCGCCGCACGCGTCCAGGCGGGCGACCTCAGTGTCGCGCTGCCCGTCCGTTCCCGCGACGAGGTCGGACGGCTGACGCGCGCCTTCAACGAGATGATCGAAGGCCTGCGGCAGCGCGACTTCATCCGCAGCACGTTCGGCCGGTACGTCTCTCCAGAAGTCGCGCAGGCGCTGCTCGCCTCCCCCGAGGCACAGCGGCTAGGGGGCGAGAAACGCGAGGTCACGGTGCTGATGTCGGATCTCCGCGGCTACACACGGTTCGCGGAGCTCGGCGATGCCGAGGCTGTCATGGCGGTGCTTAACGAAGTCCTGGCGCGAATGACGGACGTCATCATCGCCCATGGCGGCACGATCAACGAATTCATCGGCGATGCGATCTTCGCGATCTTCGGCGCGCCGCTCGCCCATCCCGATCATGCCGAGCGCGCCGCGGCGGCCGCCATCGCTATGCAGCGCGCGATGGCAGACGTGAACGAGGCGCACGCGCAGCGCGGACTGCCGCGTTTCGAGATGGGCGTCGGCATCAACACGGGCGAGGCCGTCGTCGGGAACATCGGCTCCGAGCAGCGCGCCAAGTACGCGGTGGTCGGTGCCGCCGTCAACCTCGCCGCCCGTGTCGAGGGGTGCACGGTCGGCGGGCAGATCTTCTTGAGCCCCCACACCTACGCGCGCGTTCGCGACCTTGTCGAGGTCGGCGAGCCGTTCCCAGTTGAAGTCAAGGGTGTTGCCGAGCCGCTCCTGCTCTACGAGCTGCGGGCGATTAGCGGCCACTTCGCGCAGCGGCTTCCCGAGATGGCGAGCGACGATGAGCAGGTGCCCGTGTGGCTGCCGTTCGTCTGTCGAGTGTTCGAGGGCAAGATCCTCGGCAAAGACGAGACATCCGGTACCGTTGTCCGGCTGGGGCGCCGGCGTGTCGACGTCCGGCTCGACGGCACCCTGCCTCTGCTGACCAACCTGCGCTTCCGGCTCAACTACCCCAGGCTCGGCTACGATTCGGGCGATCTCTACGGCAAGGTCATCGGGACCGAGCAGCACGAGGGAACGCCGGTCACGCGGATCCGCCTGACATCCATCGACCCGGTCGATCAGCAGATCCTCGAGACGTTCCTCAAGTCCTGACGTCGCCGCGCGGGTGGGGTAGCGTGTCTTTCCTCTAGAGCGGGGGAAGGCCGCGTCCCAAGAGCCAACGGGGATACGCCCGTAAAACTGTTGACCCGCTCGTCCTTGACTTCGACACGGTGCACCGGCGTCCGCCTCTGCTTCTGGGCCGCGCCGAGCGCCTTCGCTTCCACCTCATTTCCAATTCTCGCGGCTTGGTCACATTCCTTTTTCGTCTCGAACACGCGGCGGGTCCCGCTGAGGCTCCACTGATCTGAGCGAGTCGGCCGCTCCGTCCACAGCACCCACGCGCACTCAGCGGAGGCGGTAGGACTCGGATGGTGCCCGCCGGCGCCGGCTCGCGCTTTTTCGCGGCCCGTCTAGGCATCGCGGCTGGCCTTTCGCAGTTCGTCCCGCGCCACGGCCGTGCGAGCGCGGACGCGGGCCCTGCGTAACCCGGCAGCGTTTTTGCACTTCAGGTCGGCGAGGGGCTCGAAGCTAAAACCGGTGAGAGGAGGATCGCTCATGCTCATGCCCTACGCTCTCGTTGCGTTGCTCGCCCTCATCCTGGCGGGGCCAGCCGCCGCTCAGGTGCACGTGGATATCGGGATCCACCTGCCTGCGCCTCCGCAACTTGTGATTGTGCCGGGCGTCCCGGCGGTGCAGTACGCTCCTGCTCCTGCCGAACCGGCCAACTTCTTCGTGTACGGTGACCAATATTGGGTCTTCGTCAATGGCGATTGGCACGTGAGCCGTCACCACGACGGTCCGTGGATTCTCGTTGCTCCCCAGTTCGTGCCTCGGCCCCTCCTGTTCGTGCCAGCGAGGTACTATTCCGTGCCTCCCGGACACTGGCAGCAGTGGGATCACCAAGCGGCGCCTCGATGGGAGCAGGAGTGGGGACGCGAATGGGCGGACAAGAGGGCCTGGAAGGGTCGCGACGATGATCGCGACGATGATCGCGGGAAGGGCCACGGAGAGGATCGCGGAGAGGGTCGCGGAAAGGGTCACGGCAAAGGCAGGTAGTAGAACGCGACGAGCAGGGGCCCTTCGCGCGAGTCCATCATCGGTTGCTCTCCTCGGCCTTTCGCTGCGCGTCTCGCGCAGCGACCTGGATGGCACGCCACGGCGTCCGCTCCCACACTAAAGCCGTGGCGCTCGTGATCGAGTGCTCGATCCCCGTCGTGTAGAAGGTCGCCCGCCAGCCCTTCTCGTCGTACCGGGTGAGTTGGAGATCGAACCCCTGGCGCTCCATACCGCGCTCGACGTCGCCGATACCGCGCCAGGAGTCCAGCCAGAACCTCAGCGCCCAGACCGGCGAATCCGAGCGCCACCATGAGCAGCCGGCCGCGCGGATCGCTCACGGGCCTCCCAGCGGGTAGACGCCCACGGGCTCGGGAAGCGGTGGCCCCTTGCGGCCGGCTTCGGCGAGGCATTGCAGGATCTCTTGCCGGCTCCCCTCGTTGGAGATCTTGAACGTGATCCGGCCGTCGAGATCGACCCGCTCAAGCGAAACGTACGGCGCATTACACTTAGCCCACCGCGCATAGGCCAGGTCTTGCTGAGGCGTGTTCGTGATGGCGCACGCCCCCAGGAAGAGGGCGAACCTGCACGACCCGACGACAGCCGCTGTCAACGTCCGGAGGAGCTCGCCGCGATGGTCGAGCACGCGGCTATTCGATCACTTGGTCCGCGCGCACGAGCAACGACTGAGGAATCGTCAGCCTGAGTACCTTCGCGGTCTTCAAATTGATGACGAAGTCGAACTTTGTCGGCTGCTCCACGGGCAGGTCTGCAGGCTTGGCGCCCCTCAGGATTCTGTCAACGTAGACTGCAGCACGTCGTTCCATCTCCGCAGTATTTACTCCATAGGACATGAGGCCACCTAGCTCGACGAAATAATGGATCTCATAGATTGCAGGAATCCGGTGCGCGGCTGCAAGATCGACGATCGCCTGTCTATGCACGAACATAAAAGCCGACGGCGCCACCAATACACCCTGGTCGTGATTCTTCCTCATGCCGCGGAAAGCGGCAGCGAGTTCCTCCGATCGGCGCACGATGAACAAATGAAGTTCTACGCCGAGGGTCCGAGCCGCGAGAGCGGCCTGTTGATCATACCGAGCGCGCATCTGGGGGACTGCCGAGAGTGTGACGTCCTCCTGAAGGAACGCGACCTTCGAAAGAGTCGGTACAAGCGCTTTGAGAAGTTCGAGGCGCTTTGCGGTCAGCTCATCGCTAAGAATCTGTGAACCTGTGATATTGCCCCCCGGCCTTGCGAGGCTGTCGACGAGTCCTCCGGCAACGAGATCACCTTCGGCGCCACCGACCACGATGGGGATGGTTTTCGTTTCCAGTTGGAGGATCTTTGCCAGGCCCGCGTTTCTAACGAACAGTACGTCGACCTTGAGGCGTACTAGTTCAGCGGCGCCTGCGCGAAGCTGATCGGCTGATTCGCCGAACCGTCTCTCGACGACCATATTTTGGCCATCGACCCAGCCGAGCTGTCTCATCGACCGCCATAACGGGTTTGTCGCGACGGACTTCGCCAGCTCTTGTGGGCTCGGGGCAGGACCGATGCCAAGAATTCCCACGTGCGGCATCTTCTCTGACTTCTGCGCCTCACCGCCGAGCGGCGCAAGAGCGAGGCTGACAGTGAGAGCGACCGCAAGCCCGATCACTCGCATGGGGCACCTCGGTAGGGGACGGCTGTCGGGGAGTCTAGCCGAACGCTACGACGCGCACCAGCGCCGCCGCTCGCGCTCAAACCGGTGGACGGTCGAGGCTAAGGGAATGAAAACAGCCGCTTGGCTCTATCACTCGGGACTGCTCAGACGGATACTACTCGCCTCATCACTCCTGGTCGCTCTCATAAGCCGTAGAAGAGTAGAGTAAATGCTGAGAGCTTTCGCGGAGGAGTTTCACGATGTTTGGCCTTGGGTCTCAAGAGCTGCTCGTGATCCTGGTCATCGTGCTGGTCCTGTTCGGCGCGAACCGACTCCCGCAACTCGCTCGATCGCTTGGGTCGAGTCTGAAGGAGTTCAAGAAGGGCATCGACGAGGGCCAGGCGAAGGAGGCCAGCGTCAGCCCTCCGAGTGCTGAGCGGCCGTCCGGAGAGCGAACCTGCGGGCAGTGCAAGAGCGCGCTCGCCCCCGACTGGACCCACTGCCCGCGCTGCGGGACAGCGGTGACCCAAGGCCGCACATGAGGCGTGGCCCCGGCACCTGATGATCGCCCGAGGAGACGGGTGAAGACGAAGGTGCGCTGGATCATCGGCGGGGCAATCATCGCCACGCTCGTCGCCTCCTGCGGCTGGCTCGTGCTGACGAATGCTCCGGCGTACCAGTTCCTCGTCCGCCTCTACGTGGACAAGCGCTTCCTCAAGCACACGCTTCGAGAGTGGGGCGTGCTGGCGCCCGTCATTTTCATCGGCCTCCAGGCGTTGCAGGTCATCATTTCCCCGATCCCAGGCGAATTAACTGGAATCCTTGGCGGCTATCTGTTCGGCGAATGGGTGGGGCTGTTCTACTCGACGATTGGGCTGACGCTGGGATCAGTGGCGGCCTTTGCCGTTGGCCGGTGGCTGGGCACCCGATACATTCGCTCGCTGGTGAGCCCGGACATCTGGCGCAAGATGGGCTTCATTGTGGAAGCAGAGGGTGCCATCCTGTGCTTTGTCATCTTCCTGATTCCCGGCCTCCCAAAGGACATGGCGTGCTACCTCTTTGGTCTGAGTCCCATGCCGTTCTGGGTCTTCGGGGTGGTCTCCACGCTCGGCCGCATCCCTGATACGTGGGTCTTGTCAGCGCAAGGCGCTCACGCAGCCGCCGGCGACTATCGCCAGGTAGTATTGCTCACAGCCTTGGTCGTGGCGGTGGCGGTGCCGCTGTACTACTACCGGAACCGGCTCATTGAATGGTTCCGAGGCAAGCAAACAGACGTTGGATGATCGCTACCGCAGAATCATCAAACTTTCCCGGGATGTATTCATGATCGCCGCGCTCCTCGCCCTCGAGGCCTTCATTCAGGAGCACGGCCGCTGCGGCGAGCTGGAGAGCGGCGTCGAGGATGATCGCGTCTGGATGACGTGCTCGTGCGGCGCCGTGCTGGTGCGCCTCGTGGCGTTCGGCTAGACTCCCCGGCAGTCGTCCTCCACCGAGGTGCCCATGCGGCTGATCGGGCTCGTCATTCTCGCTTCCAGCCTCACGCTCGCGTCGGCCGCTGGCGAGGCGCAGCCGTCAACGACGATCCCACGGATCGGGCTGCTCGCCGACTCGACGTCTTGGGAGCCTCTCCGGCTGGGGCTTCGTGATCTCGGCTACGTGGAAGGAAAGAGCTTTGCGCTCGAGGAGCGAAGCTCTCAGGGGCGAAACGAGCGATTCTCGGCTCTCGCGTCCGAGCTCGTTCGGCTCAACGTGAACATCATCGTGACCTGGGGCACGCCCGCAACTCTCGCGGCCAAGCAGGCGACGCCGACGATCCGGCCTACTCGAAACTCTTCTCGAACACGCACTTGGCGTACCTAAAGCGTTGGTGACCCCGGCGGGATTCGAACCCGCGATCTCGACCTTGAAAGGGTCGCGTCCTGGGCCAGGCTAGACGACGGGGTCAGCGATCGCCAGTATACCCGACCTACGGTTGAACGCTGAGGTTCGGATGACGCAGCCAGAAGTAGCCGCCCATCGCCGCTGCCGCCAGCAAGTTGGCCACGAGGATCGCGGGCCAGGCGAGCGCGTGCAGGACGGGCGCCGCGAACAGCATCGCGGCCGCGATGAACCCGAACTCGAAGAACACGAAGAGCATCACGATCCCGAAGCCCACGCTCGGCTGCCGCTCGGCGAGCGCCAGGAGGCGTGCGACGACGCCCCCGACGACGACGAAGGCGAGCCCGTGCACCCAGGTGAACATCAGCACCATCCCGAGATTCGGCCCGACGTCAGGCCACGGCAACCCAGCGCCGCGGCCGAAGAGCGCCGTGCCGAGGACGGTCGGCGTGTAGAGCGGCCGGCCCTGGATCGAGTCGATGACGAGGAACCAGAGCGCGACGGTCGCCGCGCCGACAAGGCCAGCGATCAGGCCCTCCTGGTGGAGCCTGGTGACGTCGCGCGATGCTTGGTGGGCCTCCTCGATGCGGGAAGCGGGCTCGGTGGTAGCGCCGGTCTGAGCGGTCATCACCCTCTCCTTTCTGGGTGGCTGAACCGACCCGTTCGACGGATGACCGGATTATACCCCCGGAGAGGATCTCGGGACTCAGGGCGACTCGGTGCGTCCCATTACGAAGCGAAAGCTGTTGATCCCGACGCGGTAGCCCGTCGCCCCTGGCACGCTCGGCACCCGCGCCTTGAACGGAATGCTGCCGCGCGCGGGCACGGAGCCGACGTACGGGATCCCCTGCGCGAGGACCTTGCCCGATCCGTCGATCGCGGCGGCGTTCACGTAGACGTCGATCACGTCGACCGCCCCGTCGTTGAAAACCCGGCCCGACAGCTCGGTGTGCGTCGGTCCGGTCTTGTCAACGCTGTGGGTGACGCGCAGGGGCGTCTGCGCCGCGGCCGGACCGCCGCCCACCACGGCGAGCACGATCACGACCGAGAAGAGCAGACGACGCCCGACGGCGCGGAACACGCTACGAGCCATCTTGGTGCAGTCCTCGAGCGTCGTCGTCACTGAAGCGATGAGAACGCACTCTCCCTTTCCGGCCCTTTCGATTCTCTCGCCGCATGATAACGCAGGTCGACCTCCAATCGTCGTGGTACGCTTGGCGCCGAGCCAGCTCCGACCCCTGCGCACGATCTATGGCAAGGCGCTCGGCGCACTGAAAGACGGCCTCTCGGAAGACTTACAAAAGGAACTGGAGACGCTGACGATTCCGCTCGAGGGCACGCCGAGTGAGTCCGAGATCCGCCTCGCGCAGGCGCAGCTGGTCGGCTGGCTGGAGGGTCTGTTTCACGGCATCCAGGCGGCGCTCTGGGCCCAGCACATGCAGGCGCGTGCGCAGCTCGACGAGATGCGGCGTCGCGGCCTGTCCCCGGGTGCGCCGGAAGGGCCCCCCGGCGAGGGCCCGAGGCCCGGCCAGTATCTGTAGCACCGAATTCTGCGAGCCATCACATGCGCATCGTTACCCAGCCGAGTAGAGTAACCGCGACGAAGATGATTGTGATCAGCGCGCCCATGATTCTAGCCATCGCCGTGCCCTCCTCCGTCCTGTCTCGTGCGAGCAGTACGCAATGAGGATGCCAGAGGCCGGTCGCAGACAAGTCCGCGGATCTTTGAGTTTGGACGAAGTCGCTGCGACGCCCGGGGCGGGCGACGTGCCCGATACGCGGGAAACCTGCCCGCCCGGGAGCTACTTCCCGAGGCTCAGGGGTGGCGAACGTCACCCCGAGGCGTCCTGGCGCGCGCGGGTCATGGTGGCAGTCTGCCGCCGGTCGGGAGCGGCCGCGTCGGCCTCGGTGACGGTGGCGCAGAGTGCCGCGGCCACCGCGAGGGAGAGGCCGCCGATGACCACGGCGGTGAGCCGGTTGTCCCCGCCCACGAGCTGCACCAGCACGCTCTCATCGGTGAGGACCTTCTCCATGATCTTGCCGAAGACGAGCGCGGCGAGGATCTCGGGAATGACGATGAAGAAGTTGAAGATGCCCATGTAGATACCGGTCTTCCCAGGTGGAAGGGCGCCGACCAGGATGGAGTAGGGCATGGACAGGACGCTGGCCCAGGCGATGCCCACGCCCACCATGGACAAGAGCAGGAGGTACTTGCTGCTGATGAAGGCCACCGAGAGCAGGCCGATCGACCCCATGAGCAGGCACAGGCCATGGGTGAGCCTACGTCCCAGCCGCTCGGCCACCGTCGGAAGCGCGAACGAGACGGCGAAGCAGACGGCCGAGTACATGGCGAAGCAGTTGCCGGCCCAGGCGATCCCGTGCGCGTAGCCCGTAGTGCCGGGCGCGCTGCCGAACATGTTGCGGGCCACGGCCACGCCGAAGTAGAGCCACATGCAGAAGAGCCCCAGCCAGGTGAAGATCTGCACGGGCGCAAGGCGCCGCATGGTCGGCGGCATGGCCAGCATGTCGTGGAAGATCTCGGAGACGGCGGCGCCGATGCCGGCCTTCTCGCCCTTCGCCTCTCGGAAGGCCTTCAGGTCGTCGGGTGGGTACTCCCTGGTCGTGAAGATGGTCCACAGCACGGCGGCGAGGAAGGAGAACGCGCCGACGTAGAAGGAGAGCTTCACCGCGAAGGGAATGGCCTTGCCGGCCGTCCCCCCGTCACTCCCGACGGGGAAGACGTTGTACAGCAGCCAGGGAAGCATGGAGGCGATGACCGCGCCCAGGCCGATGAAGAAGGCCTGCATGGCGTAGCCGCGCGTGCGCTGCTCGGGCGGCAGGAGATCGGCGACGAAGGCGCGGAAGGGCTCCATGCTGATGTTGATGGAAGCGTCCATCACCCAGAGCAGCCCGGCCGCCATCCACAACGTCCCCGAGCTCGGCATGGCGATGAGCGCGACGGAGGCGAACAGCGCGCCCACGAGGAAGTAAGGGCGGCGCCGGCCCAGCCGGTTCCAGGTGCGGTCGCTCATGTGGCCGATGATGGGCTGCACGAACAGCCCGGTGAGTGGCGCCGCGAGCCAGAGGATGGGGATCTGGTGCGCATCGGCGCCGAGGTACTCGTAGATGGCGCTCATGTTGGCCATCTGCAGCGCCCAGCCGAACTGGATGCCCAGGAAGCCGAAGCACATGTTCCAGATCTGCCAGAAGCTCAGGGGCGGTCGCGAGGTTGCGATCATCACTTGATGAGCAGCACCCGTCCCTCGTGGGGACCGAGCGCGAGCGACAGCCGCCGGCCCGCGTCGAGCTTGCCGACCGCTTTCTCCTCCAGGAGATCCGTGACCGGGCCACCCGGCGGGGCGGTCTTGATGGTCATCGTCTCCTGGACGGCCGCGCGGCCGAAGTTGATGGCGGTGACCTGCGTCCCCTTGCCGGCGGGCAGGCGGTGGACCATGACGACGAGGCCCCTGGCCTTCGTCGGCGGCAGGTCGACCTGCTCGCTCTCGTTGATGCGGTACTTGGCGCGCACGCGCAGCATCTTCTGGAGCTGCGAGGCGAACGAGCCCGGACTCTTGAGCTGCTCGGGCAGCGGCCCGTAGAGCGCCTGCGTACGCGGCAGATTCGTGCCCGACTTCGCGGCGCCGGGATTCTTGCCGAGCAGGTCGTAGGCACCCCGGTTGATCCAGCGGGTGTCACCGTCGGCGAGCAGGGTCTTCACGGACTCCGCGGGCAGGGTCAGGGCGCCCACGAGGTCCCAGCCGGAGAGGGCAAACACGCCCGGCTGCATCGCGTTGTACATGGCCAGGAGGAGGTGGGCGCGCTGGATGTCCCGTCGCTGCACATCGGTGAGATGGCTGGTGTCGCGGATGCCGAGGGCGGCGGCCGCAACGGTGGCGGTGGTGCAGGAGACGCCGTTGGCGGCCTCGAGGTTGTAGGGCGCGGCCCGGCCCATGAGGCGGCCGTGCAGCTCGGCCCGGATGATCTGGCGCAGCTCGCTTCCTTTCATCTTCTTGCCGCGGAACGTGAAGATGGCGTCCTTGTGACGGGTCCAGAAGTGCACCAGCTCGAGGGTGAGCTCGTCGTGGTTCTGCAGCGCGTGGATGAGGGTCGCCGGATCGATCTGGTAGGTCTTCTGCAGCCCGAGCATGAGGCGCAGGAACTCGGCATCGCCGGTGACGAGGGCGTGGTGGTAGGCCGGGCGGGTCACGAAGTCGTAGGAGAGATCCGCGCCCCCCTGCGACATCGCCTTGATGTCCTCGAGGGTGAGGTTGAGCTCCTGGAAGGTGAAGCCACCGATCTTGCGCACCAGGCCGGCGATGAGCTGGTTGGAGGTGACCGAGAGCGGATGGCCCTCGGACCAAGCGGGCCCGTCGCGCGGGCCGATCTCGATGCCGAGGAAGCCGTTGGCGTCGAGCCGCAGCATGCGCTCGCCGAGCGTGCCCAGGGAGTGGAGGGCATCGCCCGCGACCAGCCGCTGCGCGGCGAAGGTGGGATCCAGCCAGTTGAAGGTGGGCTGACCTTCCTTGAAGTAGTGCAGGTACACCCAGCGGCGGGTCTTGCCGTCGGCGCCGGCGACCCCGTCGGTGGCCGACCAGTCGGTCTCCTTGACACCCTTCTCGTAGAAGATGGTGCGCGGGAGCCGCCCGACGATGTAGCCGCGCGCCTTGAGCTCGTCGACCGCCTCGGGCTTGAGGTTGATCGAGTCCTTGCCGGCTGCGACCGGTGGGAGCAGGCTCCAGTCCTTCGGCTGGATCTCCACCATGTAATAGAGGCCCGGGTAGTCGCCGTAGCGGCGCTCCGCGAGACGGAAGTCGGCCCCCTTGCCGCTGTGGCCGGGGATGATGTCGCCGATGATCACGGCGCCGTTCTCACCCGCGCTCCGGACCATGGCCTTGTACTCCTCTTCAGTGCCGAAGCCGGGGTCGATCTCGCTGCTGATACGATCGAAGTTGCCGTCGACGGTAGGGGTGTACTCGTGCCCACGGATGCCCCCGGCGCGCTTCATGGGCCCGGTGTGCATCCCCTTGATGCCGATGTCGCGGAAGATGCTCCAGAGCTCCGGGTCACCCAGACTCTGCAGCACCGACTCGCCCGGCCGCGTGATCTGGGCGGGCGGGTAGGCGGTGAACCAGACGGAGGCCAGCGCCGACGCGGCGCGCGGCTGCGGGATGGAGTAGGGGTGCTGCCAGAGCTCACCGTGGCCCGAGTAGCGCCGCGCCGTCACCTCCGCCTGGTGGAGCATTGAGCGCTCCACCAGCCAACGGATGTAGCTGTCCCCGGCGACGGGTGTCGC
>WNFT01002265.1_pt1 | contig 16877 bp, 11 predicted proteins | sample 5400191 | NCBI WGS metagenome assembly WNFT01 (sample SAMN13153359, study PRJNA577476) | soil metagenome | isolation source: 80 cm saprolite under Madrone tree | place: USA:California | collected 2016-06-14 | reverse complement strand
CGGCCCCGGCGCGACCGATGCCGGTACCTGAACTCTAAGCATCGCGCCGCCACTGATCGAGACTTGAGTTAAAACCGATGTCGTCCCAAACCAAACCGTGTATTCAACCAGAAACCCTCTGCCCACTATGGAAATCTCCTGGCCGGGATAGATCGTCTCTTCATTCAGAAAACTAATGCTTCGGTTGTTAATCGCCAAAATCCGCAAGGATTCCAGCGCCCTGATCGCCACCCCCGCTGTATCTGTCTTTCGGTGCGCATTTTCGACAGCCACAGCGTAACTCCCCAGTGGCAAGTCTCGCGGCACCAGAAATAGTAACCGCTCTCTCCCGGCTTGAAGCGGGCACACCGCGCGAGCCAAACCAAACGGTATTTTCCCTTAGAAATAAACTCATTTTTCGCTCTTTTTCACTCTCGCAAGAATAAGTCCTGTATTTGCCACTCTTACCCAAAACACCCTGGGGTACACCCCTTCGCCCCAAAATTTGAGGGGCCGCACGCCACAATTCTTCAAGTTCGACCTAGGATCAGGAACTCTTTTCCCCTCTCTCCGGCGCACAGCTTTCCCAATTTGGCTCTTGCCCGCTCGGCCCGCCACCCAAACCATGGATCAGGAACGCTAGAATGGATTCCCTAGGAGCATCCATGGCAACCGCAGCAACTCCCGCATCACCCACAACCGGCAACATCGACTGGCGCCAGGAATGGCACGAATTCGACGGCGCAACTTACCTCAATCTCGCTGGCCAGAGCCCCGTCCCGAAATCCGCCATTCGCGCTATCCAATCCGCCATCGAATGGAAAAAATTCCCCCACCACATTCCGGACACCGCGTACTTCGATCTGCCCAATAAAGTTCGTGCCTCGATCGCTAAACTCATCGGCGGCAAACCCGAGGAAGTCGCGCTCACTGCCGGCGCCAGCACCGGTATGCTCGCCGTCGCTTACGGTCTCACTTGGAAACCCGGCGACGAAGTCCTAACCGCGGTCTCCGAATTTCCTCTGCAATACACCACCTGGAAACCGATGGAGCAGCGCGAAGGCATTACCCTGAAAATCATCTCGCCGCGCGATCGTTTCCTCACCGCAGACGATTTTATCGCCGCGCTCACTCCACAAACGCGCCTGGTCTCGGTAAGTTTGGTGCGCTTCGATAACGGCGTGCTTCTCGACGCCGCTCGCCTCGCTGCAGCCTGCCACGCGCAAGGCGCACTACTCGTGCTCGATGTCAGCCAATGCTGCGGCGCGGTGCCGTTCACCGTGCAGCAACTTGGCGCGGACTTCCTGATCTCTGCTGGATACAAATGGTTGCTCGGTCCCTTCGGCACCGGATTTTTCTGGGCCAAGAGTGAACACATTTCCAAAATGCGTCCCGGCCCTTTTTACTGGATGGCGGCCGAAGGCGCGGAAAATTTCTCCGCGCTCGACTTCGCCGATCCCAAACCAGCGCAAGCCGCTCGGCGATGGGACGCTGCGGAAACCGCCAACTACTACAATCTTGCCGCGCTCGATGCAGGCATCGATCTGGCTTTACGAATTGGTGCGGAAACGGTTGCGGCGCACAACCACAAATTGATTGACCTGCTTTTTTCCCGGCTGCCACAGGATCGTTTCGTCATCGCCAGTCCGGTTGATCACAAACAACGCGGCCCGTATGGCTGCTTCCAGGCGCGCACTTCCGAAAAAACCAAGGAGTTTTACGACAAATTGCGCAAGGAAAATGTCATCACCAGTTTGCGCGAAGGCAAGATCCGCGTCTCGCCCTACATGTATAACAACGAACGCGACATCGATCGCCTCGTCTCAGTGGTCACGGTATGAGCTCTCCTGAGTCCACGCAGAATTGGCCGCGCATCGCGGTGGTTGGCGCTGGCGCGGTCGGCGGTTACTTCGGGGGAATGCTAGCTCGTGCCGGTGTCCCCGTAATTTTCATCGGACGCCCGGCATTCGTTGATGCAGTCAAGCAGAACGGATTATTTCTCGACACCGTTCAGTTTCAGGAACGCGTGAAAGTCGAAGCCTCGACCGACCTCGCCGCCGCTCGCGACGCGGAAATTGTCTTATTTTGCGTGAAGACCACGGACACCGCGGAAACTGCCCACGCACTTGCAAAAGTACTCTCGAAAGATGCCGTCATCGTCAGTATGCAAAACGGAGTGGACAATGCGGAACAAATCCAAGCCGCGTCGGGCCTAGAAGCGCTTCCCGCTGCTGTATACGTCGCTGCTTCGGTTCCTGCACCAGGCACCGTAAAACACGTCGGCCGTGGCGATCTGGTTCTCGGTCCGAAAAACGAAGTCACGGAACGTGTTGCGGCCATCTTCACTCGCGCCACAATTCCCTGCCGCATCTCGGAAAATCTGATCGGCGAACTCTGGACCAAGCTGGTTTGGAACTGCGCACTAAACGCGCTCTCTGCACTGGGCAAAGTAACCTACGGCGAAATTCTCGCCAGCGCCGATGCAAAACAGCTTGTTGAAACAACCGTGAACGAAGTTCTCGCGGTCGCCAAAGCCAGCGGCATCCAACCCGCCGGACTCGAAGATCCGCGCGCCACGCTCATCGGAGCCTACAAAGTTGCTGAATCTATGGCCGCAACGCGAAGCTCCACCGCGCAAGACATGATGCGCAACAAAAAAACCGAAATCGATTCGCTGAATGGTTTCATCGTTCGCCGCGCCCGCGAACTAAACATCGCTGTACCTATAAATCACGCGCTCTTCACACTAGTAAAACTCGCTGAGGGACATTTTTAGATGTGGCTCGAAACTCGTTTTCCGGAACGGTTTGGTGGAAGCGACAACGAGTCACGCATTACAAAAACAATCCGCAACCATCATTCCGAGCGAAGCGACCGAAGGTTCCGACCTTGTCGGAAGGAATCTCTCTTGTTTTCTGGCGAGCGGCTTTACTGTCGCTCCGGCGCGTGAAATGGAATATGCACAATCGCTTCGAGATTCACCGCCTCGCCCTGCCGCTCGGCCGGACGGAATTTCCACTGCGCCAGCGCGCGCACCGCGTTGCCGTCCAGCAGCGGATCGATTCCGCGCACGACCTGAATGCTGCCCACTGACCCATCGCGACGAATTACCGCGTACAGAATCACTTCGCCTTCAACGTGTTCGGCCATCAGCGTTGGCGGATATTTCGGATCTACTTTATGCAGCGGCGCCGGCTCCGCAATTTCGTCTGACGTTTTTATTTGCGGCCCGGTTGGCGACGAACGCATTTCAGCAAAATTCAAAATCCAGCTTCCGGTCGCGCTATTCAAATTCGGCATGTTCACGTTCATCGAATACACCCGCCGCCGCGCAAAAATAACTTCCGGTTTCGCTCCAGGCGCCAGCAACGCAAAATTCGGCGGACCGGTTTTTTCCGTCGGCTCGTCTGCAGCGCTACTCGCTTCGGCCCGGCTATAAAGGGGACGCGAAGACGGCATCAAGATTTTTCCCGCGCTGATTCCAGAAGTAACATTCGCGTTGCGTGGCGCTCCCCCGGAAATACTCACGCCAGTCGAACTCGTTCCCGCACCGTCGGCAGAGTCTGCTGCAGAATTTCCATTGCTGTTCGATTTCGCGTCAGCATTTCCGGCCGGCGCGCCGGTTTTTTTTCCTTCTGGCGAAATGGTCACGCGCGCGGAAAGATTTCCCGCCGGCGGCGCGACGGCAGCAGGCGGTCCGGGCGTTGCGGAAAGCGCAATCAGCGTTTGCGCGGAACCATTTGGCGAACTGAGTTGCGCAGATACATCTGGTTCGGGATCGGATGCGCCTTCCTGCTTTCTTTGCGAAACGCGCGGAGCAACGCCAGCGTTGATTTGCAATTTTGGGCGCTCCGGTCCGGCATTGTTCATTGCAAGGGACAAGTCCTCCGTGCGTTGCTCGTTGATTTGCATTTCCGGAGCGGCAGCGTTCGGATGCGTTGCAAAATGTTTTTCGCGTGGCCGCAACTTCCGCAGTGCCTCCTGGCTGATTTCAAGACGCGGACGCGCGGGTGCGACGGATTGCGCAAGCTGTACCATGTTCGGGAGAGTGGGCAGAAGTTTTGGTGCGATTGCTGGCGCCGACGGATTTATCAAAGTCTGCCGCGGATGCGTTGGATGGACCGGATCCGTGAAGATTCTCTGCCGCGGGTGAAAGGCGTCTGCGCCTTCGGGTGCGGGCTGAGTTTTTGCGGCGTGCGAAGTCGGTTTTGGTCTTGCCGCTGGGATTTTCAGCAGCGGAAAGTCCTCGATTTGTCCGGACCAGGTGAGTTGGGTGTCGGCGAACGCGGGATTTGTCTTCGGCCCAGAGATTTGCGGTAACGGCATGGCAATAAATGCGAGGTGCCAGAGAGCCGCAGCAAAGATTGCGCGGCGCGGCAAGCGGCGCTCGATCCAGACATCCTTGAAAAAACTTGCGGAGAGAAGGTTTTTGGAGAAGCCGGCGCGGCGAAATAACTCCGCGAAATTACTGGCGATGCCCTGGTGGAATTGTCCCCAGCCCAATTCGAGTTGCGGCTGGTTCGAACCCTGAAGTTCGAGGGCAGGCGCTGGCGGAGGAGCCTGACCGAGGAGGTCGAACGGATTATTTGATTCGAACGCAGACATGCGATTCTTCATTCTGATTGATGACCGCGAAGCGGTCAATGTCATTGATGACCGCGAAGCGGTCAATATAGCCCGTTACCTGTAATTTTCGGCTGGGCAGCCGCAATTTTTGGGTGGGTGAAATCAGGCTCGTGCTTCAAATGGGAGTAGATGATGGTAGGTCGAGGAGAGTTGTGTCGAACCGGAATTATTTCGAACCATTTTCGGTGTTGGATGGACGATAAAACGCGAGGGCGGCATCGCCTTGACGGAGGATGCGGACTTGTTCGAACTGGCCGAGGGACGCGGGTAATTCGAATGACTTGTGGCGTTCGGCGATTACGATTGTGGATTCCGCGATCAGGGACGAGTTTTCGAGAGCGCGGAGAGTCGCTTCGTAATCTTTTTCGTTGGCGTAGGGCGGGTCCAGGAAAATGAAATCGAAGGCGGCAGCGTGTTCGCTTTGTAATTTTGCTAGAGCTGGCGCTACTGCGGAGGCGATGATTCTAGCTTCCGCGTTAATTTCCAGCGAGGCCAGATTTTCTCGGATTAGGCGGACGGCTGCGGGATGATTTTCTACGAAGACGGCGGAAATCGCTCCGCGACTGATGGCTTCGATTCCTAGGGCGCCGGTTCCTGCGAATAGGTCCAGGAAACGCGAGCCTGCGACACGCGGACCGAGGATGTTGAAGAGAGTTTCGCGAAGCATGTCGCTGGTGGGGCGCAGGGCGAGTCCCTTTAGCGACTTCAATTGGCGCGAGCGAAATTTGCCGGCAATGATGCGCATTTGAATCAGCCGATCTGCGCCAGATGGTAGCGGCGCTGCCATTGTGCGGGAAGGGCGCGCAGAGTTCGCCCCAGCTCTTCGCTGCGTTGCGAGTCTTCGGCGAGCGCGAAGGCTTCTTTGCGGGCGGTTTCCAGAAATTCGCGATCGCGGAGGGGATTGGCGACGTGAAAACCCATTTCACCGGACTGGCGGGTGCCGAAAAATTCGCCGGGACCGCGCAATTGCAAATCGGTTTCGGCGATTTCGAAGCCGTTGGCGGTTCGAACCATGGTTTCAAGGCGCGCGCGGGCGACTTCTTCATGGGCGGCCGCAGAGCGTCCGACCGTCATTCGAAACGGCGCGACGAGGATGCAATGCGATTTCTGTGCGCCGCGTCCGATGCGTCCGCGTAATTGATGCAATTGGGAGAGGCCGAAGCGTTCGGCATGCTCGATGACCATTACGGTTGCGTTGGGGACGTCCACGCCGACTTCGATTACGGTTGTGGAGACGAGGATTTGCGTGTCGTTTTTTCGGAAGGATTGCATCACGGCTTCTTTTTCTTCGCTGGACAAACGCCCGTGGAGCAAACCGAGTTTAAGTTTCGGGAAAACTTGGTTTGAGAGGCGTTCGAATTCTTCCGTGGCCGCTTTGAGTTCGAGTTTAGATTCTTCGATAACCGGATAGACGATGTAGGCCTGATGGCCTGCCGCGACTTCTCTCCTGAGAAATTCCCAGACTCCGACGAGATGCTGTTCGCTGGTAGTGCGCGTTTCGATGGGCGTGCGTCCGGGCGGCAATTCATCGAGTACGGAGACGTCGAGATCTCCATAGAGTGTGAGAGAAAGAGTGCGAGGAATCGGAGTAGCGGTGAGAACGAGAACATGAGGGAAATGGCCGTGCGAAGCCGCTTTGTCCATCAGCTTTTTTCGTTGCAGGACGCCGAAGCGATGCTGTTCATCAATGGCGACGAATCCGAGGCGAGCGAAAGCAACGTTGTCTTCGATGAGAGCGTGGGTGCCGACGACGAGTTGGGCTTCACCATTTGCAATGCGCTGGAGGGCAGCTGTTTTTTCGGCATGCTTCATGCCGCTGATGAGGAGTTCGACCTTGTAGCCTGATTTTTCGAGAATGCGGCCAGCGGAAAGAAAATGTTGAACCGCGAGGATTTCGGTGGGCGCCATAAGCGCGGCTTGGCAGCCGTTTTCGATGGCGATGACGGCGGCCTGCAGCGCGACGATGGTTTTGCCGCTGCCTACATCGCCTTGCAGCAGACGGTTCATGGGCACGGGCTTTTCCAGGTCGGCGGCAATTTCCGCGAGGACGCGTTTTTGCGCAGCAGTGGGCTTGAAAGGCAGCATTTTCTTCAGAGCTCCGCGGATGCGGTCTTCGCGAAGGTGGAACGCGATGGCATCGGCTTTGCGTGCGAGTTTGCGATTTAGCGCGAGGCTCAATTGGTAGAAGAAAAATTCCTCAAAGATGAGTCTTTGCTGGGCCGGAGAACGGAATTGGTTGAGGGCGTCAATGGATTCTCCGGCGGGCGGAAAATGCGTATAGATGATGGCGTCACGGCGCGAGGGAAATTTGAAACGAGCGCGGATTGAAGCTGGGAGAAGATCGGGAAGATGCGCGTCAACTTGTTGTAGCGCCGCGTAAGTGGTGCGGCGGATGGCGCGCGTACCGAAGGTGCCGATGGCCTCGTAGATGGGAACGATGCGGCCGACTTCGGTGGAGTCCTGACCTTCGCCGCTTAAAAGCTCGAATTGCGGATTGATCATTTCGATGCGCGCGGGGCGGAGGCGATCGACTTCGGCTTTGCCATGCAGCACGAGAAGCTGACCGGGTTTCAGGCGGCCTTCCAAATAGCCGCCGTGAAAAAACTTGCAGGGGAGCGAGCCGGTGTCGTCCTGCACGAGAAGATGATAGATGGCATCGCGGCCTCGCATGCTGCGAACGGCCTGACCGCTGGCTACGCGGACGCGCAGCGTGAATACGTTGTTGGAGCGCACGTCTTTGATTTGCGAAAAGTGGAGCCGGTCTTCGTAGCGGAACGGAAGGTAGCCGAGAAGATCTTCGAGAGTGTGGATGCCACGCTTAGCGAGAAGTTCGGCGCGCTGCGAGCCTACACCTTTGATCATCTGGACGTTGGTCTGCAGGCCGTCGGGCATAAAGACGTTTATATCATCTCCGTGGATGGGACTCGCGGTGACCAGGGCGAATGGAGACAGAGAAGAAAAGACTGCCACTGAGTCACAGAGACACAGGTGGGGAAACTTTAAGCGAAAAGGCACAGAGGCAAGATACAAGATAAGGCTGAGGCGCGGAGATGCCGGAGGAACGCGGAGACGATTGAGGCGGTTTTTGGGGCGGAAAAGCGGCGGCTGGGCTTGTCAGGAGTATTAAAAAAAGGCCGCGGGAAACGCGGCCCATCGGCAGTCGGTATGTGCTGGGGTTATTGTTTGTCGTAAACGGCGGTGCTGGTTACTTTCTTTCCGCTGGCGTCGGTGCCGCTGACGGCTACGGTGCGAGACTTGCCGTCGGCCGAAACAGTAATCTTTCCGGTGACAACAGGCTTGCCGCCCTTTTTGTTGGTCAGTTCCATAGTGCGAGTGTCAATTTTCTTGTAGGAACGCGTGTCAGCTGTGGGATCGCCGGTTAGAGGATAGTCTTTGCCGTCGAATTTGCCGGTCCATTCATTGTGTGTAGGTTTGCCATCGGCTCCCACGCCATCAACCGTGACTTTTACGCTGTCGCCTGCTGCTTCGTAGACCACCGAAGTATTTTTTGGAGCGCCCGGGCTGTATTTCGACTTGGCCTCGTTGAGCTTCCAGGTACCCATGTTCGGGTCGTCCGCGGCAACACATGCCGAGGCGGCGGCGAACAACATTGCGAACGTCAACAAACAAATCATTTTCTTCATGGAGTCTCTCCCTGTTGCGATTTTTTTGCGTTTAAAACAAGAGGATTTTGGGGATGAATGGCCCCAGTTGGACCCTGTGGGGCGAACGATAGCACCGGTCCAGTCGAGTGGCAAATGATTTGAGATGGTCCAGAACGGCGGTCGACATCGAATGCCTGGGCAAGCTGTGGCGTAGCGTGCTACGCCCTACATGGTGTGGAGCAGGCGGTCGGCAAATTCGGGATAGTCGTGCTGGATGGATTCGGCGAAATCGGCCTTCATTTTTGTTCTGCCCGCTTCCGGCCAAAGATTCAAATCGCGCATGGCGTCATCGAATTGGCGACAAAAGACATGCTGCAACGCTCGCGAAAGAAGAGCGCTGACCACCTCCTCGGTTTCGTCTTCTGTTTTTGCGCTGGTTTGCAGGCGCTTGATTTTGTCTGGCGTGAGGTCGCTGCCCCAGATTCGATAGTCTTCATCTTCGTCACTGAAAATTCGCGAGCAAAATTCGGGAGTTGCATCCACGAGTCTGCCTTGGCGGACGCGGAATACCTTTTCGGCAGATGGGGTGCTGGCCATCGAAGTTAAACCGTAAGGGCCAGGGGTCCGTTTCCAAATGACCATTTGTCCCTGGGGGTCTTTTTCAAATCGGACGGCGCCGAGCGCATCGATATCGAAGAGCTTATGCGGCTTTGGGGCGAGGGAAACTACGTTGTAAGCCCAGCAGCAGTGATTGCCGCCGCCGGTATCAGTGATGAAGACGACTTCCGGCTCGCCGTCGCCGTCAAAATCCTGGCCGGTGTGATGTTCATCGAAGATCACGTTAAACCCCGTGGTACGGAACACCACGCGTCCGGTAGCGTTAAAGATTGCGGCGGTGCACGCGTATTCGGGCCCCTGGCTATTGCGGGAGGGTGCGAGCGAGACTTCGTATCCGTCCCACAATTTCTTTTTGTAGGACTGGTTTTCGGGATTTGACGCGCTTTCGGCGTGGCAGGAAATCTTGCCGAGCATATCTTGTGCGCGGAGGACGGGCGAAAAATACGAAACGACGATCATTGTGAAGAGCAGGCGACGCATGCGAGGAGTATAGGCCGAACTCGAAGACGAAAGGGGTCCTATCTGCGAGGCCCGTTATTAGCGGCGGAGCAATAAGTCCAGAGTGATTTCGCTTTTTGCGCATTCGGCTGCGGTGATGGGGCGCAGATCGAGATCGTAAAAGCGATCGATGCGCGAGAAGTAGGCGGAAAGAGTTTGGAAGACGGCGGCGGGCTCGATCTTGGATTTTTTCCAGTAGGCAGGAGCGTATTCGAGCGCGAGAGATTCAGTGCGGGCCAGAGTTTCCGCGCCGCCTGCGAAGGCGAACGGTTCGAATCCCTCGACATCCATTTTCATGAGCGTCCAGGATTTCACTGCTGAGTCTTTCAGAAGATCGTCCAGCCTACGGACTGGAACATTGATGAATTTTTTGCAGGGTTCGAGGTCGACCAAAGAGTGGCGGCCGCGATTGGCGGGCTTGTAGATGCCCATTTTGGCGGTGCCTTCCTCTGCGCCTACAGCGCACGCGTGAACGGTCACGTTCCTCAAATTGTTGTTGCGGAGATTCGCTTCGAGGAGCTGACGATTTTGCGGCTCTGGTTCGACGGATACGACTCTCCCGGTTGGGCCGGCGAGTTTCCCGAGGAGGCAGGAAAAGTAGCCGATGTTGGCGCCGACGTCGAGAAAATTGCCGCCCGGTGAATTTGAATAAGTTTCCAGAAGGTATTTTGTCAGGCCGGGTTCGTGTTCACCGCGGCGATAGAGACCGCGACCGACGCAGTCACGTTTGTAGCCTTGCATTCGCAGGCCGAGCGGTAGGTGACGCGCGGTGACGGTATTGCGGAAGGGATTGGCGCATTCGGCCCAGTAGGCGAGGCCGCGGATTTCGTAACGGACGCGATGGTTCATCGAGAAATTATAACATTTGGATTTGGTCGCGAACGAGCGGGGTCAAAGAGACGAACAACGACACGGAAAATGATAACGCGGAGACGCAGAGTGCGCAGAGAAAAACCCAGAGAGATTCCTTGCTTCGCTCGGAATGACGGAATAGAGCTAAGAATAAGAGCAGCCAGAAGCGGCAAGAGGTATTGCGTGAGGGAAACACATTGGCGGGAAGGGTTACTTGCGTGGGAGAGGTACGTATGAATAGAGTGGATATTCGTTGAACGGGCGCAAGAGGCAGCGGACAAACAGCGGAGGCACGAGTGGCTACGGTGCGATTGAGCGGGCGGGAAAAACGGGCGCTGATTCTGTGGGTCCTGGCTGGGATTGTCGGGCTGTGGTACGCACAACGGCATTTTTTCGAGGCGTTCCCGGAAGCATCGGTGAATTTTAGAGTGCCACGCGCAGAAGCACTGACGCGGGCGCGAAATTTCGTGGAGTCGCTGGGACCGAGCATGGCGGGATATCGCTCGGTGATCGTTTTCGGAGTGAACGACAATGCGAAAACGTATCTGGAGCGCGAGGTTGGGCTGAAAGAAGCCAATCGCATGATGTCCAGTGAAGTGAACGTGTGGAATTGGGATGTGCGTTTTTTCCGACCGAATCAGGAAGAAGAGTTTCGCGTCGGAGTGAGCCCGGAAGGAAATATTACTGGCTACCAACACAAAGTGCCGGAAGCCAAAGCCGGAGGAGAACCGAGCCGAACGGAAGCGGAAAAAACAGCGCAGGATTTTCTGACGGCGAAACTGGGCAAAAATGCGAGGGACTGGGATTTTCTTTCCGAGGAAGCGAACAGCGAGAAAAAACCGAACCGCACGGATTGGTCGTTCACTTGGGAAAAGCACGGATTCCGCGCCAAGGATGCGCCGGAGCGGTTGAAGATTTCGCTGCTCGGCGATGAAATTGGCGGCGCAACGGAAACGCTGAAAGTGCCGGAGCAGTGGGAGCGGGACTACGAGCATTTGCGTTCGACAAATATTTTCTACAACCAAGTGGCTGTGATTCCTTACCTGATTTTGTTCGGCGCGTGTGTGTGGATCGGGATCCAACTGACGCGCAAAGGACAGACCGGCTGGGCGCTGGCGCTGCAGCTGGGAGCGATCGTCGCGGTGTTTTTGACGGCGATGCAATTGAACCACTGGCCGCTGGACCTCTACCAGTACGACACGAATTCCGCCTATGGAAGTTTTGCGATACAGCAGGTGATGGGCGCGCTGCTGTTTGGGATCGGATCGGCGCTGACAGTGACGCTGGTGTTGCCGGGAGGCGAGCCGCTGTACCGCGCGGCGAAGCCACAATTTTTGCGGTTGCGGCAGGCGTTCACGTGGCGCGGATTACAGACCAAGGAATTTTTCTCCTCCTGCATTGTTGGATTATCGCTGGCCGCGGCGCAGATGGGATTTCTGGTGGCGTTTTATCTGATCGCAAACCATTTCGGAGCGTGGGCACCGCAAGAAGTCAACTACGAAGATTCCGTAAGCACTGTGATTCCGTGGATTGGCGGAATTGCCATTGGATTGCTGGCTGCGACCAGCGAAGAATTTCTGTTCCGCCTTTTTGCGATTCCCCTTTTACAGAAAGTGACGAAGTCGAACGTGATTGCGGTGATCTTGCCGGCGTTTTCATGGGGATTCCTGCATACGGCTTATCCGAACGAGCCGCCCTACATTCGCGGACTGGAAGTGGGGCTGATTGGGATTGGAGTTGGAATTGTATTTTTGCGCTGGGGAATCCTGGCGACGCTGGTGTGGCACTACACGGTGGATGCATCGCTGGTGGGATTGCTGCTGATTCGATCGAGCAGCCCGTATTTCCGCATCAGCGGCCTGTTGGTGGGACTGGCGGTGCTGATTCCATTTGGGATTGCAGTTTATTCGCGGCTGCGGCGCGGCACGTTTGAAGAAGACGAGGATTTGTTGAATGGAGCGATGAAGCCCGTCCCGACGGGTGCAGCTCTTGATGCAGTGATAGCGCCGGAAATTCCAGCAGGCAATGGCGCGGCAGAGAAACCGGTCGCAGACGCATCGCGAGGCTACCACGCGCTTTCGACCGGCATGACTGGTTTTCTTTGTGTGTGCATTGTTGTGGGTGGAGTTGCGGCTTGGAGGCTGAAGCCGGCGCGGCTGGGCGATTATCTGAAACTGGTAGTAGACGCAAAAGAAGCCACTGCGCGCGCGGGAGAAATACTGAAACAACGAGGAGTGGACCCGAAGAATTATAAGACGGCGACGGTCTTTGTCGATGTGACCGATGCCACCGCGAGCGAATATCTGCGCGAGAAGATTGGCGTACCTGCGCTGAATGAGATTTATAAACAACGAGTGCCTGGCGCGTTATGGCACGTGCGATTTTTCCGGGATAGCCAGCCAGAAGAATATTCGGTGGTGCTGCGGCCGGACGGGACGCTGCATAGTGTGCATCACGACGTTGAAGAGGCGGCGCCTGGAGCGTCGCTTTCGAAAGAGGATGCGCTAGCCAAGGCGCAGGAATTTCTGCGGAGGAACAAGAATATCGACTTGTCACAGTGGACTCTGGTGGAGGCGACGTCAGAAAAAAAACCAAAACGGCTGGATCACAAACTGATCTGGCAGGAAAAACAACCGCTCGACGAAACGCAGAACGCAACGACGGCGGATTCCGCGAATCACGCGTTCGAACGGATGCAGTTATTGGTTGTCGGCGACGAGCCGACCAGCTACCGCACATTCATAAAAATTCCTGATGAGTGGAAGCGGCAGCGTGAAGAGCAGTCCGTGGCGCGCACGATTTTTGCTTTTTTGCCACTGCTATTGGCGATTGGATTTGGCGGGATGGTACTGGTTTTTTTTCTGCGCGAAATCAAGTCCGATTTGATGAGAGAAGTTCCGTGGAGACGATTCGCGCTGTGGGGAATGTACGGAGTTGTTGCATACATTCTGATTTTCGCGTTCGGGAACCGCATCGCACAGGCGTTAACCCAATATTCGACGGCTATGCCGCTGAAATTCGCATTCGGCGCGCTGGGCATCGGCTTTCTGGTGGGAACATTTTTCTTTTTGGGTGCGATCGTGCTGGTGTTTGCGATGGCGTGGTTTTTTCTGCGCCAGGCATTTGCAGACAAGGATTTCCCCGGTTGGCGTGGCATGACAAAAAATTATTATCGCGACGCGTTGCTGATCGGAGCGGGCGGAACGGCGGCCCTGATTGCGCTGAGGCGGGTTTCCGATTGGGTGTCCTTGCACTGGCCGACACCGCACCAATCGCTCAGCGCATCATTTGGCAACGATTTTGACGCGGGGCTGCCGGCAGTTTCCATTTCAGCCACAGCAGCGCTGCATGGACTATTGTTTACGGGAGCGATCGCGATGGCGGCGGCCTTCATTGCGGCGCACTGCAAATCGCCGATCGTGCGTGGCCTGCTTTTTGTGGTGGCGTCGCTCGCAATGGCGGGAGGCTGGGGAAATACAGCGGATTTTTTGAAGCAGTGGATCGGCGGAGCGGTATTTCTGGCATTGGTGGTGTTTGGAATTACAAAAGTGGCCCGGTTGAATCTGCTGGGATACTTCTTGGTGCTGGCGATTCCGGCGTTGCTAGCGGGTTGCGTGGAGATGCTTGCTCAACCAGACTCTTTTTATCGCGTGCAGGGCCTCAAATGCGTAGCGGCGTTAGGACTATTACTGATCTTGCCGTTTGCGGCCTGGCTGACCGCGAAAGATGCGCCACAGGATAGTTGAGCAGCCGTGCAGAACCGCTAGGATTGAAATTGGGATGAAATTGGGTCACGAGGCGACCCACGCTCACCGCCGAAAAAGCCTTTATGCCTCGGAAACAAATGGTCGCTGACATTCGTTGTATGTCATAAGAGAGGTGGCTGCTTACCTGAAGCGCGGGAGTGCGTCCAAATTGGATGACACCGCAGCGCTGCGTGTTTGGCCGGTAGCTCCGTTTGTTTGCAAGAGTAAGAGAATGAACGGATAGCGCGGTTTAATACGAAGAGAAAGCGAATATGCCACTTCCCCATTGGACGTTGGCTTTGGCTGACAACGCAGGCAGGTCCGGCGGATCAGATGCCGTACTGGCCACGGTGACCTCTTTGTCGGAACTTGACGAACGGTCCCTCGTCATCGAGGCACAGGCCGGGAATCGCGCGGCTTTCGAGGAATTGGTGCGCCGGTTCGACCGGGACGTACTGCGGCTGGCATTGAACCTGATGAAGCGTCCAGAAGACGCGCGGGACGTTTATCAGGAAGCTTTCCTGAAGGTTTACCGCAATCTGCATCGCTTCCGCTTCGAATGCAGTTTTTATACCTGGCTGTACCGCATCGTGACCAATGTGTGCCTGGATCATTTGCGGCGGCGGCAGGCACGCCCTGAAGATCAAGCTCCTGAAGTACATTTGAACCGGCAGGACGAAGGATCGCGCGATTTTTTTGAATTTCAGCGCGAACTGCGACCGGGACTGGATCCGGAACGGCGGTTGATGGGAAACGAGATTCGAACACGGATTGCCAAAGCAATGGAGCGGCTATCTCCGCGCGAACGAGTTGTATTTGAGATGAAGCACTATCAGGGATTAAAATTACGCGCGATTGGCGATGTGCTGGGCACCACGGAGGAAACCGTGAAAAATTCGCTGTTCCGGGCGACGCGAAAGCTGCGGCAGGAACTGGGAGAGCTGCGATGAGCGCGGCCGAACACAAGATGAGCTGCTCGGAAGTTGGGCCGCTGCTAGTGTTCCTGGCCTGCGACGAATTGACGGCAGCGGAACGCGAAGCGATTGAGACGCATCTCGAGAATTGCGCGGATTGCCGGACGCTGCTTGCGGAAGAGGATGCGTTCCAGGATTGTGTTTTGACTATTCCGCAAACAGCGGATGAATTGGATCGCAGCGGAACAATACTGGCGCAATGCCGCAGCGAGCTTGCAGAATCGTTGGACGAAATGGCAGTTCCGGCGGAACCGCAAAGATGGCAGCCGTTCGGACTTGTACGGCGGTGGATGGCGCTGCGGCCGGGATGGAGCGCCGCCGGGCTTCTGGCAGCGGGCGCGATTCTTGGCGTGCAATTGTTGCAGTGGTTGCCGACCGACAACTCGAACCTGACTGGCAAAGCCATGACCGTTTCGGCGGCGCCGAAGGTTTCTGACGAGCAACTGGCGAAAATGGCGGTGTTTGGAATCAATTTTGCGCCCAGCGCGGATGCCGCGCCTGGAACCTTTCAAGTACAGCTTCGTGCGGAGCAGCCGCTGGTTTTGTCAGGGAACGTAGATGATTCGGATATGCGGCGCGTTTTGACGTACGTGGTGAAGAACAGCGACCGGTTTGATGCGGGAGTGCGGCTGGATTGCCTGGACGCGCTGAAATCGCGAATCCACGATGCGGAAATCCGCAGCGCACTGTTGGATGCGGTTCGCCACGACCACAACCCTGCAGTTCGAATGAAAGCGCTGGAGGCATTGCGCGATGTGGCCGGGGACGAAACTGTTCGCGATGTATTGCTGCAATCGCTGGACCACGACTCCAACCCCGGTGTTCGCGTGGAAGCGGTGAATTTGCTGGTGCGGTCGCTCGAACTTGAATCAATCTCACAAACTCCCGCAATGCCTGAAGCGCCCGAGGCTCCCGGATCGGACATGCCAATGCTTGCTCCAAATGCGCCTGCGGTTGTGCCTCCTCCCGCCGAGCCATCGGTGCGACGCGTGGTGCAAGCACTGGAAGACCTGCAGCGGCGCGATCCGAACCGCTATGTCCGCCTGAGAAGCGCAGCAGCGTTGCGCCAGATCGGCCCTCCGGATGTGCAATAAGAGATTTCTAGGACGAGATTCGGGAATCAAAGTATGTTACGAAGGAAAACGCGGTGGGCTTCGCCCGCGGATGAATCGGCTTTGCCAGGAATACGAATGAAGGCTTTCTCCACGTTGGGAGTCGCACGAACCGCTGGAATGGCGTGTCTTTTTGCAGGGCTGGTGATGCCGTTCGCTTTTGCGGCAGAGGATCCGGCGGCGATCATCGTAGAGCCGGCGAGAGGTACTGAACCCGGCGCTGGCGGCGCGCACTCTTCAAAGGATCTCAGCGGAGTCCTGGAGACCGGGGAAAATCTGACGCTGCGTTTGAACACCGACCTGGGTTCGGTGCACGTTGTTCCGCTGCAAAAAGGCGCGGCGCCGGTTGTTCGCTATTCCATACATATAGAAACCGACGCGCGTGACCCACTGGCCACGCAACTGTTGGAACACTACGTTTTGAACGCGAGGAATTCGCCGTCGGGAATCGAAATCACAGGCAATTTGCCGCAGCAGGTTTCGCGTGGCGCGAACAGCGTGCAATTCTGGGTGCATTTCGAAATATCGGTGCCGGCCAGCTATGGACTCGATATCAGCACGGGAGCGGGTGACATTCAAACGTCCGACGTGGGTGGAATGGCGACGCTCGAGACCGAGGGCGGGAATATCGTTACCGGACAGCTTTCGACCAATCTGTCGGAATCATCTCACCGGCATACGCACTCCAGGATGCGAGCCGCGGCGAAACTGCAGACGCAGGGCGGACACATCCAGGTGGAAGGCGCAGAGGGAGATTTGAATGCGTTCACCGCGGGCGGCCACATCAACACTGGTTTTATTCACGGTGAAGCGAATTTGCATTCTGGCGGCGGCCACATTCGAGCGGCCGGAATCGGCGGCAAGGCG
>WNFT01005071.1_pt1 | contig 16888 bp, 20 predicted proteins | sample 5400191 | NCBI WGS metagenome assembly WNFT01 (sample SAMN13153359, study PRJNA577476) | soil metagenome | isolation source: 80 cm saprolite under Madrone tree | place: USA:California | collected 2016-06-14 | reverse complement strand
ATACCTTCATCGCGCCATCGAACTCGATGGATGCTTGCACCGTCTGGCGATCAATGTAAAAGCGCCAGCCGCCATAGCCGAGCGCGATAGCCAGAACAAGAATCACAATGATGAGCGTGAACTGTCCATGGGAGATCACGGCTTCTGCGCCGTGCTCAATCGTTTCCTTGATCTTGTCCTGCTTCAATTCCTTGCGTGAAATGTGATCGGACACTTGCTCTCCTGAATGGTCTGGAACCTGCAATCGTAGCATAAGATCCGGCGGCAGGCGGATTCGGAGCGGCGCAGGCCGGGGAGGATTTACCTTTGCGCCTTAAAGATTGCCGTCGCCCCCCAAAGCGGCGATGGTGATGCTAATTTTAGGAGATGCAGACGGCGTGTATTCATTGTGGCGCGGAGCACTTGCTGAAAGATGGGCAGTTTGGCAGCCATTCGAAAGTGCAGTTCAAGTGCTCGAAGTGCGGAAAAGCCACGATCGTGGAGATCAAGCGGCGCGTGGACTCGACCGTGGTGATGTCTCCGCTGCCTTCTTTTGCTCGCGCGGATGCGAGCAGTTCAAACCTGCACATGTCACCCGCCGATCCTGGAATTCGACTACCCGAGAAAGCCCAGGTGGTTCTCAGCATCCTGACGGGCCCTTCGAAAGGCAAGAAACACACGCTCGCAAAGCCGCGTGTCGTGCTGGGCCGCGAAGGCGCGGACATTCCGCTGAATGATCCCGAGATTTCGCGGCATCACTGCCTGCTGGAAGTACGGGGCAGTTACATCAACCTGAAGGACATGGATTCCACCAACGGCACCTTCTTTGACGAAGAGCGCGTGCGCGCGGCCATGTTGCAGGACGGAACTGAGTTTCGGATCGGCGTGAGTTTGATCCGGGTGAATTTCCAGGCAAAGTAATTCCGCTTTTTAGTGCAAATAGGTTTATCCGTGCCGCGATTCCCCGAGATTGTCGTTGTGAGATACTAGCGCCGATTCCAAATTTGTCCGGAGTCCGATGAGCTGCCTCTCCACCTGCCTGACTGCACTTACAGTAATGAACAAAACATTTTGCTCAGACAGCGGGCGGAAACTATGAGAGTGCTCTATGTGGATCTGGAGCGGGAATGGCGCGGCGGGCAAAGTCAGGCGCTAATAACGTTGCGCGGATTGCGGGAGCGCGGACACGAGGTCGAACTGCTGGCGGCGCGGGATTCGCCGATCGCCAATCGCGCGGCGGAAGCTGGAATCACTGTGCACCAGGTTGCCCGTTTCGGCTTGCGCGGCTGGGCTGCGCGCGCGATCCGCAGCCTGATCGCGGGAAAACGATTTGAGCTTGTCCATCTGAATGAGCCGCACGCGCTGACAGCAGCATGGCTAGCGGGAGCGCACAGACGGCGGCTTCCGCTACTGCTCTCCCGTCGAATTGGATTTCCACTCCAGAAAAACGCAGTCTCGCAGGCACGATACCGCGCTCTGGAACGCTTCGTAGCAAACAGCAGAGACGTGGCGCGAAGCTTGATCGCTTCGGGCATCGCGCCAGAGCGCATTTCCCTCGTGAATGAAGGCGTGGAAATCCTCCCGCTGCGAACACCGGAACAAAGAAGCAACGCCCGGAAACATTGGGGCGTGAAGGAAAGCGAGTTTCTGTTTGGGTGCGTCAGCGTTTTTGTGCCAGAAAAGGGACAGCGGCACTTGATCGAAGCGCTTCCGCTGGTAAGAGCGCTACATCCGGAAGCGCGGCTGCTGCTCGCAGGCGACGGTGCATGCCGAGCGGAATTGGAAGCGCTCGCGAAACATCTTGGACAAACGGAGGCCGTGCTTTTCCCGGGATTCGTGAATAACGTCGAGCGAGTATACGCGGCGCTCGATGCGTTCGTGTTTCCTTCGGAATTCGAAGGGCTGGGAACCGCTCTGCAGGCGGCGATGGCCGCGGGACTGGCATGCATATCAACGAAACGAGGGGCGCTCGCGGAAGTCGTGGAAAGTGAACGAACCGCGCTGGTTGTGGAGCCAGATGGAAAAGAGTTTGCTGTTGCGATGCTGCGGCTGATCGTTGAAGAAACGCTTCGAAAACAACTCGGCGAGGCGGGCCGGCGCAACGTCGAGCAGAGATTTTCGGCGGCGGCAATGGTAGAGAACACGATTCGCGTCTACGAAGATGTGCTGAGGAAGAGGGATAAAAGGCTGAAGCGCCTAGCAGATCCTATGTGATCCGCCAGGCGCTTCAGGCTTTCTTAAAACTTTTGCGCAAGCTAACTGTCTTCTTTTTTTCCAGCGTTTCCCTCCTCTCCGCTCGCCGTTTTACGTCAAGCTATCTTGGGGATTGAACAACCCATCGCCCTTTCGGCTCAAGGAACTCCACGCCAATGGCAAAGCCTTCGCCTTGCAGTGGCTGGCAGTAAGCAACCCGGGCCGAAGAACGAAACTCTCCCGTGCGCGAGGCGAATAGCAACGGTTCGCCTTGTTCCCAGCGGCGCACACTCACGACGCGCGCGCCACGCACGCTCACGTTTTCCGTAAAAGTCGATTCCGAGCCGGGCGCCTGGCGATGGCCGTCAATCGAAACGGGGATTTCCATCGATATGCGTTTTTCGACCCGGTGAAATGAAAACTTCTTTCCGTGAGGCATAGTCATGTTCATCCTCACAGGCACGCGGCAATGCGCGCGAGATTCTTAACACCGCTCCTGCCGTGGTGCTTCATGGCATAGAGCGCGCGGTCGGCAGAGCCCAAAAGTTTCTCCGGCGTGTCGCCATCCTCGGGGAAAGCGGCAACACCCGCGCTGACAGAGAGTGAGGGGTGCTCCGGTTCCGAGGCTAGGCGCTCGCGGATTCGTGAAACGACGCGCGAGGTGATGTCCTTGCCAGCTTCCGGCAATACCAACGCGAATTCATCGCCGCCGTATCGCGCGGGCGTGTCAATCGCACGGGAATGATTGCGCAGAATCTTTCCAATGCGCACCAGGGCCCGGCTGCCAGTCAGGTGCCCGTATTGATCGTTGATGGTCTTAAGGCCATCCATGTCCAAAAGCACGATGCTGAACGGGCGGTGCGTGCGGCGCGAACGGTCCAGTTCCGCTTCGAGAACGCTGATGAGGCGCCGGTAGTTCGCCAATCCAGTAAGCGAGTCGGTCACCGCCATCGAGCGCACTTGCTCGAAGAGGCGAGCCTGGTCGAGCAATGCGCCGGAAAGCATGACGACGTAGCTGAGCGTTTTGGTCAGCTCCGCGATAAAGAACGGTCCATCGAAAAGCTGCCTGGAAAATGCCGCCGAAGCGTGGCAAACGACGTTGAGCAAGGCCACGATAAAAAGAGAGTGATCGAAGAGGCTTGCGGAACCCTTCTTATCCTTGTCGCTCTTGAGGCGCTGCCAGAAACAAATCGCAGCAATCAGGAACAACCCGGCTGGAAGCAGATCCCAGGGACGAGAAAGCAGATTCCCGGCTTGCGCGACGGGTGTAGCGGGCGCGGCCAAAAATGCGGCGCTCGTCATGTAGGCAGCCAGAGCCACGACCAGCAAGGCGGCGGCGGTCTCCTTGCTAGGTTGCCGGGCAGTGGGCATATAGCGGTCAACGGCGATGGCGGCCAGCAGTAGAACAGCGAGTAGTGTGCGGCTAACCATCCAGCCCATGGGAATGCGGGACAACGTAAGCGCGTCAGAGGCGAGCGAGTTGTTCAGGCCGAAGCAGCCAACCGTCTCGATGATGCCAGAGAGCACAAATCCGAAAGCGAGGATCAACGCGGTGCGATCATGGGTGCCGCGGAAGCGGACCAGAGCATTGGCGGCATAGCAGAAGCTGAGCAGCGTGCCGCCAACTTCCAGATATAGATAGCTTTGTGGGGAGCCGGCTACACTGGTTTGCCGTAAATAGAAGAGGGCGGTAAGAAATAGGACGAGGAATGCCGCCCCAGAGGCGATCAGGACACGCTTTTGGATCATCGGCGCGGAGACCGAGGCGCGGTCACTGCGGAGAAACCCGATAATGCTCCCCAAACCACCCACAAAGTCCCCCAAATGCCGAAGAAAAACTGCCAACTCCCGAAGGAAGCAAGTTTGTGCCCTTTTCTGTCGAGAATTTTAGGTGTTGTAAGCAATTGAAATTAAGTAGTTTACAAGAATGCCGGATGCGGTTGAAATTCGAGCGGGACGTGTTCGAGACACCGGGATGGGTGCTATTCTTGCAGACTAGGGCACTATCATTTTTGTTTCGTTAGAGTTACCGGGCATACGGCCAGTATCACAGAGAATTCCGTAATTGTCTCAGCCTGAGACAGTCTCAAGATTTGAAACAGGGTCACTACGCGACTCTGACGGGGCTAGAGCTTCGGCTTGGGCGGAGGCAATTCCCGAGCGGCTACGGTGTCGGCGAATCCACAGGTCTTGTGCGAACCGTCACAAAACGGCTTGTTGGCGGAGTTTCCACAGCGGCAGAGCCCGATGGTGGTTCGGCCTGCCAGGCCAAAGGACCTTCCCTCGGGATCGCAAATCTCGAAGTCGCCTTCTACGCGGATAGAACCGTTGTGATTGACCGTAATTCTCGTTGCTGCCATGTGTTCTCCTGATTCGCAGAGAGTATGCCGATACTCGAAGGTGGCGACAAGCAGAAACGGCAGGGGTTTCGGGTTGAGTCCTAAGTTTTGGAGGCTGGCCCCCCTACACCCCCACCATTTTGCATGAATATCAAAAGAAAAGACTTACAAAATTTGCAATTCGTAAATGGTTGATTCTAAAGAGCGCATTCTTGGTTGATCAAACAGGGCAAAATGCAGCCCCAAAAAAAGAAAAGCGGGAGCAAGCTCCCGCTTTCCAGATAGAGTTCTCTACAAGACTTATTGTATCAGAGGATCATAGAAAGTCGAGGACAATTTTGCGTTCATGGCAACTGGATGCTTAACCAACCAAAATGTACATCATTAGCCGGACGCCAAGGCTTGGATAATGATTCAGTACTTTGGGACGGACGAATCAACCTCGTCGGACCAGGCGAGGATGCCGCCTTTCAGATTGAGGATTTTGCGGAAGCCCGCTTTTCGCAAAAAGTCCACGGCTTCGGCGGAGCGCTTGCCGCTGCGGCAATGAGCCACGATTTCCCGAGAGGAATCCAACTCGTGGACGCGACGCGTCAACTCCCCAAGCGGAATCAAGTGCCCCTTGAGATTGCAAATCTGGTATTCGTGGGGCTCACGCACATCGAGAATGAACAAATCATCTCCGTGATCGAGCCGGGCTTTGAGTTCACGGGGAGTGATCTCAGGCACTTGCACGGATGGGCCGGGAGCTTCTTCGCCACGCACGCCGCAGAATTCGTAGTAGTCGATCAGCTGGGTGATGGTGCGATTCACGCCGCACATCGGGCAGTTCGGATTCTTGCGCAGCTTGAGCTCGCGGAACTTCATTCCGAGCGCATCGAAAAGCAGCAATCTCCCGACAAGATTATCTCCACGGCCGAGGATCAGCTTGATCGTCTCCATCGCCTGGATGGAGCCGACGATTCCGGGCAGGACCCCCAACACGCCGCCTTCCGCGCAGGAAGGTACCAGTCCCGGCGGAGGCGGTTCAGGGTAGAGGCAGCGGTAGCATGGGCCATCCGGCATGCCGAAAACGGTAGCTTGCCCTTCGAACCGGAAAATCGAGCCGTACACGTTGGGCTTTCCCAGCAAAATGCAGGCGTCATTAACGAGATAGCGCGTGGGGAAATTATCGGTGCCATCGACGATGACATCAAAATCCTTGAAGAGTTCGAGCGCGTTGGCGCTGGTCAATTGCGTTTCGAACGACTGGATCTGAATGTCTGGATTGAGATTCGAGAGGCGAGCACGCGCGGCTTCACTCTTGGGCTTGCCAACATCGCTGGTGCCAAACGTGACTTGGCGCTGGAGATTGGTGAAGTCCACGACGTCGAAGTCCACCAGACCGAGTTTGCCGACGCCAGCGGCCGCGAGATACAAGCCAAGCGGTGCGCCAAGCCCGCCCGTGCCAATGAGCAATACTTTGGCGTTCTTGAGCTTTAGCTGCCCCTCCATGCCGACTTCGGGCATGATGAGATGGCGGCTGTAACGCAGGATTTCTTCGTTGGAAAGGCTGGCAGCCGGTTTAGCGCCGGTCTGCGGCTGTGCGGTTGTGGCCATTGCGTTTCCTTGCTCCTTTAAGATCCTATTTCATTATCGCTCACGAACCCCAAAGCAGATTCCTCGCTTCGCTCGGAATGACAAAACTTGGGGGGCATGGCACCTGCGGCGGATAGAATGGTGCTTGCGATGAATGAAACGCCTCCGGCGATGGACGGAATAATGCTGATGGTGTCGCCGTCCTTCGTGGGTGTGTTCTCTTTCGCGAGATAACGGATATCTTCATCGTTCACATAAACGTTTACGAAGCTGCGCAGCTTACCTTCATCGGTGAACAGATGCTTGCGCAGGTCGGCGAATTCCGTGGTCAGGTGGCCGAGCGCTTCCCCGACGGTCCGGGCATGGAACTCCGCCGAATCGCGCTTCCCGGCGTAGGGGCGAAGCGGCGAAGGAATCATCACTTTCACGGGCATGCGGTTCTCCGTTGCATTCCAGCCTGCGCTTAAACGGCGGCGCGGTGGCGAATCTCAATCTCTTCGGGCGAAAACCCGGAGCGGTCGTCGTTCAACCGCCACGAGGTCATGTTCTGCGGCGCGCCGTTCTGCACGCTGACGATGATGTAGCTGTACCACGGCCAGGCGTGATCGCGGTCATATTCGCTGGGCCGGGCCGGATGGTCGGGATGCGAATGATACCAGCCAACAACTTCCAGGCGCTGCTCGCGGGCCGCTTTTTCCGCGGCCAGGACGTCTTCGGCGGTCACCGAAAAACGGTTGCGAGGCGAATCGTCGCGGCGATTGACGAGAGGAAAAATTTGCAAGATCTTCCGCGTGGGCTGAAGCGCGTCCGCTACCCGATCGCCATCAAGAACAGCATTCGAATCGCGCCCCAGCAACGCGCCGCAGCACTCGTGCGGATACGTCTCCACGCCATGCGCGCGGATTTTCTCCGCGAGATGTCCGCTGATCCAGAGTGTGGGCTCGTCAGGCATTTCTATTCTTCGTCCCAGAAACGTTCGTTCAGGTATTTCGACGCGGAATCCGCAAAAACGGTAACAATCACGGCGTTCGAATTCTTTGGGATTCCCGCGGCCACTTGGAAGCAGCCCAACAGGGCCGCCGCTGAGCTGGGGCTGACGAGCAAGCCTTCTTCGCGCGCCAACCGTTTCACTAGCCTGTATGCCTCTTCCGTGGAGACTTCCAAGTTTTCGTCCGCGAGTTTGTCGTCGTAAATCGCCGGGCGGATGGCGGTCGGCATGTGCTTCCAACCTTCCAGGCCGTGAAAGGAAGCGTCGGGTTGCAGGCTCACGCAGCGGATTCTGGGATTGAGCTCCTTGAGCCGGCGCGTCGTTCCCACGAAGGTGCCGCTGGTACCGAGTGCCGCGACAAAATGGGTGATAGCGCCCGAGGTTTGCTCCCAGATTTCGTTGGCGGTGGTGCGATAGTGCGCCTGCCAGTTTGCGGGATTGCTGTACTGGTCCGGGTAGAAATACTTCTCAGGATTTTCCGCGACGATTTCGTGAACCTTGCGAATCGCGCCGTCAGTGCCTTCATCGCCGGGAGTGATTACGAGTTCGGCACCGAGTGCCGAGAGGATGCGCTTGCGCTCGTGCGAAGCGCTGTCCGGCAAGCAAAGCTTCACTGGAAATTGCAGTGCGGCGCCGACCATTGAATAAGCAATGCCGGTGTTGCCGCTGGTCGCGTCGATGATGGTTTTACCGGGGCGCAAAGCGCCGCTGGTCAAACCAGCGTGAATCATGCTCAGAGCGGGGCGGTCCTTGACCGAGCCGCCAGGATTGAACCACTCAGCCTTGGCACAGAATTCAAGGTTTGGGAATTCCTGACCGACGCGTTGCAGACGCAACAGAGGGGTATCGCCGATCCGGTCAAGCAGGGATCCCCCCACGCGACCGGGCTGAGGCCCCCGGTGAGCGGTTGATTCGCTGGGAGATGCGGCGGTGTGCCTGATGGTAGCCATGCGCCCTGAATTCGTGCCTCTCCTCCTGGTCAAAAGAGTAGGAGATATCCGACCATTTTACTCCGAGTTGGATGCGCTAGCCTAGCCCGGAGATATAACGCCATCTACATCGCTTTACAGATGGCCCTTCCTTCATTACTCTGAATGAATCATGTGGAATATCGAAGAGCGGTTCTCGCCAAAAGCGATCGAGAGTCTCGCGGCGCTGGGGTTTGCGGTGGGGAGCACGCGCGGTGTGGTGCGCATCGAAAAATACGGCTGCGGCGCGGAGTTTCGCAAAGGGCCTGACGACCTCTACCGGATGACCATCGCTCCCACGATCATGCTGAAGGGGCAATTTACACGGTTGTGGGACGCCGGCTACCAGAAGTTTTTGCTCACCGATGATGGACTGAAATTGCCGGCGTTGGCGACGCATCTACAGAACCTGCGCAAGTTCAACGAAGAACTGCGCACGGCGCTGGGAATTCCCACTTTCTATAACGAAGCGCTTGGTTCCGTGAGCCAGGTCAGCGTTTACGACCGCGTCAAAGGCCGCAAAGGCGACGTGCCGGACGAGACCGTGGGTGCGCATGAGGCGGGCGGCGGCCACTAGCAATCGGCGCTTCTCTTGCACGAAATTTTGGTGAGGATTTCAGCCCGTCGTTGCACTTTGAAGCTGCCGCCGGAATTGCTCCAGGTCTACGCGATGCTTCGCGGCTTTCTTCGGGCCGATGAAGAACACCGGAACATCCCAACCGTAGCGCTCCCTAAGGACAGGATCGTCATCTATGTTGACCTCTCGCAGAACAGCGCCGAATTCTCGCAAGAGGGGCGCGATGGCAGCCTTAGCTTCGTCGCAAAGGTGACAGCCAGGACGAGTGTAGAGCGTGATGTCGAGTGGGCCGCTTCGGGCTAGCCGCGAGTCTTCGGGTGAGCCGCTCACGGTTGGGGATTCGAATACTTCATGAAGGGGCCGGAATGAGGATAAAAGGCGTGCGCACGATACAGCTCCGCGACCTGCCGAAGGTGTCCGAGGTCATGATTGGCCCATTCGTTGAGCATCTGCGCGAGTGTGACCGTGCCGAGTTCGGAATGCACACCGGTGCGAGCGCCCGCGGAAGCAGGAAGGCCTGTCAGTAGGGCGAGTGTCGAACGGCGTGTGTACGTGAAATGCGCCAGATTCTCGCCCGCCGATCCCCGTGAATACTCGCCGCTAGAAGAGGCTCCCGCCAGATCGTACTTGATGAGCGCCGGGGAATCCTCGGTGACGATGCGCAGGGAGCGGTCGGCATAAACTTGTTCGAGTGCCGCGAGATGCGCTAGGACCTCCGAAATCGACCAGCGGTCCGCCGCCGGCTTCCAGTGCAGCAGTTCTCCCGATAAATCCACAAGCAGCGTTTCGAGAAGATGTGGCGTCTTTTCCAGGAGCGAGATGGCGGGCTGAATATCGGTGGCAGAGGCGAGTTGCATGAGGCACCTCCGATGCAAAGGCCATATTACTCTCAAGAATCCGGGAAAAGAAGAAGTGGCGCATAATGATAGCGATGGAGCGAGCGAGGACAAAGGAATGGGAAGAGTCGTAGCGCTGATGGATGATTTGTTTTTCCAGATGAAGCTGGCGGAAACCGCCAAGCAGCTTGGCGTGGAAGTGAAAGTGGCCACGAACGGCGAGGCGTTAATGGAACTTATGGCGACCGAGCCAAAACTCGTTATCGTGGATTTGAACGCGCGGAGCCAGCCGCTCCAGGCGATTGAGAAGTTGCGGCGGGAGCGCAAGGACGTTCGCGTGGTGGGCTTCCTGTCGCACGTTCAGAGGGAGCTTGCTGCGCAAGCGCAGGCGGCGGGTTGCGATGAAGTACTGCCGCGCTCGAGTTTCACGCAGAATCTGGCCGCGATATTGAGCGTGGCAAAGGATTGATGTGACCTTTCCGGAAACGAAAACCTTCGTGCGCGTTTTGATTCTGAGTTGCGCTGTTCTGCTTGCGGCCGCAAATGGCCATTCGCAGGAATCCAGTTCCAAGCCCGGAGAAAGCTCCGCGCGGGCGCCGAGCGAAATTGCAACCGTGGGCGGACCGAGCGCCGCTCTGAAAGGCGTGCTCTCCGCGGCCTGTTCCCAAAATCAAACCGAGTTCGTACGCTTTCTCACGGCTCGCAACAAGGAAGCGTTTTCCCGCATGACGCCTCCGGCCCGAATCGCGTTGATGAAGCGATTTGTGCTTCTGAATCAACCGGGCAAACCCAGCGCGTCGGCAAATCCAGCGGGCCGCCCGCTACTTCGCTGCCAGACTCCCGACGTGACCACGGAGATGCAGATCGGCGGCGCCGACGTCCGCGAAAATATTGCGTTTCTTCCGATGGAGCTCCGCGAGGTCACCGACGCCACTGGCGCCAGCGTCCATCAAGTCACCATGGGACTGGTGCGCGAGGATGGGGATTGGAAGCTGCTGTCACTCGGCGTGCTTTTTCTGGATCTCCCTGCGCTAGAAGTGGAATGGGATGCGGAGCAGATGGACACGGCGGAAGAGAGCGCTCTCGAAGCGGTAAAGAAAGTTGCCCTTGCGGTCGAAGCCTACCGTAATAAATATTCGCGCCTCCCCGAATCTCTGGCGAATCTGGGACCGCCTGTGCACGGGGCGGCGAATGGCGAAGCTGCCGGGCTCGTCGATTCTGACCTGGCGAACGGCATGAAAAATGGTTACGCCATTCGTTACGTGGTTGTGGGCGCGAGCACGCTAGGTGCTCCAGCGAAATACGAAGTCGCGGCAACTCCGCTGCAGTACGGGCGCACCGGGCTGCGATCATTCTTTCGCGACTCAAGCGGTGGTTTGCACGCCGGTGACCGGCAAGGCGCGGTCGGGAGCGTGACGGATCCCAAGGTGGAGTAAGGCGGTCGGCGGCCAGAAGCGCCCAGATCGCAATAGCGCCCAGGTCTTTTCGAACGGCGCGTTAGGGTTGCGCCTTCACGGTCGGATACTGAATCCCGAGCTGTTCCAGATAAGTCTTATACCTCGTGGGGTCGTAGTAGAATTTTTTCAGTTGCGGCACGAACTTTTCCATTTTTTCCTTGTTCATTTCGATCGCGGGCTTGTCCTCCAGGGACAGAAACGTCTCGTAGTGAGTCTCCTTCGTCTGGACCTTCCGAAAATAATCCCATGCTTGATTGACGAGTTCCGGCTGCAATAGAAAATCCAGCGCAGTCAGGGCCTGAACCTTTGCTCCCGCCGTCGAACCCTTGTGCGAAATCGGAGTGGCCATCGCAACAGCCCCGCCGGCCAGATTCTTGGCAGGTTCGGAAAGCGGCTCCACCTTTTCTTTCAGGCCTTCCTCTTTGGCAGCGATTTCCTTCTGCAAGGCCTTGGCGAGCGTCTGATCGGCATCGCTCCACTTCGGCATGCCAACGGCTTCGATATTCTTCTGTTGGGCTTCGGCGATCACTTTGTTGAAGAACGGCGGCCAGGCCGAGCCCACGAGTTTATGATCCACAGTCGTTCCGGTCATCATCGTGGCGGCTTGCGCCATGGTGTTACCAAGCTCATACAGTTCTTTGATATGCGGATAGTCGAGTTCCCGGAAGTAATACCAGACAGAGGCCTCCGAAGGGACGACGTTTGGCTGATCACCACCGTTGAGCACAATGTAATGCGACCGCTGTTGGAGCCGCAGATGCTCGCGGCGGAATTCCCATCCGGCGTTCATCAGCGAAACGGCATCGAGCGCGCTGCGCCCCTCCCACGGCTTGGCCGCTGCGTGAGCCGCTTTACCGTGGAAGAAATACTGAACGGAGACTAGTCCACTCCAAATGCCTTCACCCGTGGCATAGGTCGTAGCGAATTGATGGCTTACGTGAGCTCCGAGAACGATGTCGGCGTCCTTGAACAAACCGGCACGGACGTAAAACGCTTTCGTTCCAAGGATTTCTTCCGCAACTCCAGGAATCAACCGAATCGTCCCCACCAGGTGATGCTTGTCCATTAGTTTTTTCAGGACCAGCGCGGCAGTGACGTTAACGGCCATGCCGGAGTTGTGCCCTTCGCCGTGTCCGGGCGCTCCTTCGATTATCGGTGCGTGATACGCCACGCCGGGCTTCTGCGAGGCGCGCGGGATGCAGTCTAGATCGGTGATGAACGCGATCACCGGCTTTCCGCTGCCATAGGTCGCCACCCACGCTGTGGGAATCCCCGCGACTCCACGTTCGACATGAAAACCATTTTTCTCCAGGATTCCGGTCACGTAACGCGACGTTTCGAACTCCTGAAAACCGAGTTCGCTGAAGCTGAAGATTTCGTCGACCATCTGCTGCGTGAGCGTCTGCAGGCCGTCCACCTCGGCGGTAGCTTCCTGTTTGAGCGCGGACAGTTCTACTGGCTGCTGCGCCCTCGAAATGCCTGGCAGCAGCATCGCGGACAGAAGTCCGGTCAATTGAAACATTTTTCTCATGTGGCCTCTCAAGCGAACGGTTTGCGCGCGGATGATACCGCGATTGTGTTCAAAGCGGGAGTCTGATTCGGGCCAGCGGGATTTGTGGGCGGGGGAGACTTGGCGGTACTATCGTGCGATTCGCTATGCCTTGCAAACTACCAGTGCGATTGCTACTTTTCCTCTTTGTGCTTTCTGCGTTCACGACCGGCCGGTTGGCGGCAAAGGCGCAATACAACTCCACATATGGGCCACTTCCTGTCTTTGAGCTTCACAGCGGCTTTTGGATCAATCTTCATCACGCGCTCTATCACGACGCCAGGCAGCAAACGGCCACCGCTCCGGAAAAAAACGGCAAGACCTCCGGGCCAACCTTAAAGGTCACGCCGGATGCGAAACCCGCTCTCACCACCGCGGAACAGCGCATTTGGGATGATGCCGTCGCCTACTACGTAGCGAATTACGCCAACAAAGACCTGCTCTTCTCCAGCGACCTCAGCCAGTTGAAAGATCAGCTCGGCGATTTCGAGGATTGCGACGAACTCTCGGGCAGGAAGCGCAAATTCTGCGACGCCGGCTTGCCGGCAAAGCTGACGCAGGTGCTTGAATCCGTTGCGCCGGTCTATCGCGCGCATCTCTGGCCGGAGCACGACCGCGCCAACCGCCGCTGGATCGCTCGCGTCGCTCCGCTGGTGCGCGAACAGGGCGTGGGCCTGTCGGAACGGCTTGCGGACATTTACCAGACGCGCTGGCCGCGCCAAAAAATCCGCGTCGACGTCACCGGTTATGCCAATTGGGCCGGCGCCTACACCACGGTCGACCCCTTGCGCGTCACTATTTCCAGCCTGGATCCGCGCAATCAGGGCGCGGAGGCTCTCGAGGTGCTCTTCCACGAATCCTCGCACAGCATCGCAGAGCCAGTGCAGGCTGCCATCATTCGCGAATGCCGCCAGCGCGATAAAGCCATCCCTCGCGACCTCTGGCACGCTCTGGTTTTCTACACCACCGGCGAAGTCCTCCGCCCCGTGCTCAGTTCTTCAGGGGCGACTGGCGGTGACCGCGAGGGCAGCGTCCCCGGCGGGGGCTACACCCCGTACGCGCTTCGCGAGGGCCTCTACCAGCGCGGCTGGAGCGACTACCTGAAGTTGCTTCAGAGATTCTGGCAGCCTTACCTGGAAGGCACGGCTTCGTTCGACGACGCCATCGCTCGCATGGTTTCTTCGCTGTAATATCGCCGATCCCATTCGCATCCGCTCTCGCCGCCGCCCAGCCTTGCAGTCCGCAGTCCTGTCAATTGTTCGCGGCACGCCAATGTGTTACGCTTTGGCTGCAAATTGTCGCCCGGCCTGGCGCCTCGCAAGCCCCTGTGACGCGCACATTTTCTCCCGTTCTTCTCCGGCAGGACCTTCTCGTGCGCGGGATAGTCTCTTGGAAGAACCGATGCAGGGGCGAAGCCAGCCGCTTCGCGTTCGCACCTGAAAAGAAACGAGCAAGCCAATGTCCGGCCAACAAACAGCCTCCAAGACCGAGAAAGAAACGGTCGAGATCAAGCTAGCCCATTCCCCGGATTCCGACGATGCCTTCATGTTTTACGCGCTGGCCACCCACAAGCTCCCGACGCCTGGATATAAATACACGCACATCCTTGCGGACATCCAATCGCTGAACGAGGCCGCTCTTACTGAGACCTATGACGTGACCGCCATCAGCTTTGCCGCCTATCCGACTCTTCGCGACAAATACATTCTGCTCGATTGCGGCGCCAGCTTTGGCGAAGGTTACGGCCCCATCGTGGTTTCCACCAAATCGTTGAAACCGCAGGAACTTGTAGGCAAGCGCGTCGGTGTTCCCGGTCTGAAGACTTCGGCTTATCTCACCCTCAAACTCTTCGAGCCAGACTTTGAGCCGGTGGTAATGCCCTTCGACAAGATCATGGAGGCCGTTCAAAACAATCTCGTGGACGCCGGCTTGCTCATCCACGAAGGACAGCTCTTCTTCCCGGCCAGGGGGCTGCACAAAGTGGTCGACCTGGGCATCTGGTGGCAGGAGCAGACGGGGTTGCCTCTTCCGCTTGGTGGCAACGCCGTGCGTCGCGCCCTCGGTCCTCAACTTGGCCGCCGCATTGCCAGAACTATTCGGGACAGCGTTTCCTACGGCCTCGAGCACCGCGAAGAAGCCCTCAATTACGCCATGCAATTCGCGCGTGAGATGGACCCCGAGTTGGCCGACAAATTTGTCGGCATGTACGTCAACAAGCTGACGCTTGGCTATGGCGAAAAAGGCAGACAAGCCGTCCAGGAACTGATTGAGCGTGGCACCAAGGCGGGCCTGCTCCCTGGTCCGGCTACAGTGGAATTTTTAGGCGAAGACTAACCGCTGCAATTCTGTTTTCCTCTCCCCTTTTCCCACCGCGACCGTCCCGATCATCGACTCGCCTTGACGGTATGCCGCGAATCACTTAGTGTCTTTTCTCTACAATGCCGGGCGACACGCTGCACCGGCTCGCGCGATGATGGTGCAGCCGTGGGATACTAGCGAAAGACACTTTCGGCAGGACTATGCAGAGACTACTTTCGACGTACCTCTTCGTATCGCGAAAATTGACGCCCGAACTCTTGGGACAGATTGCAGGGGCAGGCTTTCAAGGTGTCGAGATCTTTTGCACGCGCAGCCATTTCGAATACTCGATGAAGCCGGAAATTCATGCCATGGCGGACGCCCTCGAAGCGCACAGACTGCAACTCGTTTCCCTGCATGGGCCGACCAGCCGCGACGTCAGCGCCATGCGTGAAAGCGGTATGCCCCTCTCTATTTGTGAAGTCGAGCGCGTCCGCCGAATCGAAGCCATGGACGAACTGAAGCGCGTCATTGACGTCGCCGACGACTTGCCCTACGCGCGCCTCATCCTTCACATGGGCGGCGCGCGCGAAACCGCCGACCCGCGCAAGCGCGACGCCGCGTTCAGCACTCTCGAGCACCTGATCCTGCACGCGCATCATGCGGGCGTCACTGTCTGCATCGAGAACACCACCAGCGAAATGGGCGATCCCAATTATCTTCGCGCTTTCGTCGATGAGACGCGCCTCACTGGGTTGCGCTTCAACTTTGATATTGGCCACGCGTATCTCTCTGATTTTCAGGAAGACGAGCGCATTGAAAAAAGTTTTGCGCCGCTGCACGATCTCGTTTCGTCCGTGCATCTTCACGACAATCATGGCGAAAAGGACGAACACCTGCCGCCCTACGATGGCACCATCGATTGGCCTGCGGCGATCAAGGTGCTCAAATCTGCGCCGCAATCAAATGTCCCGCTAGTTCTGGAACTGAAGGAGAGGACCGGGCCTGAAGCCCCAGCCGCTGCCGAGCAACTCGCAGCCGCCCGCGCATCCCTGGATCGTTTCGAGAGCGAATGGTCTTAGCATCAAGAGCATCAAGAGAGTGACCGGGCCCCGGTTAGGCACGACTGGGCTATCGCCTGCGATTCTGACTATTATTCTGACTATGGTATGATATTGTAGTCGGAAAACTGAAGGAGTGGTCTGATGACCATGGAGTGGTCTGATGACCGAAGTGCCCATTTCTGAATTCAAAGCGAAATGCCTTGCGTTGCTGGAACGGGTTAATAAGACCAAGCAACCGATCCGCATCACCCGTCATGGCAAGCCTGTCGCGGAGGTTCTCCCGCCGTCGCCCTCGGCGGACCGTTCCGCTTGGATCGGGTCGCTGAAAGATTCCATGGAGTTTCGTGGCGACATCATCTCCCCGGCCAGTGACGAAGACGAGTGGGAGGCTCTGCGCGATTGAAGCTTCTCTTGGACACTCACATCTGGCTGTGGCTCGTGGGTGATCCAAATCGCTTGGGAGCTGCCACCCTAAAGGAGTTGCAGTATGCGCATAACGAGCTTTGGCTTTCTCCGATCAGCACGTGGGAGGCTCTACTGCTGCACCGTAAGGGCAGAATGTTCTTGGGTCCCGACTTAGGCGACTGGCTCGCCCAAGCGGTTTCTGTAACTCATGAGGCTGCCCTCACGCACGAAATTGTCCAAGCCGCGATGCGGCTGTCTCTGCATCAAGATCGCGCGGATCGCTTTCTCGCCGCCACTGCGCTAGTCTTGGACCTAACGCTAGTCACCGCCGACACTCGTCTCTTGGGACTAGGAAACATCAAAACACTAGCCAACCGGTAGGTTTCGATTGCTCCAATCGGAGGGCCTCCATGCAAAATGGGCATGTCTGGTAAACTGTCGGTTTGGCGCAGTGCCAAAAAACAGCACCATGACGACCATCACCATCGAGCAGGCCGGCAAGTTCGACGGCCAGGAAGTCACACTCAAAGGGTGGCTCTACAACCTTCGCGAATCGGGCAAACTGCTCTTCCCGATTTTTCGAGACGGCACGGGGATCATCCAGGGCGTTTGCGCGCTTAAGGAAAATCCTGAGGCGTTTGAATCGCTCAAAGGACT